>ERZ777003.122-NODE-122-length-157468-cov-8.830935_pt1 | contig 157468 bp, 153 predicted proteins | sample MGYA00374956_ERZ777003 | MGnify/ENA primary metagenome ERZ777003 (study PRJEB29302, sample SAMN06268252) | bioreactor metagenome | isolation source: Joint BioEnergy Institute, California, USA | place: USA:Joint BioEnergy Institute, California, USA | collected... | reverse complement strand
GGCTCGAACCCGCAACCTCTGCCGTGACAGGGCAGCGCTCTAACCGATTGAGCTACGGCTCCTTGAAAGGAGGGCGAAATATGGGGGCACTTCGTCCGCGGTGCAATCTCTTTTTCAGCAAAATGCGAAAAGCGAAATTTGCGTTGGTTGCGGAAGCCGGCTATCAACGGTCAGATGGTCAAGGAGGTAGATGTCGCCATTCTTGGCGGTGCGTTTTCCGGCGCGTCGCTGGCGTTGTTGTTGCGACGGGAGGCTCCGGACCTTCGGGTGCTTGTCGTCGAGCGGACGGAATCGTTTGATCGGAAGGTCGGCGAGGCGACGACCGAGATCGGTGGCGAGTTCCTCTCGAAGCGGCTCGCGCAAATGGGGTATCTGGCCAGCCACCAGCTCGTGAAGCAGGGCTTGCGGATGTGGTTTGCGAAGGATGGCTCGACGCCGTTCGATGACTGCGCGGAAATCGGGCCGAACTACCAGGTGCGCATGCCGGCGTTTCAACTCGATCGCGCCGTGCTCGACGCCCATCTGCTGAACTGTGCCGCCAACGAGGGGGCGGAAGTGCTGCGACCCGCGAAGGTGACGGCGGTTGACGTTTCCGCGAGGGAATTGTGCGTCGAGACTGCGGAGGGAACGATCGACGTGAAGGCGCGATGGATTGTCGATGCCTCGGGACGTGCGGCCACGCTCGCGAGAAAGCTGGGCCATTTTCAACCGCTCGACGAACATCCGACGAATGCGATCTGGTCCCGGTTTCACGGGGTGCAGGACTGGGATGCCCACGAGCTGCGGAAGCGATTTCCGGGATTCGGCATGTCGTGCATCGCAAGCCGCGCGGCGGCGACGAATCACCTGACCGGCTACGGCTGGTGGTGCTGGATCATTCCGCTGAAGGGCGGCGATTTCAGCGCGGGGCTGGTTTACGACTCGCGACTGTTCACTCCGCCAAAAGGCGAGCGGCTGGGGGAGCGGTTGAAGGCGCATTTGATGTCCCACCCGATCGGTCGCGAGATTTTTGCAAGGGCGGAGCCGATCGAGGGAGACGCGCGCGCGTATTCGCGCCTCCCGTATTTCAGCCGGAAGATCGCCGGCGGGGGCTGGCAGATCGTCGGCGATGCGGCGGGGTTTCTCGATCCGCTTTACAGCCCGGGTCTCGATTATTGCTCGTGGACGGTGCGTCTCGCGCTTGGGCGAATCAAGGAGGAGGCGATGGGGAGGACCGTCGATCTCGATCTGATCAATCGGCGCTTCGTCGAATCCTACGACACGTGGTTCCGCGCGCTCTACAAGGACAAGTATTACTACCTCGGTGACGGTGAATTGATGTCTGCGGCTTATTGGATGGATATCTCGCTCTTCTATCTGGGACCGGTGAGGGAGATCACGATTGCCCGCGAGCACGACCTGGATTGCCTGCCCTTCAATGGCCCGGTCGACCGGCTCGCGGGAAAGTTCATGCGCTTCTACAACAAACGCCTCTCCGCGATCGCGCGAAAACGCATGAGCGCGGGATGCTATGCGCGGAACAACACCGGCTGGCGCGAGCTCGGCGACGGTTTCGTTCCCGATACTCGCGTGCTGTGCTCGTTTCTGCGGGGATTCTGGAAGTGGATCGGTGCGGAATGTCACGCGCTGACCCTGCGTCCGTTGCCGACTTCCGTCGGGGAGACGGTGCCGATTCAACCAGCCACGGTTACCTGAAGTGGCGTTCTCCTCGTATCGTGAATTCATCGATGCGCTGGATCGCGCGGGCGAGCTGAAGCGCATTTCCGAGCCGGTTGCCACCGAGCTCGAGATCACGGCGTTCGCCGACCGCGAGATGAAATCGCCCGGCGGCGGGAAGGCGCTGCTGTTCGAAAAGCCGACGGTGAATGGCAAGGTCTCGCCGTTTCCGGTCGCGATCAACACGATGGGCTCGTGGAAGCGCATGGCGATGGCCATGAATGCGGAATCGGTCGATGAAGTGGCCGCGGAGCTTGGCTCGCTGATGAAAGCGAAGCCGCCGACCAGCATCGCAGAGACGGTGAAATTGCTCGGCACCGCGATCGAACTGCGCCATGCGAAGCCCCGCCGCGTGAAGACGGGGCCATGCAAGGACGTCGTGCATGTGTTCGACAGCCCCGTGGTGACGACCGGAAGCTGGCCGCCGGCACCGGATGTCAACAATCCCGGGTCGTTCAATACCTCGCCGCCCACCTTGCTGGACCTGCCGATCCTGCGTTGCTGGCCGCTCGATGGCGGGCGGTTCATTACGCTGCCGTGCGTGGTCACGCAGGATCCGGATACCGGCGAGCGCAATCTCGGGATGTATCGCGTGCAGATCTACGACGACCGCACGACCGGGATGCACTGGCAGTTGCAAAAGGTGGGCGCGCGCCATGGGCGGCGGTATTACGAAACGGGCACGCGCATGCCGGTGGCGATTTTCCTGGGTGGCGATCCGGTGTTCCCTTTTGCCGCGACGGCGCCGCTTCCCGACGGACTCGACGAGTTTTTGCTGGCGGGATACCTGCGGAAGAAATCGATCGAGCTCGTGAAGTGCGAGACGTGCGATCTCGAAGTGCCGGCCAACGCGGATTTCGTGATCGAGGGGTATGTCGATCCGACGGAGCCGTTGCGCGAAGAGGGGCCATTCGGCGATCACACGGGCTATTACACGCTGCCGGAGCCGTATCCGGTGTTTCACGTCACGGCCATCACGCACCGGCGCGATGCCGTGTATCCTGCAACGATCGTCGGCATTCCTCCGATGGAGGATTTCTACATGGGCGGTGCGTCGGTGAAGCTGTTCCTGCCGATCTTCAAAATGAATTTCCCGGAGATTGTGGACATCGCGCTGCCGGCGGAGGGCGTGTTTCACAACGCCGTGTTTGTGAGCATTCGCAAGACGTATCCCATGCAGGCCTACAAGATCATGCACGGGCTCTGGGGAATGGGGCAGATGATGTTCACGAAATACCTCGTCGTCGTGGATGACGATGTCGACGTGCACAACACGAGCGAGGTGCTCTTCCGGCTTTGCGCGAACACGGATCCGCAGCGGGACAGCCTGATCACGCGTGGACCGGCGGATGTGCTCGATCACGCGACGAGTGTGATTGGGGCGGGCTCGAAGATGGGAATCGACGCGACGCGAAAGCTGAAGGGCGAGGGATTCCATCGCGACTGGCCACCGATCATTCGCATGGACCCGGACGTGCTCGCGCGCCTCGGGCTTTAGTTCGGGGATTCCAGAAGGATCGGAAGGGCGATGACGAGCTTCTTCGCCTTCGAGAGCCGGTAACGGCGCGTGAGCACCTGGAAGTTGTCGTTCTCCATCTGCTGCAGCAGCGAAAGATAGAACTTGGCCATGATCCTCGGGGCACGCAGGGCACGGCGGTCCGACTCGGGAAGTCGACGCTCCGCCTCCTGGAACAACGCGCGCGCGCGCTCGCCTTCGAATTCCACGAGCTTCCGAAGGCCGGGAGTGGGCTGGCCGCCGAGAATCTCCTCGCGAGCGACGCCGAATCGTTCGAGGTCCTCCGTTGGCAGATAGACGCGACCGGCGCGGGCGTCCTCGGCGATGTCGCGGATGATATTCGTCAGCTGCAACGCCATTCCCAGTGCGGTCGCGTAGGCGCGGCTCTCGAGGGAGTTGGCGCCGAGAATGGGGAGCGAAGCGAGCCCGACCGCGCTCGCCACGCGCCAGCAGTATTTCTGCAGATCCTGATAGGTCTCGTAGCGGACTGTCTCGAGGTCCATCTCGACGCCGAGCACGATTTCGCCAAGTAGCTCGCGGTCGATCGAATACCGCTCGACGACACGTTCGAGGTCCGGAGGGAGCGGGCGTTCTCCACGAATCGCCGCCTTCCACGCGATGAGCGCGCGTCGCGCTTCCTCCTCGGGGAGCTCGCGACTGTCCGCGATATCGTCGACCGTTCTGCAAAACTCGTAAAAGACCTGCATGTCCTTGCGGCGTCCCGGGGGCAGGCAGAGGAGGGCGAACGCCAGATTCGACTTGCTGCGACCCGCTTCGAGCCCGGCGGCAATTTGCGGAGGAACCAGCTCGTTCACGACAGGCTCAGGCGTTCTGCGGCCACGCGGCCGGCGTCGAGGGTGAGTTCCCGGTCGAAGCAGCCGGAGAGGCTGGCGCTGGCCGAACTCCAGATGCAGGTAATTCCAAACTGCTCCACGGCCAGCCGGACGAACGGAAAAAGGGAGGCGCTGCATGCCGGGGCGACCAGCAGCAGAATCCGCGGCCGATGCACCAGCGCGCGCGCGAGGGCGATGCGGTATTGAATCTCGGTCGGCAGCTCCGTGGGATCGGCATTTCCGAACTCGTCGATTTCGAAGGTCTCGAGAAGGTGCGCGATACGATCGTGCGCGGCGTGTTCATCCGTCGCGCTCAGGCGAAACAGCGGCATTGCGATGTTTTCCGCGACGGTCAGTCCGGACAGCAGACACGGATTCGCAAAGACGTAGCCGAAGACGTTGTTGCGGAGAGCGAGCCGGGTCTCCTCCGCATTGACCGGCACGCGCTGGCCAAAAATTTCGATGGAGCCCGCGTCCTGGGATTCGAGCAGGCCGAGCACGTGCAGCAGCAATGTCTTGCCGCTGCCGGGGCGACCAACGACGCCATGAAGCATCCCTTCCTGGAAGGAAACGGAGACATCGCTCAATTGCGACGGCCCCTGAGTCCATTCCGGACGGTCGCAGCTCAGGTGGGAACAACGCAGCGCGATCAAAACGATATCTCTTTACCGCCGTTCGAGAGGCGTTTGTAAAGGCAAACCCATGCGGCGATGAGCCACCCTGCCATCAATGCCTCGAGCGGAGCGACGAGAAGACCCAGCGCGAGGGCGGCCGCTTCGCTGTTGGCGAGATGACCGCGCACCCACGAATCGCAAAAGGCGAGAAGGAAGAACGTGAGATAAACGGTGAGCACGAACGGCACGAGACGCGGCCATTGTTGGCGGAGCAACCGAAGGCACTCGCGAAGGGCGCTTCGCAGCGAGTGATTGTGAAACACGAGAATCGCCTGGATCGGGCAGAGGGCGATGGCGATGGTTGCCACGACGGGCCGGCCGATCTCCGTGGCGAAGCGGAGAAGCATGGCATTTGCCTCCGCGTCGTTTTCCAGGAGAAGGCCGAGAAGGAGCGGCAGGGCGATGAGCGTGGCGGCGATGGCCGCGATGATGAGCGACCATTTCAGGACAAAACCGCACCGCCGCATCGCGACATGAAGCAGCTTGTGGCGATCGAAATGAATTCCGCGCAGCCAGGCGTAGGCCATGAGCATCAGGAAGGTGAGGAAATAGACGCCGAGCAGGAGCTCGAAGACATACGAAAGCAAGTCGATCGCGAATGCCACTTCGATCGGCACATGGACGATCACCTCGGGCAGCAGCAGATAAACGAATGGCTTGGCGATCGCCGCAAGGGCCATGAGCACGATCGCGAGACTGAGCAGCACGCCACGCAGTTTTCCCCATCGCCGCCAGAACGCCCGAAAGCACTCGACCATCAGACCGCCGTGGTTGACGAGAAAGAGGAACGCAAACCAGCCCGAGAGCGGGAAGGTGGCCATGAAGATCGTGAAGACCGAGGCCGTGTGCGCCGCCGCGCCCGCAGCGGAACGCTCGAGCACCTTGTCGAGTGGTGGAGGATCGCTCCATTGGAACTTGAGGAACCATTCCAGCGGTTCGCCTCCTTCGCGCCAGTCGATGAGCGCTCCGGCGGTCAGTTGAAAAATCGCGTAGGCGAAGCCAAATAGCGCGGGAAGTCTCCAGAGGTCTGGATAGCGAATCATGCATCGCAGTCCGTCGCGGAGGGAGCGGCGCGTGTCAGACACGGCGAGACCGCAGAGGATCCAGGCCGCTCCGACGATGAGGATTGCGTAGCCGAATTCGCGGTTCATTCGATGCTTCCGGCGTTTTCCCTCATTTTCCGGCCGGAGACGAGGGGGATTCGCTCGTTGCCCGGGGCGAGAGTGCCGGAGTAGAGTCCGCGCGACGCATGACGTTTGCCACGCAACTCACGGTGCTGCGGATCCTGCTGATTCCGGTATTCGTTCTTTTTGCTGTTTACTACGGTGCGAGCGTCGAGGCGGACGCGCCGAAGGAGTGGCTGCGCTGGTGCGCGGTGGGGGTGTTCGTGCTGGCTTCGGTGACGGATGCGTTCGATGGCTACGTCGCGCGGCACTTTCATCAAAAGAGCAGGATCGGAGCCACGCTCGACCCGATCGCCGACAAGGGTCTGCTGCTCACGGCGATCATCACGTTGAGCGTGAGCGACTGGCAGTATGAGTTTCCGCTCTGGTTTCCGGTGCTTGTGATCGGGCGCGATGCGGTGATCGTGCTGGGTTACGTGCTCCTGCATCTCGCGAACGAGCATCTCGAAGTCGCGCCGAGCTGGACGGGCAAGACGGCGACCGCGCTGCAAATGGTTGCGCTTGCGTGGGCGATGTTTCAGATTCCCCACCTGCATTTGCCGGTGTGGGCGGCTGGGGTCTTCACGCTCATCAGCGGGCTCGAATACGTCCTGCGTGGCGTGAACGCCTTCACCCATCACCGGCCCGAAGAAAAATGAAAACTGTTGCGATCATCGGTCGACCGAACGTGGGGAAGTCGGCGCTGTTCAATCGACTCGCCGGGCGGAACATCTCGATCGTCCACGACCAGGCGGGCGTGACGCGCGACCGCGTGCACGCGGTGTGCAAGCTGGCCGGGCATCCCTTCGAAATTGTCGACACCGGCGGCATTGGCGCGGAGCCGGACCCGGATTTCGCAGAGGAAACGCATTTTGCCGCCGAGGTCGCGATCAGCACCGCGGACCTTCTCATGCTCGTGGTGGATGGTCAGGCGGGTCTGACGCCGCTGGACGCCGATCTCGCGCAGAAGGTGCGCGCATCGGGGAAGCCGGTGGTGCTCGTAATCAACAAGGTCGACAACGAGCGGCAGGAGTCGCTGGCCGCGGAATTTTCGCGACTGGGGTTTGCGGCGGAGATTTGCACGAGCGCGGCGCACGCGCGGGGGATCAAGGAGCTCGTGCGCTTCGTGGAGGATACCATCGATCTCGAAGACGAGGCCGAGGATCTGAACGAGACGCCTCCGCATCTTGCGGTGGTGGGCCGGCCCAACGTGGGCAAGTCGTCGCTCGTGAATGCGATTCTGAACGACAAGCGAACGATCGTGAGCGAGATCGCCGGGACGACACGCGACGCGGTGGACATTCCCTATTCATTTCGCGACCGCCGCTACGTGCTCGTGGATACGGCGGGAATCCGCCATCGCTCGAAGCACAACACGTCGGTCGAGGTTTTCAGCGTGATGCGATCCGAGAAGGCGATCGAACGCGCCGATCTCAATATCCTCGTCATTGATGCGACTCAGGGCGTGACGATGCAGGACAAGAAGATCGCCGGGTTGATCCAAAAGGCCCGCAAGGCGGCTGTGATCGTGCTGAACAAATGGGATCTGGTCGATCCCGACGATGAGGGCGGGAAGGAGCTGCTGCGCGAGAAAATCGAGGAGCTTCGCGCCGAGCTTTTCTTCCTGAGTTATGCGCCGGTCGTGGTGCTTTCGGCGAAGCAGCGGTCGAACATTCCTCGGCTGTTCAATGTGATCGAAAAGGTGCGCCAGCACGCGACACGCAAGATCGGCACCGGCGAGTTGAACCGGATCTTCAAGACCGCGATTGAGCGCCAGCCACCACCGATGCGGGGCAGCCATCGATTCAAGATCTACTACGCGACGCAGGTGAGCAAACCGGAGACGCGTCCCTTTGGGAGGGTGGAATTCCTGCTGTTCGTGAACGATCCGCGCAAGCTTTCGGATTCCTACGAGAGCTACCTCGACGCGCGGATTCGCAAGCACCGGGAGTATCCGGGGCTGCCGATTGTGTTCAAGCTGCGTGGCCGGAAGTCGGATTGACTTTTCGCCGCGCTCTCGGGCATCGTTTGCGCATGCTCGACATCAACGACCCGGAGGACCGTCTCATCCGCAATCTCCTCATTGGCGGTGCGGGTGCCGTCATCGTCGGCCTTCTGACGGTTGCGACCGTCATCGCGGTGATGATTTCCGCGAATTTCAATTTCCTCCAGTGGTTGGAGTAGCGGCGGGAGCCGTGTCGTCGCCGACGTGGGCAATTGCCGCACAGAGGCATCCTCCTCCGATGATGATCATCCCGCTGAGGTAGATCCAGAAAAGCAGGAGCATCAGACCGCCGATCGTGCCGTAAACGGTGTTGTAATGGACGAAGCGGGGCAGGTAGGCGACCACCGCGATCTGCCAGAGTTGGAGCACGACCGTGACCAGCAGCGCCGGGAACCACACCTGCCGGAAGAGAACCCGGCGCCTCGGCGCGAGCTTGTAGAGCATGAGGATCGTGTAGAAAAGCACGGCGCCGCCTACGAGGTAGCGTGTCCAGTTAAGCACGGTCAGAAGCGGAGCGAGCAGCAGGTGGGGGACGGCGGTCGAGAGTGATTGTTCTAGGGATTCCAGCGCGTGCGCGACGCCCTGTGCCAGGGCGGGAACAAGAATGCCGAACGCGAGGCCGCTGGCGATCACCGCGAGCATGATGAGGTTCTTCAGCGGCGTCTGCCACCACGGAAGCTCGTGGGTGTGCCACGCGCGGTTCACCGCGCGGACGAGCGCCTGGAAAAAGCGGAGCGATGACCAGCCGAAGATCAGGAATGAGGCCAGGCCGATGCCGCCGCGGGAGCGCTCGAGATCGTGGACCATGTTCCAGATGATCTCGTGAAAATCCGAGCTGGCCGGGATGAATTGCCCGATCGCCTCGTGAACCTCCTGCGCATTGAAGAAGACGGAGCCGACCGAGAGGAGCAGCGCAATGAGCGGGACCAGCGAAAAGACCGCGTAGTAGGCGAAAGCGGCGGCGCGCTGCTCGGCATTGATCTCGCCAAAGAGCCGGACGGTGGTTTTTACCAGACTCCAAGGACGCTGCAGGGCGCTCCACATGGCGCGCATTCTTCGGGGGAGCGGCCTGCTCAGGCAAAGAAAAAGCGCGGAGAGCGGATGGGCTCCCCGCGCTTGATTGAGAGAATTGAACTTAGAGTTCGAAGACCGTGGTGACGGAATCCTTCTTCTCTTCCTTTTTCTTGTCTCCGCCGCTGCAACCACCGCCGTCGCAACCGGCGTAGGCGGATCCAAGGGCGAAAACAGCAACTGTCATGAGGGTGGCGATGAGCTTTGTCATACTGGCCGGAAACTCGTGCAGAATTTGAGCGCCGTCAAGTGGTTACCGATTCGCGCTCGTCAAGTTTCGCCACGAGGTCGGGGAGTTGGGCGAGGGCGGTAATCGTGTAATCGGGTGCGACTTCCGCGTGTTCCTCCGATCCCGGCACGCGAATCCAGACGCTGCGGATGCCGGCGTTTCGAGCTCCGAGAATGTCGCGCTCGAGGCTGTTGCCGACCATGAGAGCCTCGGCGGGGTCCGTCTCGAGCTGGGCAAGCAGGCGGTGGAAAATTTCGGGGTGCGGCTTGCCGATGTCGTGTTCGCCCGAGACGGCCACTGCGGAAAGATACGGTTCAAGGCCGGAGGCGAGCAGTTTTTCGCGCTGCAGGTCGGGAGCGCCATTGGTGAGCAACCCGAGGCGATAGTCCTTCGAAAGCCGCGCGAGCACCTCCTTCGCGTCGAGCATCAGGCGCTGGAGCTTTCGGCGGTGGGTGGAAAATTTCTCCGCGAGCTCGGTGGCGGCCTCGTCGGCTTCGATCTCGAGGCTTCGCAGCGCGGCGGCGAAGACCTGCACGCGAAACTCCCGCGCCCATTTTCGTAGCGCGCTGAGTTCCTTGCTCTCGCCCTCGAATTTGCCCCACAGGCACTCGAAGGCGCTGATCCCGATCCGCTTGCAGTAGGGATGGACGTGCGATTGCGCATGAAGCTCCTTCGCGTGCTTGCTGGCGGCGCGCTGGAAGGGCTCGATCTCCGCGCCGACGAGTGCGTTGGCGTGCTCGGCGGTGGCTTTGAGCGCTTCGCGCGAAACGGCTTCGTCGACAATCAGCGTGTCGTCGAGATCAAAGAGAATGGCTCGGATCGGCATCGCCAAAACTGTGACCAGACATGGCGAAACAATTCGAGGAAAAGATTTTCCGGATTGCAGGTGGCTGTGAAGCGAAGCAATCTTCCCACATGACTGCCGTCGCCATCCTCGTCGCGCTGATCGTCATTGCCGCTCTCGTCGGAGTCTTCTTCATCGCGCAATACAACTCGCTGGTGACGCTGCGAAACCGTTTCAAGAACGCGTTTGCGCAGATCGATGTGCAGCTGAAGCGCCGTTATGATCTGATTCCGAATCTCGTCGAGACAGCGAAAGGGTATCTCTCCCACGAACGCGAGACGCTCGAGGCCGTAACCAAGGCGCGGAATATCGCACAGACCGCAGGGGCGAAGGCGGCCGCGAATCCCGGCGATCCGGAGGCGATGAAATCGCTCGCCAGCGCGGAGGCGGGGCTCACCGGTGCGCTGAGTCGCCTGATGGTCGTCGCGGAAGCGTATCCGGATCTCAAGGCGAACCAGAACATGCTGGCCCTGCAGGAGGAGCTGACCTCCACGGAGAATAAGGTCGCATTTGCCCGACAGGCCTACAACGACGCCGTGATGGCCTACAACACGAAGCGGGAGGTTTTCCCGACCAACATCGTCTCCGGGATGTTCAACTTTGGTCCGGCGGAATTGTTCGAGATCGAGAACACCGCCGAGCGCGAGGCTCCGAAGGTGCAGTTCTGATTCCGGCGAGGTGATCGCCGGTTGTTGATTGCCTTGCGGCAGGCGGCGGCGCTTGCTTCTGTATTCGTCTCCATGCGTCCGCCAATCGAACCCACGCTCGAAGAATTCACCCGTCTCGCCACCGACTACAACGTGGTGACGGTGTGGTGCGATCTCGTCGCGGACGTGGAGACGCCGATTTCCGTTTACCGGAAACTGCGCACCGGCGCGCCGGCCTTTTTGCTGGAGTCGGCGGAGCAGAGCGACCACGTGGGCCGGCATTCCTTCATTGGAACCGGTGCGCGCTGGACGCTGTCCGCGCAGGGAAACACGGTCGTCGCGCAGGATGCGGACGGCGACCACCGCACCTACGAGGCGGAAGGCGATCCGTTTCGCGAGCTCGAGAAGGCAATGTCGGGATATCGCGTCGCGCCGCAAGCGGGTGTGCCCGTCTTTCGTGGAGGCGCGGTCGGGTATTTGAGTTACGACGCGGTGCGCTGGTTTGAGCCGGTGATCCCGCCGCCGCCGAAGGATGAACTCGGTGTGCCGGACATGTTTTTCCTGATGACCGACGTGATGGTGGCGTTCGACCATCGCCGCCGGCGGATGAAGGTGATGGCCAATGCGTTTCTCGAAGGCACATCCCCCGGGGCCGCGTATGCCGAGGCGGCACGGCGCGTCGAGGAGGCGGTGGAGAAGCTCGCACAGCCGATTCGTTTTTCGCCGGTGTTTGCGGACGCGCCGATCGAGCCGCTGCAGCCGGAGTCGAACACGACCAGGGAGCAGTTTCACGCGATGGTCGAGACGGCGAAGGAATACATTCGCGCCGGCGACATCTTTCAAATGGTGCCTTCGCAGCGATTTCAGACGCCTTTCGAGGGCGATCCGCTGGACCTGTATCGCGCGCTGCGGTTCGTGAACCCGTCGCCCTACATGTTCTGCTTCGAGATTGCCGACGGCTTCTCGCTGGTGGGCAGCTCGCCGGAGGTGCATGTGCGGGTGACCGATGGGTTGGTGGAGATCCGTCCGATCGCCGGCACCCGCAAGCGTGGTCGAACCGAGGAGGAGGACCTCGCGCTCGAAGCCGATTTGCTCGCGGATCCGAAGGAGCGGGCCGAGCATCTGATGCTTGTCGACCTCGCGCGAAATGACGTGGGCCGCATTGCGGAGTTCGCCTCGGTGGAGGTGAGCGATTTCATGACGATCGAGCGTTACAGCCACGTGATGCACATCGTTTCGCATGTGTCGGGCCGCCTGAAGGGAGACCGCTCCGCTTTCGACGTGATGCGAGCGACGTTCCCGGCCGGCACGGTTTCCGGGTCGCCGAAGGTGCGCGCGATGCAGATCATCAACGAACTCGAGCAGAGCAAGCGCTGCGTTTACTCGGGCGCGGTCGGGTGGTTCGGATTCGACGGAAATCTCGACTCCTGCATCGCACTGCGCACGGTGGTCCTGAAGGACGGGATCGCGTATGTGCAGGCCGGAGGCGGCGTCGTTGCAGATTCGACGCCGGAGGGCGAGTATCAGGAAAGTGTCAACAAGGCGATGGCCGCCATGCGGGCCATTGCACGCGCCAAACAGCTATGATTCTCGTCATCGATAACTACGACTCGTTCACCTACAACCTCGTCCAGTATTTCGGCGAGCTTGGCGCGGAGCCGGTGGTGCGACGCAATGACGAGATCACCCTCGACGAAATCCGCAAGCTGCGGCCGGAGCGAATCTGCATTTCTCCCGGCCCGTGTTCGCCGAAGGAGGCCGGAATCAGTTGCGACGTGCTGCGGGAGTTTGGCGGGGAGGTGCCGATTCTCGGCGTGTGCCTCGGGCACCAGTGCATCGGCGATGTTTACGGCGGGGAGGTTGTTCGTGCGCCGCGGCTGATGCACGGAAAGACCTCGCCGATTCTGCACAACTCGACCGACGTGTTCGCGGGACTGCCGAGCCCGTTCGAGGCGACGCGGTATCACTCGCTGATCGTGCGCAAGGAGTCGCTCCCGGACTGCCTGGAAATCACGGCCTGGACGGCGGAGGACGAAATCATGGGCCTTGCGCACAAGGAACTGCCGGTCTATGGCGTGCAGTTTCATCCGGAGTCGATTCTCACTTCCGAGGGCAAGAAGCTCCTGCAGAATTTCCTCCGCATGACGCTTCAAGGATCGGGCCGGTGAGGGGAATCGCAGGGAGCGGCGATCGCGCTTCCTGCGGCACGATCACGAAGGCTGGGACAAGTCCGGCAGACGCTCGATGAATCGCCGGGCGGCGACGTCGGCGACTTCGCGCACGTTTGCGGGGCGGCCGGTTTCGGCCTCGATGGACGTCATTTGCACACCCGCGATTCCGCATGGCGTGATGTTGGAAAATCCGTCGACCTCCGCGGTGACGTTCAACGCGAAGCCGTGCATCGTGATCCAGTGGCGCACGCCGACTCCAATCGATACGATCTTCCGGTCTTCGACCCACACGCCGGTGAGTCCCTCGGATCGCTTCCCGGCGACGCCAAATTCCCCGAGCACGTCGATAAGGACGGCCTCGAGAAAACGCAGATAGCGGTGCAGGTCGCGACCGTGGTTGTGCAGATCAAGAATCGGATAGCCGACCAACTGGCCGGGACCGTGGTAGGTCGCTTGTCCGCCTCGATTGATTTCGCGAACGGGGTGAGGAAGGAGCGCAACGTCGCGAAGGCTGGATTGGTCGCGGGTGCGGCCGATCGTATAAACGGGCTCGTGCTCAAGCAGCAGAAGCTGCGGACCCGTGTCGCCGGCGCGAATCGCGGCGACCAGCTCATTCTGGATCTCCAATGCGCGGTCGTAGTCGATGCGACCGAGCCATTGAGTCGTGATCGTCTCAGATTTGCTCACGTTCCACAGCAGGATGGTTCGCCATTTGAAGATGAGTGAGGCCGATTGCAAGGGCGTCTGCGGCGTCGGACGGCGGCGTTTCGGTCAGCTCCAGCATGGCGCGAATCATGAACGCAACCTGGTCCTTTTGCGCGGAGCCGAGACCGACCACGGCCTGCTTCACGCGGCGCGGGGCATACTCGAAGACGGGAATGCCATGCTTAGCGGCTGCAAGAATGGCGGCTCCGCGCGCCGCGCCCAGCTGGATCGCGGTGCGGTAGCTTTGCACGTAAATGACGCTCTCGATCGCGACTGCGGCGGGCTGCCACTTCGTGATGAGGTCGTGGATGCGCTCGTTGATCACCAAAAGACACGCAGAGAGGCGGATCTTGGGCGCGTTGCGAATCACACCGTAGTCGAGGGCGACGACTTTGCGTCCGCGGGATTCCAGCACGCCGAATCCCGTGCCTCGCAAGGACGGGTCCACGGCCAGCAGACGCGCTTCATTCATCATGCAATAGGGAATCTGCGATACGGCGAACGGATTCCAGCTCGATGTCGTGGAGCTTGCGGGATTCGCTTCTGAGGATGCGCACGTGATCGCCCGCGGGTGCCCAGATTGCCGGGTCGGTCGGCCCGAAGAGCAACACGCAGGGAACGCCGGTCGCGGCGGCGATATGGGAGATTCCGCTGTCGTGTCCCAGAAAAAGCCGACTGCGGCTGAGGACAGCCGCGAGCACGGGAAGGGGAAGGTTTTCGAGAAAATGGACGTTCGACTTCGTGGAGATGCGGCGCACGGCGGCCAACGACTCGGCATCGCTTTCTCCGGCGATCACCAGAATCGGATGAGTCGCCGGGAAGGCGTCGATCAGCGACGCCCAGCGTTCGGCCGGCCAGTTCTTCCGGGGACTTCCGCTGCCAATGTGGATTGCGATCGCGTTTTCCGGCCATGAAGTCGCCGCTTCGAGATCCTCGGGCGAGGGGAAGAGCTTCGAGACGGGCGATTCGAGATACAGTGCCAGCGCCTCGAGCGGGCGCGCGAGTTGCACGCTGGCGTGGGCCTGGTCGGTGATCCGGGGATCGCCGACGAGGAGATTCTTCACGCCCGCGCGGCGGAGATTGCCCTCGAAGAATCCGTCGGGATCGTAGAGGTAGCTGATGACCTGGTTGAAGCTCGCGAAGTATTCCGAGAGTTCCGGGTCGAGTTCGGACTTCGGGTTGAAGAATCCGGCGAGGCCGGCATATTCGATCGAGCGGGTGGCGTTTGCGTAGTGGCGACCCTCCGCGATGGCAACAATGTGCCGGTAGCCGAGGATTTCGAGATGAGTCTCGGGAAATGCCTCGCGGAGCAATCCGATCGCCGGGAGGGTGAGGACGAAATCGCCGATGGCGCCGCCGCGAATGACCAGGATTCGGCCGGCCATTTCAAGCGGAAATCAGGCTTAGTAGCCCTGATTGATGGCGGACCCGTAAACGCCCGGACCTTCCCATTTGGCCGGGCGATTCCACGGGATGGAGGACTCCCGGGGGCGATTGTCGTTGGACGCGCACCCGAGGAGTGCAAGCGCGACCGAAGTCAAAGCCACGAGGCCAAGCAGTCGCGCCATGCGGTGAATAGACTCCCTTAGTTCTCGGAAGTGCCCTGGTAAATCACGCTGTCACCAGGCTGCACGGAGACGCCCGGAGGCAGGGTGTTCGCGACGATGTCGGCGATCGAGGTGGAAGGCTCAACCGAGGTCACGCGGACCTTGCCGAGATACTGATTGCCGCGCTTGAGAAGCAGCTCGGCATTGTTCACGACACCGGCGCGATCGCCGATGCTGAGGACGACGAAATTCCATGCGGGATTGACGGCGAGCACGCGGCCCTCGAGGCCCTGCTGCATCTGCTTCGTCTGGCGTGCCTTCTCCTGCTCCTTGTAGGTGGCGAGCTGGGCCTCGACCTGCGCGAGTTTTTGATTCTGGGATTCGACGACGGCCTCAAGCTCGGCAACGCGAGGGTCCTCGCCAACCGGCTGCTGAGGGCCGCCGCTATCGGGCTGCGGCATGGACTCGAGTTCCTCGATGCGCTGATTGAGGCTAGCGATCTCGGTTTCCTTGGCGGAAAGCTGGGCCGTGGCATCCGCGGCGGCCTTCTTTGCGGTTTCGAGCTCGCTCTGCGCGGCGGCGAGGTCGGCTGCGATCTGCTCCTTGTCGGCGGTCGCCGTCTCTGCGGCGGCGGTGGCCTCCTTGAGCTGGCCCTCAACGTCGGCGAGCTTCTTGGTGGTGTTGTTGAGGCTCGTCGTCTTCGTCTCGAGCTCGGCCTTCGTCTCGATCAGGGTTTGGCGATTTACAAAGCCGAGCCCGGCGGTGACGAGGCTGATGGCGATGGCGACGATCAACAGAATTTTGGCCATGGAAGGAAGTCAGTGAGGGACAGTTAAAAGTTCAGGGGCTGTCGAGTATTGGATTCTATATGGGATTGCAAGCAACAAAAAAGGTTCGACCGGAGGGCGCTCCTGATTTGTGTCTCGTTTTTGGGGTGACCGAGTCGCTTGCAGCACCGACGGATATAGCAGCGCTGTGAATAACCGCAAAACTTTTTCCGCATGTCATTTTGACGAAAGTCGTCCTCGCATCTTTCGCGTTGCGGGCGGCGGGAAGTTTTCTATGGTGGAGGGTGCCAGGGGCTATGGACTGCGGACGGATGAACCCCGCCAGGGCAGGAATGCAGCAACGGTAATTTGCTCCGCTTTGCCGTAGTTCTCTGGCACTTTTCCCTTCTCTTGACTCGATAACGGCAGCGCCTAGGCTGCGCTCGTGGACGTTTCGCTCCGGGACACGGTTTACGATTATCTCGCCGAACACGGCCTTCGACGGACGCTTCAACGCGAGGCCATCATCGAGGCGGTGCTGGGCACGAAGGAGCATTTTCACGCCGAGGAACTCCTGGAGATGGCGAAAAAAATCGAGCCATCGGTGTCGCGGGCGACCGTTTACCGCACGATCCCGCTGCTTGTAAAAAGCGGCCTGTTGCGCGAGCTCGACCTCGGCAAAGACGTCAAATACTACGACCCGAATTTCCTCGAACATCCGACGCACAACCACCTGATTTGCGTGGACTGCGACAAGATCATCGAGTTCGAGGACCCGAATATGGAATTGCTGGAAAATTGCATCACGCGTCGGCTGGGGTTCTCGCCGGCAAACAAGATCGTCCGAATCGAAGGGCGTTGCGATGAGTTGAAACTGCGCGGAACCTGCCGTCGGAACTCCGAGCGCTAGCCCATGTGGAAGGGACGTTTTGCCGAGGAGCAGTCGGATCTGCTCAAGCGCTTCAGCGAGTCGGTTTCCTTTGATTGGCGGCTCTACAAGCAGGACATTCGCGGAAGCATCGCCTATGCGTCGGCGCTGCAGCGGGCGGGGATTTTGACGGCCGACGAAGCCGCCGCAATCCACGCGGGACTGCGCGAAATCGAGGCGGAGATCGATCGCGGGGAGTTTCCGTTTTGCACGGACCTCGAGGATGTTCACATGAACATCGAGGCCGAACTCACGCGACGGATCGGCGCCGCGGGCGCGAAGCTGCACACGGGCCGCAGCAGGAACGACCAGATTGCCACGGACATCCGGCTTTATTTGCGGGATGCGATTGACGGGATCCGCGGACGGATTCGCGCATTGCAGCGGGCGCTGGTCGGGCTGGCCGGGGCGAATGTGAAGGTCGTGATTCCGGGCTACACGCACCTGCAGCGGGCGCAGCCGGTTTATTTCGCGCATCATCTGCTGGCCTACGTGGAAATGCTCGAGCGCGACGCGACGCGTCTCGACGACTGCGCGAAGCGGATGAACGTGCTGCCGCTGGGTTCCGGCGCGATTGCCGGTTCCACGATCGTGCTCGACCGCGAATTTCTGGCGCGCGAACTCGGTTTCGACGGCGTCACGCAAAACAGCATGGATGCCGTGTCGGATCGCGATTTTGCGTGCGAGCTGCTCGCAGCGCTCGCGATTTGTGGCATGCATTTGTCGCGGCTGAGTGAAGATGTGATTTTCTGGGCTTCGAGTGAATGCGGCTTCATCGAGTTGAGCGACCGGCACACCACCGGGTCGAGCTTGATGCCGCAAAAGAAGAATCCCGACATTGCGGAGCTCACGCGCGGCAAGACGGGCCGGCTTTACGGCAACCTAATGGCGCTGCTCACCGTGTTGAAGGGTCTGCCGATGACCTACAACCGCGACATGCAGGAGGACAAGGAGCCGCTTTTCGACTCGATCGACACGATCACCATGACGCTCGAGCTCTACGCGGAAATGATGAGCGCGGCGAAGGTGAATGCCACGCGGGCGGCGATGGCGGTGGCCGATCCGTTGCTGCTGGCGACGGACGTCGCGGACTATCTCGTGAAGAAGGGAGTTCCATTTCGCGAGGCGCACGAAATTGTCGGGCGTCTGGTCGGCGAGGCTGCGCGCAGTGGTGTGCCGTTGAACGAGCTCTCGATCGAGACGTTTCGCTCGGCATCCGCTGTGTTCGACGAGGATGTCTTCAAGGTGTTCGACCTTGCGGCGGCGCTGGCGGCGCGCAAGGCACCGGGCGCGCCCTCGGGCGAACAGATCCAGGCAAGGCTGGCGCATTGGAGCAGCGTGCTGAAATGAGTGACGCCAACGACTGGCGCGAGATCTCCCGGGATCTGCGCGCGGACTCGCCATTTCTCCGGGTTTATTGCGAACGCATCGCGACACCGACGCGGCCCAACGGCGTCGACTGGATGGTGGTGCGTCGCAAACAGGCAACGGTTGTGGCGCCGCGAACGCCGGAAGGAAATTTCCTGCTCGTGCGACAGGAGCGCATTCCGGTGCGACGGCTGATGTGGGAGTTTCCCGCAGGCCAGATCGATGGAGAGGTCAACGAGAGCACGATTCTCGAAACCGCGCATCGCGAACTGGGCGAGGAAACCGGCTGCCGCGCCGAGGGAGAGATGATTCCGCTCGGATTTTATTTTTCCTCGGCGGGATTCACCGACGAGCAGTGCCATCTTTTTCTTGCGACCGATGTGGTTCCGAGAGACGAGGGGCATGCCCACGATGAGTGGGAATCCATCGTCGAATGCCGAGCGTTTTCACCCGATGAGCTGCGACGGATGATTGCGACGGGGGAGATTTACGATGCAAACACGCTGAGCCTTTTTGCGAGGCTCGTGGCGACAGGCTATCTGTAGTCCGACATGCGGGAGACCTTGAAACAACGCCTGTTCCGATTCCGGGAATTTCGCGACGAGCCGAAGCCGTTCCTCGAGCATCTCGAGGATCTGCGAAAGATGCTCATCAAGATGGCGATCGCCCTCGGGTGCGCGATGGTGGTGAGCTTTCTGTTCCGCTCGGTGCTTTTCGGCATCATTCAGCATCCGTTGAAGGCACTCGACGCGGACTTCGGCGAAAATCTGCAATCGCTCGGCGTCGTTGATTCCTTCTCGATCTCGCTGGAACTCGCGCTCTACGCGGGCATCGTTCTCTCGTTTCCGTTTCTCGTGTATTTCTTCGCGGAGTTCGTGCTGCCAGCGCTTACCGAAGCCGAGCGGCGATACGTCTTTCCTGCGGCGGGGGTCGGATTCGGTTTGTTTCTTCTCGGCGTGTTGTTCGCCTATTTCGTCGTCCTGCCGCAGACGCTCGCGTTTTTTTACCGGGATGCGGAATCGCTTGGGTGGCGACCGACGTGGACGGTGCGGGAATATTACTCGTTCACGACGCAATTCATCATCGCGTTCGGCCTCGCGTTTGAGTTGCCGGTTGTCGTTCTGTTTCTGGTGAAGATCGGGGTGCTCGACGCGGCCGGGTTGCGTCACGTTCGTCCGCAGGCGTTCGTGGCGGTGATGATTTTCGCCGCCGTGCTGACACCGACCACGGACATGCTGACCATGCTTTTGATGGGCGTGCCGATGTATCTGCTCTACGAGGCGTGCATCGTGATTGCGACGATCACGCAACGGCGCGAAGCCCGCGCCGAGAGCGAGGTCAAGACGCTCGAGTAGCGAATTCGGCCTCGAGGATTTCGCAGGTGCGATCGGTTGCACCGCGATGGGAGGCGATCACGGACTGGCCCTTCGCGACCAGGTCGGCGCGGAGGTCCGGTGAACGAAGCAGTCGGGCGATCGTCGCCTCGATCCCTGCGGCATCCGCCGCCTGTGCGATCCCTCCATGAGCGACGAGGCTGCGTGTGAGCGCGGCGAAATTTTGCATGTGCGGCCCCACGACCACCGCCGTGCCGACATTGATGGGCTCGGTGGGATTCTGGCCGCCGCGACCTTCGAGGCTCTTTCCGACGAATGCGACGGTCGCGCAGGCATACCAGTCGCGGAGCTCGCCGGTGGTGTCGACGAGCAGTGCGTCGACGCGGGCATTCGCGTCGTCGAGGCCGGTGCGTCTGGCCACGGTCAGCCCGACATCTTCCAGCTCCCGCTGAACCTCGGCGGAGCGCTCGACGTGACGAGGGACTACGATGAGAAACAGCGTCGGAAACTCGCGACGGAGATTTTGAAAAATTCGCGCAATCGCGGCTTCCTCACCGGCATGCGTGCTGCCCGCAAGAAGGATGGGGGTTTCATTCGTTACGCCGAGCTGTGTGAGGAGCGGGCGAAAGTCCCGTGTCTGACGCGGAGTGACGGAGGCGTCGTCGAACTTGATGCTTCCCGTGCGAACGAGACGATCGGGTGAGACTCCCAGGCTTCTCCATCGGTCGATGTCCTCCGGATCCTGCACACAGATGCGCTGAAGTTGATTGAAGACCGGTGCGGTGATGAAGCGGAACGCGCGGAAGCGCGACTCGGAGCGCGGCGAGAGGCGGGCATTGACCAGCACGGCGGGAATGCCTCGCGCGCGTGCCTGGCAGACAAGGTTCGGCCAGACTTCGGCCTCGACGAGCACGAGCTGAACCGGGCGGATGAGGTCCAGCGCCCGGCGGGTGAAGAGAAAGAAATCCAGCGGATTGTAGATCGGCTCGAGCCACTCGCTGCGGTGTTCGTTTGCCATCGCAAAGCCCGTGGAGGTCGTCGTCGAAAGCACGAAGCGCCGGGAGGGATCGCGCTCGCGCATGCGGTGGATGAGTTTCATCGCGAGCAGCACTTCGCCCACGCTCACGGCATGCACCCAGGTCCAGCCGCCGGTCGAGAGACGGTCGCGCACGCGATCCGAGTAAATGGCGAAGCGCTGACCAAACTTGTGGCGATACTTTCCGCGCCGGAGCATCCGATGAATAAGCCACGGCAGCAGGGCGATCAGAACGACCGGGTAGAGCAGGTTGTAGAGAAACCGCAACAGCCTCATCTCGCGACGGTCAGGTAATGGATCGTCGACTCGCCATACGCGCGAGACCGCAGCAATTGCCAGGGCGTGCCGGCGAGGTCAGGCAGGGGATCAGACGTGAACGCCTCCAGCACAAAGGTGCCGATGTCGGAAAGGCAGTCCGCCAGTTTCGGAGAGCCTAGCAGGCGCGAGACGTGGTCGGTGTCGGAAGCGGATTTTCGATAGGGAGGATCGGCGAAGACGAGATCGAAGCTGCCCGGGTGCGCGTAGGCTTCGAGAAACCGATGCACGTCCATCGTTTGCACGCTGGCCTCGAGACGACACTTTTTCAGGTTCTTGCGAATGATGTCCACGGCGCGCGGATTCTGCTCGACGAGCACCGCGCTGCTCGCGCCGCGACTCAGGGCCTCGATGGCCAGCGCGCCGGAGCCGGCGAAAAGATCCAGAACACGGGCGTCGGGCACGGCATCGCCAAGGCTCGAGAAAATCGCGCCGCGTGCCTTGTCCGTTGTCGGACGAACGACTCCATCGAGCACTGAGAGCGGGATTCCGCCCGCGGTTCCGGCCACCACCCGCATCGACTACTCTTTGTCGTCGGTCTTCTTGTCGGGCCGCGTGACCTGGAGGAGCCCTTTAAGAAATCCGCCCACGCTGGGAGGCAGTCCGGTGACCTTCTCGATGAGGTTTGTCTTTGGGCGGTCGAGACGCCCGCGCACGAAGAAGCCGACCTGCTTGTATTTCGCGTTTTCGGAGGGCTCGAACTGATCCCCGATGATACCCGCGAGATTTTCCTGCAGCTTCTCGCTGATCATCAATCGTCCATCGAGATCGAGCTCACCGCTGAACTTCACCGGCCCTTCGCCCGAGATGATCACGTTCTCGGTTTGCAACGTCAGGTCCTTCACCCACACGGCTTCGTCGTGCACGTCGAAGTGAAATTCCGCCTGCTCGAGATCGAGCATCTGGAGTTCGTCGATGCGAAGCAGCGAGCCGATCTTTTGAATCGCATCGAGCGGCTTGAGCTTGGCTTCCAGCAATGCGAAGTCGCCTTCGCCCGTGATGCTTTCCGAAGCGGCTGGATTGCCTTTCAAGTGGACGGTTCCGCCGATCGAGCCCGATGTGTTCGCATCGTCGCCATGCGCTTCGGCAATGAGCTTTGGAATCGAGACGTCCTCGACTTCGCCGGAAAATTCGAATTCCGACTGCCCGCCGCCGCGTGGCGTGGTGAGGTGGAACGTCGCGCGAATGCGTCCACCGGCGAGCGCGGCCTTTACATTCGTGACCGCGAGATGCGTGCCTTCCTGCTCAAAATGGGCCCGCAGGCGTTTGGGAAACAACCGCCCGCCCAGCTCGATCTCTTCGATCCAGATGTCTCCGTTGGCCGAGCTCGGACCGGAAAGGCGGCCGTCGATCTGCAGTTGTTTGAAGCGCGCAACCACGCGACCCTTGCGGTCGAGGAAGGTGCCTTCGCCATCGCGAATGGTGAATTTCCGCAACTCCACCTCGAACTTCGGCACACGTCGCTCACGGGTTTCGCGTGGCTCGTGGGGACGCTCGGGGCGCTGTGGGGGCTCCTCAGGCTTTTCAAGCTCTTCGCTGCGCACCACCCATTTTCCCTTTTCATTTTGTCGCAGGACGAGCTGCGGGTGGGAGAGGGTGATTTCACTGACGATGAATTGCTTTCGAAACAGCGGCAGGAACTCGAACTTCATCGAGAAGCTTGGCGCTTCGAGCATGTTCGCATTTTCCATCACCGGATCGGGCATGGTGAGACCGGAGAGAATCAAACCCGTCCACGGCGTGAACATCGTGCGATGGATGGAAAGCGGCGCTCCGATGGCGCGCTCGGTGGCGATGCGAATCCGCTGCTGGACGTCGCTCGATTGCAGGTAAAGGTTTATGCCAATCAACCCGAGAATCACGAGGGCGCAGATCCCTCCCAGACTCCAGAGAATGATCTTGGCAAAACGCTTCACGCGGGCAACCTACGCATCTCTGTCTGAATGTGAATAAGATTCTGGTGATCCTTAACCCGACAGCTCGCGGGGAACGGGCGAAGTCGCGGCGGGAGGCGATCCAGAATCTGTCGGGGCGGATTGTGGTCAAGGAGACCCGGAAGGTCGGTGACGCGAAGGCGCTGGCAAGGCGCGCGGTCCAGAAGGGCGTGGAGACGATCATTGCCGCAGGGGGCGACGGGACGGTCAACGAGGTCGTCAACGGAATCGGCGAGGCGGACGTGACGCTCGGCGTGCTTCCCGTGGGCACGATGAATGTTTTCGCCCTCGAATTGGGGATCGATGGCCACAACCTCAAGCGGGCCTGGTCGGTAGTCGAGGCGGGCCACACGCGGGAAATCGACCTTCCCATGGCGAACGAGGATTATTTCGTGCAACTCGCCGGGGTCGGACTCGACGCGGAGGTCGTCCAGCAGACCACGCCGGATTTCAAAAAGGTGCTTGGACCGGTGAGCTACGTGCTTTCGCTTGTTCACGTCGTGGCGCGGAAGCCACCGAAGATTGTCACGGTGGACGCGGAGGGCGTGAAACGCGAGGGCAGCTTTGTGCTGGTGGGGAATGGCCGCCACTACGGCGGCCCGCTGGTGCTGTTTCCGGACGCGAAGCCCGATGATGGCTTGCTCGACGTTGTGGTGTTCAAGAACCAGACGCACTGGGACGTCATGCGCTACGTGCAGGCGATTATGTTCGGCAATCACGACCGACTCGCCGATGTCGAATACTTCCAGACGCGGCAGGTGCATGTCTCGTCCGACAGCAAGGTTCCCGTGGAACTCGATGGCGAGATCGCGGGGTTCGCGCCCTTTACCTTCGGGCTGGCCCGCCGGCGTTTGCGGGTTCTTGCACCGCCGCTCGTGGACAAGCCCGCACGTGATGCGTAGGGTGGCCGCGAACGGATGAATTTCTCGTCGCAACCGCCCGATCTCACCCGTGCCACCCGCACGATTATCACGATCAATGTCGTGATCTTTCTGCTGGGCGGACTGCTCGCGCCCAACCTGCGATTCTGGCTCGACTGGGTGTTCGGCTTGAATCTTCCGGCGCTGCTTCAGGGGCGTCTTTGGACGCTCGTGACGCATCAGTTCCTGCACGGAAATTTCATGCACCTTCTCGTGAATATGCTCGCGCTGTGGTTCGCGGGACGTGAGCTGGAGATCGTGCTCGGAACGAAGCGATTCGTGATCCTTTACCTGCTGGGCGGCGTGGTTGGCGGGCTTGCACAGGTCATTCTGGATCCATCCACGCCATTGCTCATCGGGGCTTCGGGTGCCGTGTGTGCGGTGCTGCTGGCGCTGATCACCCTGTTCCCGGAGGCGCCCATCACGGCGCTGATCTTCTTCGTTCTGCCGCTTCGCATGCGGGCCAAATACCTCGGCTACGTCATTGTCGGCGCGTCGGTGCTGTTCTGGATTTCCGGTCTCGAGCCGAACATCGGCCATCTCGCACACCTCGGGGGATTCGCGACAGGCTGGCTGTATGCGCTCGTCTTTCGACGGAGGAACGACCTCGGTGGCGCTGGCGGGTGGCCGTCGCGTTCGCCATTGTCCCGGTTCGCCACACGGCCGGTTGTGCAGGAGGCGAGGTTTACGGTCGTGGAGAGGGAACCTGCCGTGGACCTCGTGCTGGCCAAGGTCCTGCGGGAGGGCATCGAAAGCCTGACCCGTGAGGAGCGGCGCATTCTCGAGGAGTCGCGCCGTCCACGGCGCTGGCGTTAGGGTTTCGGCGGGAGCCGGTAAAGCTTCAGGTGCGGCTGCAGGTATTGCAGCGTCCCCGGCTCGCATTCGAAGACCAGTTCTCCTTCCTCGAAGAGCTGCTCGTAAAACGAGCGACGTCGATTGAACTCCTCCGCTCCGTCATCGGTGGGGCGCAACTTCTCGCGGAAGAACCGCCCGTAATCTCCCTCCGCCACGCCGACATACTCGACGCCCCGCTGGCGAAGTTCCTCGATCGTTCCCACGTCGGCGGCGAAGAGCTTGCCCTCGAACTCGTAGGGGAGGTTCAGTGCACGCAGGTTGACGCGTTTGTCGATGACGATCGTCCGGCCTGCCGGCACGTGCTCGACAAGCCACGCGGCTAGGGCGCTGCGGCCGTCGTGGCCGAATCCCGAGAAATAAGCCCACGTCGTGGGAAGCTGGACGGCCAGCGCGATCCCAAGCAGCAGCAGGGCGACAGCGGTGCGCGGAACGCGAGGGAGAAGCGGGTGTCCCTTCCAACGAGCGCGGGCGAAAGTGACCGTTCCGAGTGCGGCGAGCGTCAGCAGGATTCCGGTGGCCGGCAGAAAATAGCGGTGATGCGTCTTGGGCGAAAACGAGAGCATCAGCGCAAAGGCCAGCGGGAACAGGGCGACGATCCATTCGGAGGCTTTCACCGTGCGGAATCTCAGCCAGAGTCCCATCGCGTAGAATCCCAGCAGCACCCAGATCACGGGATTCGTCGATTCGCGAAATACCGCGCCATAGACGCCGTGTGGCACGCTGCGTGTGATGCCCTTGTGGCCACGCACGGCGAAATCGAGTTCGCGTCCAAAGCCCTCGGCGAACCCGCCGAAATGCAGGAAGGCGGGAAGATTGATCACGGCGAAGACGGTAGCGGCGGTCGCCAGGCATAACGGGATGGTGAGCCCCGGTCGCTCGCGACGCGCGAGCAGGAAGCCGAGAGCAATGGGGGCCGCGACGCCACCCACATACTTTCCGGAGAGCGCCAGACCCACGGACGCGCCCAGCAGAGCCGCCATCCCAAGGCCGGGACGCCGATCGAAAAGCACGAGACAGAGGAAGAACGCGCTGAGTCCGAACAGCAGGGCGGGGTCCTCCTTGAAATAATGCGCGAGCTCGAAAAGCTGGTGATTGGTCGCGAGCAATGCACCGGCGATGCCGGCGGCGAGCGATCCGCCCAGCAGCGCGGCGAGCAGCGTCAGGCAGAAAATCGCGGCGGAAGTGAAGAGCGCCGAAGCCCATCGTCCGGCGATTGTGACCTGCTCGACATCCGTCGGATCCCCGGCCCCCACGAGCAGCAGCCGCGTGGTTGTGAGCATCAACATCGGATGGTGAAAGTTGAACTCACCCTCGATGACCTGCCTCGCCTTGCTCGGCTCGTCGGGGTGGTAGGCGGAGGGAAACTGGTTCGAATGCGTGTTGAGAAACAGGGCGAGCGCCGCAAACGCGAAGGCGATCGCGAGAGAGCGCCAGTCGATGCCGCCCGGGGGAAGCGAGGTGGTGAGCGGAAGTGTCATTGGACAAACCACACTTCGCGAAGATCGACGTCGCCGGAAACCGGCTGCAGGCGGAATTCGACGGCGCCACTGACGTCGTGCATGGGCAGGATGACGCCATTTCCGGCAATGATCGCATCCCCTGCGAGGTCGCGATCGCCGGCCTTTGCAGACACCATCACATCGCGCCAGACGATCGGGCGGTTGAAAAACAGGACCATCGAGCGCGCGCCGGTTGGAGGAGTGACGGAAAACTCGAGACCCTCGGGAGGCAGCGCCGCGCCGGTGTGCGGATTGCGGTCGGCGGCTTTTGAGGGGATGGAGGTGAGTTCGGGCTGGCTTTCCGGAAGTTTGAAATGGATGACGACGTCGCGAATCGTTCCCGGGACGATCCACTCGGCCATTTTGGCGAGGTCCGGATTCGGCCGGAAGCGGCGGCCTTCGGCCCATTTGTTGCCGGCGTCCACGACCACGAGCCCCCCCGCCGCAAATGCTGACTCGTCGAAATCGGCGCTTCGCGATTCCGCGTCGGGCAGCGTGTGACGGATGTATTTCGCGTAGCGGAGGTAGTCGACCTTGGTGTTTTCAGGGAAGCCGTGTTGCAGGGCCTTGCCGGCGAGCGACCAGTCTTCTGTTGGCGTAAAGCGGAAGTTTTTGAAGGCGCCGAGCAGATCGGTGATCAGGAAGATAGCGAGGCCGGTGAAGACGACCGGTCTCACCACGAAGGGCAGGCTCTCGCGAAGAAAGCCGCCGATGGACAGCAATCCGGCGAGGGTGAGCGGCAGGAAACCGAACGAGGCGACACGGATCGGCGGCGATTTCAAAACGAGCAGAATGGCCAGAAATGCAACGCAGGCCGCCGCGACCACGATGAAACCCTCGCGTTCGCCGCGTTCGAAGCGCCACGTGAGCACCAGAGGCGCCGCAGCCATTGCCGCGAGGAAGGTCCAGGTTTCCCAGTCTTCCGCGGAGAAAATGTAGAGCTTGGCCGCGCGGAGGATGCCATGCAGCGAGGTGAAGTCGGACTCCGCAGCTTTTTGAAACTCGGTGAATTCCGCGAAGAGCTGCGTGAGCAACGGCGCATAAAGCAGCAGCATTCCGCCCGCGGAGATCAATCCCGCGACGAAGGTGACGCGCGTGCGATCAAACGCCCAGAGCAGGAGCAACAGAGGCGCGGCGAAGAAGAGGTAGGCGGGGATCGTGTAAGCGCCGAGCACGCAGGTCGCGACCAGCATCCAGAGCCACGGGTGTGCTCGCGTGCGCAGGAACTCGATGGTGCAAATGCCCCCGGCAACAGCGAAGAACGCGAGAAATCCATAACCGCGGGCCTCCATCGAGAGCGAAAGCAATTGCGGGGCGAGGCTCCACAGGGTGAGGAAAATGGCGCCCTCCATCAGTCGTTGCCGGTAGGTCGCGTAGGCGATCACGCAGCCGGCGGTGAGGGTGGTGGCGAGGATGGCGAGAATGCGAACGCGGGCGGGGTTCAGCGAATCGCGCGCCGGAAGGATCGAGTTGAGAAGGTTGAAGAAAACGTGATTCTTCGGGGCGCGGTAGTCGGTCACCACTCGGAGCGGCCCCCGCGAGCTGAAGGTGTTTACGGTGCCGAACTCGTCGGTGCTCAGCGACGTGGTCGCCATCGCGCCCATCATCTGCCCCGCATGGATCATGCTCAGGCCGATCAACAGCGCGGCGAGGATTTTCTCGAAGCGACGCCAGACTTTCTTCAGGACTTCCATGAGGCGAGAGCATCGCGGGCCAGCCGGCCCGGACGAAAATTCGTGAAAGGTTACTCGACTCGGCGGGGGCGGCGAGGAATTCTTTTGGACTTTCCGCGGCTGGAAGGACTCGTCAGGGTCTTTGCCGACGGCTTTGCCATGAAGTTGATCATTCAGATTCCCTGTTACAACGAAGAGGAGACGCTTCACATCGCGGTCAAGGATCTGCCAAGGCAAGTGCCGGGGTTCGATACGGTCGAATGGCTGGTGATCAACGACGGCAGCACCGATCGCACGTCCGAAGTGGCGCGTGAGCTGGGGGTTGACCACGTAATCGACCGCCCGCACCTGGGACTGGCGCGCACGTTCATGGCAGGCATCGAGGCCTGCCTGGCGCGTGGGGCGGACGTGATTGTGAACACCGACGCCGACAATCAGTATCAGGCGGCTGACATTCCGGCCCTCGTGGAGCCGATTCTCGCGGGCCAGGCGGACATGGTGATCGGCGAGCGGCCGATTCTCGAGATCGAGCATTTTTCGCCGGCGAAGAAGGTCCTGCAAAAGCTGGGCAGCTGGGTGGTGCGGAAGGCAAGCCAGACGACGATTGCCGACGCGCCGAGCGGATTTCGTGCGATCAGTCGCGACGCCGCCCTGCAGCTCAACGTCTTTAACGAATACACCTACACGCTCGAGACGATCATCCAGGGCGGGCAGCGCAACATGCGGGTGGTCTCGGTGCCGGTGCGGACGAACGAGTTTCTGCGGCCGTCGCGGTTGTTCAAAAGCATTCCGGCCTACATCCAGCGATCGATTCTTACAATTTTCCGCATTTTCATCGTCTACAAGCCGCTGCGGTTTTTCACGATTCTCGGGGCGCTGCCGTTTACGCTCGGCGGGTTGCTGATGCTCCGTTGGCTGTGGTTGTGGCTGGTGGTGGATACGGAGCGCACGCATGTTCCGAGCCTCATTGCCGCCGCAGTGCTGGTGCTGATCGGCGTTCAGGTGTGGGTGCTGGGATTCGTCGCCGACCTCATTGCGGTGAATCGCCGCCTGCTCGAGGACATCCAGCTCCGGCTGCGACGAAAGGAATTCGACCGCAACTGATGCCAGACAAAGACCTTTTCGCCAGCGAGGCCCTGCGCTGGATTCCCAAGATTCTTACGCTCCAGGATCGCAACCGGCACAGTCCCACCTACGGCTGTTTCGACCGCAATTACTGGCAATACAAGATCATCGATTTCCCGAGTGGGATGTCGCAGGAGTTTGTGTATCCGCTCGCGCTTGTGTGGGGCATGGAGCGCGAAGGCAATCCGTATTACCGGCAGGAGGCGATTCGCGAATGGGCGGAGGCGGGAATGGTCTTCGCGGCCCGCAGCGCACATGCCGACGGATCGTGCGACGACTACTTTCCCTACGAAAAGGCGGGCGGCGCCGCAGCCTTTTCCCTGCTGGCCTGTGCGGAAAGCTACAAGCTGCTCGGTCTCAAGAATGACGAGGTGCTGCGCTTCTTTGAGCGGCGTGCGGACTGGCTGGCGCACCACCACGAGAGCGGCCAGCTGACGAATCACCAGGCGCTCATCGTGCTTTGCCTCGATCGCGTGAGCGAACTCGTCGGCGAAAAGAAATGGGCAAAGGAGCGGGAGGAGCGGCTCGCGCGCGTGCTTTCCTGGCAGAACCCGGAAGGGTGGTTCCAGGAATACGAGGGGTGCGATCCGGGCTACCATACGCTGACGATCTCGCTGCTCGCGCAAATTTACGACGCCTCGCCGACGCCTGCGTTGCGCGATGCCTTGACCCGCGCCGTCGCACTGGCAGCGGAGTTTGTGCATCCCGACGGGTCGTTTGCCGGCGAGTATGCGAGCCGGAACACCTACAATTTCTTCCCGCATGGCTTCGAGGTCTTCGGCCGGCACGAGCCGTCCGCTCTCGCGATAAACGACCGGTTCCTCGAAGGCATCGCGGCTGGAAAGAATCCGTGCTATGCCGATGACCACATTGTCGGGCATCACACGTGGAACTACCTCCTCGCGTGGCGCGACTTCGTCGCGGACCGGCCTGCCGTGCCACCAAGGCCACAGGGGCGGCGGTATTTCCCGAATGCGCGCCTGCTCATCGATCGCCGGGATGGCGCGGAACTCTACGTCGCGCTGAACAAGGGCGGCGTCTTCAAGTTCTTCCGCGATGGCAAACTCGTCGCCTCCGACACGCAGGTTTCGCTGATCGTTGAGAACGGCAAACGCCGGAATGCGGTCGCCCATCTCGTGGACGACTACGCGCATGTGATCGAGGAGGATCGGATGGTCGTCAGCGGCGAAATGGGCTGGGCGAAGCAGAAGAAGATGACGCCGTTCAATCTGATCGTGCTTCGATTGATCATGCTCTGCGGCGGAAAGTTCTTCCCGAATCTTGTGCGAAAGCTTTTGCAGAAGCTGTTGATCACGGGGCGTAAGGCCGCGCCATTCCGGTTTCACCGCGAGTTTGTCTGGCGCGACGGAACGCTCACGGTGAACGACCGTGTCGAGGCGTCGGACTGGAAGGCGGTCAGGCAGGCCGGCATCGGGTGTGACCAGACATCGATTTACGTCGTGATGAGCCGGACGTTTCAGGCGGGACAGATGCTTCCTTGGATCGATCTCACGGAGCAGGTGTCCCGACTGCGGCCGGGCGAGGCACTGGAGCTGTCGAGGACCTTTTGAGAAATCCGCTGCACCAACGTCCGGCCTTGCGCGATGCGCTCGTGTGGGCGCTGCCGGCGATCGTTGCAGGTCTAGCGTTGCGCGTCGTTCTGGGCATCTATCAGCCCTACGGATACTGGGGCTCGGATTCCGAATCGTATTTCAGCTTTGCGTTTCGCCTGCTGAACGAAGGCGCCATCTCAATACCCGAGAAGCGGCGTTACATTTACCCGATCGTCCTGCTGCCTATTACCATCCTGCCCGGATCGCCGCTGAAATGGCTGATCCTTTTCCAGCACGCGACGGGCCTCGCGACCATCGTTCCACTGGCCTACGTCGTGCGAAAGGTTCTCGCCGGCTGGCGGTGGTGGATCGTGCCGGTCACGCTCGTCTATGCGGGAATGCCCGTCTTCATCTGGTTCGAGCACGAGCTTCTCGGTGAGGCGTTTTTCTTCGCGACCTTCACGTGGGCATTCGCCGCCTGGGTGGCATGGGCGGGGCGGCTCGAGCGCGGGGATCGCGCGGAGGCCGTCTGGTGGATCTTTCTCGCATGCCTCGCGCTCTGCGTGCTCACGAAGCCTGCGGGCCGCTTTTTCTGGCCCGGGCTGATGATTGGCCTGGTGTTCGTGCGAAGCTGGCGATTCCTGCGATGGCCGCAATGGACGGCACTGGGCGCGCTTCTGGTCGCTTCCTGGACCATGGGACAGGGGGCGCAGGCGTCCCGCTTGCTTTACACCTCGGCGTTTCCACTCACGGTGCTCGACTCGCCGCTTCACGCGGACTTGAAGGCGGAAATCGCCGTGCAAGTGACGGCCGCGCGTGAGCGGCTCGACTACTACTATCTCGAAGATCGCGAGCCGAAGCGCTTTCTATCCAGCGGATACGAGAAGGGGGACTACCCAGCCTGGCAGGCGTTGAAGGCACGGGGAGGCGATGCCATTTACGATGCGATGCGCGATCTCGCACTGGAGGCCATTCTCGCTCATCCGCACTTGTTCCTCTACATCGCGTTGCAGCGGACGGTCGCCGCAATGAATTGGACCGAGTTCGATCTCGACCGGTTCGAGCCGGATTACTACCCGAGGAAATTTCGCGAGCAATACGACGACCTGTTGAGCGACAACGGGAAAAAGGCACCCATGCTCCGGAAGCTGCTCGGCCTCCCGCGCGATTCGGCAGTTCCACCTTACCCGGAGGTCGTCGCGATTCTGAAGCCCGCGGGAACGGAGCCGCAGGCGCAATGGATGATGAACTACGTCGAGACGGTTTCCGAGCCCGGACGCTTCGTGCGTGATCCCGTCGAAAACGGCCGGCCGCGCAAGCTTTGGGAGATGACCCCGACTTTGTTGGGACTGTGGCTCATCGCGGGCATCGTCGCCGCATTCTTTCCGCGCCATCTTCGGCACACACTGGGCACCTGGCTCCTTGTTGCCATCGGTTACGCGATCGGTGTTCATTTGATTGGCACTTTCTACGCGAGATTTTTCGCCGCGGCGTGGCCGCCGTTGCTGGTTGCCTTGCTGGTGCCGCTGGATCTCATCTACCGCATGATCAAGCGCGTCGTCTTTCGTTCATGAAACGCATCATTTCCATCATCGTCAGTCTTGGAATCCTCGCCGTGCTTTACGCCCGGATCGACTTCGGCAAAGTCATTCCGGTTTTCACGAACTGCTCGCTCCCGTGGTTGATCGCGAGCCTGCTGATGGTGATGCCGTTGACCCTGCTGACGGCGTCGCGGCTGTGCCAGCTCATGCCGAGGGCGCATCCGCTCCATTTTCTCGAGTCCAACCGGCTCATTCTGCTCGCGAGCGTGCTGAACCTCGTGCTGCCTTCAAAAATGGGGGACATGGCGAAGTCGGTCTTCATGGCCGATCGCGGCCATTTGCGCGGCTCGCTCGCGCTGGCGCTCGTCGTGTTCGAGAAGGCCTGCGACATGCTCTCGCTGCTCGTGTGGTGCGTGTTTGGCCTGCTGCTTTATCCGCGAAAGGACGCGTTTTTCTGGGTGATGACCGCGGCAATCCTCGCGGGCTTCGCGGGACTCGCACTGCTGCTCGGGTCCACGCATTTCGCGCGATTCTGCTTCGGCACCGGCGAGCGACTGGCGCCAGGGAAATTGAAGGGCAAGATCGCGCGGCTGCACGAATCGTGGATCGAGATGCACGGCTATTTCTGGCAGGACAAGGTCCAGCTCGCGAAGATCGCCGCCAACTCGATCTTCATCTGGTTCCTGCATCTCGTGCAGATCTGGATGTTCACCCTTGCGTTGCGCGAGCAGGTGCCGTTTCTGACGAATCTCGCGCTGTCACCGCTGGCGATTTTGGCGGGACTCCTGCCGCTGACGTTTGCCGGGGTGGGAACGCGCGACGCGGCGCTCGTGTTCCTCTATTCGCCGCAATACATGTCGGCGGCGGCCGCAGCGGCGCTGGGAGTGCTTTGCACGTTGCGTTACGTGCTGCCGGCTTTGATGGGACTGCCATTCCTCGGACCGGCCGTTGCGCAGCTTGGCGGATTGAAACGACTGCGGGAGTCGAAGGCCGCCCGCTGAGGGGTGGGGAAATTCTCCGACGATCTCGTCGTGGCGGCATTGCGAAAGCAGTGGCGCGAGGGAATTGGCCGCAGTTTCACACGCCACGACGCCAAGAAAAAGGGCGCCCCATGTGGGACGCCCTTCGCGATTAAATTGGTGTTGAGAACTTACTGTGCGGACGCCTTCGGCGCGTTGGCATTCAGCTTGTCGATGATGGTCTTGCTGAAGTCCATGTCTTCGCGCGAGTAAACGACGACCGGGATCTGGCCCATGCTGAGGCCCGAGCTGTCGAAGACGAGGTCGTAACCGGCCGCGGACACCTGCGCGTCAACGACCTTCATGATGTCGTCGATGATGTCCTTGCGCATGCGGAGGAACTGCTCCTGCAGCTGGCGCTCGCGGGTGGCCTTGAACTCGTTCATCTCGTTCTGGAGGTTCCGGGCCTCGGCGACCTTCGCCTCACGCTCCTGCAGCTTGGCATCCTTGGCGTCCTTGCTGAGCTCGGGCTTCTCGATGTCGGAGTTGATCTTGTTGATCTCATCCATCTCGGCCTTGAGCTTTTCGACACGCTCATCGAATTCCTTCTTCGCCCCGGCGCGCTGCTCGTTGAGTTTCGCTTCGGCGTCCTTGGTCTTGTAGTATTCGGTGAACACCCGATTCATATCGAGCGTGCCGACCTTCAACTGAGCGTGGGCAAAGGGAGCGGTGACGCTCAGGGAGCCGACGATCAGCAGAGTGCGGATGGTTTTATGGATCATAGGATTAAGCATGGAGTCTGGTTGGTTGATTCGTGTTCCGCCGGGGGGCGATGTTTGAGTTGAGACGCCACAGGGTGGCGTTTCGTTCAAAATTGATAGCCGACGTTGAAGTTAAATTTGCCCTGGCTGTTGTTGTATTCGTCGGTGACGATCGGGAAACCGTAGTCCACCCGGATCGGACCGATGGGGAGTTCGACGCGCACGCCCACGCCGACGTCTCCGTTCACGTTCGCCGTTGAGAAGTCGAAGGAATCGCTGTTTACGAAGCCCCAGTCGGTGAAAATGGAGCCACGGATGCGGGGAATGATCGGGAAACTCCATTCGACGGTGGCGTAGCCGAGGCTGTTGCCGCCGATCGGGTTGCCTTCCTCGTCCTTCGGACCGACGTCGCGGAAGTCAAAGCCGCGCATGTTGTTTGCACCACCGAGGTAGAGGCGGTCGAAGAGCGGAACGCCGCGCCCGTCGTTCGAGTTGCCACCCCAGGTATCGACGACACCGATTTGTCCCTTCAACGTGAGAATGGTGTCGAAGGGCAGGGAGATGAACTTTGCCGCGTCGAGGGTGATGCCGTAATCCTGCACCGTGCCGCCGAGGAATCCACCGGCCACGAAGCCGCTGAGGTTCACGTATTCGCCGCGGCGGGTGAGGAAGAGGCTGTCGCGGCTGTCCCAGATCAACGAGCCCAGGACGGCGCTGCGGGTGTAGTTGCCCTCCGCATCCTGAATGACCTGGCCGGCATCGTCGTCATCGACATCGTAAATCCGGATCTGCTCGATGCGGTATTCCGCCTCGGCGCTCAGGAAGGAGGTGATCGGCTTGCGAAGCTGGACGGCGGCGCCGAGGTTCGACTGGTCGTAAACGGTGCTCAGGAAGTTCGCCGTGCGGTAGTAACCTTCGACGCCGAAAGCGAGCTTGTAGCCGAGGAACCACGGTTCGGTGAACGAAATCACGTAGTCCTGACGCTGGATACCGTATTGCGCGCGGGCGCGGAATCGCTGACCGCCGCCGACGAATCGCGGCCAGTTGAAGAGGTCGAAATTCGTCTGCTGCAGTTCCGCAAAACCGATCAAGCTGTCGATCGTGCTGAAGCCGGCGCCGAAGTTGAAGGAACCGGTGCGCTTCTCCTGAACGATGACGTTGAGGTCCTTGCGGCCGGGGACGAAGGTATCCGACGGCGACATGGTGACCTGCTCGAAGTAATTCAAATTCGTGAGGCGCGCCTTGCTGACATCGACGAGGGTCGAGTCGTAGACCTCGCCGGGCTTGATCGCGAGCTCACGGCGGATGACGTGATCCTTCGTGCGCGTGTTGCCCTGGATGTTGACGAGGTTGACGTAGGACTGCACACCTTCGTCGATGCGGTAAACAATGTCCACCGCGCCTTCGCCCGCCGGCGTGATCTGCGGAATCGTCCTCTCTTCAATGTAGCCGCGCTGGCCGTAGAAGTCGCGGATTGCCTCAAGGTCGCCAACGAGACCGCCTCTGCGCTCGGTTCTTCCGGGCGGGCCGGGAAGGGGAGCCGAGGGCGTGAAGAGCGAGCCTTCGCGCATCGAGAGCACCGAGAGCAATTCCTCCGGCGGCACGATGTTGACGCCTTCGACCTTCACGGAATTCACGCGATACTGGATGCCCTCGTGGATCGTTACGACAAGCTCCACGCCGTCCTTTTTGTTCTCGAGCGGCTGGACCGAAATGTCGGCAATGTCCACGTCGGCGAAACCGCGATTCTGGTAGAGCAGGCGCAGGGCCGCGCGGTCCTCCTCCATTTGCGCCGGGACGAGGCGCCCGCTCTTGTTGAAGAACGAGAGGATGTTCCAGGTCTTCGTGACCATCGCCTTCTTCAGGTCGCTGTCCTTGACCGAATAGTTGCCGATGAAGGAGATCTTGCGGACGACGAGCTTGGGACCTTCGTTGATCGAGAAGACGACGCGTGCCTTGTTGTCCGGCATCTCCTCGATCTTGTATTGGACGTCGACCTCGGCGTAGTTGCGGTCCTCGTAGAGTTTGAGAATCTTGCGCCGGTCGTCCTCGATCTTCTCCTCGCTGAGGCTTGCGCCGGGCTTGATGGAAATTTCGCGACGGACGCGGTTTGCACTGATCTGCTGCGCGCCCTCGATGAGCACTTCAGCGACGATGGGGCGGCCCTGGAGGAGCACGGTGACCTTCACGCCGTCCTCAAACGGCTCGCCGAAGATACGCACATTGCTGACCGCGCCGGTGGCGTAAAGGCTGCGGATGTCCTCCTCGACCGCGCGCTCGCTGTAGGGTTGCCCGACCTGCGTGGCGAGGTTTGCCAGCACGCGCTCCGCGGACATGCTTTCGGGCCCGACGAACTGAACGTCGATGTCCTTCACGATCGGGCCCTGCCCCACCTGCGCCCCCGCCTGGAAAACAAATGCAATCAGCGCAATCAGCGCGACAACGAGGGCAGATGGGATGGGACGAGATTTCATTCGAGGATTCCGACCGTCCGCGAACGGCCAAAGGCGGAGTAAAGACGACAATGGCCTGTAAAGGTCAAGCGATTTGGACGCGTCGGCGTGGAGGAAATCGACGTTTCCATCGATTCACGCATGGCCCATGAGGACTCCGGCCAGAAAAACAAGAATTCCTCCCAGCACGACCTGCAGAATGGTCGGCAGCAGCGGCGACTCCATGTAGCGATGCCGGATCCAGGAAATGGCGACGAGTTCCACGACAACGACGCCCACCGCGATGATCATCGCGAGGTGAAACTGCGGCACGAGAAACGGCAGGGTGTGCCCAATGCCGCCGGCGGTGGTCATGAGCCCGCACACCGCGCCGCGAATGTAAGGTCGGCCGCGACCGCTCAACGCGCCGTCGTCGGAAAGTGCCTCGGCAAAGCCCATGCTGATGCCCGCACCAATGGAAGCGGCCATGCCGACGATGAAGGCGTCCCAGCTGTCCTGCGTCGCAAACGCGGCGGCGAACACCGGGGCCAGCGTCGAGACCGAACCGTCCATGAGGCCGGCCAGCCCGGGTTGCACGACCTGGAGAACGAATTGCCGCCGCTGCGCGGCATCCTCCTCGCGACGGGCCGCGGATTGGTCAAAGGCGGTTCCCAGCTCGGCCGCGAGTTCCTCGTGTGCGGATTCCTCGGCCGCCAGTTCGAGGAGGAGCTTGCGCGCCCCGGCGTCCTGCGCGCGCGCGGCCGCCTGTTGGTAAAAGCGCCGGCTTTCCAGCTCCATCGACTCGGCCTCGTGGCGGATGCGCTCGACGGGCAGGATCTTTTTCAGCCAGATCGGCTGCCGGACGAGAAAGCCCCGGACGTCCTGTCGGCGGATGAGGGGAGGGGTGTCGCCGAAACGTTCGCGGAAGGTCGCGGCGAGCCTCTGCCGATGCGATTCCTCCTCCCGTTGCATGCGCCGAAAAATTTCCGCGGTGCCCGGGTGGGTTGCTTCCAGCCGCCGGGCAAATTCCCCGTAGATGCGTCCGTCCTCCTCCTCGAGCGCGATGGCGAGGGCGAGGATTTCCGGTTCGGTGAGATCGGAGAAGGCGCGTTTCACGGCGAGAGGCGTTCGATCGTCCAGCCGCCGGCGGTGCGGGAGTAGCGGAAGCGGTCGTGGAGTCGCCCGGTCCGGCCCTGCCAGAATTCGATGGAATCCGGTCGCAGGAGATAACCGCCCCAAAATGGCGGCAGCGGCACGTTGCCGTCGGCGAAGCGTTGCTCGATCTCCGCGAAGCGCGCCTCGAGCTCGGCGCGATTGGCGACGGGCCAGCTTTGCTGCGATGCCCACGCACCAATGCGGCTCGCAAGCGGTCGGGTGCGAAAGTAGGCCTCGGAGTCCTCGCGACTCGTTTTTTCCACGCTTCCGCGGATCTGCACCTGGCGCTCCAGCGCCGGCCAGAAAAAGAGCAGGGCGGCACGCGGATTCTCCTCCAGCGCGGCGGCCTTTTCGCTCGCGTAGTTTGTGTAAAAGCGGAAGCCGCGTTCGTCCCATGCCTTGAGCAGAACGATGCGCGCCTGCACGCTGCCGTCGGTGCGGGCGGTGGCGAGCGTCATGGCATTCGGCTCGATCACGTCCTTGCAGGCGGTCGCCTCCTGAAACCATTTTTCGAACTGGGCGAAGGGATCCGGTGCAAGGTCCGCCCGACGCAAATCTCCCGCCCGATAGTCCTTCCGCAACTCGCCAAGTTCCATGGATGCGAGCTTGCCGTGCGGGCCCGATCCTGGCAACTGCCGATCCCGGCCTGGGCCCGCCCGGGCACGGGAGATGCCGGGAAGGGGGCGACGGGCAAAATTGCCGCGAAAATCGCTTTGACACCCCTTTCGGCTTTGATACTTTGCCCGTTCAATTTTCGCCGAAAGGTTGACGGTCTTTGCCGTTTCTCCGAGAGGGAATCGGGCGGGGGCCTTCACCCTTTTGCCGGAGATTGAAAACCAGAACCGCGCGCGGATCTGACCCACCGGCGAAGAGCCCCGATGCCCACATAGCTCAGTTGGTAGAGCACGTCCTTGGTAAGGACGAGGTCACCGGTTCAATCCCGGTTGTGGGCTCCATTTTTGCGCAAGTTCACCAGACAACCCGAAATCAACCACAATGGCTAAAGACACCTTCAAGCGAGAGAAACCCCACGTGAACATCGGCACGATCGGTCACGTGGACCACGGCAAGACCACGCTCACGGCCGCGATCACCACCGTCCTTGCGAAACAGGGCAAGGCTCAGGCCCGCAAGTATGAGGACATCGACAACGCGCCCGAGGAAAAGGAGCGCGGCATCACGATCAACACCTCGCACCAGGAATACGAGACCGACGCGCGTCACTATGCGCACGTCGATTGTCCGGGCCACGCGGACTACGTGAAGAACATGATTACGGGTGCTGCGCAGATGGATGGAGCCATTCTCGTCGTGAGCGCTGCGGACGGCCCGATGCCGCAGACCCGCGAGCACATTCTTCTCGCCCGCCAGGTGGGTGTGCCCGCCATGGTGGTGTTCCTGAACAAGTGCGACATGGTGGACGACCCCGAGCTCCTCGAGCTCGTCGAGATGGAAGTCCGCGAGCTCCTCAGCAGCTACGAGTTCCCGGGCGACGAGATTCCCATTGTCAAGGGTTCCGCGCTCAAGGCGATGGAAGGCGACGCCGCTGGTGAAGAGGCGATCCTCCAGCTCATGAAGGCGGTCGACGAATACATTCCGCTTCCGGAGCGTCCGGTTGACCAGCCGTTCCTCATGCCGATCGAAGACGTGTTCAACATTGAAGGTCGCGGCACCGTCGCCACCGGTCGTGTCGAGCGCGGCATCCTCAAGAAGATGGAGGAAGTCGAGATCGTCGGCATTCGTCCGACCCAGAAGACGACCGTCACGGACATCGAAATGTTCCGCAAGCTCCTCGACGAAGCCCGCGCGGGCGACAACGTCGGTGTGCTGCTCCGCGGCATCAAGAAGGACGACATCGAGCGTGGCCAGGTTATTGCCAAGCCCGGTTCGATCACTCCGCACACCAATTTCAAGGCTGAGATCTACGTGCTGAGCAAGGAGGAAGGCGGCCGTCACACCCCGTTCTTCTCGAACTACCGTCCGCAGTTCTACTTCCGCACGACGGACGTGACCGGCTCCATCAAGCTCCCGGAGGGAGTGGAAATGGTCATGCCTGGTGATAACGTCTCGATTGAGGTCGAGCTCATCACGCCGATCGCCATGGAAAAGACCATTCGCTTCGCGATCCGCGAAGGTGGTCGCACCGTTGGCGCCGGCCGCGTGTCCGAGATCATCAAGTAAGCCAGATTCTTCGAGTTGTCAGCAAAGGCCAGTAGCTCAATTGGTAGAGTAGCGGTCTCCAAAACCGTTTGTTGGGGGTTCGAGTCCCTCCTGGCCTGCGTTTTCCAAACTGCTCGAAATCAATAAATAGGGCACATTAACACGTCATGTTTGGAAAAATAGGACGCTTCAACTCCGAGGTGCGCGCCGAGCTGGCGAAGGCTTCCTGGCCTTGGGATCCCAACGAAAAGGGATTCAAGCGCTACAAGGAACTCTGGGATTCCACGGTGGTGGTGATCATCGCCATGCTCCTCGTCGGCGGTTACATAGCGTTCTTCGACCTCATCCTCGTCAATGTCGTCAATTTTGTGACGGGACTTTAACAGTTTCCATGAATCCAGCCCCACGCGACCAGTGGTATGTCGTGCATGTGCTTTCCGGACAGGAGAGCAAGGTGCTCGACAACATCAAGAAACGCATCAAAAGCGAAGAGATGGAGGACGTCATTTTTGATGCCGTCATTCCCACCGAGCGCGTGCAGGAGATCAAGCGGGGCAAGAAGACCGAGACGACCCGCAAGTTCTTCCCCGGTTACATCATCGTCAACATGCACCTGCTGGACGAAAACAACCAGCTGGTGGACCGCTCGTGGTATTTCATTCGCGAGACCCCGGGTGTGATCGGCTTTGCCGGCGCCAAGGACCGCCCGATTCCCATGCGGAAGAAGGAGGTCGAGGGCATGCTCGCGCAGATGCAGGAGCGCGAAGATCAGGTCAAGCCGAAGATCGAGTTTGAAGTCGGCGACAAGGTCAAGGTGGCCGACGGCCCGTTCCAGAACCAGAACGGCGTGGTCGAGGAAATCGACCCCGAGCGTGGCAAGCTGCGCGTTTCGGTGAGCATCTTCGGCCGCGACACGCCCGTGGAGCTCGAATACTGGCAGGTCGAGCGGGCGTAATCCGCGTCGCCAGGCAATTTTCGAAAGCCCCGAAGTCGCTTCGGGGCTTTTATTTTTTCACCTGCTCCATCAAATCCCTGCGCAGGGCTTCGAAAGCGCGGGCAACCTCCGGTGAGGAGGCGGCGCCCGGTGGTGCGTAGGAACTGGCGGCCTGCAGAGCGGCATCCGGATCGCGCGTCGCCCATGCTTCAAAGAACGCAAGAACCGACGTTCTGGCTTTGGGATTGAAAGGCGTTGCCTCAATCCACGCGAATGCCGCCTCCGACCATGCCTGCACCAGTAATATCAGCTCCTGTTCCGGGAGAGGGTGGCTGGTGACAAGCCGCGCAGCGGCGGCATGGAAATCAAATGTTCCGGAGTGAAGCGGCTGCGCGGGTTGTTCGCGGGAGACATCGGCGCTGCGGGAAGGAGGAGACGTGAAACTTGATTCCGATGTCGGTGGGGGGAGGAAGTTCGCTGAGTTGCGGAGGTGGTTCCTCCGCCCTCAAAAGCGACCGCTCGACGTGGCCGGCAGCCCATTGCCAGCCGATCCAGAGACCTGCGCCAAACAGTCCGATGGGCAGCAGTCGAGGGAGGAGGTGTGAGCGGGAGAAAGCATTCACTTACCAGGAGTTCTCGGTGAGGAGTTCCTGCTTTTTGTCGGCCGGGAGCGCCGATTGCTGCACCCAGGTGCGGGCGGCATTTGGGTCCTTGTGCATCCATTGGCGGACCGTCGATTCCTGTGCGCTCAGCCGAATTTCCTGATCGCTGATGCTCGAAGCCCACTGCAATGCGAGAAGAGGGCTCTCGTCCTGGATTGAATAAAGGCAATGGCGGATGATGGCATCGCGATGGGTGTCGGCGGGTAATTTCTCCAGCTGGGCGAGTGCCGATGGGGCATCGTAGCGGATCCACGTCGAGATCACGGCGCCGATGGCGTTCTCTCGCTCGTTTCCCGCTTGCATTGTTGCCCAGCGGAACGCCTTCTCCGGATCTTGTTGAGCCCATGCATTGGCGATGCTGCTGATCGCCGAAGCTTGCTCTTCCGGCGAGAGGTGCGTGAGCAGTTCCGCGGCACGCTTTGGCTTTTGAATGGCAATCGAGGAGATGATGCCGTTCCAGATCGATTGTTGGATCTCGGAGTCGGTCTGGGCAGCCGCCCACGTGATCACTGCCTCCGAGTCCTGATATGCCCATTGCATGGCGAAGCTCCGAATCAGGTCCTCCTGCCGGGATGGAGAGGAAACCAGCTCAAGTAAATCGATAAATGCCTCGGGGTCCGTTCCAGCCGCGGAGAAGGCGATGCTCTCGACGAGGTCATTGCGCTCTCCGTTGTCGGGAAGAGAATGAATCCAGGCAACGGCACTTCTGGAATCGTCCCGATACCACGTGCTTAGAAAATTCCGGGTAAGATCCCGCTTCATCGTGCCGGAGGGGATTTTGCCGAGCCAGTCCAAGGCTGCTGTGTGATCTTTTTCGAACCACATGGATGCCGCGATTTGGAGCGCGCTGTTTCTCATTTCTCCCGGAGGAAGTTCCGAGACGGCATCAAGAGCGGCCCGGGGATTTTGCGCCGCCCAGGTGCGGATGGCGTTTGGAATCACACCGAACTTGATCGCCTCGTAGAAGGGGCCGGATATGGAATCCTCCTGGCCAAGAGCCTCGGTGATTGCCCGCTGGGGATCTTTCTGCGCAAGGGCGTCAAGGATGGCGACCCAGCCGGCGTCGCGGTCCTGGCCGGTCCGTTGCGAGACGTAATTACGGGCCGCGTCGTAGTCCGTTCGCGCCCATGACAAGAGGACGTTGCGTGTCGTGGCGAGGCGATCGTTTTCGCGTGGAAGGCTGCTGGCAAATGCGAGTGCGCCTTCGAGATCGGAGGCCGCCCAGGACTCAATGACAAGCTGGAGCGCAGCGAGACGGTCATCGTCAGGCAGTTGCGAGGCCAGTGCGGATGCAATCGCCGGACCGTTCTCGTGATCGACCCGCTCTGCGGTGATCATCAAGCGTGCATATCGCCTCGCGTCGATTTCGGGTTCATCAAGGATGGCATCGATATCAGCAAGGATCGCCTCTGCTTCCGTGGATCCGTTGCGCGCAAACGGTAGAGTGCCGGATTTGTTTGTGCCATCGAATGGCCCGGCCTTGTGCGTGCCCGGCGGCCTGTCGTGATCAGCGCCGGAGCGATCCGCCGCGCCTCGCGGAACGACCAGCAGGCAGAGCACGAAGCCCGCGAGGAAAGCGCCGACCGTGGCAAGCGCGTATCGCATGGTCGCATCAACGGCGCGAACGCACCGGCTGCATCGCGGCGCCCTGGTTCGCCCCGGTCGGGTTGTTGCGCGTGGTGCTGATTCCGCTGCTGGCCATCCATGCCCGGGCGGCTTCGGGGTCGCGCTGCTCCCATTCGCGGGCAAGGCGCTCGAGCTGCCGCTGGCGCTGTTCGGGGTTGCTGATGGTGCCGGCCCATTCCACGGCGACGTTCGGATCCTCGTCGAGGAGCGAACTCACGAAGCGCATGAGCACGTCGTCGCGTTCCTTTCCGGCGGGCATTTTTGAGAACCATTCCATCGAGGAGCGGGGATCGATGCGCACCCACTGGTTCATCGCATCGCCGAGCGCCTGGCTGCGCACTTCGGGATCGGATTCCCTCTGGAGCCAGCCAATGGCCGATGCCGGATCGTGCTGCGCCCAGCGCCGGGCAATGTCGCGCATGGAATCGGTGCGCGCGCTTTCGGGAATTTGGTCGAGAAGGCCGATGGCGCGTTCGGGATCGCTGTCGGCCATGGAGGCAAGGACGCCCTGCCAGACCATCTTCTGCACTCCGGGGTCGGACTGTGCCTTTGCCCATTGCAGTGCGGCGTCGGGATCGCGTTCGGTCCAGTTCGAGGCGATGGTGCGGAGCATCGAGTCTTGCTGGCTTTGCGACGTCACGAGATCCACCAACGCGATCGCCTTGGCCGGGTCGTTGTTCATCGCGGCATACAGCGAGCGCTGAAGCAGCCGGTTGCGGAATCCGCCCTCCGGCAGGGAGGCAAGCCATTCCGTCGCCGCCTCGACATCCTCCATCACCCATGCCTGCGCGAAGTTTTCCATCGCCTCGCGCTTGGGCGGTCCTTCCTCGAGGCCATCGATCCATGCGAGGGCTTCCTCCCGATCCTCCCGCGCCCATGTGCTGGCAATCTCGCTGTAAACGGAATTGCGCAGCTCTCCGGGCGGCAGGCTTTGCGCAATCGTGGCCGCCTTTTCGGGATCGAGTGATGCCAGCCGGGCAAAGGCATATCGCGCCATTCCGCGTCGGCCGCCGCGATCATCGAGCGCGATGGCTTCGCGAATCGCCCGCTCGGGATCCTGCTCGGCGAGCGCATTGGTGACCGCCTGCAACGCGGATCGCCGCTCGCGGCCCTCGGGAAGGTCCCCGGCCCAGTCGCGCGCGGCCTCGTAGTTTTGCGAGGCCCAGCCGGAGAGGGCGCCTTGCATGGCAATGTCCCGCACGTTGTCCTGCTTGATCGAGCGCGCGAATTCCAGGGCGCCCTTGGGATCGGACATCGCCCACGAATTGAGAATGACCATGATGCCCCAGCGCCGCTCCGTGGTGGTGGCCGTGGCGAGATATTTTTCCGCAACCTCCCGCCCGTTTTCGGCGGTGACCTGTTCGCTGATCAACGTGATGCGGGCGAAGCGCCGCATGGGGTTGGGAAGATCCATCGCAGCGTTGAGCTCCTCGACGAGCGCGTCGGCGTCGGCATTTGCGAGACTCGCAAGGTAGCGGGCGGAGTCCGCGCGGGAAGGGGCCGAGGAGAGAAAGCCGGGACGGTTTTCCTTTGCGCTCCCTTGCGTGGCGGCGGCACTCGAAAACGGTTGGGAAACGGGATCCGGCGCGGTGAGGGTCGAGAATGCGAATCCGGCGGCGAAAGCAATGACCGCCGTGACACCGAGGGGAATCGCCGGGTGCATGAGCGCGTTCTAGGCCGAATCTTCCGTGGAATCAAATGCGGACTGAGAATCGAACGTTGACAACCGCGCACGGGTCGCGGCTTAATCCGATGCCATGATTTCCCTCATTATCGCCGGCGGGATGATGGTCACCTCGACGACCACAACCGATTCCTTCAAGTGGCCAGATCTCTACAACCACACGCTCCTTGGCGAGCGCGTGCTGGCCAAACAGGTCGTCTGCCGGAACAGGTGGGGCACTCCGATGCTGCCGGATGGCACCGGTGGTTACAGCCTGATCGCGCCGGTGAACCCGGCCTTCATCGATCAGAGCCTGATCATTCCGCCAAAGACGGGCGGCCCGGTCTTCCGTCCACTTCCGCCCGTGACTGACGTCTCCGACGAGCCCGCTGAGGTTTCTTCGTAGGATCTGCTCCATGATTGCGGGAGCCCGCGATGTGCGGCCCCTCGCGGGCTTGGTCGCTGCAGGGGCGCTGGCTCTGCTGGGAATGGCGCCGGTGGCGATGGCCGATGCCATTCAGCTTACCTCCGGGAAGCTGCTCTACGGCGACATCATCAGCACGAACGACCGCGAGCTCGTCATTGCGCTCGACTACGGAGTGCATCGTTACAAGCTTTCGGAGATCGCGCACATCTCGGCGAACGACGGCAAGATTACGCTGCCCGACAGCGAGAAGGCGAAGGCGCAGCAGAGGTTTCCGAGCTGGCGAAAGATCTTTGGCAATCTCGCCCGGCAGCCGTGGGCGGGGGATGTGCATCAGGTGCCGGCGGTCGTGATCGATCGCGGCTCTCTCTACAACGTGCCCTACACGTCCTATCGGTGCGGAAAGGGCGGTTACGAGTTGAACATCTATGGCGACCCCGACGAGCCGGCCGGAGTGGAGCTGGGGGTTTACGACGACCTGGCGAATGACCCTGAGGCCCGGCGAAACTGCCGCGAGTTCATCGCGTCGTTGCTGGAGTTTTCGCCGGATGCCGACGCGATCTTCGAACTCGACGATGAGGGCGGGCAGACGCGACGCGGCAACCTGCTGATCGAGATCACGCCGCCGGAAGCCATCGATTCCTATGGCGGTTGGTGGATTTCGGTGATGCGCCCCAATGCCATCGATGCGGCGCGTGCCATGCCCGATGAGATCGAGCGAATCTCCGCGCCGCTCAAGCAGGCGAAGAAGGGCGAGGCCGGCTGGACTCGCGACGAAATGCAGGAGTTTCGCGGCTCGGGCTTCGACTCCGACCGTGTGTTTGCACGTGGATTCCGCCGCACCGACGAAGCGCAATATCTCGTCGGTGAGACGCGTCCCGTCGAAAAGAGGAACTGGTTCCAGCGCCTCTTCGGCGGGTGAGTTCCGCCGCGGAGGTTACGGCCGGACGGCGTCCGACGTCTCCTTGCTGGTCGTGACGGTGATCACGTCGTGGGCGCCGCTTTCGCGCTGGCCCGCGGGCGTCACACGCATGTAGAGCGCATTTTTCCGGAGGGTGGGGAGATCCGGCGCGCCGAGGTAACCCATGCCCGACTGCACGCCACCCACCAGTTCGCGGATGACGTCGTCCAGCGGTCCGACGGTTTCCTTGAGCGCCTCGATGCCTTCCGGCGCGGCTTTCGTGGTGACGTCCTTCTTCTCGTGGCCATAGCGGGCGGCGCTGCCTTCCTTCATTGCGGAGCGGCTGCCCATGCCACGGTATTGTTTGTAGAGCTTTCCGTTGATCTCGATGATCTGCCCCGGTGCTTCGTTGCAGCCCGCGAGCATGCCGCCGCACACCACTGCGTTGGCCAGCGTGAGCGCCTTGACGATGTCGCCGGACTTCGTGATTCCGCCGTCGGCCAGAATGGTGACGCCGTGTTTTGCCGCTTCACGCGAGGCCACGTAGAGGGCGGTCATTTGCGGAATGCCGACTCCCGCCACGATGCGTGTGGTGCAAATCGACCCCGGACCCTGGCCGACCTTGATACAGTTTGCACCGGCCTTCGCCAAGAACTCGACGCCTTCCGCCGACGTGACATTTCCAGCGATGAGCGTGAGATCGCGGAACTCCTCGCGCAGCAGACGCACCGTGTCGCCGACGCCCTTGGAAAATCCGTGAGCCGTGGAGACCGCTATGGCGTCGATGCCTTCGTCAATGAGCCTGCCGACGTGAGCGATGATGCGGTCGCGGTCCAGCGAGCCATCCGGCAGACGGTGCGGGGAAATCGCGGCGCCGCAGACGAGGCGGAGCTTCGAATCGCGTGCCGGCTTCACCATCCGCTGCGATTCCTCGCTGATCCGTTCGACGTCACTGAGTGTGAAGAGACCACGCAGGCGATCCTGGTCGTCGACGATGAGGAGTTTGTTGATCCTCATGTGCTCGTTGAAGAACTGGTCGGCGGCCTTGATGGGATTGTCGCGAATATCACGCTCGTGAAGCGTGTAAACCTCCGAGCGGGGCGTCATCGCCTCGGAAACGAGACGCTCGCGATAGCGTTCGCGCACCACGGAGCCTGACAACAGGCCGAGAAGGCGGTTTTCCGAATCGACGACGGGAAACGCGCGGAATCCAAAACCGCGCCGTGCGATCAGGTCGATGACCTCGCCGACCTTTTGTTCCGGCGAAACCTTGATCGGCTCCTGGATGAAGCCGTGGATGTGGTTTTTGACGCGGGCGACCTCCTTCACCTGCGCCTCGTCGGACATGTTGTAATGGATGAGGCCGAGCCCGCCGTTGAGAGCCATCTGGATGGCCATCTTCGACTCGGTGACCGTGTCCATGTCGGCGGAGATGATCGGAATCTGCAACGTGAGCGATTCCGACAGCGCGACGGAGAGATTTGTCTGGCGCGGCAGAACCTCGGAGTAGCGGGTGGCGAGCGAGAGATCGTCGAACGTGAGAGCCGTCGGCGCCACCGACGGGAAGAAAGTATCGGCGTCTTGGTAGAGTCCCATGTCAAATGCTGCCCAGCCGCCGCGAATCGCTCAAGGAAGAAAATCAATCGAGCAGACCGGCGTCCACGAGCATCGAGGCGATTTTCGCTTTGCCTCCTGTCTGAATCGGGTCGCCGTGGCCGACGATGACGCGGTCGAAGTCCCATTCCATCATGCGGCGGGCGGACTCCTTGAAAGCGTCCTCGTCCTGGATCGTGAAGCGAAATGGCCGCGACATGCCGGGCTCATGGTCGGCGCCAATCGCCGCGCGAAGGATCAGTTCCTTCCAGAGCGGTTCGTTGCCGGGAAAATTGAAGGCGAGGTCGGCAACAACAAGCGTCCCGCTCGCTCGATGAAAAAAGACGTGCTCGCCGTAGGAGGGGTTGCCTTCGATTTTGAGCACGTCGACTTGTCCCTCCCATTGGCGCGGCGGGGGGAGGAGGGGTTCGACGGGAAAATTCACATGGTCCGAGAAGCCGGCGGGAGCCAGATAGGGAATGTGCGGAAACGCGAGGCGGCCCTCGCGTGCGTAGGTGTCGTGGTGCAGCATGGCCTCGGCCAGCCAGCCCGGCTGACCGCGGGACGAGATGGCGGTGACGTCGGCGGTCGAAAAAGGCGCGGTGGAGTGAATCACGAGCTGCCCGGACGCGAGTTGCATGACCGTAACGTTTCGTTGCAAGTCCGCGCCGAGCATCTTCAGCGGATAGCTCAGAATCCAGAGGCCGTCGTCCAGCTGCTTCATCGTCTCCCGTTCGCATCTGGCCGCGCGGATGGTTCCGAACGATGCGGGGAAAATCGTGCGTGTCGCTGCTCGGTTGGCTAGCATGCGGGCAACCAAGTCACCCCCTTCGAATAAAAGCCGCCCCGCATGAGTTACCGAGTTGTTTTCGCGTTTTTTTGGATTTTCTGGACCGCGCTTGCTGGCTCGCAGGCGTTCGAGCTGAAACGAGGTTCCGTTCCCAGCAAGGCGATGGGACGGTCGATCTCCGTTTCCATGCTGGTGCCGGATGGCTACCGCAATTCGTCGAAGCCGGTGCCGGTGGTGTATCTGCTTCACGGCTTTGCGGACGACGATACCGCCTGGCCGGAGCGCACGAAGATTGGCGAGCTTGCGGATCAATACGGAGTGCTCGTCGTCTGCCCGGATGGCGACAACAGCTGGTATTTCGACAGTCCGGAGGTTCCGGAAATGCAGTTCGAGACGTTCGTTTCCGACGAGCTGGTGAAGTTCGTCGATGACCGGTTCAAAACGATCAAAGGACCGAAAGGGCGCGCGATCACGGGTCTGAGCATGGGCGGGCACGGGGCGATGTTTCTCGCGATCCGGCATCCCGATGTCTTTGGCGCGGTCGGCAGCATGAGCGGCGGCGTGGATATTCGCCCGTTCCCGAACGAGTGGGAGATCAAGCGGGCAATCGGCACGATCGAAGATCATCCCGAGCGCTGGGAGGAACTGACGGTGATCAATCAGGCCCGTTCGCTGAAGGATGGCCAGCTGGCGATCGCGATCGAATGCGGCGTGGACGACTTTTTCATCGATGTGAACCGCGCGTTGCATCAGCAGCTGCTCGAGCAGAAGGTTGCTCACGATTACACGGAGCGACCGGGCCGCCACGACTGGGACTACTGGCGAAACGCGATCGACTACCAGATGCTCTTCTTTTCGAAGTTCTTCGATCGAGCCGATGGGTAAAAGCGGGAAGCCGGAACTCCCGACACGAGGCTTTGCCAGCGCCGATGCGTGGCGCACCTGGCTCGCGAAGAATCACGCGACGAGTGACGGCCTCTGGTTGAAGTTTGCGAGGAAGGGAAGCGGCGTGCGCTCCGTGTCGCGGGACGAGGCGGTGACCATCGCGCTTTGTTACGGGTGGATCGATGGCCAGGCCAAACGGATCGACGACACGTTCTTCGCGCAGCGGTTTGTCCCCCGCCGGCGTGACAGCATCTGGTCGAGGATCAATCGCGAAAAGGCGCTCGACTTGATCGCGAGCGGGGAGATGCAGCCCGCCGGCATGGCCGCGATCGAGGAGGCGAAGGCAAACGGGCGCTGGGATGCCGCCTACGACCCGCCAAGGACCGCAACGGTGCCGCCGGACCTCGAGGAAGCCCTGGCGGCAAGCCCGAAGGCTGAGGCATTCTTTGCGACACTGAATTCGCGAAACCGCTACGCGATCCTGTTCCGCCTGCAAACGGTGAAGAGCCCGGCCACGCGTGCGAAACGGATTGAAAAGTTCGTCGCGATGCTCGAGCGAGGCGAGACGCTTCACGGAGATTGACCGGGGGATTCGATCGGGCTTTGCTTCCGACATGCGCACCTTTGCATTTCTGCTCGTGATCGCGCTGGCGGGCCTCGGAGCAGCGCGTGCTGCCGACGAAGGTCCCAAGGAGGTGGCGCAGGAGTTTTACGACGGCTATATGAAAGTGTTGCTCGCGAAGGGCGACACCAATGCCTACGTGCTCGACTCGCCAATGGTGACCGACTCGTTCAAGGCCGCATACCGGAAGATGATCGACATGGGCTTCGAGTCGGACCCGATCATCTGCGGACAGGATTATCCGGACCAGGGTTTCACGGCGTCCGATCCAAGCGTGGATGGCGACAAGGCGGAGGTCACCATGACGAGTCGCGGGGATGATCTGGTGCACTCTTTCACCGTAACCCTGAAGCAGCGCGACGGCGCCTGGCTCATCTCCGACACGAACGATCTGAAGGTCGACGCCGACAGCTACTGAGTCTCGTTTTCCCCGTCGACCTCGCGCGTTTCCTCGGGGAGGGGAACGAAGTCGGAGGAAGCTCCACGACCGGGTTGTGGGAACTCGGTGGGATTTTCCGCGGCTGCGGCGATGGCCTTCTCCTCCGGACGCCATGCATCGTCCATGAGGCTGTCGCGGCGGTCTTTTTCCGGAATGCTCATATCCGGAGGATCGCATGTCGCACAGGCGATGCGTCTTTACAAAAACCAGCCGGAGACCCAACCCGCCACCATGAGCCCGACAAGTGCGATGGCGGGGAGCGAAAAGATGATGGTGATGACGAGCGCGATGATTCTTTTGCGAAAGGCGTAAAACATCCACGCCGCGACATCGGCTGCGATGAGCCACAGCGGATAGGACCATATGGCCAGCACGAACGCCCACGGCTGCCACATGTTCTGCGAGCCGGGAGCGTCGAAGGCCATTACCGAAAGGCCCGCCATCAGCAACCACGGGGGCAGGGAGGCGACCTGCAGGAAATTCAGCACGATGAGCGTGATCAGGATGCCCCGATTTTTCGCCGGGACAGGAGGCAGCGGCGGTGGCGTGCTCTCGCTCATGACGGCGGATTCTCGTTCCTGCGGTCGGGATGCGACCACCACGAGTTCCAGCGGCGGCCGTCGTATTTCTCGATCAACTTGCGCTCGACGTCCTCGACCGAGCCATCAGCGGGCACCCACGCGGGGATGTCCGGAAAGTCGAGTTTGCAGTTCTCGCACTTCTTGCCGGGATAGAAACGGATCGGGCACCAAAAACTCTCGAGGTTGCGCAGCATCTCTCCGCCGAGCGAGTAAATGCCGGTCATCCAGTCGCAATACAGGCACCAGACGAGATCGTGGCCGACCAGCCCGTGAAACTTCTGCCGCGAGACGTTCACCCAACCGGCGTGGTCGTAGGGCGGGAGTCGCACGGTGCGCACGAGGATCGGGTAGGTCGTGAGCTGCGAGAACCGGATCAGCAAAAACGCGGGCAGCGCCGGGAGCGTGGCGAACAGGGCAAAGTGATTTGCGAACGGGCTGGTGAGCCGGTTGAGCGTGCGCGCGATGCGCTGGCCGGAGCGTCCGGTCACCTTTGCGTGCCACACGCAAAAGAGCTGCATCGCACCGATCTGCCCGAGCACGCAGCCGAGCAGCCCGACCCATCCCGCGAGCCAGAACGAAAATGCCCACGGAATCCAGGTGAGCGCACTGACGGCGACATCGAGTGCCGGCGCGCGAGTAATTTTCTCCGTGCGGCGTCCGACCAGGATGATCGCGGCGATGAGGGCCATCTCGAGAAACCCGAACAACAAAACCGACGCCAGCAGCCGCATTGCGACGGAGTGTTTCAGATGTGCGTTCGAACGGAAAGACCGGACAGCAGGCCGCCCGCAGCCAGCCCGAGTCTTCGCTCAGGGAATCGCTGGACGCGTGCGCTGTCGCGTCACCCGATCCCTCCGCAAGATGAAGGCCACTGTTTTTCACAAACCCGGAGATGTGCGCGTCGAATCCGTCGACGATCCTGAACTGAAGGATCCGCAGGACATCATTCTCAAAGTAACCTCCACGGCGATCTGCGGTTCGGACCTGCACATCTACAATGGTTTCCTGCCGCAAAAGCGGCCGATGGTGCTGGGGCACGAATTCATGGGCATTGTCGAGGAAACGGGGCCGGAAGTGACGAGCGTGCAAAAGGGAGACCGTGTGATCGTGCCGTTTCCGATCGCGTGTGGGCACTGTTTTTTCTGCGATCACGGGCTGCCGACCCATTGCGAAGAGTCGAACGTGGAGAACTACGGTCCCGAGGGCGGAGTGCTGAAGGAGAAGGGCGGCGCTCTATTTGGCTACACGGACCTTGATGGGGGATTTGATGGAGGACAGGCGGAATATGTGCGCGTGCCCTATGCAAACTGCGGGCCGCGAAAGGCGCCGGAGGGATTCAGCGACGAGCAGCTCCTTTTCCTTACGGACATTTTTCCGACCGGATACTGCGGAGTGAAATGGGCAAACGTGCAGCCGGGCGACACGGTCGCGGTGTTTGGCTGCGGGCCCGTGGGGCTGATGGCGCAGAAGGTCGCGCGGATCTTTGGCGCGGAGCGCGTGATCGGCGTCGACATCGTGCCGTATCGCCTGGAGATGGCGCGCAGGTCGGCCGGTGCGGAAACCATCGATGCCTCGGAGCAGGATGTCGCGGAGGCAATTCGCAATCTTACGGATGGCCGTGGAGCGGATGTCTGCATCGATGCGGTCGGGCTCGAGGCGAACCGCACCTTGAAGGACCGACTTGCGAATATCGTGCATGCGCAGATGGGCAGCACAAAGCCACTTGAAACGGCCATCAGTGCCGTGCGGCGCGGCGGGCATGTGAGTGTTCTCGGCGTTTACGGCATGCCCTACGACAACTTTCCAGTTGGCCAGATCTTTGACAAAGGGCTGCACATTCATCTTGGGCAGGCCACGGTGCAACCCGTCATCGACGAGCTGATCGGGTGGGTCGTGGACGGGCGCATCACGCTCGACGACATCATTACGCACCGGTTGCCGCTGACGGATGCCGCGCGCGGCTACGAAATCTTTGCAAAGAAAGAGGACGACTGCGTGAAGGTCGTGCTCCAGCCGTGAGAAACGGCCGTCAATCCCGGTTCGCACGAACCTTTTCGAAAACCTCAGTGACGCTCCAACTGACAACAAGACTCTCCGCATGAAATCTCCTGATCTCCTCCTTCTCGCCGATCGTGGCCAGTTCAAGGCCTACGAGGTGCGACATCCCGACGGTCGCGGCCTCGCCGTGCGTTTGATCGATGCCTACATGCCGATCGAGCCGCACAAAAAGATCTCCGAGCGCTACACGGATCAGGCCGGGGCCTTTCCGAATCAGGGAAGTGCGGGGGCCGGTCAATCAATCGCAGAGCGAGCCAGTCTGAAACATGAGGTCGAGCGACGCGCGTGTGTCTCGATTGCGGAGCACATCAACGCCCTTCTGGTCGAGCGACAGCCCAGACGATGGGCCTTCGCGGCACCAAGCACGGTGAATCAGGAGATTCTCGTTGGCGTGGCGGCGGAGTGGCAGGACCGTCTCGCGATAAATCTCAACAAGGACCTCGTCGGTCGTCCTGCCAACGAACTGATACCGCATTTCGAGTTGTAGGTCCTGCGCGTGTATCGCGTTAGAGCTGGAGGCTTCGACACGGCGCATATTGACAGCGGGACGTGGCGAAGCTACTGAACCCGACGATGACCCTTGTGCGGAGAGACTGGCTGACGCTTTGCGGCGTGTTGGTCGCGAGTCTTTTCTTCGCGCAGAGTCTTTATTGTTTTGCGGAGATGGCCGGAGCCGTGACGTGTTGTGTGACGGCCGGCGACGCGGATGATCACTCATCGGAATCCGCTCCCGACGACGCGGGCTGCTGCCTTTCCATTTGCGGACACGCCGCAGTTGTGGTGGTTCCCTTTCAAAATCCGATTGCTCCGCTGGCGGTTGCTGGCAGGGCATTCCTGAGCGCGGATCGCGTGCCGGATACTCCGGTGCGGCAGATCGAGCATCCGCCTCAACTGTCCTGAGGAACGGCGGGCGAATTGCGCCCGCATGTCGAAGCCTGCCGTCGTCTCTCGCGGGACCGGCGGGATCACACATTGCTTTCGGGGCTTTCCCGTTCCGGCAGGACCATGATGCATCCATTCAAAATTTCCATTTTCATTCTCCTCGGCACCTCGCTGATTGCGATGGGAGCGCCGTCACATTCGGCAAAAAGTTCCGGCGACCACCGCACCCTCCATACAAGCCCTCACGTGATCGCGTCGCAGGTGCGGACACACAGCAACCAGCTTTACGTTTCGGGCCGGACCAGCGCGTCGCTTTTTCAACGACAAGCACATGTCGATGTGCAGCTGCTCGACGGGGCGGGTCGTGTGGTTCTGGAAAAGTCGCAGGCCATTCATTCGGTAAGCCCGCGTCCGGGCGGAGGAAGACGAACCACCGGCACGTTTGTCGTGACCTTTCCGATGAGCGAGGTGCGCAAGGCCGCCGCAGTGCGGATCGCCTATCACGGCGGCTCGCACCGTGAATGCACTTCAACGGGGAAGATATGAGGCGTCCGATGTGGAGAAGTCTGTTTTCTCTCGTGGCGCTGGGGATTTGTGCCACGTCGGGACGTGCGGAGGAAACGGTAGCGCAACCGAAGCTCGTGAGCATCGATGAGCTGGTCGCGTCCGCACTGGCCGAAAATCCCGAGATAAAGTTTTACGAAGCGGAGATCGCCGCAGCCAAAGGGGAGCGCCACACCGCCGTGGCGTGGGCCAATCCCGAGATCGCCGGGGAGCTTGGCGGAAAGCGGGCGGTGGGAGATGGGCTCGATGCGTCGGGAGTGATCTGGGCGGCGACGGTTCAACAAACATTCGAATGGCCCGGTCGCGTTTCGCTGCGAAAGGCGATTGCGGATCGCCGGGTGAAGCTCGCCGAGCAGGGACTCGAACAATTTCGCCGTTCGCTGGCGGCTGCGGTTCGGCAAAAGGCACTGGCACTGCTGGCCGCACAGGAGCGGCAGGTGGCGGCTTCCGAGGTGGCGAGACGGGGCGAAGAGCTGGTGAATACACTTTTTCAACGCGACCCCTCGGGCATTACGCCTCAGCTGGAAGGCCGTGCCATCGAGGCTTCGGTGCTTCAGCTCAAGCGGGAGGAGGCGGAGGCCGCAAAGGCGGCGCAGTCGGCATTGCTCGAGTTGAACCAGCTTCGCGGCCGCATGCTCGCCGAGCCGGTTCGCATCGCGGAGCCGGAGATGAAATTTCCCGAGCTGCCGCCGATCAACGAGCTGCTCAAGCGCGCGGTGACCGGCAATTTCGAATTGCTCCGGCAGGAAACCGAGCTCGAGCAGCAGGGCTTCCAGGTGCGTCTCGCGGAGAACGAGCGCTGGCCGAGCATCACCACGGGACCGACGGTCGAGCAGGAATTTGCCGGCGAGCAGGAGACGCGTGCCGCGATGGCGGTCTCACTACCGCTGCCATTGTGGAATCGAAACGAGGGAAACATCGAAGCCGCGAAAGCGCGGGAAATGCAGGCGCAGGCGGCGCTGATGGTAACGCAGCGTGATATCGAACGACGGATTCGCGAAGCAGCGACCGCATACGAGATGCATCGTCAAGAGATTTTGCGCTGGGATCCGAAGATTGCGGAGAAGCTTCGCGAGGCCGCCGAGCTCGCCGACCGGCATTACCGCCTCGGCGCCGTTCCTCTCTCGACCTACCTCGAAGTGCAGTCGAGCTATCTCGCGGCTCTGGAATCCATCTACGCCACTCGCGCCGACGCTCTTGCGGCGCTTGCCGAACTCGAGCTTCTCACCGGATCCCCGATCCAATGAAAACTCCACAGGTTCTTCTCGCATTTGTTGTCGCGCTCGTTGGTTGCGACAAGATCCCCCTCGAATCGTCGGCGGAAGTCGCACGCGAGCCGACCGAGGCGTTTTTCAAATCCGGCCACGGAGTCTGCCTGCCTCCGGCCATGCAGGAGTCGCTTGAAATCGAGGTCGCGGATGTGGAGGAACAACGTTTCGCGCCGACGGTGCGCATTCCGTTGCACGTGCTTCACGGAGAAGGTGGCTTTCGACGGGTCGCGAATGCCGGCGCGCCCGTGGAGGCGGCGGGATGGGTTTCGACGAAAGACGTGGCGGCGCTTTCCGTCGGGCAATCCGCGAGATTGATCACACGGGACGGCTCGGAGTTTTCCGGGACGATCACGCAGCTCGTGAAGTCGCCTTCGGAGGCCTTTGGTGAATGGGAGGTTGTTGTCGGCACGAATGCACCTCTGGAGACCGGGGCGATGATTCACGCGATCGTGGAGCTTCCGCCAGGCGAGGAGGTCGTGGCGGTGCCGGCGTCGGCGGTTTTGAAAACGGCGGAGGGTGAGTTTGTTTACGTGGTGAATGGCGATTACTTCGCCCGCACGCCGGTGGAGACGGGCGCGCGCAACGACGAACTCGTCGAGATTGCCGATGGGTTGTATCCGGGCGACCAGATCGTGGTTTCGCAGGTTACGCCGCTCTGGATGACCGAACTCCAGAGCCTGCGTGCCGGGCAGGCGTGCTGCAAAGGACACTGATTCATGCTGCACCGACTTATCGAGCTCGTCATGAGGCAGCGCGTCGCCGTGCTGCTCGCCACGGCCGTGCTCATCGTGGCCGGCATCTGGTCGGCGGCGCGACTGCCGATCGACGCGGTGCCCGACATCACGAATCCGCAGATCCAGATCAACACGCCCGTGCCGGCGCTCGCGCCCGAGGAGGTCGAGAAGCTGGTGAGTTTTCCGATCGAAAGTGAAATGGCCGGTTTGCCCGGCATGGTCGAGTTGCGTTCGCTTTCCAGGTTCGGCTTGTCGCAGGTGACCATGACCTTCCGTGACGGCGTCGACATCTACACGCTTCGTCAGCTCGTCACCGAGCGGCTGCAAAAGGCGGTGAAGGAATTGCCGGCGGGATTGACGCCGACCCTCGCGCCGATCGCCACCGGGCTGGGCGAGATTTACTACTACACGCTCGAATATCGCGCCGACGCGAAGAATGTTCCTTCGACTCCGGAACAGCGTCTCACCGAGCTGCGGCAGATTCAGGAATACGTCGTCAAGCCGATGCTGCGAAACACTCCGGGTGTCGCGGAGGTGAACACCAGCGGCGGATACGAGCGGCAGGTGCTCATCGAGCCGGACCCTGCGCGACTCGCCGCAGCCGGACTGTCGCTGCGTGATCTCGCGGACATTGTCGCGATGAACACGGAGAACGCCGGAGGCGGCTACGTCGAGGTGGGGGGCGAGCAGCTGGTGATTCGTTCACCGGGTCGCGTTTCCGATCCGGAACAGATTTCGAAGATTCCGCTCAAGTTTGCCGGAGCGGTGCAGCCGATCGTTCTCGGAGAAGTCGCCGCGGTGCGGATCGGCTCGAACTACCGCACGGGTGCGAGCACCAACGATGGCGAGGAGGCGCTGGTCGGCGCGGCGATCATGCTTGCGGGTGAAAATTCCCGGCTCGTCGCGGAAGCCGTGCGGAAAAAGCTGGATGAGATCCAGGGCAAGCTTCCGGAGGGCGTTGTCATTCGAGAACTCTACGATCGCAGCGATCTCGTGAATCGGACCATTGCCACGGTTGAGCGCAATCTCACTGAGGGCGCGCTTCTCGTGGTGGTCGTTCTCTTTCTCCTGCTCGGAAACTGGCGGGCCGCCTTCATTGTCGCGCTCGTCATTCCGCTTTCGATGCTGTTTGCGATGACCGGGATGGTCCAGCTGGGCGTCTCGGGAAATTTGATGAGCCTCGGCGCGATCGACTTTGGCCTGATTATCGACGGCGCGGTCGTGATGGTGGAAAACATCATGCGGCATCTAGGCGAGCGGCAGCATGCGCTCGGACGCCGGCTGGATGCCCGGGAGAGGGCGGTGGAGGTGTTGAAGTCCGCGAAGGAAGTCGCGAACCCGATGTTCTTCGGCGTGCTGATCATCACCGTCGTCTACGTGCCAATTCTCGCGCTCGAAGGCATCGAGGGGAAAATGTTCAAGCCGATGGCGGTGGTCGTGATGCTCGCGCTCGGCGGATCCCTGGCCCTCGCGCTCACACTGATGCCCGTGCTTTGCTCGTATCTTCTCGGCGGAAGGATTCAGGAGAGGGACAACTGGCTCGTCACGTGGACGAAGCGACTCTACACCCCGCTGCTGCATTTCGGCCTGCGCTTCCGTTGGGCGGTCGTGGTGCCAATGGTCGCGCTTTTCGCGTTGTCGCTGGTGATCTTTTCGAGACTGGGCGCGGAATTCATTCCACAACTCGACGAGGGGGACTTCGCGTTTCAGCTGATCCGCAGCACCAGCGCGTCGCTGTCGTCCTCGCTCGAATTGCAGGAACGAAGCGAGAAGGTGCTGCGCGAAAACTTCCCGGAGATTCGCGAGATATTCTCGCGCATTGGCACGGCTGAGGTGGCGACCGACCCGATGGGACCCAATGTCGGGGACACCTACGTGATGCTCGAGCCGAAGGAGAAGTGGCGGAAGGTCAACGGTCGCACGATCACGAAGGAAGAACTTGGTGTGATGATGCGTGAGACGCTGCTCGCGCACGTGCCCGGGCAAAGCATTCTCGTCACGCAGCCGATCCAGATGCGTTTCAACGAAATCATGGCCGGCGCGCGAGCCGACCTGATGTGCAAGATCTACGGTGAAGACTACGCGGAGTTGGAACGTCTCGCCGGGGAGGTTCGCACGGTGCTCGGGGAAATTCCCGGCGGCGGCGAAACGGAGTTCGATTCCGTGGGCAAGGTGCCCATGGTCGAGATCACGCCGAAGCGCGATGAGATGCTGCGACGCGCGGTGCACGCCGATGAGTTGAACGATCTCGTTGAAACCGCGCTTGCGGGCACGGAGGTCGGATTGCTCATCGAAGGCAACCGGCGCACGCCCATTGTCGTTCGCCTGTCCGAGGAACGTCGCACGGATCTCGAGGGTATTGAACGATTTCCGTTGCAGACGGACTACGGCGACATGCTGCCGCTCGGCGAGGTGGCGGAGGTGAAACTTGTCGAGCAACCGGTGCAGATCGCCCGCGAGGACGCGCAGCGTCGGGTATCCGTGCTCATCAACGTGCGCGGCCGCGACATCGAGGGCTTCGTGCGTGAAGCGACGAAGCGGATCAAGGAACGCGTGCCGTTTCCCGACGGCTACTACTTCGAATTCGGCGGGCAGTTCGAAAATCTCGTGAAGGCCCGCAACCGTCTCGCGATCGTCGTGCCGCTGGCTCTGGCGCTGATCTTTGTGCTGATTTTCCTGAGCTTTGGCAGTCTGCGACAGGCGGCGTTGATTTTCGTCTGCGTGCCGCTGGCCGTCACGGGTGGCATTTTTGCGCTCTGGCTGCGGGACATGCCGTTCACGATTTCAGCCGGCGTTGGATTTATCGCGCTCTCCGGGATCGCGGTGCTGAATGGCATCATGCTCATCAGCTTCATCAATCAACTCCGGGAACAGGGCAGGGGATTGCGGGAGGCGGTGGTCGAGGGGACGCTGACCCGCCTCCGGCCGAAATTGATGACCGCTCTCGTGGCCTCACTGGGTTTCGTGCCGATGGCGATCTCGACCGGCGCAGGTTCCGAAGTGCAGCGACCCCTCGCGACCGTGGTGATCGGCGGCATCGTCACCTCGACGCTCCTCACGCTCCTCGTCGTTCCCGTTCTCTACGACTGGATCGAGTCTCTGTTCCAACCCAGACAACCCAAACCTGAACCCGTATTGACATGAAAACCCTGCTTCCGCTTCTCGCGATTCTCACCACCCTTGTCGTGCCGGCCCTTGCACAGGACAAAGCCGAACCCGGCCCCCGCGGTGGCCGTCTTCTCGCTCTCGACGGACAAAAGGCGGAATTTCTCATCCAGCCCGACCGCAATGTGAGCATCGCCTTTTACGACGACTCGCTCGCCCCTGTCGCCCCCGCCGGCCAGGTGGTTACGGCGACTGCCGAGGCTCCCGGCGGCAAGGAGACGATCGAATTCGAAACCGACGGTGACACCCTCGTTTCCACGAAACCTCTGCCGGAGGGGGACGACTACCGGATTGTTGTGCAGATCCGTCCCACGCAGGACTCGAAACCGAAAAACTTCCGCATTACCTACAACATGAACACCTGCGCTGAGTGCGGCCTTCCGGAATACGCCTGCACTTGCAACCACTGACGACCAGCTTGAATGATCTGTCCCACGTCAATGCGGGAAGGACAACTCCCGTTTACGACTGGATGGCCTCATGACTGAAATCCTCTTCTCGATCTGGGTGCCGGTTTGCGCCCTCGATCCGAATTATATCTCCATCGGAAATTATTCGTTCGCAAAAGCAGGGCGATTTTTCTTCTCACGCCCTCAGGGTGCCGTATCCTGACCCTGACTGCTGGCTTTAAAATGTTTCCCTCCACAGTTCGCGGACGCCTCGTATTGGGCTTCGCGTGCATTGTAGTAGTGATTCTGCTGCAAGGACTTGTAAAACTGTGGCACGCCCATCGGCTCGAGGTTCTGCTGGAGCGTGTTTATAAATCGACACTCCAGGAACAGATCAGCGGGGCGAACATGATGCAGGCGGCGCTGGCGATTCGTCGCCAGCTTGGCGACAGGGATGAGGAATCGCCGGAGGGCCAAACCCTCGAGAAGTCGATTCTTCAGCTCCAAGAGGAACTCGCGACGGCCCGCTCCGCCACCAGGGATTCCGAGAATGCCATGGATCTGCTCTCGAGGGAGGAGCGACGCGGGCAGGAGAAACACGAACTGGAGATTCTCGATCGCATCGCCCGGGATATCGGCGAGTTTCAATCTCTCGTGGCAGCCGAGGACGGAGCAGATGCCGATGTCGCGACACAGGACCGGCTGCGAAAGCTGCTCGACGACTCCATTCTTCCGGAAATCGGGCGCTATGGCGAAGGGACGCGCCAGCATCTTGCCGTCGATTCCCGGGCGGTAATGGCGATTCTCGATCAGGATCTCATCGTCACGACGCTGGCGATTGCGGCGGCGGTGTTGATTGCGATTGGAGCAAACATCCTTCTGGCGCGCTGGACGATGCGTCCGCTTGCGCAGATGGCGGCTGCGGCGGATCGAATCGCGAGCGGCCATCCCGATGAGCGAATGCCGACGGGATTGCCGGGCGAGTTTGGCGTGCTCGCGCAAGCATTCAACCGCACGCTCGATGCCTTGAGGTCGACCGCGATTTCCCGGGATCGACTCGAGACGGCCGTCGCAGAGCGAACGCATCAGCTCGAGCAGTTCTTTCGGCTCTCGCTGGATTTGATGTGCATCGCCAGCAAGGCGGGGTGGTTTTTGCAAGTGAACGACGCGTTTGTCGAAACACTTGGCTATTCGAGGGAGGAGCTGCTTTCGCGGCGCTACACCGATTTCATTCATCCGGACGACCTCGAGGCAACCGAAGTGGAAATTCGAAAGCTCCAGGAAAGCGTCGATTGCACGAGGCGCTTCGAGAATCGCTACCGGCACAAGGACGGCTCGTGGCGCTATCTGTCGTGGAACTCGGTGCCCGTTCCCGGCACGGATTTCGTCTATGCCACGGCGCGCGACATCACGGAATTGCGGGCCGCGATGAAGGAGCTGAAGGACTTGAACGACGAACTCGAGGCCCGTGCGGAACGACGGGCGGCGGAGCTCACCGCGAGCGAGCATCGATTCCGGATGATGATCGAGCAGGTGCGCGATTATGCGATCCTGATGCTCGATTCGCACGGAGTCGTTACGACGTGGAGCAGTGGTGCGGAGAGCGTGAAGGGCTACGCGGCGGAGGAGATCATTGGCCGGCATTATTCATGTTTCTTTTTGCCGGAAGACGTGGAGGCGGGGCTTCCGGATCAATTGCTCGAAGCGGCCGCCCGTGAGGGGCATGTCCACTGCGAGGGATGGCGCATGCGCAAGGACGGAGATCGTTTCTGGGCGGAGGTGGATATTTCCGCCTTCCGTGAGAACGGGGAGCTGAAGGGCTACACGAAGGTGATGCGCGACACGACGGCCCAGCGGCAGGCGGAGCGGGCATTGCGCCAGAGCGAGGAGCAGTTCCGCTCGGCGATGGAGCACTCGGCCATTGGCATCGCACTGGTGGCTCCCGACGGGGCTTTTCTGCGGGTCAACGCGGCGTTGTGCAGCATCCTCGGTTACAAGGCCGAAGAGTTGCTGGAGATGGATTTCCAGGCGATCACGCACCCGGACGATCTCGAGATGGACATGGAGCAGCTCGGCCGGTTGCTCGCGGGGGAGGTTTCCGCCTACCAGCTCGAAAAGCGCTATTTTCGGAAGGATGGCGCGGTCGTGTGGGGACTCCTCGCGGTGACGCTGATGCGAGGCGAGGAAGGCGTGCCGCGATATTTCATTTCGCAGATTCAGGACATTACCGAACGGAAGCGCGCCGAAGAAATGCAACGCGAGGCGCTCGAGCGTCAGCGGGAACTCACGCGTCGCGCGCAGGCCGGCGAGCAGGCGAAGAGTGAATTTCTCGCGGTGATGAGCCACGAGATTCGCACGCCGATGAACGGCCTTCTCGGCTATGCGGATCTGCTGGCTCGCGCGGAGGGGCTTTCCGAGGAACACCACGACTACGCGCAGACGCTTTACCAGAGCGGGCGGGCGCTGCTGCGGATTCTCGACGACATTCTCGACTTCACCGCGAGCGAGGCCGGTGCGTTGCGATTGCACAATGCGCCGTTCTCGCCGAGAGACGTCCTGACGGAGATCGAACAACTGTTGCGTCCCAATGCCACCGCGAAAGGCGTGACCCTGCGTGTGGAGGTTGCCCCGGAAGTGCCGGAGCACCTTGTGGCCGACGCCGGACGGCTTCGGCAGATCGTGCTCAACCTCGCGAGCAATGGGGTGAAGTTTACCGATCAGGGCGAGGTGAGGATTGCCGCTTCGGCGAATCCCGACGCGAAAACGTGGAGCGTCGTGGTGCGTGACACCGGAGACGGCATTCCTCCCGAGCAGCAGAGATTGATCTTCCAGCCGTTCATGCAGGTGGACCGCAGCACCTCGCGGCGACACGGGGGCACCGGTCTAGGCCTCGCGATTTCGAAGCGGCTGAGCGAAATGATGGGCGGCAGCCTGGAGTTTCGCAGCGAGCCGGGCAGGGGCTCGGAGTTTCTGCTGACACTGCCGATGCGCGAAGCTTCGATGACCTCCGGCCTACCTGTTGCGGACGCGAAGCCCGCGGCGTTCGATCATCACTTCGCGAGCCGGCATCCGCTTCGAATCCTCGTCGTGGAGGATGACACCGTGAACTTGAAGCTGACGGTGACCCTTTTGCGGAGGCTCGGTTACGAGCCAAGCACAGCCTGCAATGGGCTGGAGGCGGTGAAACGCTACGAGGAGGACCGGCCCACGTGCGTCCTGATGGACCTGCAGATGCCGCGAATGGACGGCATCGAGGCCACGCGGGCGATTCGCGAACTCGAAAAGAGGAATGGAGGGGAGTCGGTGTTCATCGCCGCGCTGACCGCCAATACGGTGAGCGTGGATCGTCAGCGATGCTTCGACGCGGGCATGACGACCTACCTGAACAAGCCCATTCGCCGTGAAGCGTTGATGGAGACGCTCACCGCGGCCAGCGAGCACTCCCGCGTGTAGCGGGAGCGATCGTCTGGTGCGCGCCTTTGATTAGACCCGCGAGATGAGCAGCTCGCGCTGGAAGATGAGCTCCTTCGGGAGGTGGGCGTAGAGCTTGATGAAGAGTTCGTCCTGCAGCACGAGCTCGTTGTGCCACTCGCGCTTGTCGATGGCCTGAAGCTGGGCCCAACGCTCCGGAGTGATTTCGCCCTCGATGCCGCGCATGTCGAGGTCGGTGTAATCGGGCACCCAGCCGATCGAGGTCTCCAGCGCGTGCGCGCCAAGCTGGCAACGTTGCACGATCCATTTCAACACGCGCATGTTGTCGCCGTAGCCGGGCCAAAGGAATTTTCCGCTGGCGTCCTTGCGGAACCAGTTCACGTGGAAGATGCGGGGCAGGTGCTTTACCTTGCCGCGCATTTCGAGCCAGTGTGCGAAGTAGTCGCCCATGTTGTAGCCGCAGAAGGGGAGCATCGCCATCGGGTCGCGACGCACCTGGCCTATGACGCCGGCGGCTGCAGCGGTCATCTCCGAGCCAACCGTGGCACCGAGATAGACGCCGTGGATCCAGTTGAACGCCTGGAAGACGAGCGGCATCGTGGTTGCGCGACGCCCGCCGAAGACGATCGCGCTCACCTTCACGCCCTCGGGATTTTCCCACTCAGGGTCGATGATCGGGCAATTGCGCGCCGGCGCGGTGAAGCGGCTGTTCGGATGGCTGGAAAGGACGGGTTTGCCGTCGGCATCGGTCTGGCCGGGAGTCCAGTCGTTTCCAAGCCAGTCGATCAAATGCGCGGGTGGTTCCTTCGTCATGCCTTCCCACCACACGTCGCCGTCGTCGGTGAGTGCCACGTTCGTGAAGATCGTGTCGCGACGGATGGTGTCCATCGCCATGGGGTTGCTGTCGTAGCTCGTGCCGGGCGCGACGCCGAAGAAGCCGGCTTCGGGATTGATGGCGCGGAGATCGCCGTCCGGTCCGGGCTTGATCCATGCAATGTCGTCGCCGACGCAGCTGACCTCCCAGCCTTCGTCCTTGAGGTGCTTCGGCGGGATGAGCATCGCGAAGTTTGTCTTGCCGCAGGCGCTCGGGAAGGCGGCGGTGACGTAGGTCTTCCGGCCGGAGGGTTCCTTCACGCCGAGGATGAGCATGTGCTCGGCCATCCAGCCTTCGTCGCGCCCCATGACACTGGCGATGCGCAGGGCGAAGCATTTCTTGCCGAGCAGGGCGTTGCCGCCGTAGCCGGAGCCGTAGCTCATGACGAGCCGTTCCTCGGGGAAATGGGCGATGTAGGTGTTCTCGGGATCGCACGGCCACGGGACATCGGCGCGACCATCCTTGAGCGGATAACCGACGGAATGGAGGCACTTCACGAAGAAGCCGTCGGAGCCGATTTGCTGGAGCACGGCGGTGCCCATGCGGGTCATGATCCGCATGTTCGCAACGACGTAGGGACTGTCGGAAATTTCCACGCCGTATTGGGCGATGGGCGATCCGAGAGGGCCCATGCAAAACGGGATTACATACATTGTGCGCCCGGCCATGCAGCCGTCGAACAACGCGCCGAGCTTCTGCTTCATCGCGGCGGGATGTTCCCAGTTGTTTGTCGGGCCGGCGTCCTTTTCGCTGGCGGAGCAAATGAACGTGCGTTGCTCGACGCGGGCGACGTCGCGCTTGTCGGAGCGGACAAGGATGCTGTTTGGGCGCTTCTCCGGGTTCAGCCAGACGCCGGCGCCGGAATCGACGATGCGCTGACGCATGAGCCGGTCCTCCTCCTCGGATCCGTCGCAGAGATGGACATCCGCGGGCCTGGTGAGTCGGACGATTTCCTCAATCCAGGCCTGGATATGCGGATTTCCGGGGCAGAGTTGACGACATTTCTCGAGGACGTTGCTCATGGTGGGTGGGTTCAAAAGGGGTGGAGGCCCCGAAGCCTCGCAAAATTCCTGACGCGCCTCAAGCCATCGGAACTTCTCCGGGCGGACATAGCGCTTGTTTGCACGCCACACCGCGTTTAGTTTCGCTGCAACGATGATCGCCGGGCGTCATTCCGAGGATTTCTACCCCATCACCTGGGTGGGTCGGGTGCCTGTGTATATCACGACGATTCTCGTGGCCGTGTATGTCGTGGCGTTCGTCGTGGGTGCGGTTCTTATCGGAACCGGCCATGGCGAATGGCTGGCAGCCATCGGCTACTCCAGTGACGCGGTGATCGGGCAGTTCCACCTGTGGCAGTTCGTGACGTATCCGTTGCTGAACTCGCCGGAGCAGGGCATCTGGTTCGCGATCGAGATGCTGCTGCTCTACGCGTTTGGACGCGAGGTCGAGAAGTTCCTCGGGCGGCGTTCCTTTGCGCTGTTCTACGGTGCGTTGCTGCTCGCTCCGCCGATCGTGCTGACGGTGCTGGGACTGACCGGACTGCCCACGGGCTATGCCTCCAGCGGCGCCCTGAACTTCACGGTCTTCGTGGCGTTTGCGGTGATTTATCCGAATGCGGAGATCTTCTTTTCGCTGAAGGCAAAGTGGATCGCGCTGGTGCTGCTGGCACTGTATTCCGTGCAGTATTTTGCGGGCAACGCATGGATCCCGCTCTGCGTCCTCTGGCTCGAGACGGTTTGCGCGGTGACGATGCTGCATTTCAGCGGCGTGACCAATGCGAGCTTCGACTCGTGGATGCCGGAGCGTGAGGAGCCGCGACCGGCGAAACGTCGCAAAAAGGCTGTGAAGGCGGAGGAGCCGAAGGAGGATCCCCATGCGACCATCGACCCGTTGCTCGAGAAAATCTCGCGCGAGGGCATTGGCAGCCTGACGAAGAAGGAGCGCGCCCGCCTCGAACAGGCGCGCGCGGCATTGATCGAACGCGAAAAGCAGTCGCATTGATGGACGGCGGCACCCACGACGCCACGGCCCAGGACGAATCACGGCCCATGCCGGCGCCGAGCCTGAAGGACGCCTGCTACGTCAACGCGATGATTCATTTCTATCGCGGCGAGCTTGGCCGCATCATGGTGTGGCGTCAGCGCCTCGACGTCACCACGACGTGGGCGATCACGAGCACGACGACGATCATCACGGTGGCGTTCTCGTTCCGCGACATTCCGCACATCATCTTCTTTTTCAATCTCGCGCTTGTCTGGATCATGCTGTGGATCGAGGCGCGTCGGTATCGGTTCTACGATGCCTTCCGTGGGAGGGTGCGCATGATGGAGTCGCATTTTCTGGTGCCGATGATCGCTCAGAGCGACCGCCTGCTCGACGGCGAGTGGCGCCGGCTCGTGTGCGAGGATTTGATCCTGCCCTCGTTCAAGATTTCGGTGATGGAGGCCGTGGCGCGACGCTTGAAGCGAAACTACGTCTTCATCTTTGCGATCATCATGGTCGCGTGGGTGCTGAAGATTTTCATCCACGCGAACCCGCCCATCACTTCGCTCGCGTCCTTTTACCGGGCCTTTGCCGCGGGGCATCTTCCGGCGTGGCTGAATGCCTCGATCTTCCTTGGCACGATCCTTGCAATCGGCACGCTGGTGACCATCGTGGCCGGGCGGACTTCGGAGGAGGTCTCGGAGTTCGGCGGCAATCGCGGCTCGCTGTGGAGAATATGAGCACGCCCGTTCTTCGACTGCAGGAAATCGTGGCGAGGTTGCGGGCGCCGGATGGTTGTCCGTGGGATCGCGAACAGACGCACGAAAGCCTGCGCGCCGCATTGCTCGAGGAGAGCTATGAGCTCGTCGACGCGATCGACAAGGCTGACGACGCAAACCTTCGCGAGGAACTCGGCGACCTGCTGTTGCATGTGGTGATGCACGCCCAGATGGCGGCGGAGCGTGGAGTCTTCGTCTTCGACGAGGTGGCGAACGAGATTTGCGAGAAACTGATCCGGCGGCACCCGCATGTGTTCGGAGACCAGACCGCGGAAAATTCGCAGGAGGTCCTTCGTCAATGGGAGCAGATCAAGCGCGCGGAGAAGGGGGAACAAGCCTCGGTGCTGGATGGAATTCCCCGTGCGTTGCCGGCGTTGATGCGCGCGCAGAATGCGCAAAAGAAGGCGGCACGGGTCGGCTTCGATTGGGAGAATGCGGAGCAGGTATTCGCGAAACTCGAAGAGGAGATTGCCGAGTTGCGCGAGGCGATTTCCCGATCCGAGAAGGCAAAGGTCGAGGAGGAGATGGGGGATCTGCTTTTCACCGTCGTGAATCTCGCAAGAAAGCTCGGGCTCGAATCCGAGGTCGCGTTGAACGCCGCGACGGAAAAGTTCATCGAGCGGTTTCGCGCCGTCGAGCGTGCTGCGGCCGCGGATGGACGCGCGGTGGAGGACTGTGACGCCGTGCAGTTGAATGCCTATTGGGACGCGCAGAAGGCGCAGGCAAGCCGGTCGGACTCGAGCGTGTCGTGAGCAGCGGCGGTTTCGTGGTTTTGAATCCGGGCGGGCGCGATCCGGATCAGCATTTTCCAAACGGGGCAGGCGACATCTCCGATGCGGGGCATCCGCCCGTCAACTACCATGGCTATGCCGCGTGCATGCGCGGACACTTTCTGCGCAACGTGAAATCGGTGCCGGAAGGAACGCGGGTGGCGCTCGTGCTGCTGCGGAAACGGAACCTCCGGCAGGCGCTGGCCGCCATCGAGAAGCTGAAGGCGCGCGGAGTGCGCACATTCATTTCCTTCAAGGAATCGGGGGCGCATCAGGTCGCCGACTTCCTTTCCGACTACGGCCGCACGATGCTCTTCCGGCGGATTTGCGCGGCCGCCGACGGCTATCTCTCGAGCACGCCGGACCTCGAAAGCGTGTATCGCGGCGCCGGATGCAGGAATGGAAAATTCATCCCGACGCCGTATCCGGTCGAGGAATGGGACCGCTCGATTCCTCGCGAGAAGCGGCTGGGATTTTTTGTCGGCACGCGTGAATTCGGAGTGCCGTCGCGAAACCACTGGCAGGCCGTGGCGCTCGCCAACGATCTTTCACTGGAGTTGCAGGTGCCGGCGGCGGTGATGAATGTGCACGGCCGGCGCGGCCTGATGCTGCTTGCCGAGATTCGTGGGAGCAACCCGTTCCTGCAGATCATCGCCGGCCCGCTGCCGTATCGCGATTATCTGCGCCTGCTCGGCGCGCATCGCCTCGTGTTGCAGCTCGATTCCAGCGCGGTGCCGGGGCAGGTTGCGGGCGACGCGTTGCTCTGCCGCACGCCGTGCGTGGGAGGCAACGGCGCGGTCGAGCGGATCGCGTTTCCGGATCTGGCGGCGGTGACTCCGCAACAGGCGGCGGATCGGGTGCGGGAGTTGATGACGGACGATGCGCGGTGGGATGAGGTTGTCGCGAATTCGCAACGAATCGCGCGTGAGCGTTTGAGTTTTTCGGCGATTCGCGCAGAGCTGGAGGCGCTGGCATGAGTCACGATCACGAGCATTCGCATTCGCACGCGCCGCCGAAGGATTTCGGAAAGGCGTTTATCATCGGGATCCTCTTGAACACGGGCTTCATCGCCATCGAGGCGGTGATGGGATTCGTTTCCGATTCGCTCGCGTTGCTGTCGGATGCGGGCCACAACCTTGCCGATGTCCTCGGCCTCGTGCTCGCGTGGGGGGCTGCGGTGCTCGCCCGGCGGCCGGCCACGCGGCGATACACCTACGGGCTCAAGCGGACGACGATTCTTGCGGCGCTCGCGAATGCCATTTTGCTCCTCCTCGGCGTCGGTGCGATCGCTTTGGAGGCCATCAACCGGCTTCGCGAGCCAGCCACGGTGGAAGGCGGCGTGGTGGCCTGGGTGGCCGGCGTGGGAATCCTGGTCAACGGATTTACCGCGTGGCTGTTCATGGCCGGTCGCAAGGACGATCTCAATGTTCGCGGAGCCTTTCTCCACATGGCGGCGGATGCCGCGGTTTCGCTTGGCGTGATGATTTCCGGCCTCGTGATTCTCTGGCTGGGCTGGGAATGGGTGGATCCCGTAGTGAGCCTCGTTGTTGTTGCGGTGATTCTCTGGAGCACGTGGGGGCTCTTCACCGAGTCGCTCGGACTTTCGCTCGATGCCGCACCCGGATCGGCGGACGTTTTCGCGATCCAGAAATTTCTCGAGGAACTGCCGGACGTGAAGGAAGTGCATCATCTCCATGTCTGGGCGCTCAGCACCACGGAGACGGCGCTGACGGTTCATCTGGTCAAGCGGACGCCGCAGATCGACGACAACCTCCTCGCGCATATTCGCGAGGAACTCGCCGAGCACTACCGGATCACGCACCCGACGATCCAGTTCGAGTCCATTGCCTGCGGAGACGAGACAAATCCGAACGGCTAGGCTTCAGACTGTAGCGCGGGCGGCGGGTCGTTTCGCTTCGATCGCCTTTCGGTAGCACTCCAGCAGGAGTTCCATTTTTTGGCTGAAGCTCAGCTCACTTCTCGCGAGGGCAAGACCTTCGCGACCCAGCGCGGCCCGCAAATCCGGGGCGTTTGCGAGCCGGCTCATCGCAGCTGCCAGCTCGATCTCGTCGCCGGGCGGGATCAGCAATCCATTTTTTCCATTCGCGACCAGTTCCGGAATGCCGCCCACGCGCGAGGCGATCACCGGGCGCCCCGTCGCGAACGCCTGAGGAATGACGAGTGTCTGCGCGTCCTCCATCGACGGCACCACGAGCACATCGATGGCGGCCATCACCGATGGGATATCTTCGCGATAACCGGCGAAGAGGAGCGGTGAGGACTTGCCTCGGAATTTGCTGGCGATCTTCGAACAAAGCTTCTTGACCTGCGCGGGCGATCCGTCGCCCACGATGAGAAAGCGGGCGTTGGGATGTTCCTTCGCGACACGCGCGGCGGCGTTGACGAAGCGCCAGTGCCCTTTCTCTCCGCGCACCATCGCGACCATGCCGAAAACGACGGCATCGTTCGGGATGCCGAGTTCCGCACGCAATGCGGTGCCATCCACGTCGGGATGGAACTCCTCGAGATCGACGCCTTCACCGACGACGTCGATGCGGCCGGGTGGGATTTTAACGCGGTTTACGAATACGTCCTTGATGGCTCCCGCAGCGGCCATGATGCGTGTGCAGCCGGAGCGGTAGGGGAGTGCGCGCCATGGCGCCATCTGTGCAGGCACGAGCATGTGACGCGAACGCACGACAGGCCACCCGGTGGCGTGGAGGAAGGAGCCCCAGAACGAATCCTGCGAGCTGCGGACATGGATGACGTCCGGACGCCATCGCCGGGCAATGCGGAAAAGAGCGGCCAGCGCGAGAGGACTTTGCCACACATCGATTTTGGAAACGGGCACGGAACGGGCGTGATGAGCCAGGTGGTGTGCGAGCCGGCTATGCGTTCCGCAGAGAACAAGCGGCTCGTGTCCATTTGCGCGGAGCCACAGGGTTTCGCGAACGAGACGATATTGCTGTCCGCCGAAATTCGGACTGCTTTCGGTCATCAGCACCTTCAACTTGGATATCGGAGAAGAGAACGACAAACTCGACATCAATGGGGAATCCGCTCGAACACATGGGTTATGCGTCACTGCGGCCTTTTGAGGGAAAATTTGGGACGGGAATTCCCGTCCTTGTCTTTCACAAGCTGGGCAGTCTGCCGAAGGGCGTGCGGATGAAAAGTCTTTATGTCGGTGAGGGGCTTTTTGCGTGGCAGATTCGTGAAATCGCACAAAGCGGTTTTGCGACGGCCTCCCTAGATTCCTGGCGTGAATTTTCTTCGCCAAACGAGCCGCGTCGCGTGGTTCTGACGTTCGATGACGGCAGTCGCACCGTGTTGCGCCACGCGCTGCCCGTGCTTGCGGAGCATCGAATGAGCGCGATTCAATATCTGGTCGCGGATGCGCTTGGCGGCGTGAACCACTGGGACGTGCGCGAGCACGGAGAGGCGCCGGATGCGTTGATGGATGCCGCGGAGGTCCGTGACTGGCTGGCCGCGGGACATGAAATCGGCGCCCACACGCTTACCCATCCGCGCCTGACGGAGATTCCCGTCGAGCGGGCGCGGGAGGAGATTTTCGCTTCGAAGAAAAAACTCGAGGACCTCTTCGGGCGGCCGATCCGGCATTTTTGCTATCCCTATGGAAAATGGTCGCGCGCCGTGCGTGATCTCGTCGAAGAGGCGGGCTACGAAACGGCGGTCACGCTCAAGTTTGGAGTGAACGCAGGCGTTCGCGATCCGTTTGCCTTGCGGCGTGTGGGTGCACGGCATCCTTCGCGGAAGCTGCGTCACGTGGTGAAGTTGCTCTCGTGCGGATTTCCACCGGCGTATTTCTGGCAGCGCTAGGCGCGGACTTCGAGGCCCGTGAGAGGGAATCAGGGGAGTGGCGATGGTTCTCCCCGCAGTTCCAGCAGGCGGCGGATCGAATCCTCGATAAGGTTGTTGGGGCATGACGCGCCGGCGGTAATGCCGATGCGAAGCGGTCCGCCCGGGAGCCAGTCGCGGGAGACGATTTCCTGTTTCGCGTGGAGATCGAAATGGGCGATCTCGCTGCTCGATCGAAGGCAAGCGGCGTTGCGGATGAAATAGGTCGGCACCTTGCGCTCGCCGATCTCCGCGAGGTGCGTGGTGTTCGAACTGTTGTAGCCGCCGACGACGATGAGCAGATCGAGAGGCGCATCCAAGAGCTGGAACAAGGCGTCCTGACGATTCTGGGTTGCGCCGCATATCGTGTCGAAGAACCGGAAATTCGAGACATCTCCATTGTCGCGGTCGGCGATGGCTGCACGAATCCGCCGTTGCACCTCCTCGGTTTCGCTGCGGAGCATCGTGGTTTGATTCGCGACACCGACTTTTCGCAGGTGCACGTCGGGGTCGAATCCTTCCGAGTGCGCACCACGGAAGGCCGCGAGAAACGCTTCGCGATCTCCGCCGTGCCGGATGTAGTCGGCGACGCGGTCCGTTTCCTCGAGATTCAGGACAACGAGATAATGGCCGGAACCGTCGCCGAGCGCGCGGGAGGCGGTGGCGCGGGTTTCCTCATGAGATGCCTTTCCGTGAATGATGGACGTGACCTGCTCGCGCGCGTTTTGGCGCACGCGCTTCCAGACGCTCATCACGTCGCCGCAGGTCGTGTCCACGATCTGGCAGTCGTGTTTGCGGACCGCCTCGACGACCGGGACCTCGGCACCGAATGCCGGAACAATGACGACATCATCGGGCTGAAGGGCGTCGATATCGGCATCGGCCGGGTGAGCCGCGAGATGCTGAATGCCCATTTCGGCGATCTGCGCGTTGACGTCCGGGTTGTGAATGATTTCGCCGAGAAGAAAGATGCGCCGGTCCGGGAAGACCTTCCGCGCGGCGTAGGCGAGATCGATCGCGCGCTCGACGCCGTAGCAGAAGCCAAATTCCTTCGCGAGTCGGATTGTGGTCTGACCAACCGTGATGGCGCCTCCCTCGGCGCGGATGCGCTCGACGAGTTCGCTGCGGTAGTGGCGCTCGACCTCGGCCTGCACGCGTTCCATCACCTCCGGGGTGCGGAGATTGATTCGCTTTGGGGTGGCGGCGGGTGGTGTGTCGAGGTTGCTCAAGTTGAGGAATGGGATGGCGAAAAAGCGAAACCGGTGGCTTCGGCAGCGTTCCCGCAATCTTCTTCGGAGCGAGGCACTTCTCAAGGGTAAAGACGAAAACGGGGTTGCTTCCGGGAGCGGGCCGCCTATTTTTCACGCCCGATGTTTAGCGAGGACGATTTCCAATATGCGCTGGAGAACACGCGCGTGATCCGTCCTCCGCAGCGGTTGATCGAGACCTTCGGCACGACAAGTTTTCGGTTCTTTCTCGTCTCGGAGCTGATGGATCACGTGGATCGCGTGCGCGTGCGGGATGGGCGGATCCATGCGGAGCGCCCGACGATTGTTTCGCCGCACCATTATTCCAAGCTGCTGCTCGAGGGCTTTGGCGAGGAGGCGCGGGGATTTGCCGACTGGCTGGAAACCCGGGGTCGCGAGCTGAAGTTTCTCCGCTACGGGTTCCAGTTTCGGAAGACGGACATCAGCGAAGAGATCGTCCACGAGCCGAAGGAGCAGGTGATTGGCCGGCTCGGCGAGCTGATGGATGGTCGTGATGAACCGATGGCGACATTGATCGAGGGGGTCGACGACGCCTGGGAGGTGTGCCTTCTGAAGTTCACGGTCGATCTCATCCAGCGATCGGCCGGTGAGAACATCGAGGAATGGAGACGCCGCGGCCTGCTGTGAGCGGCTTTCTTAGGGCTTTTCTAATTACCGGCGTTTCGGCAGTCTTTTCGCGATGAAGTGGTTTCTGGTCGCGGTTCTGTTGCTTCTGGTGGCAGTGGTCTTTGGAGCCGCCGGCTGGTTTGGATACCAGCTTTACGTGAAGCCTGCGAAGCTCGACGAGCAGGAGGCCAAGCAACTCGCGGATGCACCGCCGCCCACTCCATTGCCCGACTACAGCATTCCGGCCTTTGAAAAGGCGATCGCTCTGAAGAAGGAGGGGAACCTGCTCGAAGCGCGCACGGCACTGCTCGATTTCCTGACGCAGTATCCGCAGTCCACGAAGCTTGCCGAGGCGAAGGATGCGCTGGGCGAGATCAATACGCAGTTCGTCTTCACGTCGATGCCCGGCCCCGACAAGATCGACTACACAGTCGTGAGTGGCGATTCGTTGATTCGCGTGGCCTCGAAGACAAACTCCAGCGCCGAGCTGATCCTCCGCTCGAACAATCTGCTCTCGATCGACCTGCAAATCGGCCAGCAGCTTCGCGTGCCCCAGCTCGACACGAGCATCGTGATCAACAAGGAGGCGAAGACACTCACGCTGCTCGACAAGGGAGTGTTCTTCAAGGAATACCCGATTCTTTCCCTGCAGGGCGCAGGCGCCCTGAACAAGGACATGACGGTGAAGGACAAGATCGCGCTTCGGGGCTCGGATCGCGTTGCTTTTGCCGAGCCCGGTTACATTGGAAGCGACCGCTGGATCATGCTCTCGGACGGAAATGCGATCATTCGCGGCTATATCGAGACGGATGAAAACGGCGCGACACAGCCCCTGCCGCCGGGCATCGTCGTATCGCAGGAGCACATCGAGGAGATTTTTCCATTGGTCACCCGAGGCACGCCGGTGACCGTTCAATAGATTTCATCATGAGGGTTCAACCGCTGGATTTCGAAAAACCGATCGTCGAGCTCGAGCACAAGCTCGAGGACATCAAGAAACACCTGCAGGGGCAGGACATCGACTCGAACGAGGAGGTGCAAACCATTGCCCGGAAGATCGAGGCGACGCGACGCGAGATTTACGAAAACCTCAACGCGTGGCAACGTGTGCAAATCGCACGGCACATCCAGCGTCCGTTCTTCCTCGATTACATCAACCTGGCGTTCACCGATTTCGTCGAACTGCATGGGGACCGTTTGTTTGGCGATGACGCTTCGATGCCAGCCGGCCTTGCGACGATCGGCGGCGTGAAGTGCGTGGTCATCGGCCAGCAAAAGGGCCGCGACGTGAAGGAGAACCTGCTCCGCAATTTCGGCAGTCCGCATCCCGAGGGTTACCGCAAGGCGCTCCGACTGATGAAGCTCGCCGAGAAATTCGAGCTGCCCGTCGTAACGCTCATCGACACTCCGGGAGCCTTTCCCGGTGTGGGTGCCGAGGAGCGGCATATCGCGGAGGCGATCGCGGTGAACATTCGCGAAATGATGATCCTGCGCACTCCGGTCGTCAGCGTGGTGATCGGCGAGGGTGGCTCCGGTGGTGCGCTTGGCATTGGCGTGGCCGACCGCGTATTGATGCTCGAAAACGCCTACTATTCCGTCATCAGTCCGGAGGGTTGCGCGGCGATTCTTTGGAAGCATCGCAAACACGCGCCGGAGGCGGCCGAGGCCCTTAAACTCAACGCCCGCGAACTCACCGAACTCGGTGTGGTGGACGGCGTGATTCCCGAGCCGCTCGGTGGCGCGCATCACAATCACCAGCAGGCGGCGGATCTTCTCAAAAAGGCGGTCGTCGACGCGTTGACGGAGCTTTCCAAACTCTCCATCGACAAGCTTCTCGACCAGCGCTACGCGAAGTTCCGCGCCATGGGCGTCGTCGCGGAGGAGTAGGAGACTAGTCGTCGCACGGCGGCATCCCCTCAGGTTCGAGGTGGATCGTCACGTCGTGGAGCTGGAGATGCGCTTCCATGAGGCGGTCCTTGACGTCGTGAGAGATCTGGTGCCCCTCCTGCACGGAGAGCGTCCCGGGGACGCGGATGTGCAGGTCGGCAATCAAAGTCAGGCCGCTCTTGCGCACCCGGCATTTTTCGGCGCTTGAAACGCCCGGGACACCGCATGCGACCGTGACGATCTGCTCCGCCAGCTCCGGGGAAACCTGCTCGTCGATCACTTCGCCCACGCTTCGCCGCAGCATTCCGAAGCCGTTTCTCAGGATCACGCCGCAGGAAAACAACGCGGCCCAGTCATCGGCGCTTTCCCAGCCCTCGCCACCAATCAATGCGATGGAAATACCCAGAAACGCGGCGACGGAGGTGAGCGCGTCCGAGCGGTGATGCCATGCCTCGGACTGGATGGCGATGCTGCCGAGGTCGCGGCTGGCCTTCATGAGGCGGTGGTAGAAGATTTCCTTCGTGGCGATGACGACCACGAGCACGCCGAGCGTCCATGGCTCGGGCATCTGATCGATCGACTGGGGGCGGACGAAGTGCTGGAAAATCTCCCATGCGCTGTGTGCGGCCACGGAAGCTCCGGCACCAATCAGCAAGATCGCCGTCACCACAGCGGCCAGCGACTCGAATTTGCCGTGACCGTAGGGGTGCTCCTCATCCGGCGGCTTTCCCGCGTAGTAGACGGCGCCCCAGATCATCACCGAGCTAAAGATGTCGAGCGCGGACTCCAGCCCGTCCGCGAGGAGCGCGTTGGAGTTGCCCCAAATGCCGGCGGTGACCTTGATAACGGCCAGCGCGGCATTTGCCGCGACACCGATAAGAATCAGGCGACCACCCTCCTGGCTGAGATCGCGGAGGGAGCGCTTCATGGAAGAGGGACAGCTAGAACAGGCTGAAGCTCATCGCGCCAGCAGCAGGGGCGTAATCCGCCGTCCCTTCGACGGGATTGAGAAACGCTACCGTCTCGGTGGCCTGCTCGGGCACCGGAACCTCTCCCGGGCCTGCCCAGCCCTTCGGTCGTTCAACGACGCGGTATTTGATCGTGATCAGGTCGCCCTGCTTGATCTTCGCCTTGCTGCGACCGACCTTGAGGACCTCGGCGACCAACGTGACATCTTCCGTGCCGGCTTCATCGGTTGCCTCGACATCCACACGCAGCACGTTCAATCGCAGCACCTCGGAGGCTTCGCGTTGCATTTTCTCGTAAGCCGATGGAGGCAGCTCCGCGAAGGCCGTTGTTCCAATCAATACGAGCGAGAGAAGGAGGAGAAATGGCTTCATCAAGCGAGTTGGAGTCTGAATCTGTAATGCAAATTGAAGTCGATCGACCGCCTTCGGAGGTGAGTCCGTTCAAAGGAAATGCGAGTCGGCGTTCGAATCATGTTTGGTTGTTTTCCCATGGATTGCAAGTTGCACGAGGGAGGGGGGACGACGGCCAGGCACGGCGGGAGCTCGAGCTGCGAACAGGCGAGGGGCGCGTTCGACAAGGAATTTCCTCCACTGCGCTATCCCCCATTTTGGGGATGCCCGACGGTGAGCCTTTCTCTTGAAACTCTTGGCGAAGTGCGCGCATGCTTCGTTTTGGGTGAGTATGCAAACCATGCCCAGTGCGTTTAATGGTGGTTCCTCAATGGAGTTGAAAACGGAGGGTGGTGCGGAACGACTTTCCGGTGCGGACAAGTCTCCGGTCTATCCGACCGAGGCTTTTGAAGAGGCGCTGCTGTATCAGCTGGCGAGGTTCAAAGGGGTGCCGGCAGATCAGCTCCCCCCGGCACCGTGGTCTGTCAACCCACCAAAGACCTCGAGCGAGGCGAAGAAACGGGCGGCGCGCCGGCCGAAGCCGAAGCCTGCGATCCGCGTCATTTACTGAGCGGGACGGGCCGACGACGCGGGTCGCGGCCATGGTCCTTGACCAATTTCAATTCCGGCCTACGCTCGCGCTTCTCCGGTCGCGTGCGCCTGTGAAAGGGCGATCCACGGAGCTGGAGGGGTGGCAGAGTGGTCGAATGCGGCGGTCTTGAAAACCGCTGTCCCGCAAGGGACCGTGGGTTCGAATCCCACCCCCTCCGCCACCTTTTTCGAAGTGCGGGTGGGAGCGCGAAATTCTGCCCCGCGATATTTTTCGAGAGTTGCGGTGTGGGTTACTTGCGCGGGCGGATCAGGAACACCGCGAGCAGCACACCGATCACGAGGGCAATGCCGATGGGTGCGTAGGGATTTTCGTGCATCCGCTCGTCGGCGATCCTCGCGCTGCGGCTGGCGCTCCTTTTCACGCGGTCGTAGATGTCGCGGCCGCCGTCGAGGGCTTCAGCCAGTCTTTTTCGGGCCTCGGCGACTTTGATCTCGGCGGCGTCGGACGTTGCGGCGAGGAGCGCGCGGGCGTTCTCCGTGAGGGTGTCGATGTATTGCGAAACAGGGATGGTGGATTTGCTCATGATGTTGAAGGTCGCGTCGCTTCGTGACGGAATCAATTCATTCCTGTCTTGTCGCGCCGTCCGCAAGGGAATCGGGATGCGAATCCCGGGTGCGTGTCTGGACTTCGACGATTTCTCGCTCTGGCTGTTTTTCTTTCACTTTCACTTTCCGCCGCGGAGCCCCCGGCGACAAAGGTCTTTTCGATGACGCCGGCCGAACTCGCCGACTTCGAATCAAACCCTCCGGCGGTGCGCGCCTTGCTGACCCGGGCGCTGGAACTCACGCAACGAAATCTCGGCTACGCATACGGCTCCGCGGATCCCGCAAATGGCGGGATGGACTGCTCGGGGACGATTTACTACGTCCTGCGCGAATGCGGCATCGACGAGGTGCCGCGCACCGCGAGCGAACAATATGTGTGGGCACGAAAGGCGGATGAATTCGAGGCGGTGGTCAGCCGGAGCAAGGAGAGCTTCGAACTGGACGACCTGCGACCGGGGGACCTGCTGTTCTGGACCGGGACTTACAGCACGGAGCGCGATCCGCCCGTGACGCACACGATGATCTATCTCGGCCGGCGAAAAAGCGACGGGCGCCAGGTGATGTTTGGCGCAAGCGAGGGGCGGACCTTCGATGGAGAAAAGATGTCCGGCGTGAGCGTGTTCGACTTCCAGATTCCGAAGCCGCGGGAAGACGGCGGGGGACCGGGGAGCGTGTTCATCGGCTATGCGAAGATTCCGGGATTGGAGGCCGCCCCGATCGCAGATGAGAAGGCGGATGCGACATCCGATTCGACAATCGGGGAGGAGCATCGATAATGCGGCTTCGTGAGTTATCGTGTTTTTGCCCGGAAGTATCGTCCGCAGACCTTCGACGAGGTCGTCGGGCAGCAGCACATTACGCGCACGCTGCAGAATGCGATCGAGCAGAACCGGCTGGCCCAGGCGTATCTCTTTGTGGGGCCGCGCGGCATCGGAAAAACGTCGACGGCGCGCATCCTTGCGAAGGCGCTGAACTGCGAGAAGGGGCCGACGATCCATCCCTGCGGGAAGTGCGATGCGTGCCGCGAGATTGCCGAGGGAAACAGCCTGGATGTGCTCGAGATCGACGGCGCCAGCAACAACTCGGTGGAGCACGTTCGCGAACTGCGTGAGAATGCGGCGTATCAGCCGGCGCGCGGGCCTTACAAAATCTACCTCGTGGACGAGGTGCACATGCTTTCGACGGCGGCTTTCAATGCGCTCCTGAAGACACTCGAGGAACCGCCGCCGCATGTGAAATTCATCTTCGCCACGACGGAGGCGCAGAAGGTGCCGGCGACGATCACGAGCCGGTGTCAGCGATTCGATTTGCGCCGGATTCCCGCGCCGTTGATCGCGGCGCACCTCCAGCATATCGCGAAAAACGAGAACGTGACCCTCGAGCCCGAGGCGGCGGAAACGGTCGCGAAGGGCGCGGACGGAGGATTGCGCGACGCGGAGTCGATGCTGGATCAGCTCGTCGCGTTTTGCGGAGACCGGATCACGAAGGAGGACGTGCTGTCGGTCTTCGGCTTCACCTCGAAGGAGACCGTGCAGGCGCTGTGCGAGCACGTGTTTGCGCAGGACGCCGCCGGCGCGCTGGCAATCGTCGAGGAGCAGGCGGAGGCGGGGAAGGATTTGTCGCGCTTGATGGCGGACGTGATCGCGCATCTGCGGGATTTGCTCGTGCACTCCGTCGCGAAAGGCACGGAGCCGGCGGTTTCGCGTGATCGGTTGCTCACGCTGCTGGATCATTTTTCCGAGGCGGAGAGCCGTCTGCGCTGGGCCTCGGACCGGCGACTTTATTTCGATGTCGCGGTGATCAAAGCCGTTCACCTGCTCGGCGAGGCGACGCTGGGAGAGGTCATCGACACGCTGGCCGCGATCGGAAATGGAGAGCCGCCACCGGCGCGCCCGGTTTCGCGACCGTCCGTGCAACCGCCGCCGCCACGTGTCGTCCGGGAACCCGCTCCGCCTTCGGCTGCGCCGCCGAAGGCGGAACGTGTGGCAGAGCCAGCGCCCGGGCCGGCTCCTTCCGCGCCACCGGCACCGCCACCTCCCGCGGCCGTTGAGCCTTCCGCTCCCGTTGCCGGGTCTCCGAAGAGCGAACCCGAAGCGTCGCAAAGTGGCGACGAGGAAACCGCATGGCGTTCCGTTGCCGAGAAACTTGTGGCGGAGTCGCCGATTCGGTTCGGCTGGCTGAAGGACGGCCGGTTTGCCGGCTTCGATGGGCAACGGGTGACCGTTCGCTTCCCGGCTTCGTATCAGGAGCACACGGAGTCGCTCTTCTGGGACGAGGTGCGCAAGCACGTGAACGAAGTGCTCGCCGCGAAGTTCGGGAACGGAACGACGATTGATTGCGTGTTCACGAGCGACCTCGCGGAGCCGGAACCGGAGGTGCCGCAGCCCGGGGAGCCCGTCGAGGAGGAGCCGGTGGCGGAGGTGCCGCCCGAGCCGCAGCCGGACCCGATCGAGGAGTTTCGGAACGACCCGCTCATCCGCAAGGCCCTGGAAATCTTTAAAGCAGAAATCGAAACGACATGAATATTCAGAAAATGCTCAAGCAGGCCCAGCAGATGCAGGCCAAACTCGCTGAAACCCAGGCCGAACTCGCTGAAAAGACCGTCGAGGCCAGCGTGGGCGGTGGAAAGGTCACCGTGGTGGCAAATGGTGCCGGTGAGGTGACTTCCATCAAGATCGATCCGCAGGTGGTCGACCCGGAGGACGTGGAGATGCTCGAAGATCTCGTGCTCGCCGGCGTGAAGCAGGCGATCGAAGACGCCAAGAAGATGGCCAGCACCGAAATGGGCAAGCTCACTTCCGGATTGAACATCCCCGGACTTCCGTTCTGATCGGCCCCCGAGGCGGTCTCGAGGCGTAGCGGCAGGTTCCCGCCTCGTGGGGCGTCGCAGTCGTGTGGAAGCGGGGTCAGGCGGCAACGTCCCTTTCTTTTGGATCGCTGTCCCGGCTGCCTCGTCCACGGTGGGTGGCCCCGTCCGGAACGGCACCCAACGAAGAGATGCAGGTGGGTTACGCTGCGTGGGCGGCGTTTTGTTGCGCGAGGAAGTTCAGGTAGTTTCGCCAGCCGCCGTGGGCGCTGATCGTTTCCGCGCCATGGGTGCGGTATTCCTCGCAGAGGAATCCCTTGACGTGGCGGCCGTCCTTCAGGCGCACGGTTCCGATGGTCATCGGTGGTTGCACTGCGGCGACGAAGCTCCCGAACGCCCTTTCTCCGAGCGACCAGATTTCCGCTTCGATGGAGACGCCCTTGTTTTCACCGACGCAGACCAGGCCGGGGCGGGGAGGGTTGAACCCCGGGAGCGCGAAGAGCGCGTAGTCCGGCGCGGTCTCGACCGTCTCCACATACAGCGCGCCGCGGTCGACGAGTTGATGATTCAACGGATAGCCGGTGAGGTGGGCGCCGACGACGGCCAGCTCGACGCGGCCGCCGGCTTCCTCGATCGTTTTCCGGCGCTTGCGATGGTGCTCGCTCGCGCCGAGATACCGCTTCGCGACTTCGCAGAGTTCGAAGTCGCTGAAGGCCGGCGCGTGAAACGAGACACCCAGCGGCAGGCCGTCGTGGCGGAATCCGGCGGGCACGGCGATCGACGCGAGGTCGAGGAGGTTTACGAAATTCGTGTAGAGGCCGAGGTTGGAATTCAGCGTAATCGGATCGGCGAGCACGTCGGTGATGCGGTAGATCGTCGGTGTCGTCGGCAGGGCCAGAAAGTCGATCTGGTTCCACACCGGGAGCGTGCGCTGCCGGAGGCTCTCGAGTTTGTAGATGCCTTCAAACGTCTCCGTTGCCGAGATCGTGCTTCCCCTGCCAATGATCTTCGCGACCGTCGGATCGGTCTCGCCGGGGTGCTCTTGAATGAAGGCGCCGACCGCGGAGAAGCGCTCCGCGACCCAGGGGCCTTCGTAGAGCAATCCGGCCGCCTCGGAAAATGGAGTGAGGTCGATCTCCACGGGAATCCCGCCGATTTCCACCAACCGCGCAACGGCCTGGTCGTAGAGCGCCGCGGCAGCCTCGTCGCCGAGGAAGTCGAGCTGCCCGGGCTGGGGCACTCCGAAGCGGAAGGGGCGCGAGAAGATCGGCTGGTCTCTAAACTCGCGCGAATACGGGTCCTCCGTGTCCGGCCCTGCAACGAGATCGAGCACCTCGGCCGCGTCCTCGACATTCGTCGCGAAGAGGCTCACGCAATCGAGCGACCGGCATGCGGGCACGACGCCGCTGGTGCTGATCACTCCGCGGGTGGGCTTGAGTCCCACGATGTTGTTGAATGCCGCCGGCACCCGGCCGGATCCCGCCGTGTCGGTGCCGAGCGAAAAGCTCACGAGGCCCGCGGCGACCGCCACCGCGGAGCCGGAACTGGAGCCGCCGGAAATGTATTCCGGGTTGTAAACGCTCGCGCACGGGCCGTGTGGTGTGCGCGTGCCGACCAGCCCCGTCGCGAACTGGTCCATGTTCGTCTTGCCGAGCACGATCGCGCCGGCGGCTTCGAGCAATTCGACGACGCGCGCGGACTTTTCCGGCAGATAGGCGTAGGCGGGGCAACCCGCGGTGGTGGGCATCCCGACCACATCGATGTTGTCCTTGATCGCGCAGGGAATCCCCGCCAGCGGGAGATCGAGCCGCTGCGCGCTCCGGTTCGCGATTTCCAGCGCCTCCTCCTCGGAGCGAAGATGGATCCACACGGAGTCCTTTCCGCGCTCGGCGAGCCGACGGTAAATTTCACGGACGACCTCCGCCGGAGTGAAGTCCCCGGAGCGATATCCGGAGCGCAACAAGGAAATTTCGAGGGTGAGTTTGCGGAGATCGATCATTCGGTAAGTATGGCAAGATGCGCCCCCGGTGCCACCGGGCGACCCTCGCTGCATAGCAAGGAATGGACCAACCCGGGGCGGGTCGCGCAGACCTGAATCTCCATCTTCATGGATTCCAGAATCATGAGGGGCTGATCGGCCTCCACGCGCTGCCCGGGTTCGACGAGGATTTTCCAGACGCTTCCTGCGACGGCGCCGTCGACGAAAAAGCCGTTCTCAGGCAGCTCGGCTTCGCTGGAGAGCTCGATTTGCGTAGGCTCCGCGAGCTCGAATTCGCTGGCGGCCCAGCGCTCGCGCTCGGCGTGGAACGCGGCTTCGCGGGTGGCGTTGAAGGTCGCGGTCTCGGCGGCAATGTCGGCGAGGAATTTCTTGTAGTCGGCGAGGCGGAACGTGGTGTCCTCCGTCCGCACGACGAACTTTCCGTGAGGGAACGCTTCGCGCTGCTCGAGCAGCTCGTCGGCGCTGACGGGGTAGAATCGAATCTGGTCGAAAAACCGCAGCAGCCACGGCTTGCCGGGTTCGAAATTCGGCGTCGTGCGAAAGGAATTCCAGACCTGGATCGTGCGGCCGACGAGCTGGTATCCGCCGGGGCCCTCCATGCCGTAGATGCACAGGTAGGCGCCGCCGATGCCGACGACGTTGGGCGGAGTCCACGTGCGGGCGGGGTTGTATTTCGTCGTGACAAGGCGGTGGCGGGGATCGAGCGGGGTCGCGACCGGAGCGCCGAGGTAGACGTCGCCCAGGCCCATCACGAGATAGCTGGCGTCGTAAACGATGCGTCGCACCTCCTCGATGGAATCGAGGCCATTGATGCGCCGGATGAACTCCAAATTGCTCGGGCACCACGGCGCATCGGCGCGCACGCTCTGCATGTATTTGTTGATCGTCTCGATGGTCGCCGGATCCTCCCACGAGAGCGGGAGGTGAACGATGCGCGAGGGCACCTCCATGTCCTCGACGCGTGGCAATTCCTCCTCCGCCTGCAAAAGCGCATCGAGCAGACGGGCCTCGCTCAACTGACGATCGAAATGAATCTGCAGCGAGCGAATTCCCGGGGTGAGGTCGATGATGCCGGGAAGCTTCGCCGCCTCGAGCCATTGCATGAGGGCGTGCACGCGAAACCGCAGATCGAGATCGAGGACGATCGGGCCATACTCGACGAGCAGGTAACGATCGCCCGCGCCGCGATAAGTCACGGTGGGTCGGGTATCGGTCGCCTCGAGTCGGTGAAGGATCGCCTCGTCGAGGGAACTGTGGGTCTTCGAGGTCCGGATCGAGAGGTTTTGCGGCGTTCCGTTTTTCGAAAACAACGCCTCCTGTGCCGCGCTGCCGGCGACGGCCTCCTCGACGGTGAGTCGTTTGAAGCGCACCTTGTCGCCGGCCTTGAGCTGGCCGAGCTTCCAGCGCTCGCTCTCGACGACCACGGCCGGGCAAACAAAACCGCCAAGGCTCGGACCGTCGGGACCCAGCAAGATCGGCATGTCGCCGGTGAAATCGATCGCCCCGATCGCGTAGGCGTTGTCGTGGATGTTCGAGGGATGCAGACCCGCCTCGCCGCCGTCCTTGCGTGCCCATTTCGGCTTGGGACCGATGAGCCGAACGCCGGTGCGGTTCGAATTGTAGTGGACCTCGTAGTCGGTGTCGAAGAGCGTCGCGATGTCCTCGTCGGTGAAAAAATCCGGTGCCCCGTGCGGACCGTAGAGAACGCCGAGGGTCCACGAATTGGAAATTGGATAATCGAAATCCGGGAGATTGTCGTTCTGCGCCTCGCGTGGAAAATCGGGCGTCAATCGCAGCACATCGCCGGCCCGAAGCGGACGGCCGCCATGTCCTCCAAAGCCGCCGAGGGAAAACGTCGACTTGCTGCCGAGGTAGTCGGGCACGTCGAGTCCGCCGGCAAAGGCGAGGTAGGTGCGCACACCCGGCCCGGAAACATTTCCGATCCGCAGCACTTGTCCGGCGTCGACATCGATGGTGGTCCAGTATTCGACCGGAGCGCCATCGAGGGTGGCCGGCATGTGGGCGCCGCCGAGGCAGATGCGGGCGGGAGCATTGAAGCGCAGTGTTGGCCCGGACATCGTGAGTTCGAGGCCGGCCGCATCGGCGGGATTTCCGAGAATGCGATTCGCGAGCCGGAAGGCGAGAGGGTCCATTGGACCGGAGGGAGGAACGCCCACCGCCCAGTATCCGAGGCGTCCGGGAAAATCCTGCACCGTCGTCTGCGTGCCCGGTTCGAGCACATCGACGGTTTGCGGTTGAAAGACGAACGCCGAAAGGTAACGCGTCGTCATTCCACCCGTTTGAAATGTCGGATCCGCGAGAATTGCCGCCACGTAGGCCTGATTCGTCTCGATGCCGTCGAGCCGGCTTTCGACGAGCGCGTGCCGCAGTTTCGCGATTGCTTCGTCGCGGGTGGGCGCGTGGGCGATCACCTTTGCAATCATCGGATCGTAAAAGGCCGAAACCTCGGTGCCGCTCTCGACCCAGGTATCGACACGGACGCCGTCCGGAAACTGCACGTTCGTCAGCAATCCCGTGCTTGGTTGAAAATCCTTTGCCGGATTCTCCGCGTAGATGCGGGCTTCGATGGCGTGGCCACGCGGCTGGTGGACATGATCAGCGAGAGGGAGAGGCTCGCCGGCGGCCAGACGCACCATCCATTCGACCAGATCGATGCCGCTCACTTCCTCGGTCACGCAGTGCTCGACCTGCAGGCGCGTGTTCACTTCGAGGAAGTAGAATTCGTTCGTCGCGGCATCGAGCATGAACTCGCAGGTGCCGGCGGAGCGGTAGTTCGCGGATTCACCGAGCCTTCGCGCGGCTGCGTGAAGTCGACGGCGAACGTCCTCCGGGAGATTCGGCGCGGGCGTTTCCTCGATGACCTTCTGGTTGCGTCGCTGTGCGGAACAGTCGCGCTCGCCAAGCACCGCGACCGTTCCCGCGCCATCGCCGAAGATCTGCACCTCGACATGCCGGGCCGAGGCGATGAACTTCTCGAGGAACAATCCCGCACTCTTGAAGTTGCTCTCCGCCAGCCGCTGCACGGAGGAAAACTTTTCCGCGAGCTCCTCCGGCGTGCGCGCGAGCTGCATCCCGATGCCGCCACCGCCGGCGGTGCTCTTGATCATCACCGGGTAGCCGATTCGCGCCGCCGCCTCACGAGCTTCCGCGAGGGAACCCAGCAGATCGGTTCCCGGCGAAACCGGCACGTCGCTCGCAATCGCCAGCGCGCGCGCCGTGTGCTTGAGCCCGAAGTCGCGCATGTTCCGTGCGGTCGGTCCGATGAAGACAATGCCGCGTCGTTCGCATTCCTCCGCGAAGTCCGCATTCTCGCTGAGAAATCCGTATCCCGGATGAATCGCCTGCGCGCCGGTATCGATCGCGACCTGCAAAATCCGATCCGCGAGCAGATAACTCTGCGCGGCAGGTGGAGGCCCGAGCAGCACCGCCTCTCCAGCCATTGCGACATGACGCGAATGCCTGTCCGCTTCGGAATAAACCGCAACCGACGCGATGCCGAGCCGATCGAGCGTGCGAATGATCCGGCAGGCGATCTCGCCACGGTTCGCGATAAGAACTTTGGAGAACATCTCAGGCGACCTTGGTGAAGCCGTTTGCGGATGAGGTGACGGGAGCAACGGTCATTGAATTGGGAACCTGAAACTTCGTCTAGGCGGTGGTATCCCACACCATCACCTCGATGGGCGTGGGGTTGTAGGCGTTGCAGGGGTTGTTGAGTTGCGGGCAGTTCGAGATGAGCACCCAGACGTTCATCTCGGCGCGCATCTCGACATATTTCCCGGGCTCGGAGACCCCGTCGTCAAACTTCAGTCCGCCCTCTGGGGTGACCGGGACGTTCATGAAGAAATTGATGTTGTGCGCGAGGTCGCGCTTGCCGAGCGGGAGGCCGCTCTTCGCGATCTGCAGCAGAAACGTGTCGCGGCAGGCGTGCATGAACCGCTTATCGAGTGCGTAGCGAACCATGTTGCTTTCCGCCGCACAGGCGCCGCCGAGCGTGTCGTGGCGCCCGCAGGTATCGGCGGTGATCGTAACCATTGGTCGGCGGAGATTCGACATCAGCACGGTGCCGGTCGTGAGGTAAATGGCGCCCTGCTCGCGGATCGTATCCTGCGCGCTGTAACGCTCGGAGAGATCGTCTGCGTTGTAAAAGAGCGTGTCCGCGGCCTGGTTGCCCTCGAGATCGAGGATGCGAAATGTCTGACCGCGCTCGATGCGGTGCAACCATCCGTCGCCGGCCGGGATGACGTGACGCAGGATCGCGCTCTCCGGCTGGAGCGGGCTTTCGACGTAGTTGAGCGTGCTCATGCAGATTTCAGATGTAGAGGCGTTCGGTGAGGGCGAGAGTGCGCGCGCACTCGGGCCGGAAGTTTCGGCAGAAGTCGTCGTCGGCAGGCGGTTCCGCGGGCTCGATGGTGATCCTTACATCGACGCGCGGGTATTCGCCGGGCGGAGTGAGCGGATGCGGGGTGTTTGAAAGAACGAGAAGGATGTCCATCTCGGTGCGCAAGGTGATGGCGGCACCGGCGGGGGAGTGGTCTGGAACGAAGTGCATGCGGCCTTCGTCGTCGACGACGACCTTGCTGAAAAAGTTCACGTTCGCGACGACGTCGCGAATGCCGAGCCCGTGCTTTCCGAGCTCGACGAGGAAGTTGTCGCGCGCGTTGCGATACCAGTCGTTGCGATATTCCTGATACGTGTGCGTGCCGAATTTCTCCTCGACCTGCTCGCGCGTGATGTGGCCGGCGAGGGGATCGTGCCAGCCGAGCGTGTCGTCCACGATCGATGCGAGCGCGTGGCCCATGTCGGTCATGAGAATATGGCCGCGGGTGAGCTTTGCGGTGTGCAGCGCCTTGAGCGTGTCGGGGATGTTCAGCCGATCGAGCGGCTGACGGGCGTTGAAGGCGAGGGCGGAGACGTTTGCATGGGCGCCCAGCGCGGTGAGCCGGACGAGGCGATGGCGTGGAATGACCATCGACCACATCGCGCCGCCGGGAATGATCTCTTCGAATAGCGTGCTCATTTCTTGGGAAGCGGGTGAAGCGGAGGAAGGATGATGCTGGTAAGAGTGAGCTTGCCGGTGCGAACGCCCTTGCAGCCGAGCAGGCGGTCGGCAATGCGTTTGAGTGTTCCGGCAGGGCCCTGGACGAGGATGACCTCCATGCGGTGATTGTTTTCGAGCTGCACGTGGAGGGAGCTGATGACCTCGTCGAGATGCTCGCGCTCGATCTCCGCGAGCTTTTGCAGCAACGGCCCCTTCGCCTCGTCGTAGATGAGCGTGATGGTGCCGGCCATGATCTGGTCACCCTTGTCCTGCTGATGCTCGATGACCGCGTTCGTGATGAGCTCGGTGATCAGCTTGGACCGGCTCTCGATGCCCCGTTCGGCGATCATCTCGTCCAGTTCGCGATACACCGAATCGGGGAGCGAGATGCTGATCCGCTGAACGGGTTGGCGGGGTTCGGTGACAACTGGCATGGTATTACTGAAACAAAAACGAGTAATACTCCGTTAAGCAAGCGTCGTGCCGAAATTCGACGCATCGAGAGAAACTGATGGCTTCTTACCCGTCGACCGGCCACACACGGCCGCTGCGGGGCGTGTCGAGCCGGTAGTCCGTGTAACTGCGGGAAAAGAAGGTGCGGCCGAGTGTCTCGGCCTGCGCGATGGGATCGTCGGGATCCCGGACCACCTCGTTTCGGCTGTTGCCGATGCCGCGCACGACGCCGACAAACTCGGAGTGGGTGTAGCGCGCGTATTCCTGGATCTGGTGAATGATGCCGAGCGTTGCGCCGGGATACGTTTCCTCCGAAGCGAGCGCGAGGCCGATGCGTTTGCCGGTCATTTGCCGGATCACGTTTGCCGAATCGGGGTAGGAGGCCGCGTAGTAGCAGAACATTCGATCGAAGAAGACCTTCGTCTGCGCCGAGAGTGCATACCAATAAACGGGCGAGCAAAAGACAACACCGTCGGCGGGCAGGAAGTCGTCGAAGAACAGGGCGCGGTAGCCATCCGTCGCGGGACATTCGCCGTTCGGCTGCCGGTGAAGGCGACAGTCGTGGAGAAAGGCGGAAATGTGATCATCGAGAAACCGAATCGTCGCGACGTGTCCGGCGGATTCGGCACCCCACTGCACGGCCCGCGCGAGCGCTGCGGAGTTGCCTTCCCGGCGCGGACTGCCGACGAGAATGAGAAGCTTTTTCATGGCTGGTCGAAATCGATTTCCCGACGCGCGGCGGGGTTCTGCAACACGTAACGCGCAATCTCCCGACCCGTCGCGAACCACGCGGCCCCGTCTGCCTGAATGTCGCGAATGATCCGCTCGAGGAGCCGCACCCGGGAGGGGCGTCCGCTCAGCCACGGGTGCAACGTGAGCACGAAGCAGCAGCCGAAGTCGCGCATGGCCTCGTATTCGCGCATCCAGAGGTCGTGAACCTTTTCGCAATTCTCGGGGATGAAGCCCCACGCGGGATCGGCGTTGAAGGCAAACTGCTCCCAGTCCTCGAGCATCCACTGGCCCGGGATCTCCACGAGGCCGTTCGGGTGAATCCACGGCACGTCGTCGCCCATAAGGCTCGCGCTGTAGAGCAGGTCGTGGCGCTTGAGCAGGTCGGGTGTGCCGGGATTGATCTCGAACCACGGCGCGCGATGCCCCACCGGCCGCGTGCCGGTGATCTCCTCGAGAATGCGCAGACTTTTCACGAGCACGGCTTCCTCCTGATCCGGTGAAAGCTGAGCGAGCTTTTCGTGCAGGTGCCCGTGGGCGCCGATCTCGTGGCCGGAGCGCGCGATGGCGCGGCTCATTTCCGGATGCCGCTCGGCGATGAACGAGGGAATGAAGAATGTCGCCGGGACTCCGCAATGGTCGACCAGCCCGAGCAGGCGTGGAACGCCGACCTTCGGACCATACTCGCATTGCGACATCGTCGTGAGTCGCTGGCTGAGGGCCGGATCCTCGGACAGCGCCGTCGTCTCGCCGTCCACGTCGAAGCAGAGCATTACGGCGCAGCGCTTTCCGTCGGGCCACACGAAACGCGGAGGAGGGGAATACGGGGTCATGCGTTGATTTCCTGCGCTTGCTCCCATTGAGCGAATTCCTGCCGGAGCCGGTTGGCGGTCCAGACGTTGAGCTCCCAGAGGTCCGCGACCGGCTTTTGCGTAAACGGCTCGCATTGCAAGTAGCCGTCGGGACCAAACTCCGGAGTCATTGTCACGGTTTCGAATCCGCGCCGTTTCTGCGACTCCCACACAACGCGCCACCAGCGAAGGTGCGCCTCGACGGCGGTGGCGTATTCCGGCGCGCGTGGATCGGGAACCTGCGGCCCCTGGTCGTAGCCGATGCGCGGCTGAATGTGCAGCGCGCGTTCCGCGGCGAGGGCGAGAACGTCGGGCAACTCGTCGAGCACGAGCCGCTCGGTGACGACGCACCAGTGGCTGAAATCCAGAGTCAGCTCAATCGGCGGAAGCTCGGCCAGCAGTTCGGCCGTGCGCACGGGATGATACAAGCTGCGGCTGCGATGCGTTTCGAACCCGACGCGCACGCCGCGGTCCCGGGCGATCTCCCATGCCTTGGTCAGAAACTCGACGCTTTCCGAAAACGACCACAGATCGCTGCCGGCCATCGAGCTGAAAAACAGCGGACGGGCGACCATCGAGCGATCGAGAATTCGCGCGAACGCCTCCAGGTGGTCCGCAACCGTCGAGCCGGGAGTCGGCGTGGCGTAGCCGGTGGTCGAGATTTCCGCGATGAATTGAAGGTCGAATTCCCCGAGCGCATCGAGAAACTGCCGCGCTTCGTCTTCATCCGCGGGAAACGCTCCCTCCAAGCCCTGAAAGCCCGCCTCTCGCGCCTGCTCGGCCACGATTCGAAAGGGCTGCTGCCGGCCCCACAGCGTTTTGAAAAACGCCGGCTTCATGATTGCCCCTCCAATCGAAGGGAGGTGGCCGGGAGCTCCGCCGCATCCAGTGGTGCGTGGTCTGGGATAAAGCAGCGGAGCCCCCCGACCGTTAGAAAAGAAGCCGCGGGATTTTCGCCAGGGATCGCAATCGATCGTCTTTCAGTCTCAAGGGCAAATTCGTGGATTGTGGGTGGGCCCAATACAAATTTACCGACCGGGCAAAGCCGCAAGCAGCGCAGGATGAGATTGCCTAACATCCGTCAAATTCCCGTTCCAGAAAAATCCAGTGTTCCGGCCTAGTTTCCTGAGCTCTGGGATTTGATGGGAACAAGGCTTACGCCGTCATCGAATTTCGGATCGCCTTTGATGAGGCCAAACTTTTTCCACCATTTCGTTGTCAGGTCCCAGACATCTCGGATCTGCCCATTTTTCAGGCCGAACGGTGGCTCTCCCTCCTCGACGCCCATGAACTTCCGCGCCGCGGCGACATCGAGCACTGCGAGGCCGCCCTCGTTCGGTTTTCCGGTCGTGCCGATCACGGATTCCACGTCGGCGAGCTCGAATTTGAGACCTTCGGCGATGATCCTGTTGCCTTCGGCGGGATTCTCCTTCCACCACGCAACGGCGTCCCAGTAGGCCTTCATCGCCTTTGCGGCGAGCTCCGGTTTCGCGAGAAACGCGTCGGACATATACATGCCGTCGGCAAGGAGGCCCGTCTTGAGCCAGTAGGGCTCCAGCGAGGTGGCGACGACGTGCGAGCCCTTGAGGGTTTCGAGCACCTTGCCGCCGAAGGGCTCCCAGAATTCCCCGCCGGCGACGTTGCCGCTCACCATCGCAGCGACGGCGTCGTCCATGATGAGGTTCGCGTATTTCACCTTGTCGAATGCGACGCCGTTGTCCTCGAGCCAGATGCCCATGAAGATTTGCGTGAGCCCGCCTTCGAGCACGGCGACCGTCCTGCCCTTGAGGTCGGCGGCGCTCTTGATGTCGGGCGCCATGATGAGCTTGTCGGTGCCGTAGGAGAGATTCGTGTAGGTGACGAGTTTCACCGGCACGCCTTCGTCCGCAGCGATCGGCCCGTATTCGACGGTGCTGGAGGTGACATCCAGCTGACCGGCGGCGAGCTGCCCAAAGCTCTCGTAGGGGTCCTCGATGATTGTGAGTTCCAGATCGAGATCGGGCGCGAGGTTCTTTTCCTTCGCGATGAACCAGAATCCGTAGCCCGGCCACGAGAAAAACGACACGCGAACCTTCTCCGCCGCGTCGGCGGAGAGGAAGACGGCGGCCAGCACAGCGACGACAACAGCAGGAATGAGACGGCGACGTTTGGTTTGCTTCATGATGTTTGGTTGATGTTTGGCTCAATGGCGGGTGTTTCGGAGATACGGGAAGGCCCACCAACGCAGGCCGCGCAGGAGGAGATCGGAGAGGAAGCCAAGGGCGCCGATCGTCAGAATGCACGCGATGATCGTATCCATGCGCACGAGACGTTTCGCGCGCATCATCACGGCGCCGATGCCATCGGTGGCGGCGACGATTTCGGCGATCACGAGATACGTCCAGCTCACGGCGAGCATCTGTCGGATCGTGTCGAGAAAATGGGGCAGGGCGGCTGGCAGAATGACGGAGAAGAGCGCCTGCCGACGATCGGCGCCGAGGGTGCGCGAGGCTTCGATGAGAGCTAGCGGCACGCGCTTGGCGTCGTCCATCAAAAGACTGATGAGAAACCACACCACGCCGATGAACAGCAGCGCGATCTTCTGCTCGTCGCCGGTGCCGAGCCACGCGAGCAGCAAGGGAATGAACGACGGCGCGGGCAGATAGCGGAAGGGCGAGACGATTGGATTGAAAAACCCTTCGACGGCCGGAAACGCTCCCATAAGCAGGCCGAGCGGAAGCGCCACCGCCACAGCGAGAGCGAAACTGATGCCCACCCGCTGCAGGCTCTGAGCGATATCGGCGAGAAATTTCTTCTCCGTGAACAGCTCGACCAGCGTTTCCGCGACCTTTGTGGGCGGCGGGACCAGGGCTGCCATTTGCGGGGAGCGTGGCGCAAACTGCCAGATGCCGAGAAACAGCGCCCACGCGAGGATCGCGAGCGCGATCTTCGCCGGTGTCGAAAGGGGAGCCTGAAACTCGAACCACCGGCCCCTGCGTCGCTGCGGACGCGCGTGTTGGGCGATGGGTGGAGCGAGCGTCGTTTCCATCACTCGATGTCGCAGGCGACGCGGAAGCCGATGTTGTCGAACCGCCGCGCGCGGTCGACCCAGTCGCGAAAGGCCGAACGCAGGAGGCGCGCCGCGTAATCCCAGGCGCCGCCGCGCGTGACGACGAGGTGCGATTCCGGATCGTGATACGGCGAGCCATCGGTGGGCAGGTCTGCGTAGCCGTCGTGCCACGAGTCGGCGACGAGTTCGCAGATCGTGCCGTGCATGTCGTAAAGGCCGAAGGCATTCGGCGGGTAGCTGCCGACGGGCAGCGGTTTTCCGGGGCCGATCTTTTTGCCGTTTTCCGAATACCAGTAGTTTGCCTGCTCGGTGGTGAGGTCGTCGCCTGTATTGAATGTCGTCACCGTGCCGGCGCGGCACGCGTATTCCCATTCCGCCTCGGTCGGCAGACGAAACGGCCTCCCGGTCTCGTGCCGCAGCCAGGCGAGATATTCCTGCACGTCATTCCAGCTCACGCTGCCGACCGGCAGGTCGCCACGGCCGACGTCGTAGTCGGGTGGACAGTGCGCGCCGGGATTCAGCGCCACGTATTCGTCCCACTGCGCGAACGTCACCGGGAATTTTCCCATCGCGAACGGACGCTCGATGACGACACGGCGACGGGGCAGCTCGAGCATCGTGGCGAATTTGTCGTCCTCGCCGGCGCCCATCACGAACTCACCGGCGGGAATGGTCACCAGCTTGGGGATGGAAATTTCCGCGACAGACATCAGTCGAGTCCTTCGATGAGTTCCACCGCAGGCGCCCGCTCGCTCCACGGCGTGTAGTCGGCCTCCTCGTCGATGACACGGCCAACAGTCGGGCAGAACACCGCGTCCTGAAACTCGGCGCCGTTCTCGAAGATGTCGGCGAAGAGTTTTCCGGCGGCGATTCCCATTTCGGTGAGCCCGTAATCGTAGGTGGCAATCGTGTCGCCGCGTTTAACGGCCTCGACAGCCGCGGGGCTTCCGTTTCGCGAAACGATCGGCAGCGAGCCGAGCAGACCGCGTTCCTCGAGCACGGGGAGGAAATCCATGAGCGTCTCGTCGTTGAACACGATCAGCGCGTCCATGCCTTCGCAGGTATCCAGAATGTGATGTGCCAGCGCGGTGCCGGCGCCCTTCACATCAGCCTGATTCCTGAACGCCGGGTCGTGCGGGTCGTTCATGAACTGGAACCCGCAGCGGCGTCCGCCTTCGAGCAGGCCGGCGACGAGTTCCTCGTCATCGAGAATCGGCGGACCGCCGACGATCGCGACTTTCGGATTGTCGTCCAGATGCCGGGCGAGGAACTGCGTGAGGTAGATGCCGTGGTAGAAGTTTGGCACGGCGACGGTGGCCGTGACTTCGAACACGGGCTTGTGCAGCGCGATGACGGGAATGTTCTTTCCGATCGCGCGCCACACCGCCGGCTCCGGTTCCTTCTCGTCGAGCGTGAAGATGCAGATTCCATCGACCTTCGCCTCGGTCGCGGCCACCACGGCCTGATTCTGCGCGATGGTGAACTGCGGATCGCGCAGGTCGGCGGTCAGGATGCGGAGTTGCGTGTCGGTTCCCTGGAGCCCGGCCACGATGCCATGCGCGATCGTGTCCATGCCCGGATGTGCACCGGGCGGCAGCGGCATGATATACGCGACCGTCCGGCTCACGCGGCGACCTCCTTGAGTTCAGCGGGAACGCGACCGGCGGCGCGAATGCGGTCCGCGAGGTAGCACTGGATTTGATACACCGGCTTTTCGAGGTAGCTCATCCGCCCGTGTTGGAACGCCTGGGAATTCAACCCGCGCTGCACGGCGGTGCAGACTTCCACGTCCTCGAGGTGGAAATCCTTCAGCGCCTGCGTCTCCATCGCGAGGTGCTTCTCGAAGTCGGGATGCGCCTGCGCCTCCTTGTTCACGAGGATTGTCGTGACGAGGTGAATCTTCTCGGCGCTGATCGGGAGCAGCCGATACCAGAGCGCACAGTTCGGCCCGGTGAGCATCATGAATGCGGGGTAGCCGACGTGGACCGTCCATTCGTATTTGAACTCCTCCGGGATACCGGGAATCGGCGGAAACGAGCCGAAATGCTCGCCCTTGGCTTCGGCATCCTTCATCGCATCGATGAGGCTCTGCCGGTAGGGCAGGTGGGCGCGCGTGTAGTGCGGATGGTATTCTTCGGTCCAGCACCCCTTGGCCGGCATCATCGGCTGGAGCGTCTTCACGTGGATGCCCATGTGGTGATAGGGCTCCATCCAGTTCTCGATCATGTTTTTCCAGTTGATCGGGAGGTCCCATTCCATTTCCACGACGACGTCCATTTCGCCCATCTTCCAGGCGGCGACGTCCTTGTGCAGGTCGGCAAGCTGCCGGGCGACAGGTTCGACGTCGGGGTTGAAGGTCACGAACACGAAGCCCTCCCAGATCTCGCTGCGAAACTCGACGAGGCTGAATTCCTTGCGATTGAAATCGCACGTCTTCTGCATTTCGGGCGCGCCCTTGAGCTGGCCGGAAAGATCGAACGTCCAGCTGTGATACGGGCACATGAACAGCCGCACCTTGCCGCGCGGATCGTAGCCGAATCCGACGGGCATGATGTCCATCGCGCGGTGCGGACACACACGGGAGAGGACGTGAATGCCATTGTCCTTTCCGCGCACGACGATCATCGGCTCGCCGAGCACATCGAGGCTGATGTAGTCGCCCGGCTTCGGGATCTGCGACACATGCGCAATGCAGATCCACTCCTTTTTGAGGATCGTTTCCTTTTCGTATTCGAAATACTCCTCCGACGTGTAGGCCTCTGCGGGCAACGTCGTGGCGTGCTCGAGTCCTCGACTCGCGGAGTCGAGGATGGCGGCGTTGATTTCTTCGATCGTGGTGGGTTTCTTCATGCTGACCATGGCGATGGCTCCTTGGTTGTCGTGATCTTCGGGTCGGGCGGGGGAAGGTCGTAGGATTCCCAGCCGGCGGCGATGCCTCCATCGACGGGCAGCACGACACCCGTGATGTAGCTGGCTTCGTCGGAGGCAAGAAAATGGAAGGCCGCGGCAATCTCGTCGGGCTGCGCGAGGCGGCCGAGCGGCGTGCGCTTCTCCACAAACGGCACTTCGGGATTGTCCGGAATGTCGGTCACCGCGGGCGTCAGCACCGTGCCCGGCGCGACCGCATTCACGGTGATGCCCCGGGGAGCGAGCTCGACGGCGGCGCATTTGGTAAGGTGTGCCACAGCGGCTTTCGACACCGCATAAATCGAGCCAGCCGGGACGCCCAGCGTGCCGACGAACGACGCGGTGCTGAGAATGCGGCCGCCCGAGTCGGGCATGAATCGCGGTCCGTGCTTCAGTCCCCATGTCGTGCCAAGCACGTTCACGTCGAGTGTTCGCTGGATTGCCTCACGGGTCAGCTCCGCGAAGGGAATGCCCAGCGGCTGGATGCCCGCGTTGTTCACAAGAATGTCGACCGGACCGCGCTCGGCGGCGACCTGTGCAAGAAACGCTTCCACCTGCGCCTCGTCGGAAACATCGGCGACAATCGCTGTTGCTCCCTCGGGAGCCGTGCCGCTGAGATCGACGGAAAACACGGTCGCGCCAGCCGAAATGAATCGCCGGACGATTGCCTCGCCGATGCCGGAGGCGCCTCCGGTTACGACGGCCGTTTTGTTCGCCAGCGAGAAGAAGCTCATTGCGACGGGACCGGGCTGGAGGGTTGTGCCGGCGTCATACGAACGTGAGGCGTTTGCTCAGATGCGCTTCGTTGATCGCGTAGAATCCCTCATCCCACTCGCGCATCTTTTGCTTGAGGTAGATGTTCTTGAATTCCTCGCCGAACACCCGCGTGATGAGCGGATCCTCCTCGAACGCCTCCAGCGCGTGCAGCAGCGTGCGCGGGAGCAGACGCACGCCCGCTTCCTTGAGCTGCGCACGGGTCAGTTCGTAGCAGTTCGTGTTGAGCGGCGGGCCGGGGTCGAGCTGCTGCTCGATGCCGTCGAGGCCCGCGGCAAGCTGGACCGCGGCGGCGAGGTAGGGATTGCACGCGATGTCGGGCGTGCGGTTTTCCACGCAATAGCGGTTTGGCGGAAAACGCAGCATCGCGGAGCGGTTGTTGTTGCCCCACGCCATCATCACCGGCGCCCAGGAGATGTCGGGCATGTCGCCCTGCGCGATGAGCCCCTGGTAGCTGTTGTAGGTCGGGGAGGTGACCGCCGTGATGGCCGGCGCGTGCTTCAGGATGCCCGCCGCGAAGTGATACGCGAGGTCGGACATCGGGCTGCCGTATTGCTTCGCGAACCGTCCCTCCGCGTCTGGCGCGAACAGGTTCTCGCCCGTCTCGATGTTCGCGAGCGACATGTTGAAGTGGTCCGCTGAGCGGAAGTCGTTTGCGAAAGGCTTCGGCACGAACGTCGCGGTGGCGCCGATTTGCTCCGCGACATTCTTCGCCATCAGGCGCAGGAACACGAACCGGTCGCACATCGTCAGCGCGTCGGTGTAGGCGAAGTCGAACTCGAACTGGCTGTGCCCGCCCTCCTGGTCCATCGAGTAGAGGCCCCAGCCGAGCTCGTCCATGTAGCGCGCCATCGGCTCGAGGAAATCGATCGCGCCCATCGTGAGGTGGACGTCGTAGGCGGGGCAGGTGCCCTGATACCTGTCGCGCTGGAGAATCTTCCGCTCGCCCGTCTCCGGATCGATGAAGAGCACGTAAAACTCGGTCTCCATGCCGAGGTTCAGCTTCAGGCCCATCTTCGCCGCGCGCTCGATCTGGCGTTTCAGGATCACGCGGCTGTCGTTCACATACGGCGCGCCGTGGTAGTAGAGGTCGCCGAAGAAATACGCGTAACGCTTGTCCCACGGGCAGAGCAGCATCGTGTCGAGGTCCGGCACGGCGGCGCATTCGTCCTCGTGTGGTCCGACAAGCCCCATGCCTTCCATCGCGCCGAGCGTGAAGAGCTCCGAGCCATGGGCCATTTTTTCCAGAGCGCTCACCGGATTTGCCTTCGCTTTCGGCACGCCGTGGATGTCCACGTAGGTCGAGAAACAATATTTCGTGCCGGCCTCCTCGAGTCGCTCGCGCACGGCGGCGAGTTTGGCGGAATCCACCACGAAGTTTTCGGGAACGGCGAAGGTCGGCGCGTCAGGCATGCGGCGACCTTGCTCGCGGTCAAAATTTCCCGAAATCGGAAGGTCTGGCTATATGCGCGGGGGGAGATTGAGACGAGTCGTGTGCGCGAACGCGAGTCGTGCTGTAGCAGTTGCCTCCCGATGACTTGGGGGCAGGGGTGAAGCACCGTGCCTGTGGTTGCACGGTGGCCGATACGAACGCCAGCCCGGCGCGCCGCAGAGCGGCGCAGGTGCAGGGTGCAACGCTAGCTCCGTCCGGCGAGGGCGGCGGCGTAGCGGTTTTCCACGCCGAGCTTTTGGAAAATGTGGTCGACGTGGTGCTTCACCGTGTGGGTGCTGATCCCGAGAATGCCCGCGATCTCGTCGTTCGTCTTTCCCTGCGCGAGCCAGTGGTGCACTTCGCGTTCGCGCGCGGTGAGGCGGCGCAACCGCTGGGCGCCCTCCGATTCCGCCGTGAAACGAATCACCGGATTCTCGACGCGGGTCCGGCGCGGCGAAGTGACGGTTTCATCGACGCCCACGACTCCCACACAGCGTCCGTTGTCGATCATCGGCACGACCTCGCTGCGGATGTAACGGAGCTTGCCGCCCACCGGATAAAAATACGGGTCGATCACGCACCGCTCGCCGTGACGCAGCGGCACCCAATACCAGTCGCCGGGTCCCGGCCGCTCGTAGCCGGTCACCGGATCCAGCTTCGGACTCCCGTAGGCGCGGTGCCAGTAGGGCACGAAGCGCCCCGTTGCATCGTGTCCGGCGGCGAAGCGAAAGTCGTTGTCGCGCCCGTCGAACGAATCCGGTTCCCACACGCTCCACACGCCGAAGAGCTGGGGTTGAGCCTCCAGCGCACGTCGCAGGACGTCCGTGTAGGCATCGCGCTGACGAATTCCCAATCGCCGCAGAGCATAAAACGCCTGCGCCAAAGCATCGACAGGATGATCCATGCCAGTTCCTAAAGCAGATTGCGTTCCGGCCTGGCGCCGGAGGGCCGAATTTCCTCATCCCATCGCCAGGGCATCGAGCTTTATAACATCGGCCCAAGGTCGCGGGGCACGTCGCGCCAGTGCTCCTCGCCGAGCGGCGGCTGGTCCGTTTTGGCTCTTTCGACGAGTTCCGTCAGCGCGTTGCCGATCATTCCGAACAGCTTCGCGCCGTCCTCCGCGCTTGCTCGGGACGGGAAGCCGGTCACGCCGTTGAGACTTGTCTGCGCGACGGGATACGAAAACACCGTGCCGCCCGTCCGGTCGGGGTCATCCGCTTCAGCGAGCCTGTCCCTGCGCACCAGCTCCGGCGCGAGATGAAGCAACAGATCGCTTTCCGCCTTGTTTGCGTGGAGGTCCTCGGCATCGGCGATGAACGCGTCCCAGATTTCCGGCGTAAGTGAAAACGTGCTTCGACACGCGATCCGGAGCGTGCCGAGGTGCGCGAGCCGGATCTGGTCCGTCGCCACGCGCATCGATGCGTCGTTGCCGAAATGGGAATTCACCATCAACAGCCGGCGAAATCCCGTCGCCGCGCACCAGGCCGCGATCTGCCGCAGCGACGCGATGAACGTCTCGTGCACGAGCGAGAACGTGCCCGGCCATTTTGCGGTGTGCCCGGCGGAGACCGTGTAGGCGAGGGGAGGCAGCACCGGCACGCCCGTTTTCGCCGAGGCGTAGGCGCACGAGGCCGTGGCGATGAGCGTGTCCGTGCAAATGGGCAGGTGTGGGCCGTGCTGTTCGGTCGCGCCGAGCGGCAGCAGCAGCATTCCGCCATTTCGCTCGCGGAACTCCGCTACTTCCGTCCACGGCAATTCCTCGAGAAACACGGGGCACGCACCCGCCTCGGCGGCCACGCGATGGATGACGTCTCCGATCCAACTCATGCCGTCGCAGCAAGCAACTCCCGCGCCGTGTGCGACTCGAAGAGGACCGAACCGCGTTTTTATCCGCGCAGGATCTTTTCCATCGGCTTTCCCTTCGCCAGCTCGTCGATGAGTTTGTCGAGGATTCGAATCTCCCGCATCAACGGCTCCTCGACCTCCTCCACGCGCACACCGCAGACGACGCCCTTGACCAGCTCCCGGGCCGGATTCAGTCGCGGCGCCTTCGCAAAGAACGTCTCGAAGTTGGTGCCGTCCGCGAGCACGGCTTCCAGCTCCTTTTGCGAGTAGCCCGTGAGCCAGCGGAGGATTTCATGCACCTCCGCCTTCGCGCGGCCCTTCTTTTCCGCCTTGGCGACGTAGTGTGGATAAACACTCGCGAAGCTGGTCGTGTAAATGCGGTGCCGGTTCATGTGGAATGGCTGCGTTCGGCCTCAGGCAGGACTTCCTTGGTCAATCGGGCCGGCAGCACCGCCGCGTCGTCGTCAGCCGCGCGCTATTTCGCCACACGGAAAACGTCTGGCGGCGTAGCGGCAAGGACCGTCTAGGGATTCGTCACCGACGGCGCGAAGGTCGTGATGCTTGCGATCTTTCCGCCGGGCGACACGCGGATCTGATCGTGGCCTTTGGCGAAGACGCTCCCGTCCGCCTGCACGAGGATCCACGTGAGCAACGCGACATCGTGGTGCGCCGACACGTCTCCCACATCGAAGCGCCCGCCGGGAAACTTCTCCTGAAATCCCGCCATATCCTCGATCACCGCGTCGCGACCGCCCAACTCGAGCTGCGGCGTCGAATACCGAACCGTCGGCTCGAGGACTTCATCCACGATCTTTGTCCGCTCCTCCTCCGGCACCGCCTTCCAGGCTTCCACGTAGCGTCCATACAGCTTCCAGGCGTCCTCGTTCGTCGTCATGTAGTCTTTCCTTTCCGCGTTTGAAGTGGTGAGAGCAGGCGGCGCGCCCAAGCGGAACACCGGGCTCTTCGCCGAGCAGACCCGCCCGGTATGAGAACGAAAAGAAAAAACGTCGCCGGACATCATCACTTCCGCGACCCGGCGGCTGGCAGCGTCGCTCCGCCTATGGGGTGTGATACGCGCGGAGGACCTTGCAGTCCTTTTTCGAGACTTTCGGCCAAAAACGGACGATGTATCGTTGGCGGCATGAGGGCGCAGTTTCCGCGGGAGCAGAACGAGGAGGGAGAATTTGTGAGGCAGGCGGATGCGTTCCGCGACTGGATCACGCGCGATGGGCCGTTCCCGCCGACGCCAGGGCGCTACCATCTCTATGTCTCGCTGGCGTGTCCGTGGGCACACCGGACGTTGATCGTGCGGCATCTGCTCGGGCTGGAGGAGGTGATCGGGGTGACGGTGGCCGATCCGGTGCGGGATGAGCGCGGATGGGCGTTTCGCGACGGGCCGGGGCACTCGGCGGATCCGGTGAATGGATTTGCGTTTCTCGCCGAGGCGTATCGCGCGACGAAGCCGGACTTCGAGGGGCGCGTGACCGTGCCGGTGCTGTGGGACAAGTTGACGGGGCGCATCCTGAACAACTCGGAGGACGACATCTGCCGAATGTTTCACGATGCCTTCGAGCGGCCGGCGGATCGGGGCACGGTGGCGGATTTGTTTCCCGAGGCGATCGCGGAGGAGCAGGCGGCGCTGAGCCGGCGCATTTACGAAACGGTGAACAACGGCGTGTATCGCGCGGGCTTCGCGATACGGCAGCCGGCCTACGAGCGGGCGGTGACGCGGCTCTTCGAGACGCTCGACGCAATGGAGGCGCGGCTGGCGGACCGGCGGTTTCTTTTCGGCTCGGTGCCGGTGGAAACGGACTGGCGGCTGTTTTGCACGCTCATCCGATTCGACGCGGTGTATCACGGACACTTCAAGTGCAACCTGCGGCGGATCGTCGACTACCCGCGGTTGAGCGCCTATGTGCGCGAGCTCTACCAATGGCCCGGAATCGCGGACACGGTGAACTTCGACCACATCAAGCGCCACTACTACCTCACGCACACGGACATCAATCCGACGGGCATCGTGCCGCTCGGCCCCGACCTGAGCTGGCTGCGGGAGCCGGTCGCGCGGCCGGACGCGGAGGGCGCGGGCGAAGGGGAGTAGGGGTCAGTCGCGATCGCCGGCGACGAGCCAGCGCCAGCGCACGATGCGGACCGGATCGGCGAACCAGGGATTGTCGGCGGCAGCCATGCTGGTAATGCGGACCTCCTGTGCGGTCGGGTCGGCGTCGATCCAGCGTCCGTCTCCGAGGTGCGCGAGAACGTGGATGCCATTCGCGGTGACGGCGAGATCGCCAGGGCGAAGGTCGGCGGCATTGCGGGCTTGAATGGGGGCGAGATCGGGGAGCGTTTTGGTTTCGGGGCAGGAGGCTTCGGAAAGCGCGGCGGCGGTGCGGTCGTTCCACCAGATGCCGAGACCGGCGCGGACGGTCGCGGGGCTGGCGTGGAGAATCCCTTGGCCGACCAGCGTATCGAACATGGCGCGCCGGACGAGTCCCGAGCAGTCGATGCCGTTGGAGGATTCGCCGCCCCAGATGTAGCGCACACCGAGATACCGCGGCAGATGACGCACGTAGGCCTCGCGGAGAATGCGCGAATCGACCATCGAACCCGAGGGCCAGAGGAGGAACGCGATCGTTGCAACGGAGGCACCGATGGCTGCCCAGCGCGGGATTCGGTATCGCCAGACGAGTGCGAGTCCCCCGGCCCAGACGAAGCCAAGCAGAGCGAGGGTGCCGAGTCGCGTGAGGCGGTTGCTGATGGGGAAGTTCCAGGCAAATGCCAGCGCGACGACGGCGAGCGCCCAGACGTAGAGCAGGACACGGCGTGCCATTGGAGAAGGAGGTATCACTTTTCGCGGCGAAAGAGAAACCGGGAACCTGCGGGCGATTTCGGTCCGGTGGTGGTGTGATTACGGGCTCGACGGTGGCGGGAGAAGCGTTCAATCTTTGCTCATGAGCGCGTCCCCTCCGCGTCGTCGGCGCCGCACGTTTTTGGCGATGGTGGTCGCCTGCGTGGTCGGCCTGCTTGCGGTCCTCGCCGTGCCGGTGTTCCACGACTCGGTGGTGAAAGGTCAGATGACCGAGGTGTTCAATACGTGGCGACAGTTGACTCTTGCGGAGAAGATGGCGGAGCAGGACGCCCGCGCGGCCGGCTACGCGGAGCGGTTTGGCATGCCCGCAGATATCGGGACGCCGAGTTTCGTGCGTGGCTGGATTCGCTGGTGCGCGGTAACTACCTCTCCGGAGAGGATGCGGAGCAGATCCTGAAGCGGTTCCGACTGACGAACGTTTCGGCGTCGGACCCGTCGGATACGGTGGCGCTTCTCTCGATCGATGAGGATCCGCTGATCTGCTTCAACTTGGAAGAGGCTGGCGAGGTTGTTAGGCGGGGCCTCCAGGACGTGCGGCTGCCGGATCGCGAGCCGCAGATTCTCCCGCAGGAATAGACGCTCGCCGGGCGCGTGGTGTCGTTGCCGGTGGGAGCGGGGCCATGCCGCGGCGGGTTGCGTCACGCACGCGGACGCGCTGGTTATTTGCGGCGGAAGAAGCCTTTCATTTCGTAGCGCACGGCGAAGTTCACGAGGCCGCTGGGGTCTTCCGTCGCGAGGGAGGCGATGTATTTGATCGGTGTAACATCCGGCCCGCTCGCGGGGAATCTCGAGCCTGGCTCCCGCCTGCACGACCGGCGCGCAGGCGAGGAGGGCGCGGTAACAAAGGGAAGAGCCCGGGCACGGCGGTCGTTCGCATTGTCATGCGAGGTGAACGTGATCGGACGGAAAATTTGCTTTCCGCAAAGGAATGGTGCGCGCGAATCCCGGCGCGGCCGGTTTACTTCCCGCGACGCCGCAGCTGGATGTTTGCAGTGAAAGGGTAGGGAGTGCCCTGATCCGCGATGCCATTGCCTTTGATCGACAGTGCGCGTTTGGTGAACCGGAAGTGGTAGGTCACGGTGCTGGAAATTGGAACGATGAGAGTGGCACCCAGCGCCGTGGTGAAAGTGACGCGGAAGTTGTTTGGCTTGCCGTTGATCCGGGACTTCTTGGTCGCGACCGGACTGATAACGCCCATGAGGACGGCATCAAACTTATGTGCGCTCGAAGTCCGGTGCCGAGGTGCCGGTCTTGTCGGCGCGACGCGGTGCGTTGGCGGCGGCGCCGGGCGTCTACATGCAACCCACCGGGCGCACCAGGCCACCTCCCGGGGAGGAGTGGCACGAGCGCCGGATCAGCCGGAACGGCACGTCGATCGCGATGCCGAGGAGGAGGATCAGGAGCGGCCAGGCGGGAAGGAAGTAACGCTCGTTCTCGATGCCCACGAGGAACGTGGGGATCATCGCGGCGAGAATGGTGATCATCCACACGCCGACGGTGCGCGTGTAGGGCGGAAAGAGCGAGATGAGCATGCCGGCGAAGATCCACCAGCCGAGCGGAGTGAGGCGATTGCGGGAGAACTCGATGTTCCGCCCGGGGGGCCGCGCGAGCACGGCGCCCGCGCGCTGGTAGGTGCGCACGTAATTCATCATCCACTGTGCGGCGGTGGAATCGGGATGCGGAGCGAGCCATTGGTAAAACTGCCCGGCGTCGGGCAGCGGCTCGTCGGCCGGGAGCGCGAAGGCGAGGCGGACCATGCTCTCGGGATTGCGCCGGTCGCGGAGCTGCTGGGCGAAGCGGTCGGCAAAGTAGGTCGACTCGAACCGCTCCTCGCCAAACTCCTCGAGGTTGATCGAACCGGTGAGTCGCTGCAGGCCGATGTAGAGGAATTGCAGAGGTTCCGCGCGGATGCCCTCCAGCGCGAGGTCCCTGTAGAGCACTTCGAGCTGTTCCCCGTCATTCTTTGCGAGGTCGCGCCAGAGCGGACGCTCGTCCTGTGCCTCGGGCTCGCGGAGAAAATCGTGCACGTCGTCGTCGCGTTCGTCATACAGCGTGAGGGCGGCGCGTTTCTGAAGCACCCAATCGCGGATCTCCGCCTTGAATTCGGCATGGAGCGGCGTATCGACCTGCGTGAGCGGGAAGGCTGTCGTGTAAAGCAGGCGCGCCCCCTGGTTGCCGTCGCCAACGGTGAGCCCTGCGAGGAAGAGCGCGCCAATGGCGGTCCACTGCGGCCAGCGAAGGATCTTCCACGCGAGCACGACCACCAGCGCGAGCACGATGCCGGGCCAGAAGAATTTCACCGACGGCTTGGTGAGCACCATGATCGCCAGCGGCACGAAGAACCACCACCAGAGCCGCCGCGCGCGGGCTTTATCCTTTTGCGAGACCCACGCCGCCCAGCCGGCCATCGTCCATACGACACAATCGAAGTAAATCGTGTCGGCCAGAAACTCGTGTTCATACCAGAGGAACATCGGGAATCCGGCATAGACCGCGGTGAGCGGCACGATGAACCACCGCCAGCCTGCCAGCACGCGGCGGATGAGATACGAAAACGCGACGACGGTGGCGAGGCCAAGCCCCATCTGAATCCACGCCAGTGCGCGGAGCGTCGAGCCCGGGAGAAGCGTCACCAGAAACGCGAAGATCGGATACAGATACCGCCGCTTTTCGTTGATGCTGAAGTAGAACTCGGTGAAGACGCCGTTCGTGAAGCCGAAGTAGCTGCGTGAATCCGAGCCCCAGTAGGCATAGGGCGAATAGCTCAACAGGATGAGACGCAACGCCAACCCGAAGATGAGCGCGGGGATGGCCCAGAGCAGGGCATCCCGCAGCAGAGGGTGGCGGGAAAGAACGGATCCGCGCGAGCGGGAGGGAGAAGTGGTCATGATTCTTTGAGACGTGCGATGAGCCCGTATTTTATGATCGCCACCAGAGCGCGAACTCCGTCGCGCCAGCCGATTTTCTTGCCCTCCTCGTAGGTGCGACCGTGGTAGCTCACGCTGACCTCGTAGATGCGCACCCCGAGTCGGGCGATCTTGGCGGTGATCTCGGGCTCGATGCCAAAGCGATTTTCCTCGATCTGGATCCTTGCGAGCACTTCCCGGCGGAATGCCTTGTAGCAGCATTCCATGTCGGTGAGGTTCAGGTTCGTGAACATGTTCGACAAGGTCGTGAGGAAGCGATTTCCGACCGCGTGCCAGTAGTAAAGGACGCGGTGTGCCTCGGAGCCAATGAATCGCGAGCCGAACACGACATCCGCATGCCCCGCGAGTATGGGGGCGAGAATGCGGTCGTATTCGGCGGGGTTGTATTCGAGATCGGCGTCCTGAATGATGATAACGTCACCCGTGGCGGCGCCGATGGCCGTGCGAACAGCCGCGCCCTTGCCGGCATTTTCCTTGTGCCGCACGAGGCGCACCCGAGCGTCTTTCCCGGCCACTTGTTCGACGACCTCTGCGGAGCCATCCGTCGAGGCGTCGTCGACGACAACGACCTGGGCGATTCCCGGCTGGCGCAGCACTTCGTGCAGAACGTGCCCGATGGTGGCGCGTTCGTTGAATAACGGAATAAGAACGGAGACGCTGGCGATCAAGGAAGCGAAATTCGCTTTGACGAGAATCGACGTCAATCCTTCAGAATGCGGCGTCGGGTTTCACTTGCCCAAAGCCTCCTCCATCCACGCGATGAGCTGCGGGTAGACCTTGTCGACCATCGCACCGGGCTGGTCGGGATCGATGCAATCGTGCCGCACATTCCACTCGCGAGGAAACGAGCGGGTCTCGGCGCGGCCGGAGGGTTCCCAGAGTGCCAGCAACTGCTCGATGCGCGGGAGGCTGACCGCTTCGTCATCGGGGCTCGTGACCACGAGGATTTTCCGGGCGGCGGGCGGTGCCGCCTTTGCGAGGGCAAACGTGTCGAGGCCGAAGAGCATCGCCTGACCGATCGTGTGCGTGGCAAAGCGCGGGTAGCTGTAGGGACTGCCTGCGAGCGCCTCCTTTTGCCGCGGGTCCCACCAGAGAAAGACATTCGGGAGGCGAAGGACCGTGTGCGTGAGGGGCGCGATCGCCCAGCCGGGCAGGCCCTTGGGCGCGAAGAAGGGCGCGATGGAGACGGCGAGCGCGACGTCCTCCCGTTCCTGTCCGAGCCAGGCGGCGGTGACTCCGTTGACGGACAAGCCGACAACCACGACGCGTTCTCCGAGTCCCGCGGCGAGATTCACGGCTTCGGTGCCCGCGGCGGCCATCGACTCGGCGGTCAGCAGGGTTTGGGCGGTGGTCAGGCGATCCGCGTAGCCATGGCCCGGCATGCGCGGGATGTAGACGCTCGACCCGCGCGCGTGGAGCAGGCGGGCAAACTCGCGATATTGGGCCGGGCAGTTCGTGAGCCCGTGCAGCAGCACGTAAACCTCCTGCGTGCGGTGGCCGTGATCGAGCAGCACGGGGCGTCCCTCCGCGCGCACTTCCGGAGGCTCGCCGGCGATGCGCGCGAGGATCGCATCCCGTGCGCTCGCAAAGTCAGAAACCGGTCGGACCGCGGTTTCCAGGGGCTTCGATTTCATGGGCCAGAACATCAGCCAGCCGAGCGTCAACACCACCGCGAGCGCGGGCACCAAGAGCCATCTCGTTGCCCGCCGGGCGCGCGTTCCCATCTGCTTAACGCTCCTCGACGTTCTCCATGGGGAGATAGCGCTTGAAGGCATCCGTGAGCGAATACTTCCGCCAGGAAGTCTCGCCATTCGTGGAGCGCTTCATGCGGGCCACCATCTGCTCGCATTTCGCCTCCCACTCCTCGAGGGAGCGGGCGCGGGCCTTTTCGAGGAGTTTGGGATTGGAAACGGTGACCCACCAGCCGCCGTAGGCATCCGGTGCCTTGGGTGGCTTGATTTCGATACACAGCCCGCCGACTTCCACCGAGCCCCCGGAGGGTCGCAAGCCATAAAGGGCTTTGAGCTGCTTGAGGCCGACGAGATACGAAACCATGAACTGCCGGCAGCGCTTCTGCGCATCGCGACTGTGCAGGCCCATCTTCCGGTAGCCGAGTTCGATGGCTGCGGGATGGTCCATGTCGCCGTAAATATTCAGCTCGTAAATCGCGTTGGCCCGGAAGGAGAGGTAGGGGACGTTTTGCAGATTGCCGGCATCGATCTCCGTCGCGCGAATCTGCTCGAGCGAGTTCACCCAATCCTCGGCGAAAAGATCGGAGAGGGGAATCCACCATGGCGGGAGCTCGTCGCGGGCGAGCATTCGGGTCAGCGGTTTCTCGTTCGTGAGGTCGTCGTAGATGCGAACGATCGTCTTCTTCGGAAGCACGATGTTGCCTTCGCCGATTCGCATGAAGAGCTGGTCCCGCGACTGGCCGAGGATGGTGCCCGACACTTTCGTCCCGCTGCGGAGCAACACCTGATCCATTGCCAGCCCGACCCGCAGCAACCCGATTATGGCCACCCCGATGGCAAGAGGGAGTTTGCGCTCGAATCGCATTGCCGCTATGCCTAAGCCGCAAGCCCGCAACTTGTCAAAAGCTGATGCGCCTCCATTTTTTCCTCCTCGTCGCGACGTCGGTGTCGTTTGTCGGATGCATCAGTGCGCCCGCTCCGCCGCGAATCACGAAGGGGCAGCGCGAGGAAAACGCCAAAGTGGAAACCGGGCCGTTCTGGTGGGGCGTTTCGACAAGCGGCTACCAGACCGAGGACAAGGGATATCCGCCGGATGATCCGCGGTATTTCAAAACCGATTGGGACCTCTACATCGAGACAGGCCGCGCCCCCGACCGACGCGAGGGGACGTATTCCTACACGCAATTCGACAAGGACCTCGCATTGCTCAAGCAAATCGGCGTCAATCATTACCGGTTTGGCGTCGAATGGGCGCGGGTTGAGCCGAGGCCGGGGGAATACAACGAGGAGGCGATCCGGCATTATGTGGAAGTCGCCAAAAAGGTGCGCGCCGCGGGCATCGAGCCGATCGTCTGCCTGTGGCACTTCACGTTTCCCGACTGGCTGACCGATTTCAAAAAGCCCGGCCAGTCGCATTGGCTTCATCCGCTCACGGATTTCCATTGGAAGGCTTACGTGACGCGCATGGTTAAGGAGTTGAAGCCTTATGTGCGGATTTATGCGCCCGAAAACGAACCTAATGGGATGCTTCCGCTGGCTTATCTGGCGAACCACTGGCCGCCGTCCGCATTGCTAAACACCGTCGCTTACAACCGCGCCAAGCGGGCAAGCATCAACCAATTTCGGCAGGCCGCGGAGATCATTCGGGCCGAGCGTCCGGACGCTCTCATCATGAGCATCCAGGCGTTGCCATGGTGGAAACGCAACTTCCTCGGCGATCCCACCGGGCTCGTTTACAACGCAATGCAGCGAGTTTCGTGGGACCATCTGGACGGCATCCATGACGTCTGCGATCTGATTGGATTCAATTACTATTACAGTCAGAATGCGACATTTATGGACTTTTTTTACGCAGGACGCGGAGAAAAGGCTTCCAACTATACCCAGATGGGCTGGGTCATCGATCCGGAGTCGTTTTACAGCCTGATCATGGCCGTGCAGCGCCGTTACGGAAAGCCGATGGTCATCATGGAGAACGGGATTGGCACCCTGAACGAGCAAAAGAAGATCAAGTACCTCCGGGATCACATCAATCAGATGCGGCTGGCCATGGCAAATGGCGCCGATGTGCGCGGCTACTTTGCCTGGACCCTGGTGGACAATTACGAATGGCACGAAGGCTATAAGGCAAACTTTGGACTCGCCATTATGAATCCCAAGACCGGCGACAGGAGTCTCGAGCCTTCAGGAATGTTTTACGCCAACCTCATTCGACGCTTCGGAGACCTCCGGGCGTCTGATGAGTAAGCAGCAAGTTCCGGGGTGACCAGTGACGTAGAGGCTGTATAGCCGGGTGACGGTCGCGCGCTGCCGCAGATCCCGTCCCGAAATTGACTGATTCATCTTGGTGGTCGGCTCCAGCTTCGATGGCAAGCTGTTTGTTGCTGGCCGCTTTTCGGTCTTCTCGTGGAAAATGGGCGCTTCCGAGAGCGTTTTGTTGAAGAAGGAGCCCAGCTTGTTGCTCGTTTCGATGGCGGTTCCTGGAGGTATCCGCGACGTGCTCCAGAGTTGGTTGCCCTGGGCGCAGCTGGCGTTTGGATTTGCGCGGCTTGCGATCTAGAGTGAGCTTCGAGTGAATCCAGGATGTGCGTTTTGCGCAACGCGTATGGGAGTGGACGCGCCGATCTCTGGACGGTTCCTGTGAATAACTTCCGAAGATCGAAAGGTCGTTCGGATGCCCCAGGATTTTTCCCAAAGTTGTTCACAATGCTGCAAAAGCCGCATCTTCAGTGAATTGCCTATAACATCATACAATATATGTCATGTATAATTTATGAATGTGGGATTGTTTGAAGTTCTGTTGGTTGTTTGAATTTTTTCCGCAAGTTTCTCGCCGTCCCGAACCGGATCCTTTAGAGTCGGCTGTCCCCTATGGAAATTCATCGTTCGCCTTCCGCCGCTGAAACCGCCGTTCTCGATACGGAAGAGTTACGCCGTTCGTTCCTGCTCGATCATCTTTTCGCCAAAGGCGAAGTGCGACTGGTCATGACCGATCTCGACCGCGCGATCGTGGGCGCCGCGTGTCCGACCTTCGGTGCGCTGGATCTTCCCGTTGATCCGGAATTGCGCGCCGGTTCGTTTTGTGAACGTCGGGAAATCGGCATTCTGAATCTTGGCGGCTCCGGTATGGTGAAAGTTGGCGACGATTCCTTCGCCATCGGACCGCGCGAATGTCTCTATGTGGGCCGCGGAGCCGGCCCGATCAGCTTCCTGAGCGACGTTCCCACGGAGCCGGCCGTGTTCTATCTCGTGAGCTACCCGGCGCACGCCTCGTATCCCACCACCCGCGCGACCATTGAGGACGCGACCCGTGTTGCCCTCGGCTCGAAGGAGGAAGCCAACGAACGTGTCATTTATCAATTCATTCACGAAAACGGGATCCGGAGCTGCCAGTTGGTAATGGGCTTTACCGAGCTGGCCCCGGGCAGCGTCTGGAACACGATGCCCTGTCACACGCACGATCGGCGGAGTGAGATTTACTGCTATTTCGATGTGCCGCAGGGTCAGGCGGTGCTGCACATAATGGGCGAACCCCAGCAGACCCGGCCGTTGTGGGTTCAAAACCTCGAAGTTGCCCTGTCTCCAAGCTGGTCGATCCATTGCGGCGCCGGCACCTCGAACTACCGGTTCGTCTGGGCCATGGGCGGCGAGAATCAGCGTTTCGACGATATGGACAAGGTCGCCATCACCGATCTGCGATGAGCGTTCTGGATTCTTTTGACCTGTCGGGGAAGACGGCTCTGGTTACCGGATGCTCCCGGGGCATCGGCTTTGCGATGGCTGAGGGGCTGGCGGAGGCCGGTGCGGACATCCTTGGCGTGAGCGCCAGCCTTCCCTCTACCGGCAGCGCCATCGAGAAATCGGTCACCGCGCTTGGTCGGCGTTTCGCAGCCGCCCAGTGCGACTTTTCGGATATTCGCGCGGTGCGGGCCTTCGCGAGCCGCATTCTCGCGGAGCATGGGGTTCCGGACATTCTCGTGAACAATGCCGGCACGATTCGCCGGAAACCCGCCGTCGAGCATTCGTATGAGGACTGGCATCACGTCATCGACGTGAATCTCCACGCCCCCTTTGCGCTGGCTCGCGAGATTGGCGCACGGATGGTCGAGCGCGGATCGGGAAAAATCATCTTTACCGCATCGCTGCTCACCTTTCAGGGCGGCATCACCGTGCCGGGATATGCGGCGAGCAAGGGGGCGATCGGTCAGTTGACCAAGGCGCTCGCCAACGAATGGGCCGGCAGGGGCGTGAACGTGAACGCCATCGCGCCAGGATACATCGCCACCGACAATACGGAGGCGCTCCGCGACGACCCGGTGCGTTCGCAGCAGATCCTCGCGCGCATTCCCGCAGGTCGGTGGGGCGACCCCGAGGATTTCAAGGGCCCCGTGGTTTTTCTGGCCAGTGACGCGTCGAAATACGTCCACGGCGAAATTCTCGTCGTTGACGGAGGCTGGATGGGACGATGAACCTGCTCGCTCCCCATCGCCTGCTTCCGGTCATTGCGCTGGAATCGAGCGACCATGCCGCTCCCCTCGCCGATGCACTCGTTGCGGGTGGCCTGCCGGTGGCCGAGATTACTTTCCGCACGGATGCCGCGGAGGAGTCGATTCGCATCATGGCGGCGCGTGGTGATCTCATCGTTGGCGCCGGCACGGTGCTGTCAGTGGAACAGGTTCAAAAGGCCGTCGACGCCGGGGCGCGCTTCATTGTCTCGCCCGGTTGCAATCCACGGGTCATCGAATACTGCGTCGCAAATGGCATCGCGATCACTCCCGGCGTGGCGACCCCCACGGACATCGAACTGGCGATGTCTCTCGGCGTTACCACGCTGAAATTTTTCCCCGCCGAAGCGCTTGGCGGCGTCGGCATGTTGAAGGCGCTCTCCGCGCCCTACCGCATGGTGAAATTCATTCCGACGGGCGGCATCACAGCGGCCAATCTTCGCGATTATCTCACCCTGCCCTCGGTCGTGGCCTGTGGCGGAAGCTGGATGGTGGCCCCACTCGCCGCCGGTGACTTCGCCCGCATCACCGAGCTGACCCGCGAGGCGGTTTCCCTTTCCCAATCCACGTGACATGGCTCTCTCCCTCCGTTCCGCTGATTCCTGCACATTCGACTGCGTTTCCCTCGGCGAAGTAATGCTGCGGCTGGATCCCGGCGAAGGCCGGGTCCGCACGGCGCGCCAGTTCCGGGTCTGGGAAGGCGGTGGCGAATACAACGTCTCGCGAGGCCTGCGGCGTTGTTTCGGCATGCGCACCGCCCTCGTCTCGGCATTTGCGGAAAATGACGTCGGCCGCCTGCTCGAAGACCTCATCCTGCAGGGCGGCGTCGATCAACGCTTCGTGCAATGGAAGCCTTTCGACGGCATTGGCCGGGAAGTCCGCAACGGCCTGAACTTCACCGAGCGCGGTTACGGAGTGCGTGGCGCGCGCGGCACGTCCGATCGCGGGCACACCGCCGCCAGTCAGATGAAACCCGGCGATGTCGATTGGGACGAAGTTTTTGGAAGGGCCGGCGCGCGCTGGTTTCACACGGGCGGGATTTTTGCGGCCCTGTCCGAGACCACGGCGGAGGTGGTCATCGAGGCCTGCAAAAAAGCCCGCGAGCATGGCACCATCGTCTCCTACGACCTCAACTACCGACCGTCGCTCTGGAAGTCGATCGGCGGTCAGGCGCGGGCTCGCGAGGTGAACCGTGAAATCGCAAAATACGTCGATGTCATGATCGGCAACGAGGAGGATTTCACGGCGTGCCTGGGATTCGAGGTCGAGGGCCTCGGAGAAAACATCACCGGCCTCGCCACGGAAAGCTTCAAGAAAATGATCGAGCGCGCGGTCGCGGAATTTCCGAACTTCAAGGTTGCCGCGACGACGCTTCGCGAGGTGCGCACGGCCACCGTCAACGACTGGGGCGCGATCTGCTGGCACGACGGCGTGTTTCACGAAGCAACGCATCGTCCGGGGCTCGAAATCCTCGATCGCGTCGGCGGCGGCGACAGCTTTGCGTCGGGTTTGATTTATGGATTTCTCACCTTCAACGACGCGGCGAAGGCCGTGGAATACGGCGCGGCCCATGGTGCGCTCGCGATGACCACGCCGGGCGACACCTCCATGGCAGACCTCGCCGAGGTCGAGAAACTGGTCCGCGGCGCAGGCGCCCGGGTCGATCGCTGAAACTCCCACTTCCATGAAAACATTTCTTCCCCTGCTTTCTGTCGCCGCGCTCGCAGCCACCGTCCTTGCGCAACCCGACGCCGAACCGCGCGCCTTTGCCCGCGTTGTTCCCGAGCGCAAGGGCGACCTCGCCTGGGAAAACGATCTCACGGCATACCGCATTTATGGCCCGCCGCTTCGCGATGGCGTGGAAAACAGCGGCATCGACGTCTGGGTGAAGACGGTCCCCTATCCCGTCATCAACTCCTGGTATAAGGACGACCTCGCGGGCGTGCGGAGCTACCACGAGGATCACGGCGAAGGACTCGATGCCTATAGCGTCGGCGACACCCGCGGCTGCGGCGGCACCGCCCTCTGGATCGATGACGAGCTGATCACGTCCGACGTTTACCAGACGGCCGAGGTTCTTTCCGACGGTCCCGACGAGGTCAAATTTGTCGCCAACTACGAATACGAGACTCCCGAGGGCCGCGTGGAAGAGCAGAAAACCATCACGCAAAAACTCGGCGACCGCATGTTCACCAGCCGCTCCGTTTTCACCCGTGACGGCAGGCCAATCAAGGATCTGCCCGTCGCCGTCGGCTTGGTCACACAGACGCCCAACGCAAAAATCGTCCCGCTCCCGCGCGATGGGGTCATGGCAATCTGGGACGAGCTCGCGGGGCACGGGTTCGGCACCGGTGTCGTGATTCCGCCGAACCGTGTGGTGAAAATGCTCGAGCAGGCCGCCAGCGACGACAAGGAGCACGTGCTCTGCATCATGCGAACCGACGCCGACGGCGCCGTTGAATTTGAGGTCGGGTCCGTCTGGGCCAAGGGCTCGATGATTCAGTCAGCGGCCGACTGGATCGCCTTCCTGAAGCAGCAACAATAGCCGCTCCAGCCCCTCGCCGAGGGCGGCCTGCGCCTTCCGGCAGTCGCGGACCATCCGGAGAAAATTCCGTCGGCGCTCCGCGCTCCGCAGCAGCGTCAGGACAAGTCCCGGCATCTCCCGGATCGGATGCGCGGAAAGTCGCGCCAGCTGCTCGGGAGGGAGGCCGAGATCATCTTCAAGCCGGTCGCTGACGGCGCGCGCAATCAACAAGGGAACCCCTGCCGCCTCGCAGACCTGACGAATCCCCTGCCCTTCCATCTCGACGGCATCCGCTCCGGTCGCCTCGCGAAAACTCCTTTTCGCCTCCGACGTCGCCAGCACCTCGCGCGAGGTCCCGAAGCGCGCGGTGGAAAAGCCGGCGGGCGCCGGACTTCCCTGCACGAGAAGATTGCCGATCGCGTGCTCCTCTCTGAGCCCGCCTGCGAATCCCGAGGCCACCACCAGACTCGGCAGTTCCTCGCACACGGCCAGCTCCAGCGCGACACGCGCGGCCTCCTCGCCGACACCGGTGTGCACGATCCGCACCTTTTTCGCGATCGGGCGCCTTCGAAAGTCGGCGCTTTCGAACGGCATGGCAAAGGTCACCAGAATCACGGCGACAATTTCACCTCGAAGAGTTCCGTTTCCCCGGTCGCGGAGGCGCTCTCCGAAGGCGCGCTTCCGAGCAGCGCCGTCGAAACCGCCGCCCGTGTCCCCGCCGGTCCGCTGATGAGATAATGATTTTCCGCCAGCTCGATCGCCGTGCCTCCCGAGGCCTTCACGGTCGCCTGCAGCGATTCCAGTTTCGCCGGACGGCCCTCCGCCGTGGTGGGGATGGTCAGCACGACGCGTTCGTCCTCGATTGGCTCGATCTTGAGCTGCTCGGAAGCCGCACGCTCCAGGGACTCGCGCAGCACGGCGCTGGCGACCGGCGGCGGGGCTGCGACCTCTGCAGGCTGCTGATTCGAGAAATACCCCTGCGCGAACCAGATCACGCCGAACAGCGGCAGAAACAACGCGGCCATCGTCAGCAGGATGATTATCCCCGCCTGCGGCGTGAACCGAAATCGGGATTCGCTCATGGCCACCCATCCCTGCGAAGGCGTGCCGGAGGTGTCAAGTTGGTTTGACTTGCCGCCGCGCGTCGCGGATCGTTTCCGGCTCACGATGTCCCGCACTCGAAACTTCTGCATCATCGCCCATATCGACCACGGCAAGACGACTTTGTCCGACCGCCTGCTCGAGAGCACCGGCACGATCTCCGAACGCGAAAAGGAGGATCAGCTGCTCGACTCGATGGATCTCGAGCGGGAGCGCGGCATCACGATCAAGTCGCATCCGGTGACGATGAAATATCGGGCCGACGACGGTCACGACTACCGGCTGAACCTCATGGACACGCCGGGCCATGTCGACTTTTCCTACGAGGTCTCGCGCAGCCTGGCCGCGTGCGAAGGCGCGTTGCTCATCATCGATGCCGCCCAGGGCGTCGAGGCGCAAACGGTCGCGAACGTCCACCTCGCCGCGAAGCAGAACCTCACGATCATTCCCGTCATCAACAAGATCGACCTGCCAAATGCCGACGTGGCGGGCGTGAAACAGCAGATCGAGGACATCCTCGCAATTCCCGCCGAGGAGGCGATTGCCGCCAGCGCGAAGGCGGGCATTGGCATTCACGAGATTCTCGAGGCGATCGTTCATCGCATTCCTCCGCCGAAACGCCGCGACGACATTTTGCGCGGCCTGGTGTTCGACTCCGTGTTCGACGGCTACCGCGGGGTCGTCGGCTACCTGCGCATCTTTTCCGGCCGGCTCGCGCCCGGCATGGGCGTGAAGCTCATGTCGACGAACAAGAACTACGAGATCAAGGAAGTCGGTGTCTTCACGCCGAAGATGGTCCAGCAGGACGCGCTGGAGGATGGCGACGTCGGCTACTTCATCGCCAACATCAAGTCCACCGCCGAGATCAAGATCGGCGACACGCTGACCGATTCGAAGCGTCCCGCCGCCGAACCGCTTCCGGGTTTCCAGGAAGTCCATCCGATGGTCTTCAGCGGCATTTACCCGATCAATACGGCCGACTTCGAGCGACTCAAGGCGGCCATGGGCAAGCTCCAGCTCAACGACGCGGCCTTCGTCTTCCAGGCGGAAAGCTCCGTCGCGCTGGGCTTCGGATTTCGCTGCGGCTTCCTCGGCCTGCTCCACATGGAGATCATCATCGAGCGTCTGCGTCGCGAATACGACATGGACATCATCTCGACCTACCCGAGCGTCATCTACGAGGTCGAGAAGACGAATGGCGACGTGCTCGAGGTGGACAATCCCGCGAACCTGCCCGATCCGAGCGTCATTGCCGAAATCCGCGAGCCGGTCGTGAAGTGCTACGTGATGGTTCCCAACGAGAACATCGGCGATATGATGCAGCTCGTGATGGAAAAACGCGGAACCGTCGAGCACACCGAGTCGATCGACACGAAGCGCATCATGATCACGGCGGTGATTCCGCTGAACGAGATTCTCGTCGACTTCCACGACAAGATCAAAACCCTCACCCGCGGCTACGGGTCGATGGACTACGAGCCGGCCGGCTACCGCCCGGCGAAGCTTGTGAAACTCGAAATGCTCGTCAATGGCGAGCCGGTCGATGCGTTCAGTTCGATCGTCCATCGCGACAAGGCGGAGGCCCGCGGGCGTGCGCTCGCCGCGAAGCTCAAGGAAGTCATTCCAAAGCAGCTTTATCAGGTCGCGATCCAGGCGGCGATCGGTGGAAAGATCATCGCCCGCGAGTCGGTTAGCGCGATGCGCAAGAACGTCACCGCGAAGTGCTACGGCGGTGACATCACGCGAAAGCGCAAGCTGCTCGAGAAGCAGAAGGAAGGCAAAAAGCGCATGAAGGCGATCGGCACGGTGAATATTCCGCAGGAGGCGTTCATCGAGGTTCTGAAGACCAGCTGATCATGGCTCCTCCCCCCAGAGCCTTGATCACACTCCTCGCGCTGGTCGCGACGTCACCCATCGCCGCCGCCAACGGGGAATGGACGCCGATCTTTGACGGAAAGTCCCTCGACGGCTGGACGCCGAAAATCGCCGGCCTGCCGCCCGGAGAGGATCCGTTGAACACGTTCTCGGTGAAGGATGGCGCGATCGTCGTCTCCTACGCGAATTACGACCGGTGGAACGACTCGTTCGGTCACCTGTTCCACCGCGTGGGACGATCCGATTTCCGAATTCGCCTCGAGTATCGATTCACCGGCGATCAGATGGACGGCGGGCCTGAATGGGCAAAGGAAAACTCCGGCCTGATGTTGCTGTGCCAGCCACCGGCGACGATGGGGCGCGATCAGCATTTTCCGGCCTCGGTCGAGCTTCAGTTTTTGGGCGCGGGAAATTCGACGGGAACGACCGGTGGTCTTTGCACGCCGGGCACGATTCTCAAAATCAACGGTCGCGCCGTTTCCGATCATTGCATCGCAAGTTCCATCCCGGCATTGCCGCCTGGTGAATGGGTCAAGGCGGAGGCGGAGGTTCGCGGTGGACGGCTTGTGAAGGTGTGGATCAACGGCCGCGAGACGCTCACCGGTGAGGACGTCGAGCTGGATCCCGAGGACGCCGATGCGCGGCGTCTCCTCGAGAGCGGTGAAAATGCCGGGGCCATGTTCTCCGAAGGCTGGATCAGCCTGCAGTCCGAGAGCCATCCGTGCGAGTTTCGCCGGATCGAAGTGCAGGCGCTTTGAGCTGCCATGAACCGCGACCACCTGCTCCTTCCATTGACGCTGGCGGCGGGGTGCGTGGACGCATCGGCGTTTCTCCTCACCGACGTTTTTCCGGCGAACATGACCGGCAACACCGTGCTGCTCGGTCTCGCGCTGGCGCATGCAAACGTGCAGGACGGCAGCATGGCGGCGATGGTGCTGGTTGCCTTCTGTCTTGGTGCCGCTGCCGCCGCATGGGCGTTGCGGAAATCGCCGACCGGCTGGTCGCGCAGGGTCGCGGGAGTGTTGCTGTTCGCCGGAGGGATCCTGCTGGCGGGAGCGATCGCAGGAATGCTCGGGTTGTCGATGGAATGGCTCGCCCTGCTCACCGCCTTTACGATGGGAATGCAGGCCGCCGCAGTCGCACAGGTCGGTGTCGCGGGAGTCAGCACCGTGGTCGTGACCAGCACGCTCACGAGCGTGATTCGCCGATGGATCCGCGCGCGCCCCGTGGAATCGCGCGCGGCGGGGGTCCAGCTTCCGCTGGCGACGTGGTCCGCCTATTTCCTTGGCGCGCTTTGCGGCGGCATGCTGGTGCGCTTTGCGGCGTCGTCCGCCGCCGCGCTGGCGAGCGGGATCCTCATTCTGGCAACGGCGTTCGTTGTCGGCTGGAAGTCTGAAGCCAACTAGCCGCCGGCTCCGTTTTCCAGCGTTCCAAACTGCATTTCGGCGAGTCGCCGGTAGCGGCCGTCCTCGCGAGTGATCAGCTCGTCGTGCGTGCCGGATTCGAGCACGCTTCCATCCTCGATCACGTAAATGCGATCGGCGCGCCGCACCGTGGAAAGCCGGTGCGCGATGATGAATGCCGTGCGGTTCTCGAGCAGAACCGCGAGCGCCTGCTGGATGAGATGCTCGCTCTCGGAATCGAGCGCGCTGGTGGCCTCGTCGAGAATGAGAATCGCGGGATCCTTCAGCAATGCCCGCGCAATCGCGATGCGCTGGCGTTGCCCGCCCGAGAGTTTCACGCCGCGTTCGCCGACGAGCGTCGCGTAGCCTTCCGGAAAGCGCTCGATGAATTCGTGGCACGCTGCCTTGCGCGACGCCTCGATCACTTCCTCCTTCGTTGCGTCGGGTCGTCCGTAGCGGATGTTCTCCTCGATCGTTCCGCCGAAAAGCAGCACCTCCTGCGGCACGACCGCCATCTGCGCCCGCAGCTCCTCGAGCGTGTAGCCGGTCGCCGGTTTTCCATCGATCAGCAACTGACCCTCGTCCGGTTCGTAGAAGCGCAGCAGCAACGCGACGATCGTCGATTTTCCCGCACCGCTCGGTCCGACGAGTGCGATTTTCTCACCGGGCCGTGCCTGCAGCGAAAGATGGCGCAGCACTGCGGTCTGTCTCCGCGACGGATAACGAAACGAGACGTTTTCGAATCGCACGTCGCCCGCCACGCGAAGGGCCGGCGGATTTTCCGGCTTCGCCAACGCCTGCAGCTCCGGTTCCTCGACCTGCAGCTCGCGCACGCGATCGGTCGCGCCGATGGTTTTCTGCACGTGACTGAACACGTCGGCAAAGGACGCCACCGAGCCGCCGACAAACGTCGTGTAGAGAATGAAGCGCGTGAACTCCCCGAACGTCAGCGCGCCCGTTTGCATGAGATGCGCGCCATACCAGAAGACGACGACGATCGAGCCGAAGATCCCGAAGATAATGAACGACACCATCAATGCGCGCAGTTGTGCCGTGCGGAGGATTACGACGAGAAACTCCGCGAGACGCCCGGCATAGCGGGTCAGCTCGAAGCGCTCGTTGCCAAACGCCTTCACGTTCGCGATGCCCTGCAGCGATTCCTCGATCACCGTCACGCTGTCGGCCATGCGATCCTGCGCCTCGCGCGAGTGCTTTCGAATCCGTTTGCCAAACAGGATCGCGACGAGAATCAGCACCGGAAACGTGCAGATCATCAGCGCGGTGAGGCGAAAGGAGGTCAGCGCGACGAGAGTGAGCCCGCCGGTCATCAACAGGCACTGGCGGAGAAACTGCGGCACGGTCATTGTGAGCAGGTCCTGCATCAGCGTGAGGTCGCTCGTCATGCGGCTCGAGAGCTCCCCCACCCGCCGTTGGGCGAAGAAGGTCATCGGCAGCCCGATCAAGCGCCCGAAGATCTCCCGGCGCAGATCGACCATCGCGCTCTCGCCGCAGCTGTAAAACCAGAACGTCGCAAAGAACGAGAAGATCGCCTGCGTCGCCAGCGAAGCGAGCAGCACCAGAGCGATCGTGTTGATACTGGAGGTCCAGCCGGTCTGCGGCGCCTGACCGCTCGCGGCATCGAGCAACAGGCCGGTGAGATACGGAAACGACAGGCCGATGCCCGTCGAGATCAGCAGCATGACGATGGCTCCGGAGAACCGCAGTCGATACGGCCGCAGATACCGAAACAGCGAGAGCGCGCGACGCACATTCGCGATTGCCGGAAAACCCGCCATCGACTCAGCGCACTCCCGCCAGCTCGGCGTTCGACGTTGCCGCCGCCGCAGCCTCGAGCGCGTCGATCGCCGCCGCAACACTTCCCGCCGGATCAATCGCCGCACCGAGCCTCGCGAGCGTTGGCCGCTGCGTGTCCGCGCCGTCCAGCAGCGCCGTCAATTCCCGCAACAACTGCCTCTCCGAGCAACGCCGCCTCGGCAGCACCCGCGCCACGCCGAGCCGGCGAAGCCGCTCCGCGTTGTCGGGTTGATCGTATCCGAACGGAATCACCAGCGACGGCACCTGGAATCGCAGCGCCTCCGCGCAACTCCCGATCCCCCCGTGATGCACCACCGCGCACGCCCGGGGCAGCAGCTGCTCCAGCGGCGCGTAATCCAGCACGAGCAGGTCGTCCGACTCCGCCACGTTCCGTGCCGCGCGCCCCTTGAGCAGGATCGCGCGCCGCCCGAGTCGCTTCGTCACCGACGCCGCCCATTCGTAGAAGTCGCCGGCGATGTGAACCGCCGTGGAGCCCAGCGTGAAGACGATCGGCCGGTCTCCTTTTGCAAGGAAGGCTTCGATCCGCCGCGTCGTCGCCGGATTCGCGGATTGCTCGAAAAACACGAATCCGCATTGCTCCACCTGCGCGGGCCAGTCCTCCTGCGGCGCCGCGAAGTATTCCGGAAAGCACGCGAGCACCCGATGCGGGGAGTGCTTGCCGTCGAAGATGGGATTGCCGGCATCCGGGCAGCCGAACTCGCGGCGCAGCGCCTGCAACGGCCGGCTCCACCGCGCGGTCACCCGCCGCCCCAGCCCGAGCACGATGCGGTGCGGCCAGTTTCCCAGCCATTTCCAGCGATACAGCGCCGCGACCGGCGCCAGCACGCACGGGTCGATCGTCGAAAGAAACGACGACGGCGCCAGCACCACATTCACCCACGGAATCCCGAGCACCCGCGCCACCAGGGGCGCCACATACAGCAGTTCCCCGACGACCAGCAAATCCGCGTCCCGCGCCGCCGCCCGGAGGTCGTCGAACGTCGCCCGCACGCTGGGAAAAATCTCCTCGCGCATCAACCGCGACGGACCATGCGTCGGGTGCGACAGGTGCGAGAGCCGTTCCGGAGCGGGCGTGAGATCCGGGCGGATGCGCGCAAACGAAAACCCCTGCGCCTCGATGGATTCGCCGAAGCATTGCGACGCGGCAATCACGGCCGTGTGACCGCGCCGCTCCGCCTCCCGTGCCATGGCAAGCAGGGGGTGCAGATCGCCGAGCGACCCGAGGGAGGCAAAAACAATGCGCATGGCAGCCGCCTATCTGTGAAGCGGATTCGCCCCAACCGCCAGCGATTTTCCACGAAATGCAGGCACCCGCATCCCACGGGGGGCGCCGCGGAGTCGCGCAGCGCCTTCGCCACCGTTTTAGAGACCATAAAAACATTTGAGCCTAACGTTCAGACTTGGTCCTGCTCTTGCTTCTGATTCGTTGGCTTCATTCATCGATAAAGCAGTGATGGTCGCGTCACGAGTCATTGTGAAGGATACAAGCCTGAAGATTCCGGAAAGATCGCTCCATCCGGAGCGCATCGCGCATCCCCTGCTTTCTTCACGGCCCGGCGGCACCAATGGCCTCGACGCGGGAGCCGGCTTTCGCTGTGCGCGCTCCATGGCTCGCGGCTTGAAATCCGTTGTCCGCTGTCCGAGATCCAGCCTTCGCGGACGGTGCTCCATCGTTCGCTGCTGGAAATCCGTCCTTTGGCGTCCGACCTCCCTTTCACGCTGTTGCGAATTCATGGTTCGCAGCCGCTTCTCCGGCTTCCGCAGGGGTGGTCCGACCGGTTGCCAGGGGAAATCCGACGTTCGCCGGCAATTCTCCGGACTTCGCAGGTCGCCAGCCGGTGCCCGACTGTGGCGGGGCATCTCTGCATTCCCTGGCGGAGAAAGGGCCAACCCGCCATCGCCCCTCTCTCGTCCCTCCCCGGTCTCTTTGAATCAACAACCCAAATCCAACCCATGAAACCCAAATTCAACTTCGCCCTCGGCATGCTGATCCACGCCGCCGAGCGACTGGAATCCGCCCTCAATGATCCCGCCTACGCCCCTGCCATGGCAGAGCGCCTCGGTGAGGGATTTGCCGCCGCCTTTGCGGAAAAGATTGCCGCGGTTCCCCAAGCCAAGCACCAGCAGGTTGGGCAGATCACGAAGATCTCCGACCTCACCGACGAGCAGGAGGCCGCGTTCGACGAAGTCGAGCGCCTCACCGCCGGCGTCCGGCGCACCGCAAAGCTCGCATTTCCCGGCGACACCACCAGACTGCGCGAAGAATTCCAGGTCGGTATCGACAACTCGAAGTCCCTTGCCGCGGAACTCCAGCGCGCCAGCATCATTCTCGCCAGCGTCAAAAAATACGCCACCGCCCTGCAGGCAAAAGGCTGGGTCGCCCGTGACACCACCGCACTCGAAACCGCCCTTGGCCTCCTCACTGGCAAGGACGAAGAGCAGGAGCAAGCCAAGGACGACAAACTCAATCTCACCACCGAGAAGACCGCCGCCGCCAACGCGCTCTACCTGGATTGCCTCGCGATCCAGAACGCCGCCCGGCTGGAGTATCCAGCCAAAGTGGGCGGCCAGCCCGCGCACGCCACGGAGCGCGCCCGTTTCCTGCTCGACGAGTTTCCGCCACGCGACCGCAGCGAGCCCGACGGAGGCACCCAGAGCGCAGCAATCCGCCGCCAGCCTCATAAGCTGGCAGCCCCCAGCCCTCCCTCAAATTACCCAGCCGTGTAATCCCCGCCCACAGAGGAGCCGGGGACACGCATCGTCCGCGCTCATGGCAAAAACAGGACGGCGCACCCTCCGTTCGCCTAGGAAAAAAAATCGTCAAATATTGATATTGGACCGTATTTGTCCTTCCCCTATCGGTAAGCTCCCCACCAACAACAATCACCCTCAGATCATGAACCGCATCTACCAAGGCCGCGTCAGCAAGGTGGAATTGCTGCCGCAAAATGGCCTCGCCCCTGCCCCCGCGCCCCTCGAAATTCTGGGCGATCATCACCAGCTTTTTCAGGACGCAATCAACTACTACCTCGTTGCGTTGGCCGCGATGGCTTCGGACGACGAGAGTCCGCTGGGGCAAATGCGAGTGAGGATGGCGGATGCCTGGGCTCCGTTTTCCCGCAATGGAATTCTTCTCGACGGGCTGCGCGCTTCCCTTTTGCGGGCGAAAGTTCCCGGGATCAGTCCCGAAAGCAGTTTTGAAGAGGGATTGATCGCGGTCCTGGCCGGAAACTCCGTTGAAGCTTCCGTGCTTCGACTTGCCGCGGAGCTTTTGCTTTCAAAGGTAGGCGGCGAAGCTGCCATTCAGCAAGGGGGACGCGGCTACTGGCCCCGCTTCTGCAATCCAAAGGCCAACCCGACGTGGGATTACAGTCCGGATGGACTTCGCAGTCGCGCGGGAAAGGACAAGCTCGCCGCATTGATCCATTCGGAACTAACCGACATCGAGCGTAATGAACTCGCAGAGGAGCTGAACCTCTCGTGGACGGTAAAACTCCAACCGGGAAACGCCTACGAAGGTGAAAAAGCTCGTGCGCGATTGAAGGAAGCCGTCTCGTTCTTCGAGAAAGCTTTGGCAAATCCGGACCGCCGCCTCGCGGGCTTGTTGGCGATGCATCCGGATGTGGCAAAACACATTTCCGCCCTCCGCCCGAGCATCGATGCGCTGGAGAAACCGATTGTTCCCGCAAATCGAAAAGCGGCGCCGGCGCTCGTTTTCGCGACGCTGCTGTTCAAATTCTTTCCGTCGATCGAAACGCAGTCCCTTCTCGCCCTCCATGTGGCAAAGCCCACGGCAAACAATAAGCCTGAGACCGCCGATCGATTTGCCAGCTTGGGCGACGATCCCATCAGGATTGCCCGCGGAAAGCGAGGATATGTCTTCCCGGCCTTCACGAGTCTTTCGATTTTTGGCGCAACCGGGCCGGATGATATTCGCTGGGGAGAATTTGACATCGCAGCGTTCAAGGAAGCGCTCAAGACGGTGAACCAGTTCCGGTTGAAGACTGAGGAACGACGCGAGAAGCGGCTAAAATATGAGGCCGCGATCGCTTACATGGAAGGGCTTCACGCCAAATGGGAAGATCCAGAGGGAGCGGAGGAGTCGGAGCCTCCTCACCGCATCAACGGCGATCCACGCATCGCCGGGGTGAAGAAGCTGCTTGAAGAACAGGTCAAGGATCTGGAACTCACGGATGCAGATGCTCCATCGATTACGCTTTCCCGTCGCCGTCTACGCGGATGGACGAAGCTGACGGAAAAGTTTCACCAGATCGTCGAACCCGGAGAACCCTTTAGCACTGAGAAAGCCCGGAAGCTCAAGGGCGCGCTGGCGAAATTCCAGACGGAGCATCGCGACGAAATGGGAGATGCCCGCTTGTTCGAGGCACTGGTAACGAATCGGGATTACTGGTGCCTGTGGCAAAGGCCGACGGAAGCACAACGTGCAGAACGGGCTGCGCACGATTGGTCGGATAACATCTTGGCCACCTACCGCGACTATCTGGGTTTCGATGAGGAGGCGAAGCGACTGCGGGAGCCAATTCGTTTTACCCCTGCCGATGCAAGGGAATCGCGCCGGTTGTTCATGTTCTCCGATTTAAGTGGTCGATCGAAGATCAAGCATCGCAAGGATTCGCTCACGGTCGAGGTATCGGTGGCGGTGAAAACCGTCGGTGGCATCTGGCAGGAAACCCGCGCGTTGCTTCATTACAGCGCGCCACGTTTGCGCCGAGATCGGCTGCGAGGCGTCGAGGGGGCGGATAACCTCACTGAAGCGCCTTGGATTCAGCCGATGATGGAGGCGCTTGGTTTACCCGAAGAATGCACGCAAGACATCGCCGACCACGCCGTTGCACTCATGCCGGAGCCGGGAAAGAACGGGCTACGCTATCTGCTGAATTTCCCCATCAACGTAGAACCGGAAAAGTTGATGGTGCTTCTCGGAAAGCAAGACCTCTGGCGTGGGCAGTTCAACGGCACTCGTGACAAATCCATTCATCTTCATTGGCCATCAACCATGGATGCCAAATACCATGAGAAGGCATGGTGGCGACGGGAAAAGCCATTCACCTGCCTTGCCGCGGACTTGGGAACCCGTGCTTGTGCCGCCATCGCGTTGATGGAGTTTCTGCCCGGCGAGCCAGTCGGTCAGGAGCGCCTTATCGGCTATGCCGAGGGAAAGCCGTGGAAAGCCCGTCTGCTCGATAACGGACGCGAACTCCTCCGATTGCCCGGAGAGGATATGAAGATCTTGGAGGCAGGCATCTGGAAAGAGGAGCCTTATGGATCAAAGGGTCGGTTGCCGGATCCGGAAGAAACCGCCGACTTCGAACGTTGGTTGAAGGTTTTCCACATTCCAGTGGACGACTATCTCCATGCGCAGATCGAGAATCTGTCGTTTCCGGAACAGAATGATCGAATGCTTCGAATTTTCCGACGCGCACAAGGTCGCAACACGGAGTTGAATCGTTGGCTGCGTTTTCTTCGGGAAGGCGACACTTCTCGAGTCTCGGAGGTTCTCCAGGAAATTGGCGAAAAGGAATCTCGGGCGGATTGGAAGAAATGGGCGTCCGACAAATCCATCGCCCCGCTGATGGAGTCACTGCGACTCGCCATCCTTGATCATCAGGAGTTGCTCAAAAAAGAGATCGTCCTCCTCGCGAATCGCATTCTGCCTTTGCGAGGACGTAGGTGGGAATGGGTGCAGCGCGAACACGGAAAGAACTGGATCCTGCGCCAAACGGAAGACGACATCGGCGAGGAACGACCCAAGATTCGTGGTCAACGCGGACTTTCCATTGCACGTATCGAACAACTCGAAGAACTCCGACGGCGTTTGCAATCACTGAATCGAGCCTTGCAAAGAGCTCCAGGAGAAAAGGCAACGATGGGTAGAAGCGCGCGTGGGATGGAGGCTCCCGATCCCTGCCCTGCTCTCGCCGAAAAATTGGATTCCCTCAAAGAGCAGCGAATCAACCAAACAGCTCACCTGATCCTCGCTAAAGCGTTGGGAGTGCGGCTGAAGGCTCACTCACTGCCCGACCACGAACGCCGCCTTCGGGATATGCATGGCGAATATGAGGTCATTCCGGGGAGGAAACCGGTGGATTTCATCGTTCTCGAGGATCTTACTCGCTATCGGACGAGCTTGGATCGTGGACCTTCGGAAAATTCGCGCCTGATGAAATGGTGCCATCGCGCGATCACGGAAAAGCTAAAGCAGCTTTGCGAGCCCTATGGAATTCCAGTCCTGGAGACACCGGCCGCTTATACGTCCAAATTCTGCTCCCGCACCGGTCTGGCAGGTTTTCGCGCAAGGGAAATTGGCCCCGGCCAGACTCACTTCATGGGTAGAACCCAGCGATCTGGGCCGGAATTCGCGGAATTACAAAAGATGCTGGACGCGTTGGAAAGCGCGGGACGCACTGATCTTCGATTGATTGTTCCTGCTCGTGGCGGGCCACGATTTGTCGCTGCTCACCAGTTCCATTCGCAACGACCTGAAGAATTAACAGACGACGCGGATCTTAATGCCGCATGCAACCTCGCCCTGCGTGCAGTCGCTGCACCGGATATGCACGACTTGCTGCCGCGGTTGCGATGCCAGACTGAAAATGGGGTGCTGACGTTTGTCGGCTCTGTCAAAAATCCAAAGCCGAGCAAGCGCGACGCGGCGCGCTTCCAAAAGCCCGTCACTTTTGAGGTCGTCAACACATCGCAGCACCCCACCGAGCATGACGAGGATGAGGAAGACCTACGGAGGACGAATATCTTCGTGGACCTTGGAAAAGTAGCCCTCTTTGAGAAGGTAAAAGCAACGAACTGGGATACGCCGCTCGCGACAAGCAAGGGCCTCTGGGGCACGATCAGAAGGTTGGAGTTTCGTTACTGCAACAGGTTAAACCGCCGTCGCCTTGAGAAATGGGGCATTCCCCTTTCTGATGCTGTGGAGGGTGCACTGACGCCCGACCCTGATGACGAGATTCCAATGTAATTTCGTATGCAGCCAAAGCTTGCCTGAGGCGTCCGGTTTCCGTTAGGAACCTCTTCGTGCCGCGCACCTCCAGGACGGGTTCGGGTAAAGGCGAACGCCGAGGGGATCGCCTTTCCCGCGAGCCGGAGCAATCCGAGTTCCCGTTTTCGCATCTGCAGGAGTTCATTCGCGATACGATCCGAAAGGCGCTGGAATCGGAGAACGTTGCGCCGGTGGAAGAGTCGCTTTTGCCGGTGGTGCAAGCCGTCGAGCCGCCGCCGCTCATGCCGGTGCGCCGGCTGCACAATTTCGTCTATTGCGCACGCCTGTTTTATTACCAGTGGGTCGAGAACATCTTTGTCGAGAATGCCGACACAGTGGAAGGGGTCGGGGCGCACCGCAAGGCGGACTCCCCCACCCGGCTCGTGAATGCGGACTCGCTGGACGTGCCGGAAGGCCGGACGATCCGCAACCTGCATCTTGCCGACGAATCGTTGGGACTCGCTGGTGCGATCGACGTGATCGAAGGCGGAGAGAACGGCGTCGAAATCATCGATTACAAAAAGGGCAGCGCCGCTCGAAACGAGCGCAACGAGCGGGTGGCCAAGGAATACGATGCGGTGCAGGTGGTCGCCTACGCGATGCTGATCGAGGCGGGTGGCCAGCGCGTCTCGGCGGGATGGATTTACTATGCGGCGGACAAGCGGCGGGTGCCGGTGGACCTGGGCGGGCCGGCGAAAAACCGTTGCCGGGAGCTGCTTGCTGAAGCCCGTGCCGTGGCGGCTGCAGGGCGTTGCCCGCCCCCGCTGAAAGATGATCCCCGCTGCCTCTACTGTTCCGCCTATCCCGTTTGTCTGCCGAACGAGTCCGCGCATTGGGCGCAGCCGGACGCCACACCTCCGGAGACGACACGGGCGCCGCGTCCACCTGCGGATGATGGCGAGATTCTGGTGGTGCAGACGCCCGGGGCTACGGTCGGCCTGCGTGGCGGCGAAGTGATCGTTTCCACGAAATCGGAGCAACTCGCGAAACTTCCCGTGGAGCAGATTTCGGCCATTTATCTCTACGGAGCGATCCAGGTGACCGCGCAGGCGACGCAGGCGTTTCTCGATCGCGATCTCGATGTTGCCTATTTTTCGCCGGCGGGACGGTTTCTCGGGTTGCTGCGTGGGTTGCCCGCATCGGGCGTCGATGCGCGATTGGGCCAGTATCGGCTCTTCGGGGAGCCGGGAATGCGATTGCGGCTTTCTGCGGAGGTTGTGCGGGCGAAAATTCACAACCAGCGTGTATTGCTCATGCGCAATGGGGACGCTCCCGACAGCACGCTTCGCGCTCTGGCGCGGCTGCGCGACCGTTGCCCGGATGCCGCGGATGCGCGGGAGCTGCTGGGAATCGAGGGGGCCGCTGCGGCGCTGTATTTCGAGCATTTTGCCTCGATGCTCGGCGATCGGGCGCAATGGAACTTCGATTTCTCGCGGCGCAATCGTCGGCCGCCTCGCGATCCGATCAACGCTCTGCTGTCAATGGGTTACAGCATTCTTGCGAAGGAACTCACCGGCGTATGCCACACGGTAGGGCTCGATCCATTTCTCGGTTTCTTCCACCAGCCCCGTTACGGACGCCCTGCGCTCGCTCTCGATCTCATGGAGGAATTTCGCCCTCTGGTTGCCGACAGCCTGGCAATCAGTCTTGTAAATCGAGGCGAACTGCGTCCGGGCGACTTCATATCCAGCGCATCCGGCGTTTTCCTCAACGAGAATGGCCGCCGTGCCTATTGGGAGGGTTATTTTCGACGGCTCGACACGGAGGTCAGCCATCCGGTCTTCGATTACAAGATGAGCTACCGGCGAATGTTCGAGGTGCAGGCACGACAGCTCTGGCGATTCGTTCGCGGAGAGGCGCAGGGCTACACGGGATTCACCACGAGGTAAGTTTGCCATCCATGACCTACGAGCGTTTTGAAGATTTCCCGGTATGGAAGGATTCCGCACGGCTTTACGAAGATGAAAAGGCGGATTTCCAATCTGGTATCCCTTGCCGAATCGTGTTTGCGCCAGCTTCGTGCCGGGGCGGACCATTTGCAGAACTGCGAGATCAAGGGCCAGCGCCACCTCACCGAGAAAACCCGGCGACTGGCAGATCAAAAAAGACGGGCCAATGAATTCCAGGGCAAGCTTACCGAGATCGTGCGCAAGTCGCGAAAATCTCAAATTTGAAATTTCAGATCTCAAATTCCACCTCCCCTATGGCCGGCCGATCCCGCTATCTCGTCTGCTACGACATCGCGAATGACAAACGCCTTCGCCGCGTCGAGAAGACGGTGAAATCCTTCGGCTCGCGCCTTCAGTTTTCCATTTTCGAGTGCCCGCTCGATGAACTGCGTTTTCAGCAGCTGCGTCAGGCCTTGAGCGAGATTATCAATACCGAACATGACCAGGTGATGTTTGTCTCCCTCGGACCGGCCGCCGCTGATTCGTCGCTCCGGATCGAGACGATCGGCCAGCCCTATGTTTCGCGCTCGCGCGTGACAGTCGTCTGAATTTTGGATTGCCTCCGGCGGCTCCGGCGGCGCATTCTTCCTACGGCCACGGGCCACCGACCAGTTTCCTTCCGCCATTGGGAAACCAGCTCATTGACATCGCGAGCGCGACACTGCGAGAGGGCCGCTGAAGGAATGCTCGTTCAGAGAGTTCCGGCGCAAAAGTGCGTCTGGATATCCTTTTGGCGCCCTCCTAACGCTGGGCTCTCGCAAGAGCATATGAATCGAGCTGAACAGCAAGGGGTTGAATGCCAGGCTCCCGCGCTCGATGCGATGTCAGCGAGACTGAGGCGGAGCACAAGAAGGTTATTGCTTACCTCGGCAAGAATCCCGCGCTCGATGCGATGTCAGCGAGACTGAGGCGGAAGAACAAGGAGTGGGAGATGACCTTCGGCATCAAGCCCGCGCTCGATGCGATGTCAGCGAGACTGAGGCGGCAGCGCTCGGAGTGATCGTGCGCCACCTGTGAACCCCGCGCTCGATGCGATGTCAGCGAGACTGAGGCGGTGCGCCAAAATACGGAATGCAGCCTCCTGCTCTGCGGCCCGCGCTCGATGCGATGTCAGCGAGACTGAGGCGGCGATTCATCCAGGATTCTCTCGTCACCCGCGCGCGCCCGCGCTCGATGCGATGTCAGCGAGACTGAGGCGGCAAAGCCGCGTCATTCAAGAGGCTCTCCGACTTCTCCCGCGCTCGATGCGATGTCAGCGAGACTGAGGCGGCGCTCTCGCCGAGGAAATCTGGCAGGACGTGAAGGCCCGCGCTCGATGCGATGTCAGCGAGACTGAGGCGGTCGACATCGACGGGATCGCGTATGAGCAGTATCACCCGCGCTCGATGCGATGTCAGCGAGACTGAGGCGGACCCTTGCCGACGACATCGAAAGCAAGAGCCTGGCCCCCGCGCTCGATGCGATGTCAGCGAGACTGAGGCGGTCGCGAATCATCGCTTTCTCCTGCGCGGCGAGACTCCCGCGCTCGATGCGATGTCAGCGAGACTGAGGCGGAACTCCTCGACGGTCAAGTCATCCGGGTCACCGCTCCCGCGCTCGATGCGATGTCAGCGAGACTGAGGCGGGAGAATGTCCATCCGGGCGCCGCCGAGCGCGTGATCCCCGCGCTCGATGCGATGTCAGCGAGACTGAGGCGGACCTTGCCAGGCACCGGCTTCGCGGCCTCGATGAAGCCCGCGCTCGATGCGATGTCAGCGAGACTGAGGCGGGGCGGTCGGTTTCGCGTTCGCCTCGTGCTTCGGCACCCGCGCTCGATGCGATGTCAGCGAGACTGAGGCGGCAGATGGAGGACGATACCTGGCGACTCACCGTCGAGCCCGCGCTCGATGCGATGTCAGCGAGACTGAGGCGGGGGTGCAAGTATCGCATTGTCGCCGCCGGCGGCACGTTCCCGCGCTCGATGCGATGTCAGCGAGATTGAGGCGGAACGCCAGAGCCTTGAGCTGATCCAGGGAGACTGCCCCGCGCTCGATGCGATGTCAGCGAGACTGAGGCGGAACTCGACGGTGTGGACGGTCAATCGCTCGACAAGCCCGCGCTCGATGCGATGTCAGCGAGACTGAGGCGGGCCGCGGATCCGCCCTCCTGATGCGTGAGGTCGTCCCGCGCTCGATGCGATGTCAGCGAGACTGAGGCGGCGTCGAAGAAGATCGAGATCAACCAGAACAGCACGCCCGCGCTCGATGCGATGTCAGCGAGACTGAGGCGGACACCACTGAACGTGATGTCCGATGTGGTTCCGCCACCCGCGCTCGATGCGATGTCAGCGAGACTGAGGCGGCAGACCTTGAAACTCCAGACCATGAAACGCCTCCCCCCCGCGCTCGATGCGATGTCAGCGAGACTGAGGCGGGATGTTCCTCGTGTCGGGGGTTCGATTCCTTCCCTACTCCCGCACGATGTGAGAGCACCGCGGTTGGTTCGCCTGCGCTTCGCAGAGCGAGCGGTTACAGCATCTTCCGGTAGGTCGCGAGGGCGAGCAGCGGGAAGTGCAGGCGATACATGCCGTAGCGGAGATAGAACACGCGCGGGAAGCCCGTGCCCGTGGTCTCGTCCTCGGTCCAGGAGCCATCTTCGTTCTGGGTCTGGATGAGATACGCGACGCCGCGCCGGATCGACTCGCGGTTCGGATCGCCGCAGGCGCACAGGCCCATGAGCGCCCATGCGGTCTGGCTCGCCGTGCTCGGGCCGACGCCTTTCAGGCTCGGGAAATCGTAGCTTTCACACGTCTCGCCCCAGCCGCCGTCGTCGTTCTGACAACTCTCAAGCCAGTCGCGGCCACGGCGGATCCATTCCTGGTCCATGTTTTCGCCGATGGCGCCAAGGCCGCGCAGGGCCTGCCACGTGCCGTAGATGTAATTCACGCCCCAGCGGCCATACCACGAGCCGTCGGCCTCCTGCGTGTCGCGCAGATAACGCACGGCGCGTCGCACGAGCGGGCTGTTGCGGTCGTGGCCGAGGTAGCCGAGCAACTCGAGCACGCGGGCGGTGAGATCGCTGCAGGTGGGATCGAGAATCGCATTGTGGTCGGCAAACGGAACGTGCTCGAGCCACTTTGCGGTGACGTCCTTGTCGAACGCCGCCCATCCGCCGTCGCTGCATTGGAAGCTGAGCAACCAGCGCAGGGCGCGATCGAATTGCTCCTTTCGCCGGGCGGGATCCCTCGGCGCGACGTGGCGCAGCGCCATGAGCACCATCATCGTGTCGTCGGTGTCGGGATAGTAGATGTTCTCGTGCTCGAACGCCCAGCCGGAAGCCTCCGGATGCGGGTTTTTGACCTGCCAGTCGCCCCGGAAACGCACCTCGCGTTCCTCGAGCCATGCGGCGGCGCGGGCGAGCGCGGGATGGTTCTTGTCCACGCCCGACTCGCCAAGCGCGATCGTCGAGATCGCGGTATCCCAGACCGGCGAGAGGCACGGCTGGATGCGGAAATCATCGCCGTCGTCCACGAACAGGCCCGCGAAATCGCGGTCGGCCTTTTGCACGAGCGGATGGTCCTCCGGATACCCGAGGGCGCGGAGCGCCATCATCGCATTGAGCATTGCCGGGAAAATTGCGGCGAGTCCCTCGCTCCCCTCGCCCATGCGCTCGGTCATCCAGCGCTCAACCTCCTTGAGCGCGCGCTTGCGGAGCGGATGCACGGGCAGCTTGTCGTAGAGCTTGAGCACCCAGTCGCAGCGGAGGAAAAAGTTTTTCCATGCCCAGAATCGCGGGTCCTTCTTGAGCGACAGGTCCGTGTTTTCCATGCCGGCGGGATACAGCTCGTGGAGCTGCATCGCGGCGGGCAGATGCCGGATTGGCTTGAGGTGATTGAGAATCGTGAGCGGCGCGAGAATCGGCCGCGACCATGACGACATCTCGTAGATGTTGAAGAAGAACCAGCGCGGCAGGAGGAAGATCTCCGGCGGGATCGTAGGCAGGTATTTCCACGGGAACTGGCCGAGCAGCGCGAGGTAGAGCTTCCCGTAGGTGTTCATTGCGGGGATGCCACCGAGGCGCAGGACGTTCGCCCGGGCCTCGCGCATCCATGCCGCGTTTGGCGAGTCCCCCGCCAGCTTGAGCGCGAAGTAGCCTTTTACCGAGGCATTGATCTCGCTCGGACCGCCGACGTAGATGTTCCACCCGCCATCGGGGAGCTGCCGGCGGCGGATGTGGCGCGCGCACTTTTCCTGCAGGGTCTCGTCCACCTTCCCGCACCAGTGCATGTAGAGGATGTAGTCGGAGCACAGCGTGGTATCGACGGTGAGCTCCTGCTCCCAATGGCCATCCTCCTCCTGGATGGAAAGCAGGTAATTCTGCGCCGCGGCGATGGTCTCATCGAGGGTGCGCCGCGTCGGCGTGAACGTGGGCGCGGGCGCGCCGGCCTCTTCGAAAGGAATGATGCGGGCCGTGTGTTCCATTACGCGGCAGCGGCGGCGGGTTTCTGCGGGCGGCCCGTCTTGTGGCCATTCCCGGCGGAGACTCCGTTGAACGCCTGCACCTGGGCGCCCTCGGGTCGCGGCTTGGGTTTGGGTCCGAAGTTGAATTTCACATTCTTCCACGTGTCGCCGGGCAAGGGATTGCGTCCCAATGCGGCGCTCGGCTCGTAGCCACAGTGCACCATGCAGTTTTCGCAGCGTTTGTCTTTTGCGACGCCGTTGATCACGCCGTAGTTGCCCCACTCCGTTTTCTCGAGCAGGTCGCGGTAGCTGGCGTGATGCGCGTCGGTCATGAGGTAGCACGGGCCTTTCCAACCCCGGACGTTGCGCGTCGGGATCGCCCATGCCGAGCATTCCAGGTCGCGGTTGCCCGCGAGAAAGTCGAGATACACCGGCGTGCCGAAAAACGAATAGCGCTCGCCCCACTCGCGGATGTCCTTGAACTTCTGCTTCGTCGCCGCGCGGGTGAGGAAGAAATTCTCCGGCTGGAGGTTCAGCCGCTTGCGCATGTCTTCCTTGGCCGAGTCGTAGTCGTAGCCGGGCGAAATCGTGTGCCCGTCCACGCCGAGCCACGAGAGATAGTCGAACATCTGCCGCAGCTCCTCCATGTCGGTCTCCTTGTAAACGGTCGTGTTCGTGGCGACCTGATACCCGAGAATCTTCGCCATGCGGATCGCGGCGATGCATTCCTTGAAGACGCCCTCGCGCTCCACGATGAGGTCGTGCGTGCGCTCGAGACCGTCGAGATGGACGTTCCAATACATCCAGCGGGACGGCGCGATGGTCGGCTCGCCCACCTTCCTGGGATTGCGCACCTCCTCGGCCTGCACCTCGGTGATGAGGTCGGCATCGGCGAGTTCGCGAAGCTTTTTATCGATGAGTTCGGGATTCCGGGTGCGCTCCGCGGCCATCCAGTCGCGCATCTTTTTGCGCATGAACATCCCGTTCGTGCAGATGTAAACGATGCGCCCCTGCTCCAGCAGGCCGGCGACGAGCGCCTCGATGTGCGGATAAATGAGCGGCTCGCCGCCGCAGATGGAAATCATCGGGGCTCCGCATTCCTCCGCCGCGCCGAGGCAGTCCTCGAGTGACATCACGTCCTTGAGCGACGTGGAGTATTCGCGGATGCGCCCGCACCCCGTGCAGGTGAGATTGCAGGTGTGCAATGGCTCGAGCTGCAGCACGGTCGCGAATTTCTCCACCCCGCGAAGCTTCTTCCCGACGATATACCCGGCAATCTTCGCGGTGAGGGCCAACGGAAACCTCATACGCGGGCGAGCGTAGCAATCGACATGCCCCGGTCAAGCTCCCCACGGATTTCCCTGTCTCGTTCGGCACCGAGCGTGCGGATTCTTGCCCCCCTGCAGATGCCTCTCCGCAAAGTCGAAAGCGCCCGTGCAGGCCTGCACATGGCATTCCGAAAAATCGGATGGCCCGTTGCAGCACTGCAAGCCACGGTCCGGCAACTCCTAGTCGGTCGAGCTGACGATGTAGCCGCCGGATTTTTCGTCGGCCTCGAGTTTGAGGATGCCCTGCTTTTCCGCCGCCTTCAGGAGGTCGTTGAAGGAACGAAAGCCGTGGGCGCGCTCGTTGAAGCCCGGATTGCGGCGTTTGATTGCCTGCTTGATCGCGGAGCCCCAGATCTTCGCGTCCTTCCCCCGCTCGCTTGCGAGGGCCTCGAGGGTCGCGGCCACCTGGTCGAGTGCCTGCTCGAGCGTCGGCCCGGCGACGTCGGTGGGCGTTTCCTCGGCCTTTTCCTCCTTCGCGTCGGGCTTGCGCCGCGTGCGGGAGCGTGAGGCGCGCTTCGGCTTGCCGTGCTCGCGCACGAGGTCGTCGTAGTAAATGAACTCGTCGCAATTGTTGATGAAGAGGTCGGAGCTGGAGTTTTTGACCCCCATGCCGATGACCGTCTTCGCGTTTTCGCGCAATTTGCTGACGAGCGGGGAAAAATCGGAGTCGCCGCTCAGAATCACGAACGTGTCGAGGTGCTGTTTCGTGTAGCAGAGGTCGAGCGCGTCCACGACCATGCGGATGTCGGCGGAGTTTTTTCCCGACTGGCGCACGTGTGGAATCTCGATCAACTCGAAGGCGGCCTCGTGCAGGTCGCGCTTGAATTCCTTGTAACGGTCGAAGTCGCAATACGCCTTCTTCACGACGATGTGGCCGCGCAGGAGCAGGCGCTCGAGGACGAGCTTGATGTCGAATCGCGGAAATTTCGCGTCCTTGGTCCCGAGCGCGATGTTCTCGAGATCGAGGAAGACGGCCATGGTTGCACTGCTGTCCGCGTCGTTCATCGCCGCAGGCTATGCGAAAGGCTCCGGGTTCGACAATGCGCGCATTTGACGGCCACCCGCCGCGACAAACGCGATCTTCCAGACCATGAAAACCATTTCTCTCCTTTTGCCGGCCGTGGCTCTGGCCGCCCTCGCCGGCTGCACGACGGATCGATACGGGCGCGTTGTGCCGCCGGACCCGATTGGCCGGGCGCTGGTGGACGCGATCGACCCGGTTTACGAGCCGCAGGAATACGTGGTGGTGAACGACCCGCCGCCGCGCCGTCGCGATGTGCGGCCCGTGGCGCCGAATGCCGATGCCGTGTGGGTCGACGGCCACCATGACTGGCGCGGGAACCGCTGGGTGTGGGTGCCGGGGCGTTACGTGTCGAGGCCGAGACCGGGTGCGAACTACGTGCCGGGCGAATACTACGTGCGCAACGACCAGCGCTACTGGCGCTCGGGATACTGGCGGTAAATCGTCTCGTCCCCTCTCACGCAAGGCGAAGCGGCGCGAAACATCGTCGCTTCGCGGACATTGCCAACCGGGACATTCCCGTTTAGTGATGCAGCCGTGATTCGTTCCCTGGTTGCTCTGATGTTGTGCGTCGGTATGAGTGCCTGCACGACGTTGCAGTCCACCGGACCGACCGAGTTTTTTGCCAATCACCCGGATGGCCCGGCGCGAATCAAGATCACCCGTGGAATCGGCGGAGGGTCCATCTCGGTATGGACCGGCAACGAATGGTCGCCGCCGCGCCCGATGGAGAAGATTCCCATGTCGGAGCCACCCTTCAGCACCAACCCCGGGCTCAAGGACCTGCTCGTCGCCGCCTACCGGATCGACGGCTTTGTGTTCTACGAATTCAAGCCCGACGCGATCGTGCGAGGCCAGAAACTCCCCAGCCGGTATATGCTGGACCCCGGCGGCTTCGCCTACAAGACGAAGAACCCGCCACCCAAGGTGACGGAGATTCCCTAGTCCGCCGCCACGGCGCGCACGCGCGGCGCGCCCTTTTGAATGATGCCGCGATAGACGCGCGCCGAGGGTTTCAGCTCGCGAACGAACGTCTCCGGGTTCATGTGCGCGAGGCCAAACGTGGCCTTGTAGCCCCAGTGCCATTCGTAGTTGTCGGCGAGCGACCAGTGGAAATACCCGCGCACGTCGTGGCCGTCGTTCATGGCCCGCGCGACGGCGTCGATGTGTTCTTCGAGGTAGGTGATGCGCTGGTTGTCGTCGGCCGTCGCGATCCCGTTTTCGGTGATCATCATCGGCTTGCCGTAGCGGTCGCCGACGAAGGCGATCTGTTTGTAGAGCGCGTCGGGATCGATGTCCCAGCCCATTTCCGTGTAGTGCTTCCCGTGGTGCGTGCCGATGAGGAGCATGCTCACCGGGCCGGCGACCTGCGAGTAGTAGTAGTTGAAGCCGATGATGTCGGCGGTTTCGTAAACGCGGTCGAGGTGGTCGAAATTCGTGTGCTGCATGAAGTTCCAGAACCACGAGAAAACATGCAGCGGCGACCTCTTCCACCACGGGAGCGCCTCGACGGTCAGCACGAGCGCGTCCGGATTTTCACGCCGGATGATCGCCGCGGCGTCGCGAAACGCGGCGGCGCTGGAGTCGATCGCCTTGTTGTAGTTGCTGAAATTGAAAAGCTGCGCCGGGGGCCACATGCCGCCGATGTAGGCGGTCGTGATCTGTCCGTTCGGCTCGTTCTGCGGCGCGTAGTAGCGCACCTGCGGTCCCATCGCGCGAACGACCTTCCCGACATAGGCCTGCCAGCGTGGTGCGAAGTCGGGGTGCAGCCAGTTTGACCGCCCCGGCTTCCGCCGGTCGTAGAGCCAGTCGGGGAACGTGAAATGCCACAGGCAGACGACCGGCTCGATGCCGGCGGCCTTCAGCTTTCGCGCCATGCCGACGTAGCGGCGAAGCGCCTCCTCGTTGTAAACGCCGGGCTTCGGCTCGATGCGCGCCCATTCGAGGCTGAACCGGTAGTGCGTGACGCCGATTTCCTTCAGCGCTTCGAGGTCCTTGTCGAAGTGGCTCCAGGTGTAGAGCGCGTTGCCCTTCTCCGGCGCCTTCCCCTGCGAGACGAGAATGTCCCAGTCGGTCGAAAAATATTCCGGCGTGCCGGGCTTCACGTCGGGGTCCTCGTATTGGTAGCTGCTCGTCGAGATGCCCCACGCGAACGGGCCGGTCTTCACCTTCGCCCATTCGGCGCGCTGTTCGGGAGTGGCCTGCGGAATTTTCGGTGGGGAGATACAGCCCGACAACAGGGTGCAGGTGGCGAGCATGGCCAGGGATCGGGGGGACAACACGTTCCTCCTTCCTAACGGGATGGGCGTCGCTTGACAACTTCCCGTCGCACCTGCTGGTTTGATCCCCCGGCCCATGAATCGCATCGACGCCTGTTTCGCCAATCTCCGCCAATCCGGCCGCGCCGGGTTTGTCGCCTACATCACGGGCGGCGATCCGAGCCTCGATGCGACCGTCGATCTCGTGCTGGCCCTCGAACGTGCCGGAGTGGACATCGTCGAGCTGGGCGTGCCGTTTTCCGATCCGCTGGCCGATGGGGCCACGATCCAGGCCGCCGCGACCCGCGCCCTCGCCGCCGGAGCCAGCGTGCAGGGCATTCTGGATTGCGTGCGGCGGATTCGCGAGCGCTCGGAGATTCCGCTCGTCCTCTTCACCTACCTGAATCCGGTCTATGTTTACGGTTTCGACCGCTTTCATGCCGATGCCGCGCAGGCCGGGGCCGACGGCGTGCTGTTGCTCGATCTTCCTCCCGACGAGGCCGAACAGGACGCGACCTTTGCAAACACGCATGGCCTCAAGCTCATCCGTCTCGTCGCGCCGACCACGCCGCCGGACCGCATGGAGCGCCTCGCAAACGCCGCGGAGGGTTTTCTCTACTATGTCTCCCGCGAAGGCGTTACCGGCGAGCAATCGACGCTCTCCGAATCGATCGGCGCCCAGGTCGCCGAGCTGCGACGCCACACCGATCTCCCGATCGCCGTTGGCTTCGGCATTTCCAACACCGACCAGGCCACCCAGGTTGCCCGGCAGGCGGACGCCGTCGTGGTGGGCAGCGCGATCGTGCGATGCATCGCGGAGCACGGCACGAGCCCCGATCTCATCGCGGAGGTCGAGGCATTCGTTCGTCCCCTCGCCTCCGCCGCCCACGAAGCCCGAAAATAAACGGTTCGCCGCGTGTCGAACGACCTTGCGCGCGTGCGGGACCGGACGATAATGGCACTTCTCTCATGAATCTCGCATTCACCAAGATGAACGGAGCCGGCAACGACTTCGTCATGCTCGACAATCGTGACGGCTCGCTCGCATTGACCGCTGCGCAGATCGAGCGGCTTTGCGACCGGCATCGCGGCATTGGCGCCGATGGATTGCTCCTCGTGGAGCCTGCGGACAATGGCGCGGATTTCCGCATGCGCTATTACAACGCCGACGGCGGCGAAGCGGAAATGTGCGGCAATGGAGCCCGCTGCTTCGCGCGCTATGCCCGGCGCGTGGCCGGCTTCGAGGGCGAGGAGATTTCCTTTGCGACGCTCGCCGGCGTCATAACCGCGCGCTGCATGGGCGAGCAGGTGCAGCTCGATATGAGCGCGCCGCATTCCTACGCGCCCGCCGTGCCGCTGGAGATCGAGGGCACGCTTCTGCTCGTTCACTTCATCAATACCGGAGTCCCCCACGCGGTCGTGTTTGTCGACGACCTCGAAAAGATCGACATCGTCCGGTTCGGCTCGGCCATCCGGCATCACGCGCATTTCTCGCCGAAGGGCACGAATGTGAATTTCGTCAACGTCCGCGCGCCGGGCGACATCGCGATCCGCACCTACGAGCGCGGCGTCGAGAATGAAACCCTCGCCTGCGGCACCGGCGTCGTGGCCTGCGCGTTGATTCATCATCTCGAATCCGGCGTGGCGGCTCCCGTGAAGGTGCTGGTGCGCGGCGGCGATACCCTCGAGGTCGGGTTTGCGCCCGGGAAGACGAGGGGCGAGTTTTCACGGGTCACCCTGACCGGACCCGCGGATTTCGTTTTCGACGGAACGGTTACGGTCTGATTCACTTTCCATCCCATGTTTGAAGGCACCCATACCGCCCTCGTGACCCCGTTTCGCGACGGTCGATTCGACGCCGGGGCATTCCGCGCGCTCATCGACTTTCAAGTCGCGGAAGGCATCTCCGGCATCGTTCCCGTCGGCACCACCGGTGAATCCCCCACGCTCACGCACGACGAGCACAACGAAGTCATCCGCGCAGCCGTCGAGGCCGCCGCGGGGCGTTGCAAGGTCATCGCCGGCACGGGCTCGAATTCCACGGCCGAGGCCATCGCGCTCACTCGCGAGGCGGAAAACATGGGCGCCGATGCCGCGTTGCTCGTCGCTCCCTACTACAACCGGCCGAGCCAGGAGGGTCTTTACCAGCATTACCGCGCGATCGCCGAGGCGGTGAAGATCCCCCTCGTGCTCTACAGCATTCCCGGACGCTGCGGCGTGGAAATCGGCATCGACACGGTCGTTCGCCTCGCGGCGGATTGCCCGAACATTGTCGCGATCAAGGAGGCGGGCGGAAGCGTCGAGCGCGTCAGCCAGCTTCGGGCGGCGCTGCCCGGGTCGTTCGAGATTCTTTCCGGCGATGATTCGCTGACCCTCCCGTTCCTCTCCGTGGGCGCGGTGGGCGTGATCAGCGTGGCCTCGAACATCATTCCCCGCGAGCTGGTGCATCTGGTGGGTGCATGGCAGGCCGGCAAGCCCGACGTGGCCGCGAAGCTGCACCGCAAGTGGTATCCCTTCTTCAAGGCGCTCTTTGTGGAGACGAATCCGGTGCCGATCAAATCCGCCCTCGCGATGCAGGGAAAAATCAGCCCCGAGCTTCGCCTTCCCCTCACCGCGCTGTCGGAGGCGAACGCCTCCGGTCTCCGCGCCATCCTGAACGAATACGGTCTTCTCGACTGATGCCTCTCCGACTTCTCATCAATGGCGCAAGGGGCCGGATGGGCCAGGCGTTGATCCAATGCGCGGGCCGCGACCCCGAGCTGGAGGTCAGCGCCGAGGTGGATGCCGGCGATGATTTCGCCGCCGCTCTGGCGAAGAGCGATGCGGTGATCGAATTTTCCCACGCTTCGGTGACGCCCGACGTCGCAAAGGCGTGCGCCGATGCCGGGAAGCCGCTTGTGATCGGCACGACCGGTCACGACGACGCCCAGCGCGCGGCGATTGCCGTGGCCGCGAAGCGGATTCCGATCGTGTTTGCTCCGAACTTCAGCATCGGCGTGAACACCCTCTTCTGGCTCACGCAAAAGGCCGCGGAGATTCTCGGGCCGGAGTTCGACCTCGAGGTCGTCGAGATGCACCACCGCCACAAGAAGGACGCGCCAAGCGGCACCGCCCGCCGGCTGGCCGAAATCCTCGCGGAGGTGCGGCAGCTCAGCTATGCGAGCGACGTGCGCCATGGCCGCGAAGGAATGGTCGGCGAGCGCACCCGCACGGAGATTGGCATGCATGCCCTGCGCGGCGGCGATGTCGTCGGCGACCACACGGTGATTTTCGCGAACACGGGCGAGCGCGTGGAACTCACGCACAAGGCTTCTTCCAGAGACACCTTTGCCAACGGCGCTCTCCGGGCTGCAAAATGGGCCGCCAGCCAGCCAGCCGGCCTCTACGACATGCAGGACGTCCTCGGCCTGCGCTGATCGCGTGCGCGTCGGCATTGCACTCGGCTCGAATCTCGGCGACCGCGCCGCGAACCTTCAGGCCGCGGTCAATGCGATCCGCCAGTTCGCCGGGCCGCCGGTGCGCCTCTCCCGCGTTTACGAAACCGAGCCCGTCGATTGCCCGCCGGATTCCCCCTGGTTTCTGAATGCGGTGATCGAAATCGGCTACCGCTTCTCGCCGGAAAGTCTCCTCGACCAGCTCCAGGGCATTGAGCGCATGCTTCACCGGGAGCCGAATCCCACTCGCAATGCCCCCCGCCCCATCGACCTCGATATTCTCTATTTCGGAGGCATGACGTTGAACCGCGCCAATCTCCAGATTCCCCACCCCCGGCTCCTCGAACGGGCCTTCGTGCTTCGGCCCCTTGCGGAAATCGCACCCGATCTCTGCCTGCCGGGATGCTCCGAAACAATCGCCGAACTCGCCCGCGAAGTTCCGGAGATTCAGTTGAGTGAATTTGCTCTGTGGTAGTAGGTTGCGAGCATTTTTACGGCTTTTCCATTTTATGAGTTTTTCCTTTGAGGCCTTTTCCGGAGCCAAGAAAGCCGGCCGACGGACCGTGGCGCTGACCGCCTACGACTACCCGACGGGACGCTTGGTGGACGAAGCCGGGATCGATTTGATCCTCGTTGGCGATTCCCTCGGCATGGTCGTGCTTGGCTATGACGACACGACGCGGGTGACCATGGAGGACATGATCCACCACATCCGGGCCGTGGCCCGCGGAGTGAAAAACACCCCAATCGTCGGGGATCTTCCCAAAGGAACCTACGAGGGAAATGCGGCCGCCGCCGTGGAAAATGGAAGGCGCCTGATCGAGGCCGGGGCGAATGCGGTGAAGCTGGAAGGCGGCAGGGAGCACGCGGGAGAAATCCGGGCGTTGGTGGATGCCGGCATTCCGGTCCTCGCGCATATCGGCATGCTCCCGCAGCACATCCAGGAGGAAGGCGGCTACAAGATCAAGGGCCGCACGCCCGAGCAGGCCGCCGCGCTTCTCGAGGACGCCCGCGCGGTCGAAGCCGCGGGAGCGTTTGCCGTCGTGGTCGAGCTCGTCACGCCTCCCCTCGCCCGTTCCATCTCCGAGGCCATCACGATCCCGACCATCGGCATCGGCAGCGGCGAAGGCTGCGACGGCCAGATTCGCGTGCTGCACGACGTCATCGGCCTCTACCCGTGGTTCCGCCCGAAATTCGTCCAGCCGAAAGCCGATGTCGCGGCGGCCATCACCGCCGCCGTCCGTGCCTACGCGAAAGACGTCCGCGCCGGCCAGGCTTGAGGCGGTTTTCCGCTCCCGCTCGCACGGCCCTCGCGCAACCCTGCCCGGCCCGCGTTTCCTTCGTGATTGGGCGACGGTTTCGCTTTAGGAGTGTGCGGCGATGCGGATTCTCGTCGCGCTGGACAAGTTCAAGGGCTCCCTCTCCGCCGTCGAGGCCGTCGATGCGGTGTGCGAGGGACTGCGCGCCGGGCTGCCGGATGCGGAGCTGATTCGTCTGCCGCTCGCCGATGGCGGCGAAGGCACCGCCGAAGTGTTCGCGCGGGCGCTGGGTGGCGAAATGGTGGAGGCGCCCTGCCACGATGCGCTGGGACGCGCGATCGTGTCGTCCTACGGCTGGGTGCCGGCGGAATCCACCGCGATCCTCGAGATGAGCGGCCCGAGCGGCATGTGGCGCCTGCGAAAGGAGGAACTGAATCCACTGGAGACCTCCACGCGCGGCACCGGCGAGCTGCTTCTCGATGCGGAGCGGCGCGGCGCGAAGCGCATCCTCGTCGGGCTCGGCGGGTCGGCCACCAACGACGGCGGACTCGGCCTCGCCGCTGCGATCGGCTTCCGATTCCTCGACGACGGGGACGCGGAAGTGGATCCAATTCCCCGCAATTTCCTTCGCATCGCGCGCATCCTCCCGCCGGAGCATCTGCCGCAGGCGGAGATCGTCGCGATCTCGGACGTGAGAAATCCCCTGCTCGGCGAACACGGAGCCACGGCGGTGTTTGGTCCGCAAAAGGGCGCCGGCCCGGAGCAACTCGAGGCGCTCGAACGCGGCCTCGCGCATTTCGCGGACGTGATCCGGCGTGACCTCGGTTGCGATCATCGAGAGGCACCCGGCGCCGGAGCGGCGGGCGGCCTGGGCTTCGGCCTCCTCTCGTTTCTCGGCGCGCGCATCGAGCCGGGATTCGACGCGTTTGCGAAGCTCACCCATCTCGACGATCACCTCGCGCAATGCGATCTCGTGATCACCGGCGAAGGCCTCCTCGACTCGCAGACCCTCCACGGAAAAGGCCCCGGCGGCCTCGCCGGGCGCGCGCGAACGCACGGCCGTCCCGTCCTTGCCATCGCGGGAGCCCTGCGCCACGAAGACCGCCTCGCGGACCTCTACGACGCCTGTTTCTCCATCGCACCCGGCCCGATCACCGTCGAAGAATCGATGCGCGACGCCCGCGCGCTGCTCGCCCGCACCGCCACGCAGGTCGCCAAAGTCATCGCCCGCACCAAAGCCCTCTGAGGGGCAAACGCCCCGCGCATTCGCGGTCGAGGCTTCCACCCGCCACCGCGCACCGCATTTTCTGGCGCGGACCCACCCGGCAATCGTAGCATGTGCGGCTCCATGAGTTCTAAAATCGCGCTTCTCTTCGCTGGTCAAGGCGCCCAGGCCGTCGGCATGGGCGAGGATCTCGTCTCCGCCTCCCCCGCCGCCGCTGCCCTCTTCAAGCAGGCGGATTCCCAGCTCGGCTATTCGCTGAGCGAGATCATGTTCAAAGGCCCCTCCGAGGAACTCACGAAGACCGCCGTCTGCCAGCCCGCGCTCTACGTGCACGGCCTCGCCTGCCTCGCCGCCCTGCGCGAGCGCCTGCCCGATTTTTCCTTCGCCGCCGCGGCGGGTCTCTCGCTCGGCGAATTCACCGCCCACGCAGCCGCCGGCACGTTCGGATTTGCCGAGGGCCTCGATCTGGTCGCGAAACGCGCCACCGCCATGCAGGACGCCTGCAATGAAACCGAGGGCGGCATGGCGGCCATCATCGGCGCCGAGGAAAATGCCGTGCGCGATCTCGCGGCGGCCGCCGACGTCGATGTCGCCAATCTCAACTGCCCCGGACAAATCGTCGTCTCCGGCGAAAAATCGAAGGTCGCCCTCGCCGTTTCGATCGCGAAGGAATACGGCGCCCGCAAGGCGATGGAATTGAACGTCGCCGGCGCCTTCCACTCGCGCCTCATGGAATCCGCCTACCAGCGTCTCTCCGCAGCGCTCGCGGAAACCCCGATGAACACCCCCGCCGTCCCCGTCGTCTGCAACGTCGACGCCCGTGCCGTCTCCGAGCCCGACGAAATCCGCCGCACCCTCGCCGACCAGGTCACCGGCAGCGTCCGCTGGACCGAGAGCGTGGAATACCTCCTCGATCACGAAAAGGTGGACCTCCTCGTCGAGATCGGCCCCGGCGGCGTCCTCGCCGGCCTCGTCAACCGCATCCGCAAAGGCGCCCCCGTCCTCTCGATCTCAAACCTCGCGACCCTCGAGGAAGCGATCACGAAGCTCGGGGCGTAGGACAAGGCCTTCCCTCAGCACCAATACCGCGGTCCGAAACATCGGATCGCGGACGACGCCCGATCCGTAAAAAGGTAGCCGCGGGACTTGCCGATCTGGCCTCCCGGACAGATCGCCCTTGCGGGCTGGCGTTCCACCAGGCTACCCCGACCTTTCCCAAGGTCGGTGTTCTGGGCGCGCGGAACGTTTGAACAATGTCGAGGCCCGGAACATCGGATCGCGGGTGCGATCGAGGTCGCCTGACGCACGTCAGCCCAAAGGGCGAGACACGCGGGCGCGTGCGAGGCAAGTCCGCGACCTACCTGTCAGGAAGCGGAACGTCTTTGCCAAATACGGCGACAAGGCACGCGAGGTGCTCGACGCCCTTTTGCGCAAATACACCGACGCCGGCATTCGCAGCGTAGAATCGATGGATATCCTGAGAGTTGATCCGCAGAAGCGTTTTGGCACTCCCGTGGAAATCATCGGCATTTTTGGTGGGCGGGAAGCCTACCTCGAAGCCGTGCGTGAGATGGAGTCCGCGCTTTACGACCGCGCGGCGTAGAGGAGGAAAAGGGATGCATCTTGTCTACCTCGACGAGTCGGGAAACACCGGGAACAACCTCATCGATTCCCAGCAGCCAATCTTCGTGCTCGGGGCACTCATCGTCCCGGAAGCGAAATGGCAGGCGCTGGAAAATGATCTCGAGAAAGCGCTCGATGCCGTGTTTCCTCCGCCCCGCGATGAATCCTTCGAGTTGCATGCGGGAGACCTCCGGCAGGGCACCGGACCTTTCAAGGGAGTGCCCGTCGCGACTCGCATTGGCATCCGCGACGCCTGGCTGCAAATCGCCGCGAAGCACGGGCTTCACTTCATCTACCGCGCCATCACGAAGAATCGCTACGAGCGCTGGATGAAAGCGACCTTTGGCACGCACATCAGCGTCAACCCACACCTCGCGGCTTTTCCTTTGGTCGCGCAGGTCGTCAATGCCTACCTGCGCGGCCTTTCACCCGATGCGCTCGGCATCTTCATTTCCGATGACAATCGCGAGGTCGTGAGTGATATCGAGCGGTTCCTCAAGCTCCTGCGGGCAACGCCGGGCACGCTCCGGCTCGACCGGATCATCGAGAAAGGGTTCTTCATCGATTCCCGCAAAAGCCTCCTTCTTCAGCTTGCGGATCTTTGCACGCTCCACGCCCGCAAGGCCGAGGAGCGAAAACTCGGTCTCCCGGCGAAATCGATCGACGATGCGGGCATTGCGCTGCTTCAAGGATTGCTGCACCGAGGCGAGGAAGCATTCCCCGACGTCATCCAATGGCTTCAGCAGGTCCAGAAATGAAAGGAGCGGCGAGGAGCCCCGGTGGGACTCGGGTCGCCTATGGGGCGGCCTCGCTCGTCGCTTGGTAAGCTCTCGACCAAAACTGCCAAAAAATCAAGCCTGCGGTCGAAGGATAAAGGTTGAGCGATGAAGGATGAAGGCCCGGAGTTGAGAAACCACTCGCGCCTCATGGAGTCCGCCTACCAGCGTCTCTCCGCAGCGCTCGCGGAAACCCCGATGAACACCCCCGCCGTCCCCGTCGTCTGCAACGTCGACGCCCGTGCCGTCTCCGAGCCCGACGAAATCCGCCGCACCCTCGCCGACCAGGTCACCGGCAGCGTCCGCTGGACCGAGAGCGTGGAATACCTCCTCGATCACGAAAAGGTGGACCTCCTCGTCGAGATCGGCCCCGGCGGCGTCCTCGCCGGCCTCGTCAACCGCATCCGCAAAGGTGCCCCCGTCCTCTCGATCTCGAACGTCGCGACCCTCGAGGAAGCGATCACGAAGCTCGGGGCGTAGCCTCGCTGATTAATTGGTGCTTCCCACTTGAATCTCGGCGTTTAGCCACCGACCATCTCGGTTATCAGAAGGGATATGCGGCGCAATTTGGTCCACCGCTCTTTCGTAGAGCCGGGGGGTTCCACTCATATCCCAAATGTGAAAATGGTAGCGATCACGAAAACGACAAGCCTGCTCCCATTCGTTTCGTGTAATTTGAAATCGAAGCGGTGAAGCGATGGTAGATTTTACTTCGATAAGGCGGTTAGTCGGCTCAACCGTTCCAATATCGAATGAAAGCACGTCATACCCCGCTGTATTGTCCTCCACGGCTACCCAAGTGGGCTCTTTTGGTATCCCAAGCTGTCGAAGCCGCTCAACTTCGTGTTGAAGGGAAAGCTTTTCAGCTGCGCGTGCTCTCTCATGTTTTATTTGGTCACCCTGAGAACGAACGTGCGCTGTAATACGATCCCACCACTTCAAAATATCTGGCGTAATCGGCTCGACCAGTAACCCAGCTTGGCGAAAACACTGCGCCTCATCTTCAGAAAGCTTTTGAGCGAACTTTGCGCGACCGCGGGTCATGATTTTTGCCCACACGGGCTGTTTTTCAATTACCACGGCTTCGATGCATTTTTGATAAAAAGCTATCTCAGCATCGACCGGAATGTTCTCTGGGAGCAATTGTGCAAGAGAGAAGGCGGCTTGGAAGTCTAATCCGCGAGCCGTTGCATCGACACGCTCAAGGAGTTTAGCAATTTCCAATAGGGAATGAGCTGGGAAATATGGCTGCCGACATCGAAGCGTGCGAAGCGCTTCAAAAGAACTTATTGAAAAAAGCCGGCTGAGAGGAATCTCCGTCACGAGCCTTCCTCGTCAGGGACTGGTGCCCGCCCCTCGAGTTCCTCGATGAGATCCACCATGTCTTGTATACTCACATCAAAATCTACCGGGTCATCCACAGTTTCCTCATCTAGCGCGATTTCATGGAGGTCCGGATCGTCGAGAAGCTGTTGCAGATTTCGCAACTTAGCAGCAAGACGACGTCCAACAGAATAATCGATACTGCCTATTCCGGGGGGCGCCTTTGTTCGATAAATATGAATAAATGTCTGGATATTGGGATCGAGTCCGAGGCGATGTATGCGATCAATCGACTGGAGATAGTGCGTGGATACATAGCTGCGGTCTAAGTAGATTGCGTTATGGCAAACTGTATGAAGGGATATTCCCTCGCCAGCCGCAGCGGGGTTCGCGATGATGACCTTGCATTCCGGATCCGTGTGAAATCTTCGAAGCCTCCCCTCTCGTGTCGCTAGGTCGTTAACCTCGCCCGATGGCACTGCTCCGTAAAGTGTCACCGGATTCATATCTGCGAGCATTCTTTCGAGCTCTAAGATCGTATCGGTAAAAATCGTCCAAATAACGCATTTTTGATTTTGTAACCCCAATTGCCTCGCGTGATCAGCGACCGCCCGCATTTTCGACGAGGCGCCTTCTTCTAGAACAGTATCTACCAGCCCTGAATCCAGTCCTCCAACCCGATTAGTCATACCTCGCAATGCCAAGACTGGATTTGCCGACAGTTGAAGAAGTCTCATTACGGATCGGCGCGCAGAAAGATAGTCGATACCTCTCGCTCCAGAGACTGCCTTTGATAACTGACGAAGCGATTCGTCTCGAACGATGCCATATAACGCCATTTGGCCGGGAGCCATTTGCACGTCATAAAATCGGCGACAAACCGGCGGCAAATCCAACTGCCGTTTGGTCGTTCGGACATAAAGCGAACCCAACACATCGCGGGGCGGGATGCCTCGTTGTATTTGTAGGTCTAATCCGTGCCCTGGCCATAGAAATTCAAGTTGTGATGCGAGATCACTCGCATCTTGCGGCATGGGGGTTCCTGTCAGGATATCGCGCCGAGCGGGAAGATTTGCAATGGTCAAAAGAAATGAACCGCGCTGAGAGCTTAACCCTGCTTTCATTCGGTGCGATTCGTCCAAAACAAGATGGACTGACTGCCTCGAAAAATACGTAGCGAGCGTCGATTGCTGTCGCACCATCAAATCATACGACATCAAAAACCGCGTCGCTCCCGATCTCAGAAGTCGCTCGGTATCTTCTACCCTCCCATCGAGAATGGTAAAGGGTTCCGCATTGTCGTTTGGAGCGGACATATCCATGCATTCCGCCACGATCTCTCGCCAAGCTGGGAACGCTGACTTCGGTCCAACGACAAAAAGATGCTGACTTTGCTGCCGGATGAGAAGATGAAGGGCAAAAGTGACGGTGGTTTTGCCCGCGCCCGGAACTGAAAAGTTTGCTCCGTGTGGCAACGAAAGAAGATGCTGAAGGTCGTGTAATTGAAAAACTTTCAGTTTTCGTTTGAAGCCTAGCTGAACCAAAGCAGATTCTATTTCCTCGATTTTAAGAGACGTCCCCTGAGTGGTTCGCGAGGCTCTCGCGACCCGCACTTCTTCAATAAATTGACGAATCCTAGTGGCGGCTTCTCCCCTTGGCGCAAAGCGAAAGTTCAGAGTATGCTGGAACTGCTTACTTCCAAATTCCCGGATAAGCCCCAACACGTGGGTCCAAGGTAGGACGATGACACAGTCGGAAACCTGTTCGGCCGCAGAACTAGCGATAGCACGAGCTTTAAGCCGATCCCATATCGAGGAAGGGGGGCTTTCCCCCAGCCACTCAAGTCGTCCAGTTAGATGGTTGGGATCGTATGCTACGCTGATCGTCGCCGGGGGAGCATTCATAAGGCCCAGCTTACTCTGCCGATCGTGTGGCCGCGAGATATTCAGCCAAGCTCGTCTTTAAAGCGGAAGCTTTTTGAAGAACTGCGTCGAGCTGCTTTTCAATTCCAGCGTAAGTTGCGGGATCAGCCTTCGTGAGATCGACCTCGGAAAGTTTTGAGTGCGCTGTTGTTACCGATCGTAACGCCGCTGCCCCGGACTTTATATGTCGCTCCGATTCAACAACTCCTCGGCATTCCTCGATCAGCGCTTCAACCACTTCTTCTCTCCGTTCGGAACCTTGAAGCGCAGCGACAACAGCTTCGTATGAAATTGCTGCTTGCTCTGCATCCAAGTCGACATCGAACTCTTGCGCTTCAATATCGCGAGAGTTTTCTCCGCTGAGAGGAATTTCCAATGTTGAAGAAAGACGGTGGAGCACATCGGCCGCTCTCTTTCCCACGGCTGCATTGAAGGCGTATAGCCTATCACCCAAAGACGCGCGATTATCAAAAAGCGTCCATGCTATCACACGGCTCGCCTCTTGGAGTTGGGGGTCTTTTCCTGCTAATAACGCAGGGAGATCCCTAAAAAATTGCTCTCCATCTCGCGCAACACGACTGTATTCGCCCTCGGCGTGTGCCCAATCTTTCAGATATAAGTTCGCCTCGGCAAGGGCCTGAAGCATGTTCTCAACATCCTTTTTCCTACGATTTAGTCGCTCGGCGATCTCCTCTGGTTTGCGGCCCAAATCAAGCAAGCGATTGATGAGCTGACACTCTCCGATCCAGTCGTAATCCAATTTTGTTTCTGGCTTTGCTTGAAGCGCTGCCTCTATGTCAACTATCTCGGCGGGAGTGGCGTCCTCCGGCAATACAGCGCAATTGATGTGAGAAAAATCGGAATAATCCGAAGGGCTTTCCGCAAAAAGTTCGCGCATCGCTGCCAACCTGCGATTTCCATTAACAACGACACCACTGTGTGTAATGAGTATCTCTTCTCGTTGACGTTCCTTCTTTAAGACGTCAATTATGGGAACTACAGATTCTGATCGTCCAACTTTCGCCAGCTTTGCAAGTATTTCGTGTTGTAACTGTTGAACACTCTCATTTTCCTGCCCAGTGCGGAAGAAGTCCGCAGGCTTTCCTTCGCGGACAGCATATTCGGTCTGATCAGTGAACGTCCGGAAGTTTTCCATCCGATATATAGGAACTGAGATATCGATCCGAATAACCGGTAGTTCGGTTTTCTGATTACGAAAATCGTAATTAGCCACCTTGTCCACGGTTGCAGCTACGCTCCTTCGAATTAGAGCCTGTCGTTCTGGTGGACTAACAAGTTGAACGCGGTATGACATAAGATTTCAGCTGAACGCGACAACGAGAATTGGAACTGTGATGATACGATCAAACAGAGTCAATTCGTTACATATTCTCTCCGCGTTTGCAATATTGCTACCAATTTTATCAGCGCACGCTTTCACGGGAACTGCAAGAGCTGCCGCCTCGATACGGCGCATTTGATAAAGGTGCTGCAGTTTTAAAAAATCGTATGGAGCTCTGCTCATATTACCTGTCTGAAGCTGGAATGCTAAATCATCACGTAACGCGAAAACAGTTAACCCGAGATTTTGATCGATCTTCACGTTCATAGCCCAGCCTTCCTTACTCAGCTCGTCATGGACGTGTTTGCGTATATCCGTCGTGCAGCGTTTGTGTATCTTCACGCGAGGAGCCTCGACGATGTCCGTCAACCATTCTTGAAGATCACGTCTAGTCCATTCTGCCTCTGCATTTCGATGATCGTAGCTGTAGCAGAATTTCATAGATCACTCACCAGGTTGATAAACGGGTTTGTTCATGGGACGCATTCTCAATTCCCCAGCGAAGAGCTGTTTGATGCGTTCCTTTGAAATATCGATATATCGTTGGACGGCGTCACACCCGAATGCATTACGATTGTTTTTAAGAGCTGCAAGTGCGGAAGATCCAACGCCGAGGTAGGGGTCTAGAACGTTTTCCCCTTCATTAGTAAAGGCTAGAACGAGGCGCTCAACAAGGCCAATTGGAAATTGGCAAGGATGTTCGGTTTTCTCCACATGGTTTGCTTTTACATTCGGGATGTCCCACACGTCGGACGGATTCTTGCCAAGTGGATTACTAGAAAGCTGCCCTTTATTCGGACCTTTAAAATGCTTTTTAAAAGGATACTTTGACGGAACTCGAATTGAGTCCAAATTGAACGTGTAGTCATCTGACCGCGTAAACCAAAGTATAGTTTCGTGCCGACCAGATAGCCGCTTTTGGCAGTGCAATCCGTGCCCAAATGTCCAAACGATCCGATTACGCAATTGCAGCCCGTGAACCTTGAAGAGAGGGTATAGGAGGATATCGAGCGGATAAATTTCCCCTCCTTCAATGTAATTACCTACCTGCCAACAAATCGATCCTTTTTGGTGAAGTAGACGAACAGCTTCCGCAATCGTCGCAGCTTGTTGCTCCAGATAAACATCCTGTGACCGTCGAGTTTCATATTCCTTCCCAATATTGTATGGAGGCGAGCAGACAATCAAATGCATCGACCCGTCCGCATACCTTCTCATGAAACGGAGGTTATCCTCGCATTCGATCTCGACCGTCGGCGTGCGACGAAAGGGTAAGACATTGCCGGGCGAATCGAAACGGATGGCTGCGCAAGAAGCGGACATATTACATCACCTCAATAGCGTGGAAAACTTTGAAACCAAACCACACTCGCAGATTATACGGGATTTCCGAGCTGCTCAACGCAGAAATGCTACTGTTATTCGCCAATTTTCGCCTCAAATGATATAGTGAGTTTGCCTGCTTATAAGCTGTAGAAAGCTTTCGATTCAACTTCAAATTCATCGCTTTCATCAGAAGGTTCTGCGGTCCATGTTGCCAGTATGTGCTTTCTGGGGTTGAATCGGTGAGAAGACGATCCCGCGGGCAGGCCGGAACGCCGACCTAGGGAAAGCAGGGTATCTGGGCGCTAGCCCATTCGAGCCACTCGCCCAAGAAGGCAAATTGGCAAGTCCGGGCGCTACCTTTGCGTCAGGCGGTCACCTTGGTGCAGCGTTTCCGCCTCTGGGCACGCCGTCGTTTTGATTTGGAACCCGTATCATCTGCGGTGACGACCGCGTTCCCACGCGTGGATACGCGGTGCTAGGTGGTGGGAACGCCGTCCCCTGCTCCGGGAACGCGGTGCCCGGCCGTGAATACCGCGTCGAAAGTCGTGGAGACCGCGTGCCCAACCGGTTTGCACGCTATTCCCAGCGCCGGGAACGGCGTGCCATCGCGAGAATACCGTGTTCCCGGAACGTGAGACGGCCCTCCCTGCCGGTGAAAATCATACGCTACCGCGCAAAATTTTTTGGGACGCATTCCAGGCACACCGCTGAACTCTCATCGAAAGCCCGAAACCACAATGGGTTGTGTGTCTCGAGAAAATAATCCCACTCGTTGCGGTTTTATGTTGACAGATCGTGTCTTTTTTCGCTTAATGTTCACCAGCTTTCACCGATGACCACGTCGCTCAATGAACTTTTTGCCCTGCGGCTGAAACAGGCCCGCACGATGCGTGCCTTGTCGCTGCGGGAACTGGCGCGGCGCATGGAGGGGGCGGTCTCCGTGGCGGCGCTCAACAAATACGAGGCCGCGACCATGCGTCCCTCTCCGGAGGTGCTGGGGGTGCTGTGTGAGACGCTCGGGGTGGATGAGGATTTCTTTTTCCGGCCGGTGCGGGTGCCGCTCGGGCGCGTGAGCTTTCGCAAGCGGTCGAGCCTCGGCGTGAAGGCGGAGGCGGCGCTTCGCGAGCATGCGGCCGATTTCTTCGAGCGCTATGCGGAGCTGGAGGAATTGCTGGGCGAGACGGCCCGCTTCGAGAATCCGATCGCCAACTTCGTGGTGCGCGAGCCGGACGACGTGGAATCGGCCGCCTTGCAGGTGCGCGGGGCGTGGAAGCTGGGTCTCACGCCGATTCCCTCGGTGATCGCGGCGCTGGAGGCGCGGCATTTGATGATTTACGCGGAGCGGGCGGACGAGGCATTCGACGGCTTTGCGGGGCGCGCGGGCTCGCGCGAGGTGATCGCGCTGAACAAGTCGTTCCCGACGGACCGGCGGCGGTTCAGCGCGCTGCACGAGCTGGGGCATCTCGTGTTGCGGTTCGAGGGCCCATTCACCGAACGCGAGCGGGAGAATCTGTGCCATCGCTTCGCGGGAGCGATGCTCATGCCGCGACCGATCTTCGAGGAGGCATTCGGCGGGCGGCGTCAGCACGTGGCCGTGGGGGAACTCGCGCGGCTCAAGGCGCTGCACGGCATCTCGTGCGCGGCCATCATGAAACGGGCGCACACGCTCGGGCTGATGGCCGACAGCACGATGGAGCGTTTCTGGACGAGCTGGACGATGCGCGGCTATCGCACGAACGACCCCGGCAAGTGCCACTTTCCCGAGAGTCCGCGCCGGTTTGACACGCTGCTGCTGCGCGCGGTGGCCGAGCGGCGGATCTCGGTGGCGAAGGCGGCGACGCTGGCGGGCCTGCCGGAGGAGGACTTTCGCAAGAACCTGGAGATCCTGCCATGAACCTCGCCGTCCACGACTTCGATCTCCTCGCCGGGTTGCGGCAGCGGAACATGACCGCCTGCTGGGAACGCCGGGGAATCGTCGCGTGGACACCGCCCGCCGCCGTGCGGGCCCGGCGCGAGGTGGCGGCGCCGCTGGTGCGCGAGGGCTGCCTGCGCCAATACGAGATTGGCGAACGCGACGCAGGATTTTTCGACATCTTTCGAGAGCGCCTGCAGGGCCGGCTTGCCCATCGTGAGGAGGCGTTGCTGTTTCTGGCGGCGCACTCGGGCAGCGTGGTGCTCACGGGCGAAACCACCGTCGCGGAAATCGCCCGCTCGCTCGACCTGCGGGTGTGGGCCGGTGAGGCCTCGCTGCTCGACAGCCTGTTTCCCCTGCCCCCGGTTTCCATGTCTCCCGCCCTGTCTCCCCCCGCCCCGGAGATGCCGCCGCCGTTTGATCGGATGGCGGTGCTTTTCTCCGACCAATTTCCATCCCGCCGGCGGGTGTCGGACGGGGATGAACCCGGGCCCGCGCCCGATCGCAGCATCCGGCCAGGTCGAGCCGGACGCCTGCGCACGGGACGACGTCCGCAACCGCAACCCCTGAACTAAGGAGGGCTTTTCAAAGCAGAACAGCGATGATCCGCAAAGACATCACTCAAAGCCTCGACAGCCTCCTCCGTGCCTGGGAGGAACTCGCGCCGGACGCCGTCTTTTCGGAGATGACGCTCGAGCAGTTCCGCACCGCCACGGCTCCCGCCTACGAGACGCGCCAGCAGATTGTCTGGCTCGATCAGCAGCGGCGCAGCCTCATCGCGGCCCGCCGGGCAGCCGACGAAAAAGCCAACGAGCTCTACCTGCTCGTGGTGAACTCGATCAAAGGCTCGCCCCAGCACGGAGAGAACTCCCCGCTGTATCGTGCCCTTGGCTACGTGACCAAGGACGACCGGCGGTCCGGCCTCACGCGCAAGCTGCGCGTGCTGCCGGAACTCGACAAGGCGGCCTAGGCCCAAGGGCCCAGACCGCCTCGTCTGTCGGAGAATCCCGGTGGGGATGAACCCACCACGGTCAAAAGCGGGACCGAAGCACCGCGATCAACCTCGGGAGGGCGGTCGCCTGTTGCAGCAGGCGGCCGCTCTTTCTTTTTATCTCATCGGGTGCCGCGCAGGGCAAGTCCGGTGGCCGCAGATGGGATGCCGATCTGTCCTCCCGGACAGGTCGCCATATCAAAGGCAGCCGCAGGACTTGCCGATCTGTCCTCCCGGACAGATCGCCCTGGCGGGCTGACGTTCGTCAGGCTGCCCCGACCTTTCCCAAGGCCGGTGTTCCGGGCGCGCGGGTCGTTTAACGATGTCGCGGCCCGGAACATCGGATCACGGGGACGTGATCGAGGTCGCCTGACGCACGTCAGCCCGCAGGGCGAGACACGCGGAAGCGTGCGAGGCAAGTCCGCGACCTGCCCACGCCCGTCCACCTTGCGCCTTGGAGGTTCCCTTCCTTTGAAATCGCGCTATCGTAAAGGCTGAACTCATGCCTGCGATTGTCACCGATCTTACCGAGGAAATCCTCGCTCTCAAACGCGAACGGAACGCCGTCATCCTCGCGCACAATTACCAGGTTCCCGAGATTCAGGAGCTCGCGGACTTCGTGGGCGACTCGCTCGGCCTGAGCTACCATGCCGCGCAGACCGATGCGGATGTCATCGCGTTTTGCGGCGTCCATTTCATGGGCGAGACGGCGAAGATCGTGAATCCGAACAAACGCGTCGTCATTCCCGATCTGGACGCCGGTTGCTCGCTCTCGGATTCCTGCCCGGCGGAAAAGCTCGAGGCCTTCCTGCGCGAGAATGCGGACAAGAACTACTACGTCATCGCTTACATCAACTGCTCGGCGGGCGTGAAGGCGCTCAGCGACGTAATCTGCACGAGCGGCAATGCGGTGAAGATCGTCGAGGCCGCGCCGAAGGACCGCAACATCCTCTTCGTGCCCGACCAGAACCTCGGCTCGTGGGTGATGGAAAAGACCGGTCGCAAGATGGATCTCTGGCGGGGCAACTGCTACGTGCACGTCGAGTTCACGCGCAACAGCGTGGCGAAGATTCGCGAGCAGTATCCGGACGCCGAGGTGGTCGCCCATCCGGAATGCACCTACGCCGTGCGGATGCTTGCCGACGAGGTCTGCTCGACGGAAAAAATGATTTCCTATTGCCGCGAATCAAAGGCCAACGCGTTCATCATCGTCACCGAGAGCGGCATGCTGCATCGACTGCGCCGTGAGGTGCCAGGCAAGACGTTCATTCCCGGACCAACCGATGCCTGCGCCTGCGCCGACTGCCGTTACATGAAGATGAACACGCTCGAGAAACTCCACGACTGCCTGCTGAACCTCTCGCCCGAGATTCTTATTCCCGAGGACATTCGCGCGCGCGCCGAGCGTCCCATTCGTCGAATGCTGGAACTGAGCCGATGAAATCGCTTCTCTGCACCTGCTGGCTGCTTGCGATCGCGGCAGTGACCGGAAATGCGCAGACGGTCGCGGAATTGATCGGCGACCGCGCGCCGACGGCCATTCTGCGCATGATGCCGAGCGACACGCCTGCAAACGAGCGCTTCGCGGAACTCGAATACATCGCCGGCTTCGAGGTCATCGGCGAGGCGGTTCCCCTCGGTTCCGCAAATGCGAACGCCATTGCGGAAATCGTGAAGACATCGGAGGCATTCGTCACCGGCGAGATCGAGAAGAAGATGCGCCCCGGCGTCGCTTATCGCTTCGGCAGCGGCGATGACGCCGTCGACATGCTTGTCTGCTTCTCCTGCGACAAGATCGGGATCGTGCGGCACGGCGAGGAATCCATCGTCCTCATGCAGGATATCCCGCAATCGACCCGCGATGTGTTGCTCTCCGTGGCAAAAGCCGCGCTCCCCAACGACGAAGCGATCCAGGAACTCCCGCGAATCCGCTCGAAGAATCCGATCCCCCCACCCGCCGTCCCCGTGCCGGATACGGACGGTGACGGGGAATAGTTGGGCTTCCAATCCGCGCATTCTTTGTAGCAGTCGCCCTCCGGGCGACTTGGGGAATGTGGGTGATGGATGAGGCCGTCGGCATGGATTGGGAGTC
>ERZ777003.121-NODE-121-length-157474-cov-28.346235_pt1 | contig 157474 bp, 145 predicted proteins | sample MGYA00374956_ERZ777003 | MGnify/ENA primary metagenome ERZ777003 (study PRJEB29302, sample SAMN06268252) | bioreactor metagenome | isolation source: Joint BioEnergy Institute, California, USA | place: USA:Joint BioEnergy Institute, California, USA | collected... | reverse complement strand
GGCGTGTGGTCGTCCTCGCAACCGCTGACCGGTCAGGTGCCTCTGACCGGGACACCTTGACTTCCTCGTCGCTCGCAGGAGCCGAGGACGCCGCGGGCGCGCCTCACGGCTTCGCGCGGGCGCGCGGTCGCCGAAGGAGGCGTCGCGGCCACGGTTCACCAGTCTGGTCGCAGGTGACGCGGGAGGATTGTCGGGAAGTGTCGCGAAAAGGAATGGCGTCCCCATCGGGAATCGAACCCGAGTCTCGGCCTTGAAAGGGCCGCGTCCTGACCTCTGGACGATGGGGACGTGTTGTGGTGCGAGCTCTGGCCGCGGTCGGAGCTTCCGACGCGGCCAGAGCCTTCACATTTTACCAGACTGGACTGGCACGACACAAACGCACGTGTTGTGTGCCGGTGCCCTTCGCTCACGGTTCGAGCGACGTCGTGTACGCGATCAGATCGACGATGTCCTGCTCGGTCAGCTTCTCGACGACCGGCTTCATCAGCGCCGACATCGTCGTCCGCCGCGTCCCGAGCTTGAAGTCCCAGAGCTGACGCGCCATGTAGCTCGGCGAGCGGCCGGCGATATCGGGCACGGGGCCGACGCCGCGCAGGCCGGGGCCGTGGCACGTGCTGCAGACGAGCGTCCTGCCGTTACCTCCCGTCGTTGCCAGAACGCGGCCGCGCTCGACGGAGCCGGGCGGCACGTACGCGATCCAGCCGGAGCGCGGATTGCGCAGCTGCGCCTGCGCCGGATCTTCGGGCGTTTCGACGATACGGTTGCCGATGGGCTCGGTGCCGCCCGCCGGGTCGGGCCAGAAGATGTGGCCGCGCAGCTGCATCTTCGGAATCGTGTCCGCCTCGACGACGCGGATGTACTTCGTCCACTTCATCGAGGAGAAGTAGCGCGCCGACTGGACGATTTCCTCGTCGGTGAGCGCTTTCGCGATCTGCTCCATCTCCGACGTGTTGTCCTTGCGCGGGTCGGCGCTCTGTCGCAGCCCCCGCTGGAAGTCGCGCAGCTGCTGGACGATGTAGTCGTAGGGCAGCCCCTGGATCGGGGCGTTTTCGGGACGACCGCGACCGTTCGGCAGGTGGCACATCGCGCAGGCGCGGACCTCGGGATTCTTGCCCTTCGCGACGATTTCGGGCATCTCGGGATGATCCTGCGGGAACCAGTCGGCCGGGCCGTGGCGGTAGCCGATCTGCTGACGCGTAAACCGGAACTCCGACCCTTCGGCCTGGACCAGCTCGTCGGGCGATTTCGCCGGCGGCGGGGGCGGCACGAATTCTTTCGGGGGAAGAATCGGCGGCGCCTGCGGGGGATACTCGCCCGGTGGGACGGGCGGCAGACCATAGGGCCATGCGGCCGGCAGCGGCCGCTGCTGCGCGGTCCCGACAGGGCTGAACGTCAGCAGGGCTGCTGCCGTGATCAGAACGACGGATGCAATACGCCTGGGCATGTCGGTGTCTTTCAGCGAAACGGACGGGCGGGGGTGGTCACAAGGGATAGCGAATTGTAGGGGCTCGGCCCGGCCCCGACAACACTCGTCCAGAGCATGATGGAGCGATTTGAGTATGATGCTCCGGCGCTGCGAATCGCGCGAAACAGGAGACAATGGCGACTGAGCGACACGTGTTCATCGGCACCGACGGGGGAGCAACGACGTCGAAGGTGGGCGCCGTCTGGAGCGACGGCACCGTCGTCTCGACCCGTCTGCTGCAGCGGCCGACGAGATCGGCCGAAGGGCCGGCTGCCGTCATCGAGGGCTGGGTGGCGGCCGTCAACGAGTACCTGCAGGACAACGGGCTGAGCTGGGAGCAGGTCGAGGGCGTCGGTCTGTCGATTCCCGGGCCGTTCCAGCGTTACGGCGTGTTCGACAAGTCGCCGAACCTGCCCGAATCGTTCATCGGGTTCGACGTCTACACGGCGTACTCGAGCGCGCTGGCCGAAGCAGCCGGCCGTGCGATTCCGCTCGTCGTCGGCAACGACGGCAACTTCGGCGGCGTGGCCGAAGCGGCGCGCGCGCGCGGCAACGCCGATGCGACGGTCGTGCTGCTCGCGCCGGGGTCAGGTCTCGGCTGCGCCTTTATCGATCGCAACGGCCTGCCGCTCGAGGGCGACACGCTCGCCGGGATGGAGGCGGCTCATATGCCGGCGCCGCTGCACCTGCTCGACGCGAAGCCGTACCGCTGCGGCTGTGGTCGCGACTGGGGCTGCGTCGAGGTCTATACGACGCTGTCGGGCCTGCCGTACCTGCTGGAGGAGCAGCTGCCGCGCTATCCGTCGCACGAGCTCGCCAGGTCGTCGGCGCCGATGCGTGAACGCGCGCTGGCGCTGCGCGGGCTGGCGCAGGAGGGCGACGAGCTGGCGCTCGAGATTTTCGATTTCCAGGCGCGCGCGCTCGGCCTGCACGTCGCGTCGCTGGCCATGGCGCTCGACCCCGGCTTCGTCGTCATCGGCGGCGGGCTGATGGATCCGGAAGCCACGACCGTGGCGTTCCGCGAGCGCTACCTGCGCGTCATCCGCGAGACCGCCGTTCCGTTCCTGTGGCCAACGCAGCGCGACCGGCTGACGATCGTGCCGGCCGCCCTCGGTGACCTGTCGCAGTCGATTGGCGCGGCACTGGCCGCGCTCTACCAGAGTCGGTCGTGAGGGAATGAGGAGGGGGCCGGGCGGTGACAGCTGAAGACGGCCGGCGATCGGCGTCCGTTCCGATAGCCGTTCCCGCGGTCGCGGCCGTCCTCTCGGCGCTCGGGACCGTCGCCCTCGTCGTTGGCGGCGCGTCGGCGTCGGGGCCGCGCTTCGTCCTGCTGCGGCTGCCGGCCGTGATTGCGGCGGCGTGGCTGGCCGGCCGTGCCGCCAGACACCAGACCGACTGGCGCGCGCGCCGCCCGTGGACGCTCGTTGCCGCGTCGATTGCCGGCTTCGCGCTCGTCGACATCGTGCACCTGGCGGGCGGGGCCGCCTTCATGCCGTGGCTGGCGCCATGGCCGGTCGCGGCTGCCGTCGCGGCCGTTCTCCTGCTGCCGCCGGCCGTTTCGCGCCTGGCCGATCGCCTGTCGCACGCGCTCGACGTCGGGCTGATGACGTCGGCCGCGGCGATGGTCTTCTTCCAGCTGCTGCTGCGCCCCGCCTTCGACGGCATCAACGTCGTGCTGGCCGCGGTCTGTGCGCCGGCAACCGTCGCCCTGACGGCCGCCGCCGCCAGTCTGCTGCTGCGCCTCCCGAAGGATCGGCGACGGCTGACGTACCAGCTGCTCGCGCTCGGCTACCTGCTGCTCGCGGTGGCGATTGGGACGGTGGCCGTTCCCGGCGAACATCCGGCCATCGCGCAGGTGGGCTTTGCCGGGTACATGGCGCTCGTCGCGGCGGCGGGCTTCTTCGAGCTCGAGCTGGCGCCGGCGATCGTGCCGCACCGCGAGCTGGTCGTGCTGCGGCCGCCCGGCCGGTGGTGGCAGGCTGCCGTCGGCACGGGGGCGATCGTGCTCGTCCTGGGCGCCTGGACCGGCGGGCCGGGCGGGACGATCCTCGCATCAGGCGCGGCGATGCTGCTCGCCACGACGGCGTTCCGGCTGCGGCGCGCCGGGACCGAGCTGGCCCGGCTGCGCCGCGAGCGCGCGATGCTGGCCCAGGATGCCCGTTTCCGGACGCTGGTGGAGCAGTCGGCGGATCTGATTTTCGTCGTCGACGCCACGGGCATGCTGACCTTTGCGAGTCCGTCGGTACGCGAGGGGCTCGGCTACCGTTCGGCGCAGCTGCTCGGGATGCCGGTGCTCGACTTCGTGCATCCGGAGGACGCGGCCGAGGCGGGCAGCCGCCTGCGCGAGTGCCTGGCCGGCAGCCGGCCGGTGCGGGGCCGCTGGCGGATGCGTCGCAGCGACCAGAGCTACATCCATGTCGAGGCCGTCTGCGCAAACCTCAACGGGGACGAGCACGTGCGCGGCCTGGTGCTCACCGTGCGCGACGTGTCGGAGCGCACCGCGCTCGAGGCGCAGCTGACGCACCGCGCCTTCCACGATCCGCTGACGGGGCTGGCCAACCGGGCGCTGTTCGAGGATCGCGTGCAGCACGCGCTGGCCCGTCGGCGCGGGGAGCTCGGCCGGCTCGGCGTCCTGTTCGTCGACCTCGATCACTTCAAGCAGGTCAACGATCAGTACGGCCACGCGGCGGGTGATGCGCTGCTGCGCGCCGCGGCGCAGCGGCTCGTCGGCGGCCTGCGTGCCTTCGACACGGCCGCGCGCCTCGGCGGCGACGAGTTCGCCGTGCTGATCGACGATGTGAGCCGGCAGGACGAAGTGATGCAGGTGGCCGAGCGGATCATCCGCGCGTTTGCCGCGCCGTTCGCCTTCGACGGCCACGAGATGTCCACCTCGGCGAGTATCGGTGTCGCCATGGCCGCGGTGGGGCAGAGCGCCGATGATCTGCTGCGAAGCGCCGACCTGGCGATGTATCTGGCGAAGAAGCGCGGCGGCGGGCAGGCGGTCCTGTTCGAGCCGGCGATGTTCACCGCGGCGACGACGCGCCAGGAACTGCAGCGCGATCTGCGATACGCGCTCGAGCGCGGCGAACTGTCGCTCGTCTATCAGCCGATTCATGCGCTCGACACGCGCGCGATGATCGGCGCCGAAGCGCTGCTGCGCTGGGTGCACCCGACGCGCGGACCGATCGCGCCGTCCGAGTTCGTTCCGCTGGCCGAAGAGGCCGGCCTGATGGTTGACATCGGGCACTGGGTGATCCGGACCGCATGTTTCGACCTGCAGACCTGGCGCTCACGGCGTCCCGTGCCGCTGCCGCTGCGGGTCTGGATCAACCTGTCGAGCCGGCAGCTGCCCGAGGCGTGTCTGTACGACCAGCTGGCGCAGGCCATTGCCGAGTCGGGCATCTCACCCGATGCGATCGTGCTCGAGCTGACCGAGCGGATGCTGCTGCAGCACAAGGATCGGGTGGCGCCGCTGATGGAGCGGCTGAAGTCGCTCGGCATCGCGCTGGCCATCGACGACTTCGGCACGGGCGATTCGTCGCTCGGCCACCTGCACCGGCTGCCGATCGACATCCTGAAGATTGATCGGACCTTCGTCGACGCCATTGCGTCCGACGAGCACGCGTCGACGCTCGCGCGCACGGTCGTCAGTCTCGGCGAGCTGATGTCGTTCGACATCGTCGCCGAGGGCATCGAGAGCCAGGAGCAGGCGGAGCGGCTGCTCGCGCTCGGGTGCCACGCCGGCCAGGGCTACCTGTTCGGCATGCCGATGACGGCCGGCGAGCTGCCGGCGTTTGCCGAGCGGTACGGCGGCAGCTTCAGCGTCGTGTGAGCAGTTCTTCGACGATGGCCCGCCACTCGGCCTCGAGCGGGCCGGTGGCCGGCGTGCGCCCGGCGCGGCTGTACCAGTAGTGCGCGTTGGCGATGTCGCCTTCCTTGCGGTGCAGGTAGGCGTGGATCCAGGCGCCGTCGGGGGTGTTGACGTTCTGGACCGCGTCGTGCGCGTCGGTCCAGGCGCCGCGGCCGTCGTGCCAGAGCGCGACGAGCGCCGGCGGCAGATCCGGTGGCGGTGAGTCCTGACGCAGGCTTTCGAGGAACGCGTCGACGGTCATGGCGAGTGAACAGCGGTGGTGGGCCGCGCTGGGATCGAACCAGCGACCCTCTGGTTAAAAGCCAGGTGCTCTACCACTGAGCTAGCGGCCCGCCGATCCGGACCATCCTACCAACACTCGGGCCGGCTCGCGTCAGATGATTCGCATCCCGAGCGCCGACGAGACGAGCTCGGCGCCCAGAATGGCGGTCTGATTCTGGATGTCGAGGATCGGGTTGACCTCGACGAGGTCAAGGGCCAGCAGACGACCCGAGTCGGCCAGCATCTCCATCACCATGTGCGCTTCGCGATAGTCGAGCCCGCCCTTGACCGGTGTGCCGACGCCGGGCGCGATCGACGGATCGCATGCGTCGAGATCGAACGACACGTGGATGCCGAGCGTGTCGGTGCCCGCAATGGCAAGCGCCTGTTCCATCACATCCGCGATGCCGTAGCGGTCGATGTCCTTCATCGTGAACAGGTGCACCCGTGATTCGCGGATGCGTGCCTTCTCGAGGTCATCGAGGTTGCGGACACCGATGATCACGGTCTTCTCGGCCTTGACCTTCGGTGTGCGGCCGCCGATGCGCGCCAGCTCCGCCGGTTCCGGCCCGAGCAGTGCCGACAGCGGCATGCCGTGGACGTTGCCGGTGCGGGTGGTGGCCGGCGTGTTCATATCGCCATGCGCGTCGACCCAGACGACGCCGATGTCGGCGCTGCGCGAGGCGGCGAAGTCGGCGGTGGCGCCGACCGAGCCGGCGGCCAGCGAATGGTCGCCGCCAAGCACGACGGGGAAGGCGCCTTCGGCGTGCGTCTGCAGCACCCGGGTGTACAGGCGGGTGCAGACGCGAGCGATCTCGCGGATGTAACGCTTGCGCGGGTCGCGGGGGGTGCGCGTCTCGGGGATTGGGGAATCGAGGTCGCCGCGGTCGACGACGGTGATGCCCATGCCGGTCAGTCGTTCGGCCAGACCGGCAATCCGAACGGCCGACGGACCCATGTCGACGCCGCGCCGGCCGCCTCCGAGGTCGAGCGGGACCCCGAGGATGTGGACGAGACGGGGCGTCAGCGGCGGCATGCCGGGATTATGGCACCGGAGCATCGAAATCGCTGCAAACGCGGGGGAAAGTGTTAGGATGGCCCACGCCGAAACAGGGAGGTGCCCAGTTCATTCGGGCGGATGGCCTAATCGGCGGGAGGTTGTGTGTCGCCCATCTACGTTCGACCTGAGCGGGAGCAGGCCGAGCACGATCGCCTGATTCGCTTCCTGCAGCAGTCGAAATACAAGGACTACGACGTTGTCGCCAACCCCGGCGACGAACAGAACGGCTCGGTCAGAATCGCGGCCACGACCCACTATCCGGATCTGGTACTGAACAGCGACCGGAAGCCCGTCGGGATCGTCGAGATTGAAACCGCCGCCTCGGTGAACAACCTCGAGGCCATGTTCAAGTGGGTGCCGTTCTCGCGCGCCCGCGTGCCGTTCTATCTGTACGTGCCGGTCCAGGGCTACGACGTGGCGCTGCGGCTGGCCGAGGCTCACCAGGTCAAGCCGGCGGAAATCTGGACCTATCGGCCGGCTGCCGAGTCGTTCGACCTGGTCCGGATGTACGTCGACGAATCGATCCTCGCCCGGGCCGCCGCGCCCGAACGGGCCACGAAGTCGGCAAAGAAGGCTGCGAAACCGGCAAAGGCTGCCAAGGCATCCAAGGCCGCCAGGCCGGCCAAGGCAGCCAAGGCACCCGCAGCGAAGTCCGCCACGACGCGGTCGGCTGGCAGGGCGGCGGCGCGCACGGCTGCCGGCAAGACGGCGAAAAAGACGACGGCGAAGAAGCCGACGAAGGCCGCGGGTGCGGCGGCGGGCCGGTCCTCGACACGGAAAGCGACCGGCCGGTCGGCCGTGGCGACCACCGCGCGCCGACGAACGGCTGCGAAGACGGCGGCCAAGGCCACCAGGTCGACGAAAAAAGGATCGAGCGCCCGGACACGGAGGTAGTCCGTGCCGTTCATCCGCTACAGCCGGGACAAGCGCGGCAACGAAACCACCTACGTCATGCACGCGTACCGCGCGCCTGACGGAAGCCAGCAGACGCGCGTCCTTTACCTGTTCCGCTCGCCGGCCCACGTGCGGATGGGCCGGCGCCCGCTCGACGAAGAAGCGCGCGAGGCGCTCGAGCACACGCATCCGGATCTCAGCTTCGACTGGACGGCCCTCACCCGCGAGGGCGGGGCGGCCCGGGCCGAACGGTTCCGGGAGCGCCGTACGAAGAGCAGTCGGCCGGCGGCTGCCGCGCCGCCACAGCCCGCGGTACTCGAGGATCACTCGCTGCTCGGACGGACGATTGGTGCGGCCGAGGCGGCCCGCCTGCGGGCGCGCTTCACGGAACTGGTCGAACGGATCGGCCGCCGTGCGCGGACGCCCGAGCAGCGGGACCGGCTGATCGAGGCCGCGCAGCGTCTCAATCCTGACGAGTGGCCCGACGCCGAGGCGATCCGGGCTCATGTCGACACGTTCGACGCCGACTGCGACGCGCTGGCCGCCGAGCTGCCGGCGCGGCGGCGCAGCCGGCGCGGTCGGCGACGCGAGGCGGCGGCTGCCGACGGGACCACGGGCACCGGCGCCGGAGAGGCCGCCGGCGAGCTCGAGGCCGCCGCGGAGGATGAATCCGCAGACATCGGCAGGGAAGTCGAGGAGCCCGACGAAGGCTCTGCGATAATGCCTCTTCATGGAGACGTCGATGAAGCACAGGACGCTGCTGACGCCGCTGCTCCTCCTGGCGGCGGCCCTGGCGATGACGCCTCCGCTGTCCGGTCAGAGTCAGGGGCAGACGGAGGGCGAGCAGGGCACGACGTTCCGGACGACGACGAACTTCGTTAGAACGCACGTCATCGTTCGCGACAGACAGGGCCGCTTCGTGCCGGATCTCAAGGTCGACGAGTTCCGGGTCTACGAAGACGGTATCCTCCAGAACATCACGCTCTTCACTCCGTGGATCGGGGGCAGAGCGCTCGGGAATCTCGCGACGACGGCCAGTGCGGCGGCCGCACCCGTCGAAGAAGGGCTCATTCTGCCGTCGGTCCGCCCGCGACAGGATGAGTCGGGACGGCTCTTCATCGTCTTTATCGACGACCTGCACCTGCAGCCGTCCGACACGCCACGCGTGAAGGACCTGCTCAAACGCGTCCGCGACACGCTCATTCACGACAACGACCTCGTCGGCTTCGTCTCGACCGGCACGTCGTCGATTTCGATTGATCCGTCGTACGACTACGGCCATCGCCGGTTCAACGAGGCGATTGAGCGGGTGATGGGCTCGGCGCCGTCGCCCGACGAGTTCATCGAGGCGGCGCTCATCGAGAGCGCGCAGGGACCGCAGCAGGTGCGGTTCAACGCGCACGTGGCGTTCCGCACGGCCTACGAGCTGCTCGAGCAGCTGGCGAACATCCAGGATCGGCGCAAGGCGTTCGTCTACATCAGCAACGGCTACCACTTCAATCCGTTCGCCGAGTCGCGCCTGCAGCGGATCAAGGACTTCTACAGCATCCTCGATGCGGATCTGACGCAGGAAGAGATCACGCGCGACCCGAACCAGACGCAGGATCACCTCCAGACGTCGGCCTTCCACCAGCGGACGGCGTTCTCGACGGCCGATCTGATCAACCAGGTGGCCGAGCTGACGCGCGCGGCCCAGCGGGCCAATGTCGCCTTCTACACGATCGATCCGCGCGGCCTGCAGGTGCCGTCGGTCGACGCGTCGACGCGGGCGCAGATCTCGTACGGCGACATGCGCGACTTCATCACCACCCAGGTGAGCACGCTCCGCGTGCTGGCCGACGAGACGGGCGGGTTTGCCGGCGTCGAGTCGAACGACTTCGACGGCATCCTGCGGCGGATCGATTCGGAGATGAGCGACTTCTACGAGGTGGGGTACATCTCGTCGAATCCCGATCCGACGAAGCTGCGCCGCTTCATCAAGATCGAGCTGACGCGCCCCGGACTGCAGGAGCCGATCTACAAGTCGGAATACACGCTCCCGCGTCCGTCCCGCAACGCGCCGTCGTCGGGCAACTGAGGCGCGACGCCGGGCGGTCTCGATATACCCGCGAGCGGGTCAGGCAGCGGCGGCCGTTGCCTTGACCCGCTCGATGGCTTCCCGCAGGTAGTACTCGTCCATTTCGACACCCACGAAATCGACACCGAGCTTTACCGCGGCGATCGCGGTCGAGCCGAGCCCCATGAACGGGTCGAGCACGAGACCGGCCCGGCTGACGCCGTGCAGGCGGATGCACTGCTCGGGCACGCGGGGCGGGAACGAAGCCGGATGCGGACGGTCGCGGTCGCGGCTCTGAATCGTCTCGTACGGGATGAACCACGTGTTGCCGCGACAGCGGACGCCGGAGCCGGCGCCCGACCAGCGGCGGATGTTCGACGGGTCCTGATACGGCACGCCGATGGCGTGGCGATCGAGCGGAGTCCGGCCGCCCGGGGTGAAGTGGAAGATGAACTCGTGGCAGTCGTTGACGAAGCGGTCGCTGTTAATCGGCTTGTAGTGGCCGACCGCCAGATCCCGCTGGACGCCGGTGGCGCGGCCGGCGGCCTCGCGGTCGATGGCAATCGACTTGACCCAGTGAATCGTGTTCTGCAGCTTGAAGCAGCGCCGCGCCTGCTGCGCGACCTCGAGCGGCACCCACGGATCGGTCGGCTTGGCGCCGACATTCAGGAAGAACGAACTGTCGGGTCGCACGACGCGGGCGACCGCGCTGATCCAGCGTGAGGTCCACGTCAGGTACTTCCGGCGCGGCATGTCGTCCTGGTAGCTCCGGTACTTCACGCCGATGTTGTAGGGCGGCGACGTGACGACGACGCCGACCGAGGCCGGCTCCAGCGAGGGGAGCACGGTGAGGCAGTCGCCGAGATAGAAGCGGAGCGTTGAACGACCGATGGTCAACTCGGCCCAGGGACGGGCCGGGCGAGGAGAAAGCAGCGCAAGCGCCATGGCATTCCCCTTTTCGGTCGGAAGACGCGCCGAGTACAGAGGGGAAGCGGCGCGCGGGCCGCGGAGGCGTGGAGATCAGGCCGGCGGCGTGGGGCCCGACCAATCGGCGTTCCGGATCGTCTGGAAGGCGTGCAGGTCGCGGGCGCGCTGTTCGGCCGCGAACCGGCGGGCCTGGAACAGCCGCAGTGCGTACGCCACGTGGAGCACGACAACGACGACGAGCTGGATCTGTCCGCCGGCTACGCGTGCAGTCTCGTGCAGCTGCGGGAAGAGCGGCCCGAGATTGATCAGCGCGGCCAGACCGAAAAGACGGAAGAAGAGCGGATCAGCGCCGGTGTCGGCGCCGGGCGACGTGGCGAGCCGCATCGCGGTACGTTCCCAGGCCGGCAGGTCCACGCGGTCGGCTTCGTAGGCCACCTGAAGGTAGCGGCCGATTCGTTCGACGCCGACGTGCAGGGCGTACACGACCTCGAAGCCGGCCCAGAGGACCACGAGCGGGATGAGCGCGCGCCAGGCCTCGCCGGGTTCGTGAGGCGTGAACGCCGCGAGCGGCGCCCACACGAAAAACGCGGCCGCGGCGAGCACGACGCGGACCGTGCCGCGCTCGCGAATCGTCGCCCGGAGCTCGCGGTACTCGGCGGTTGCGGTCGTCCCGGCGGGAGGCGGCGGCGAGGAGGGCAGACTCATCGGGTTCCGGTCGGTGTCGATTAATAGTCGAGCGGCGCGATTGACGCAAGCGAGGACCGATTCCGTTGCAGCCGCGGCAGCGTGGATGCTAGGATGCATGCCCGGCGGCAATCCCGTACAGACGGTTCGGCCCTCGAAGAAAATCCGGTTCGGCGTGGAGGCTTGGGTTGCGAGTTGATACCCGTGTGATTCGGCGCTGGTCTGCGGCTGGCCTGGCTCTGATGCTGGCCTGTCTCACGCCCTGGACGGCTGCGGCACAGACGCCCGCGCGGCAGGCGGCTGCCACGCAGCTGAGCGAGTCGGAGCTGATGGAGCTCGTCCCGGAGATCCGGGCCGCGGCGGCCATCATCTACAACCCGCATACCGGCGACATCCTCTGGGAGAACAACTCGCACGACCAGCGATCGATTGCGAGCCTCACGAAGCTCATGACGGCGGTGACGTTCATCGCCTCCGAGCCCGACCTCGATCAGAAGGTCGTCGTCGCGCAGTCCGACGTGCGGAATGCGTCGGTCACCTACCTGCGCGCCGGCGAGCGGGTGACACTGGGCGATCTGCTGCGGCTGACGCTGATCGCATCGGATAACGGTGCGGCACGCGCGATCGCGCGGACGTCCGAGGGCGGCACGGCCGAGTTCGTGCGCCGCATGAACGAGACGGCCAAGCTGATGGGCCTGACCAACACGCACTACGCCGACCCGTCGGGCCTCGATGCGCGCAACGTGTCGACTGCCTACGACATGTCGCACCTGATCGCGTACGCCACGGCGCATCCGACGCTCGGGCCGATCATGCGGCAGCGCGAGGCGACGGTCCGGTCCGGAGCGCGCTCGTTCCGGATCCGCAACACGAACAAGCTGCTCGGCACCGACGTGCCCGTCGTCGGCGGCAAGACCGGCTTCATCCGCAAGGCCGGCTACTGCCTGGCGACGCTGCTGCAGGTTCCGCAGGGGTCGCAGCTGGCGGTGGTCGTGCTCGGGGCGGCCAACAGTGCCATCCGCTTCAACGACGCCCGGGAACTGTTCAACTGGGCCGTTGTCCGCACGACCGGGCTGCTGACCGGCGGCCAGCCGATCGACGTCGCGGGCCGGCCGTGAGCAGCCCGCGGTTCACGTTTCCATCCTCCAGTCGCTGACCGCGCGTGCGCGGCTCCCGACGAATGTCGCCGGCTCACGTCGTCATGGTGGCGTCGGAGATGACGCCATGGGCGAAGACCGGCGGCCTGGCCGATGTGGCCGGCGCCCTGCCGGCCGCGCTCGACGAGCTCGGTATCACGGTGACGAGCTTCGTCCCGCGCTACGGCGGCGTCGCCGTCGACGCGGCGCGGCGCCTCACGCGACCGATCACCCGCGGCGCACTGGGCTTCGACGTCACGTACCACGTCGTGGAGCGATCGCCGCGCCGGCGTGAGGTGCTGGTCGACATTCCGCCGCTGTTCGAGCGTTCCGGTATCTACGGCGAGGGCGGCCACGACTACGGTGACAACGCGGAGCGTTTCGCGATGCTCGCCCTGGCGGCGCTCGAGTTCGCGGTCGACGACACGTCGGCGCCCTCCGTCGACGTCATTCACGCGCACGACTGGGAGGCGGGGCTCGTGCCGCTGCTGGCGCGGTTCGACGATCGCTACGGCGAGCGGTTTGCCGACGCCGGTTTCGTCTTCACGATCCACAACCTCGCGTATCAGGGTGTCTTCGACCGTGACGTCGTCCCTCGACTGGGGCTGCCGTGGTCGACGTTCCGCATCGACACGGCGGAGTTCTGGGGCCGCTTCAGTTTCATGAAGGCGGGGATCGTCGCAAGCGACATGGTGACGACCGTCAGTCCCACCTACGCGCGCGAAACGCTCGGGCCCGAGGCCGGTTGCGGTCTCGACGGGGTCCTGGCCGCGCTTGGGGATCGCTATCTCGGCATCCTCAACGGCATCGACACCGAGGTGTGGAACCCGGCGACCGACCCGTTCCTGCCGGCGCGGTTCCATGCAGCCGATCGGGCCGGCAAGGCTGTCTGCAAGCGGGCGCTGCTCGAGCGGTTCGGCCTGCCGGTGGGCGACGATGCGATGGGCCGGCCGCTCGTGGCGATGATGGCGCGGCTCGTGTCGCAGAAGGGATTCGACCTGATCGCCGAGGCGGCCGACGAGCTGGTCGAACTCGATGCGATGTGGGTGTTCGCCGGCGAGGGGGAGCCGCGGTACGAGGAGATGCTGCGGAATCTGTCCGCCCGTTATCCGTCGCGCGTCGGGGTGTTCGTCGGCTTCGACGAGCAGCTCGCGCACCTCGTGCAGGCGGGGGCCGATCTGTTCCTGATGCCATCGCAATATGAGCCGTGCGGCCTGAACCAGCTGTACAGTCTGCGCTACGGGACGATTCCGGTGGTGACCGCGGTGGGCGGGCTCGACGACACGGTGCGGCCGTACACGCCGCGGGCGCGGCACGCCAACGGCTTCAAGTTCCGCGACCAGTCGGCGGCGACGCTGCTGCGGACGCTGCGGCAGGCGGTCCGTGTCTACCGGGACCGGCCCGTCTGGGCCGATCTGGTGGCCCGGGCCATGGCGCGCGACTCCTCGTGGCGGACGCCGGCGCGCGAATATGTCAAAGTGTACAGACGGGCCCGGCAGCTCGCCCGCGGGAGGCGGGACACCTGAAGGGCCCGGCGAAAGGACTGAGAAGCAGACATGTCATCCGAGCACACTGTCACGTTCACTGACGCCAACTTCGAGACCGATGTCCTGAAGGCCTCGACTCCTGTCCTGGTCGATTTCTGGGCGGAGTGGTGCGGCCCCTGCCGGGCGCTGGCGCCGGTGATCAGCTCGGTCGCCGAGGATTACGCGGGCCGGGTGGTCGTCGGCAAGCTCAACGTCGACGACAACCCCAGCGTGACGCAGAAGTACTTCGTCCGCGGCATCCCGACGGTGATGCTGTTCAAGAACGGCGAAGTCGTCGATCAGGTTGTCGGGCTTGTCGACAAGGGCACGCTCAAGCAGATGGTCGACCGCCATCTGTGAGTCAATCCGCGCCGGCCGGACGCGGCGCGTCCGGCGGACCGGGAAGGGGACGGGGATGACCGGCTCCGGCCGGCGTCCCTGGAACAGGGCATCGATCTCGAGGCTGATTCTGGTTTCCGCATGTCCGACACCGTTCGCAACGTCATCATCATCGGTTCCGGTCCGGCCGGACTGACCGCCGCTCTTTACACTGCGCGCGCGAACCTGGCGCCGCTCGTAATCGAGGGGCTCGAGGCCGGCGGCCAGCTCATGCTGACTACGGCCGTCGAGAACTTCCCGGGCTTCGATCAGGGCATCATGGGGCCCGACCTGATGGGCGCCATGCGTCGCCAGGCTGAACGCTTCGGCGCCGAACTGCGCACCGGTAACGTGACGAAGGTCGATCTCAGCGTGCGGCCGTTCGAAGTCACCATCGGCGAGGGCGAGCTGCTGCGCACGCGTGCCCTCATCATTGCCACCGGTGCATCGGCGCGCCTGCTCGGGCTGCCGGCCGAGCGGCGCCTGATGGGGCACGGCGTGTCCACGTGCGCGACGTGCGACGGGTTCTTCTTCCGCGGCAAGCCGATCGCCGTTGTCGGCGGCGGCGATTCCGCGATGGAGGAAGCCACGTTCCTCACGCGCTTTGCCTCGAGCGTCGTCGTGATCCACCGACGCGATACGCTGCGTGCGTCGAAGGTGATGCAGGAGAAGGCCTTCGCCAATCCCAAGATCCGGTTCGAGTGGGACGCGGAGGTCGTCGACGTGCTCGACAACGGCATGGGGGCCGTCTCTGGCGTCCGCGTGCGCAACGTGAAGACCGGCGCCGAGAAGACCATTCCGGTCGAAGGCGTCTTCGTCGCCATCGGTCACACGCCGAACACGGGGCTCTTTACCGGCCAGCTCGAGATGGACGATCAGGGCTACCTGATCACGCGCGACGGCACGAAGACGAGCGTGCCGGGCGTCTTTGCCGCCGGCGACGTGCAGGATCACGTCTACCGCCAGGCCATCACCGCAGCCGGCTCCGGCTGCATGGCCGCGATCGACGCCGAGCGGTGGCTCGAGGCGACCTACGGCGAGATCGCGCAGGTGCACGTGAGCGAGCCGACGCCCACGACGCCGACCGAATAGCCCCTCGACCGGAGGCGGCCGACCGTCAGTCGATCCAGCCGCCTCCGACCACGTCCTCTCCGTCGTAGAAGACCACGGCCTGTCCGGGCGTCACGGCCAGCTGCGGTACGTCGAACACCACCTGCGCGTGATCGCCCGGTCCGGCTTCGACCGTCGCCGGGGCATCGGGATGACGGTGGCGGATGCGTGCCGTCACTCGCCGCGGGCCGTCGGGTGGCGATCCGGCAATCCAGTTGACGCGCGAGGCCGTCAGCTCGCGGCGTCCCAGTTCCTCGCGTGGGCCGACGACCAGGCGGCGCTCGGCCGGATCGAGGCGCAGCACGTACATCGGGATCGGTCGGGCGAGTCCGAGCCCCTTCCGCTGGCCGACCGTGTACCGATGCAGTCCGCGGTGGCGACCGATGACCGTGCCGGCCGTATCGACGATCTCGCCTTCGAGCTCTCGACCGTCGACGCCGAGCCGGCGCTCGACGAAGCCGCCCGCATCGCCGTCGGCGACGAAGCAGATTTCATGGCTGTCGGGCTTGTCGGCCACCGTCAGGCCGAGCCGCGCCGCCATGGCGCGAACGTCGGGCTTCGTCAGATGGCCGACCGGGAACCACGCGCGCGCGAGCTGTTCCTGCGAGAGCGAGAAGAGAAAGTACGACTGATCCTTGGCCGGGTCGACGCCGCGCAACAGGCGGTACCGTCCGTGCTCCTCGTCGTAGACGACGCGCGCGTAGTGTCCGGTGGCGACCGCGGCGGCGTCGAACGCCTCGGCCCGCTCGAGCAGGTGTGCGAACTTCAGCGTCGCGTTGCAGTGGACGCAGGGAATCGGCGTCCGCCCGCTGGCGTACTCCTCGACGAAGTTGCGGACGACGGTCTGCTCGAACTGTTCCTCGAAGTTGACGATGTAGTGGGGAATGCCGAGCGCGGCCGCGACGCGGCGCGCGTCGTACAGGTCGTCGAGGCTGCAGCAGGAGCCGAACGCCTCGCGTCCTTCCCGCTGATCGTAGAGCTGCATCGACAGGCCGATGACCTCGTGACCAGCCTCGACGAGCGCGGCCGCGGCCACCGACGAATCGACGCCGCCCGACATTGCCGCGACGATGCGCATAGGCAGGTGATCAGCGGCCGGCGACTGCGGGCCGGCCGAGCTGGCGCAGCCGGCTGACGAGCTTCGGCAGCACGCCGACGACGAAGTCGACGTCGGCCTTCGTGGTGGACGGTCCCAGGCTGAACCGGAGCGAGTTCCGGGTGCGCGGCTGCGGCAGTCCCATGGCGCGCAGCACGTGCGACGGTTCGAGCGAGCCCGACGAGCACGCCGACCCGGTGGAGATCGCCACACCTTCGAGGTCGAGGGCGATCAGCAGCGACTCGGCCTCGATACCGTCGAAGGAAATATTCGTCGTGTTCGGCACGCGGCGGGCCGGGTCGCCGTTGACCACGGTGCCGGGCACGGCGGTCAGGATGCCCGATTCGAGCCGATCGCGCAGGGCGGCGATGTCGCCGAGTCCAGTGGCGACGCGCCGCGCAGCGATGCGGGCCGCCACGCCCATTCCGACGAGTGCCGGCACGTTCTCGGTCCCGGCGCGGCGACCGCGCTCCTGCCGGCCGCCGGTCATCTGCGAAAAGAGGCGCACGCCGCGGCGGATCCAGAGCGCGCCGGTGCCCTTCGGACCGCCGAACTTGTGGGCGGAAATCGAGAGCAGGTCGACGCCGAGCGCCTTGACGTCGATCGGCACCTTACCGGCCGACTGCACGGCGTCGGTGTGGAGGAGCGCGCCCGAGCCGCGAACGTGCTTGGCGATTTCCTCGATCGGCTGCAGGGTACCGATCTCGTTATTGGCGTGCATGACCGACACGAGGGCCGTGTCGGGACGGATCGCCTTTGCGACGGCATCGGCCGAGACGACACCGGACGCGTCGACCGGTACGAAGGTGACCTCCCAGCCGCGGCGCTCGAGCGCCCGCATGGTGTTGAGGACCGCTTCGTGCTCGATGGCGGTAGTGACCAGGTGACGTCGGCCGGCCTGTTCGAGGGCTTCGGCGGCGCCACGGATGGCGAGATTGTCGGCTTCGGTGCCGCCGGAGGTGAAGACAATCTCGCTGGCTTCGGCGCCGAGCAGGCGGGCGACCTCGGTTCGCGCGGTGTCGAGTGCGGCCTTGGCCTGCTGGCCGAAGGTGTGCACCGACGAGGCATTGCCGGGGATGCCGGCCATGGCCTGGGAGACGGCCTCGACGACCTCGGGCAGCGGGGGAGCGGTCGCGTTGTAGTCGAGGTAGATCCGCATCAAGCCATGGTAGCATTGCGCGTCGGCCGGCATCGTGCGCCGGCCGCAGCACGTGACCCTGCCGACCGGCACGCCGGACAGGCGGGGGCGGCAATGTGTACGGTAAGTACCCTCCCTGACTTGCCGATATACGGTTGTGACTCGACTGGGGGCCGCGGTGCGCCGAGGATCGCGTCCCCGACTCCACCCAGCCGGTCTGGTCAGAACCCCCGTCCGGCTGTCTCCAGGAGTCTTTCCAGCTTGGAGAAGTGACACATGTGGAAGCGTGACGAGGCCGTCCGACCGCCTCAACCAGCAGCAGCCAGCCCCGTTCCCACCCCCCAGGAGTCGGCGAGGCCCGACGCAGTGCGACAGGAGAAGGGCACCGTGAACATCGGCAAGAGCGTCATCATCAAGGGTGACCTGACCGGCAGCGAGGACCTCACGATCGAGGGCCAGGTCGAAGGCAAGATCGAGCTCCGCAACAACGTGCTGACGATCGGGGCCAACGGCAAGATCAAGGCGCAGATCTTCGCCAAGGTCGTCATCGTGCAGGGCGAAGTGCAGGGCAACATCACCGCGAGCGAGCGCATCGACATCCGCGACAACGGGTCGGTCGACGGCGACCTGGTGGCGCCTCGGATCGCGATTGCCGACGGTGCGCACTTCCGCGGCAGCATCGACATGCAGCGGCAGCCGAAGACCGGCGGAGAGGCGAAGCCGGCGGCCGCGCCGCCGGCGGCCGCCGCGGTCAAGTAGCCGCTGCGGGGCACGCCCCCGCGACGGCTCCAGTAATACCGTGGCTTCTCTGTTCCGATGGGGAGGGCGTGCCAGAGCGTCGTCCTCCTCTCCGGCATCCGAGCCGGCGGCCGGGCAGGCGGCCGGCTCGGCCACCAGCAAGGTTCTGCCGAAGCTGCTGCAGGCGCTCGGGACGATCGACGCGCCGGTGCTGATGGACCTCGGCCCGGTCGTCGGCGCCAACATCTCGTTTCTCGGCGAAGAGCTCGGCTGCCGCATCTTCGTCGAGGACCTCTTTGCCGTGGTCGAAGAGCACGGCAGGGCAGGGACGCGGGAGCAGCTCGTCGACGTCCTGCCGGCAAAGCTGACCCGTGCCGACGCTTCGGTCGACGGCATCTTCTGCTGGGACCTGTTCGATTACCTCGACCGGGAAACGGCGCGGGTGCTGGCGGCCCGTCTGGTGGCCATTCTCAGACCCGGCGGCGTGCTGTACGCATTCTTCGGGTCGAAGCCCGGCGAGCTGCAGCACTACAACCGCTTCCGGATCGAGGACCGGGATCGCATCGCGACGCAGCAGGTGCCGGCCACGCCGACGTCGCGGCTGGTGCTCGTCAATCGCGACGTGAACCGGATGTTCGACGGGCTCGTTGTGTCAGAATCCGTGCTGCTCAAGAGCAACGCGCGGGAGACGCTCTTCCGCAAGCCGGCCTGAGGCCGGCGCGGTTCGGTTCCCGCCGGCAGCGTGGCGACCTCATGGCGAAGGCTCCGATTGCACTGCTGACCGACTTCGGTACGCGCGACCACTACGTGGGGGTGATGAAGGGCGTGATGCTCGGCATCAATCCCGATGCGACGCTGGTGGACCTGACGCACGACCTGCCGCCGCACGACGTTGCCGCCGCCGCGCACGAGCTCGCCGTCACCTATCGCTACTTTCCGGCGGGCACGATTTTCCTCGTCGTCGTCGATCCCGGGGTCGGCTCGGCGCGGCGGGGGATCGCCGCCGAGGCGGGCGACTGGCGCTTCGTCGCGCCCGACAACGGCGTCCTCACGGCCGTCTTCCAGGAGGTACCGCCGCGGCGGGTGGTCGAGCTCAGCGAGCGCCGGTACGCGCGGCCGACGGTGAGCCGGACGTTCGAAGGGCGCGACCGCTTTGCGCCGGCCGCCGCCTGGTTGTCGCGGGGGGTGCACGTCACCGCGCTCGGGCGGCCCGTCAGCGACTACGTGCGGCTCGATCTTCCCGCGCCCCATGTCGAAGAGACGCGCCTTTCGGGCGTTGTCGCGCGGGTCGACCGCTTCGGCAACCTCATCACGAACCTCGACCGCAAGGCCTGCGAACGACTCACCGAAGGCGTCGGCGTGCTGCGACTGACCGTGGCGGGGCAGCCGATCGATCGCATCGTGTCGACCTACAGCGACATCGGCGCCGACGAAGTGGCGGCGCTGTTCGGCAGCACCGATCACCTTGAGATTGCCATGCGTGCGCGTCGGGCCGACGAGCGGCTCGGCGTGGGCGTCGGCGCCGACGTGGAGCTTGTCCGCGTCTGACCGTCGGCTCGTCGTCGGGCCGGAGTACGTCGATGCCGACAGCCTGCGGCAGGCGGCCGACTGGCTGCGGGCGGGCGGCCTTGTCGTCTATCCCACGGACACCTATTACGGCATTGCGGCCGATCCCGCGTCGTCGGCGGCCGTACGGGCCGTGTTCGATGTCAAAGGACGCGCCTCAGGCGAGGCGTTGCCGCTCGTGGCCGCGTCGCTCGAGCAGGTGAGGGCCGCCTGCGGCGAGCTTTCGATTCGATCGGCGGAGCTGGCCGAGGTGTTCTGGCCCGGGCCGCTGTCGCTCGTGCTCGATGCGCCGTCCTGGATGGTGCCCGAGGTACACGCCGGCCGCGGCACGATTGCCATCCGCGTGCCCAATCATCCCGTCGCCCGCGCGCTGGCCGAGGCGTTCGGCCGGCCGATCACCGCCACGAGCGCGAACCGCAGCGGCCGTCCGCCGGTCGCCCGTGTCGACGAGCTCGGCGATCTGCTCGACGATCCCCGCCTGTTCGTCATCGACGCGGGGCCGACACCGGGCGGTGCGCCATCGACGCTCGTCGACGCGCGGCGCGACCCGCCGGCGTGCCTCCGGCACGGCGCGATCCCGTGGAACCGCGTGCTAACATCGCGAAGAGAATGAGCCGACATCCGACGACGTCTTCGGCGCGCGAACGCGCGGCGCTCGTGCGGTTGACGACGCGTGCGACGCGGACGATCGAGAGTGCGGCGGCGCTCGACGAGCTCGAAGGACTCGCGCGCGCTGCCGGTGCGGAAGTCGTCCTGCGCGTCGCGCAGGAGCGCGACGCGGTCGATCCGGGCACGCTCATCGGCCGCGGCAAGGCCGGGATGCTGGCTGCGGCAGCCGCCGAGGCGGATGTCGATCTCGTCATCGTCGACAACGAGCTCACGCCGGCGCAGGCGAAGAACCTCGAGAAGCTGATCGGCCGGCGCGTCATCGATCGCACGGCGCTGATTCTCGATATCTTCGCGCGCCGCGCGCGGACGCGCGAAGGGCAGCTGCAGGTGGAGCTGGCGCAGCTGAAGTACATGCTGCCGCGGCTGGCCGGATCGTCGACGGCGCTGTCGCGCCTCGGCGGCGGCATCGGTACGCGCGGCCCGGGCGAGACCAAGCTCGAGACGGATCGCCGGCGCATCCGGCAGCGCATTGCGGCGCTCGAGCAGGAGATTGCTGCCGTCCGACGCCGGCGGGGGTACCTGCGCGCCCGCCGTCGCCGCGAGCAGACACCGGTCGTCGCGCTCGTCGGCTACACGAACGCCGGCAAGACCACGCTGTTCAACCAGCTCACCGGCGCGGGCGCCGTGGCGTCCGATGCGCTCTTCGTGACGCTCGATCCGCTCGTGCGGCGTGTCAGGCTCGGCAGTAGCGGTCAGGTGCTGCTGACCGATACGGTCGGCTTCATCGACCGGCTGCCGCACCAGCTGGTCGCGGCCTTTCACGCGACGCTCGAGGAAGTGGCTGCTGCCGATCTGCTGCTGCATGTGATCGACGCGGCTGCGCCGGATCGGGATCGGCACATGGCGGCAGTCGACAGCGTGTTGCGCGAGGTCGGGGCCGACCACGTGCCGCTGCTGCTGGTCTTCAACAAGGCCGATCGCCTGAGCCATGCCGAGCGCGAGGCGATCGCCGCGCGATATCCCGGTGCATTCCTTGTCTCGGCGCGCGACGGCAGCGGCCTGACCACGCTCGTCGAGGCGATCGCGCGGCAGCTGGCCGCCGACCGGACGCGAATCGTGCTCGAGCTCGATCGTTCCGACGAGGGCGATCGGGCCCTGCTCGCCGACCTCTACCGCCACGGGCGCGTCGTCAGCTTCGAGAGCGGAACCGATGACGTGGTGTCGATCGAAGCGGACGTGCCGAGGCGCCTTGTCGAACGGTACGTCAGGAGTTCGAGAACCGCATGACCCACCTGCTGCGTCCCGCCGCGATCGCCCTGATCGGGGCGCTGACCCTGGCGGGCTGTGCCGCCCGCGGACCGGCTGCCGCCGTGCCGCCACCCGCCGTCCTCCGCTATCCGGCTTATCCGATGCCCGCGATTCCGGGCACGCTCGACGCGTCGGCTGCGGTCAGAACGCGCCACGAGAACGCGTGGAACCGGCTGCAGTCAGGTGACGTGCGCGGAGCCACGCGCGACTGGAGCCAGCTGCTCAACCAGGCCCCGGACTTCTATCCCGCACAGGTCGGGCTGGGATTCGTCCACCTCGCCACCGGCGACTACGACGACGCCGCGGCGCGGTTTGCCGTCGCGCTGGGGGCGGACGAAACGTACCTGCCCGCGTGGGTTGGCCGGGCCGAGGCGCTGCTCGGTCTCGAACGCGAGGCCGAAGCGGTTGAGGCGATGGAGCGGGTGCTCGCGCTCGATCCCTCGCGTGAGTCGGTGCGCACGCGGCTCGAGCTGGTGAGGTTCCGGCTGACGCAGTCGTCGATTGAGGCGGGACAGCAGGCCCGTGCCGCGGGACGGCACGCCGAAGCCGTGTCGCACTTCGAGCGCGCGCTTTCGCTGGCGCCCGAGAGCACCATGATCCTGAGCGAGCTGGCGCGCGCCGAGCTCGATGCCGGGCGGCTCGAGCAGGCCGAAGCCCACGTCCGTCAGGCGCTGGCGATCGAAGGCTCCGAAGCCGGCTGGCACGCGCTGCTCGGCGAGGTGCTCGAGGCGCGCGGGGCGCTGACCGAGGCGGCCGACGCCTTCATCCGCGCCGACTCGCTCATGCCGAACGATGAGTGGCGCGCGCGGGCCCGCGACCTGCGCGACCGCGCCGAGGTCGCCGCACTGCCCGAGAGCTTCAGGAACATCACCTCGGCCGCCACCATCACCCGCGCTGACGTGGCGGCCTACGTCGGCATCTACCTGCGCGATCTGGTCGAGCAGGCGCCGGCGCGCGCCGCCACGGTGGCCACCGACATCCGCACGCATTGGGCCGCGCCCTGGATTCTCGCCGTCACGCGGGCGGGCATCATGACGGTGTTTCCCAATCACACCTTCCAGCCGTCGGCCGTCGTGCGGCGCGGCGACCTGGCTGCGGTAGCCGCAGAGCTCGCGCGCCTCGCGGCCGCCGGCCGGCCCACGCTGGTGCAGGAGTGGGAAGCGCAGCGGCCCACGTTCGCCGACGTGACGCCGGGCAATCTCTTCTACGAAGCCGCGGCCCTGGCGACCGCCGCAGGCCTCATGACACCGGACGCCGGCGCGCGGTTCGAACCGACCCGGCCGGCGACCGGCCGCGAACTGCAGCAGATCGTCGAACGCATCGGCACGATCCGCTGATTCCCGACGAAAGGTCCGGCGCCGCAGACCGACCTCTTTCCCTCGGTCGCCTGCGGTGCTGCTGCCTGCCGGCCCTCCCGCGGCGAACCGCTCCGCCCGGAACGACCGGCGGTCCCGGTATCATGCTGGCCGTGACGTCCGTGCTGACCGCTGCCAATCAGCTCACGCTGCTCCGCATCGTGCTGGTGCCGGTCTTCGCCCTGTTCCTGTTCTACGGACGGGCGGGCTGGGCGCTCGCAACGTTTGCCGTGGCCGGACTTACCGATGCGCTCGACGGCCTGATCGCGCGCAGGACGGGGCAGGTGACGACCATCGGCGCGTGGCTCGACCCGATGGCCGACAAACTCCTCGTGGCCACGATGTTCATCATGCTGACGGTGCCCGGGCTCGGACTGCCGCACCGGCTCCCGCTCTGGCTGACCGTGCTCGTACTGAGCCGCGACATCGTCATCGTGGCGACGGTCACGGTGGTGAACCTGGCCGGGGCGCGGCGGACGTTCCGGCCATCGCTGCTGGGCAAGGCGGCCACGGCTGTTTACGTGCTGACCGGCGTGGTCGCGCTCGGCGCGAACGTCTTCGACGGCCGGGTCGGCGGGCTCGTCGAGCTGTTCGTGTACGCCTCGCTGACCCTCACGCTGGCCTCGGGCCTGCACTACGCGGTGAGCATCTTCAGACGACTGGGCACCGAGTAGCCGCCGGCGGGTCGCGTCGCGATCTACCGGCCGGGCAGGTCCATCTTCTGCCGGAAGTAGTCGATGGTGGCCGTGAGACCTTCCTCGAGCGCCACCTTCGGTTCCCAGCCCAGCAGCGTGCGCGCGCGGGTGATGTCGGGCTGCCTCACCTTGGGATCGTCCTCGGGCAGCTCTCGGTAGACGATACGGCTCGAGGAGCCGGTCATGCGGATGATGAGCTTCGCGATGGCCTCGATCGACATCTCGTGCGGGTTGCCGATGTTGACCGGCTCGTTGACGTTGGACTCCATCAGGCGCAGGATGCCGTCGACCAGGTCGGTCACGTAGCAGAAGCTGCGGGTCTGGCTGCCGGAGCCGAAGATCGTCACGTCCTCGCCGCGCAGTGCCTGCGAGATGAAGTTGGGCACCGCGCGCCCGTCGTTGATCCGCATGCGCGGCCCGTACGTGTTGAAGATCCGCACGATCTTCGTGTCGAGCCCGTGATAGCGGTGGTAGGCCATCGTCATGGCCTCGGCGAAGCGCTTGGCTTCGTCGTAGACGCCGCGCGGCCCGACCGGGTTGACGTTGCCCCAGTAGGTTTCCTTCTGCGGATGCTCGAGCGGATCGCCGTACACCTCTGACGTCGAGGCAAGCACGAACTTCGCGTTCTTGGCCTTCGCGAGGCCGAGCGCCTTGTGCGTTCCGAGCGCGCCGACCTTGAGCGTCGGGATGGGCCACTCCATGTAGTCGGCCGGACTGGCGGGGCTCGCCCAGTGGAAGACCACGTCGACCGGACCGTCGACGTGGATGAAGTTCGTCACGTCGTGCTTGATGAAGACGAAGTCGCGCCCCATCAGGTGGCTGATGTTGGCGAGATCGCCCGTGATCAGGTTGTCGATGCCGATGACCGAGTGACCACGGTCGAGGAGGGTTTCGGAGAGGTGGGAGCCGATGAATCCCGCCGCTCCGGTGATGACGATGCGCATATGGTGACGTATCCCGGGTGGATCAGGTGTGGAACAGCCGCTCGCGGTTCCGCAGCAGCGTAAGCCACATGATCTTGAAGTCGAGCGTCAGCGACCAGTTCTCGATGTAGTAGAGGTCGAACTCGATACGCTTCTCGAGCGACGTGTTCCCGCGCCAGCCGTTCACCTGGGCCCAGCCGGTGATGCCCGCCTTTACCTTGTGCCGCAGCATGTACTGCGGGATGCGGTGCTTGAACTGCTCGACGAAGAACGGGCGTTCGGGCCGCGGGCCGACGATCGACATGTCGCCGCGGAGCACGTTCCAGAACTGCGGCAGCTCGTCGATGTCCCAGCGGCGCAGCCACCGGCCGATGGGCGTCGCGCGCGGGTCGTCATCGCGGGCCCAGATCGGGCCGCTCGCGTCTTCGGCGTCGACCGGCATCGAGCGGAACTTGTAGACGGTGAACGGCTTGCCGTCGAGTCCCATGCGCTCCTGCCGGTAGAAGACGGGGCCGGGCGAGCTGCGCTTGATCAGAATCGCGATGACGATGGCCGGGATGGCACCCACGCCGATGACGACGAGCGACAGCGCCACGTCGACGATGCGCTTCAGGACGGCGTTGAAGCCGCGCAGCGGCACGTCGTTGATGCTGATGAGCGGCAGGCCGTCGAGGTCCTCGAGCCGCGCCCGCAGCGCGATGAACTGCAGCAGGTCGGGCACCACGTGCACGTCGATGCACTCGCGGCTCGCGAACTCCACGATGCCGAGCATCTTGACGTGTTCCTCGATCGGCAGCGCCACGTAGATCTCGTCGATCTTCTCCTGCGCGCAGATCTGCGGCAGGTCGGCGAGCGTGCCGAGCAGCGGCAGGCCGCGGTAGCCGATGGCGTCGCCGGCGGCCGCACGGTCGTCGACGAAACCGACGATCTGGAAGCCGAGCTCGGCGTGCTCGAGGATGCGGTCGGCCACCATGCGGCCGAGATCGCCCACGCCGGCCACGATCACGCGCTTGAGGCCCACGCCGGCGCGCCACCGGCGACGCAGGACATCGCGGACGGTTTCGCGCGACGCGTAGGTGAACAGGACGTTGAGTACGAGGAACAGCACCCAGACCCAGCGCGAGACCTCGAGATAGCCCTGCGCCTTGAGCTCGTCGCTGAGGTGGTAGGTCTGGATGTACAGCGTGCCGAGCACGCCGAGCAGCGTGCCGAGCAGGCTGCCCACCAGGACGCCGAAGAAGTCGTCGACCCGCGTCCGCCCGCGCCGGAGCCGGTAGAGCCCCTGCAGCTGGAACGCGGCCACGACGAGCACGGCCACGAACGGGGCGATCAGCAGGTAGCGGTCGAACGGCGGCGCCGGCTGAGCGAGGCCGACGAGCCCGGTGTTGAACCGGATGACGTAGGCCAGCGCGAACGCGACCAGCGCCGACAGAAAGTCGGCGACGACGAACGTGACCACGAGCAGCCGGTTGTACCGTCTCAACATGGCAACGTCCCGCTGAGTGCCTCCGTCAGTATCGTACGCAGTCCGGCTTCGAAACGATCGGTCGAGAAGCGCGCGGCGTGGGCCGACAGAGCATGAGGATCGAAATCCTGCCGGCCAACCGCCAGCATCGCCTCGGCGAACGCGTCGGGATCGGGGGCCTCGACGAGCAGGCCGGTTTGGCCCGGCACCACGGTTTCGGCGGCGCCGCCGCGCCCGAGCGCCACGACCGGGCGTCCGCAGGCCATGGCTTCGACCGGAGCGATACCGAAATCCTCTTCGCCCGGCAGGACCAGGGCCGTGGCGTGGCGATACAGCTCGCGAAGCTCGGCGACGTCGATGGCGCCGAGAAACTCAACGTCGGGGCCGGCGATGGCCTCGAGTCTTGCCCGATCCGGCCCCGTGCCGACGATGCGCAGCGGCACCCCGGCGCGCCGGGCCGCAGCGATGGCCACGTCGACGCGCTTGTAGGGGACCAGGGCGGATACCACGAGAAAATACGGGTACGGGGGGCCGTCGCCGGGCGTGAAGTACCGGGTATCGACCGGCGGATAGAGCACCGACGCCCGTCGATTATAGTACCGCACGATCCGACGGGCAACGAATCGGGAGTTCGCCACGAAATGGGTGACGCGCCCGGCCGTGTCGCGGTCCCATCGCGCCAGCCAGGCCAGGGCCAGACGCGCGGCGGCCGAGCCGGCGCGGCCGAGCCGGTCGGGGCCGAAGTACGCCTCGAACTGATCCCAGGCGTAGCGCATCGGCGAGTGGCAGTAGCACACGTGCACGGCGCGGCCGGTCGGGACAACGGCCTTGGCCGCGCAGTGGCTCGTCGACACGATCAGATCGGCGTCGTCCAGGTCGAAGCCTTCTATCGCCATCGGGAATACCGGCAGGTAATAGCGGTACCACCGGATCGGCTGCGGGAGCCGCTGGACGATCGAGGTCCGGATGCGCCGCGCCTCGATCGTGGGCGACACCGCTCCGCGCGCGTGCACCAGCGTCAGCAGGTCGGCTCCGGGAAAGAAGCGACAGAGCGTGTCGAGCACCTTCTCGCCGCCGCGCATGCCCGTGAGCCAGTCGTGCACGAGCACGACGCGCCTGCCGCCGGTGTCGAGCGGGGCGGCACCGGCAGCGACGTGCCCGCCAGCGTCAGCCACGACACTCCTCGTAGACCTCGTGGTACAGCCGGCTGATGCGCGCCACCGAGCGTTCCCACGAAAACGCCTTCACCCGTTCGTAGCCGCGGCGGACGAGCTCGGCCCTCAGGGCCGGATCGCCGATGACCCGTTCCATCGCATCGGCGATGGCTTCGGGATCGAGTGGATCGATCAGGACGGCCGCCTCGCCCACCACCTCTGGCAGCGACGAAACGTTCGACGTGATGACCGGTACACCGGCGGCCATGGCCTCGAGCGGCGGGAGCCCGAAGCCTTCGTAAAGCGACGGAAAGACGAACGCCGTCGCCAGACGATACAGCACGGCCAGCATTTCGTCGCTGACGAAGCCGAAGAACCGGACGTGAGGATGCAGCTGGTGCCGGTGCACGAGGCGCCGCAGGTTCGGGTACTTCGAGATTTCGTCGCCGATGATGAGCAGCTTGACGTCGGTGTGCCCGCGGCGGCGCAGGATCGCGTAAGCCTCGATGAGCCGATCGATGTTCTTGTGCGGCTTGATGTTCCCCGTGTAGAGCAGGAACGGCGACGTCAGCTGGTAGCGGTCGCGGATGCGCGCGATCTCCGCCTCGGTCGGCGGCGCGGCCAGCCGTTCGTCGAGCGCGTTGGCGATCACCTCGACCTTCGAGGCCGGCACGCCGAGCAGCTCGACGATGTCCTGCCGCGAGGCCTCCGATACCGTCATGACCCGCCGCGCCCTCCGCGCGCTCACGCGCATCATCGTGTGCGCGTACGAGTACGCCAGGCGGTTGGGCAGGTACTGCGGGAACCGCAGGTGGATGCAGTCGTGAATCGTCACGACGAACGGACAGCGCGTGAGCGGCGAAACAACGTAGTGCGGCGCGTGGAAGAGGTCGACGTGCCTCCGTGCCAGGGCGAACGGGATCGAGAACTGTTCCCGCACCGAGTAGTTGCGGGCCGACTCGGCGACCGGGACAAAGCGCGGCCCCAGGGCACGGAGCGGCTCCACGTCGTCGTTCCGGCAGAGCAGGACGTACTCGTCGTCGACGTCGAGCTTCGACAGCCAGAAGACGAGGTTACGCACGTACGTGCCGATGCCGTAGTCGTGGAGCTTGCGGGCGTCGATGGCGATGCGCACGTTCGAGAAATCTTATCGGACGCTGCGGCCCCTGACCTTCAGCCACCAGCGCAGCAGGGGAGCCCACCCGGGCAGATGCTTCTCGTAGAAGGCGACGTGGCTCCGGTCATAGTGGAACGTCGACGGGGGGCCTGCGCGCCTGACCGAGCGGCCCCGGAGGTGGACGACCGTCACCCGGGGCGTGAACAGGATGCGGCCGCCGCGCGCGCGGAGCGCAGCGCAGAAGTCGACGTCTTCTTCATAGAGAAAGTAGCGCTCGTCGAGCAGGCCCGCGTCGAGGGCCGCCTGCCGGCGCACCAGCAGGCAGCCGCCGCTCACCCAGTCGACGAAGCGCTCGCGTCCCGTCAGGCGGGCGATGTAGCGCCGGGCCAGGGGCGAGCGGCGGGCCGCAAGCCGCACCCGCAGCCGCTGCAGGGCTTCGCCCCACGGCGAGAGCATCGGGCCGAACGAGACCTCGGGCAGGCCCTCGCCGTCGACGAGCCGCGGGCCGGCCGCCGTTGCGTCCGTCGCTTCGAGTCGTTCCACGAGCCCGTCGAGTGCGCCGGCCGGCACGATCGTGTCGCTGTTGAGCAGGAGCACGAGCGGTGCGGTCGCCCGCCGGATCCCGACGTTGTTCGCGGCGGCAAAGCCCGAATTGTGGTCCTGGCGGATCAGCTCGACGTCAGGCCGGTGGGCGGCCACGTATTCGGCACTGCCGTCGGTGGAGGCGTTGTCGACGACGATGACGCGGGCGAGCCGCTGCGGTCGGGCCGCGGTGAGCGACTCGAGGCACGCGGCCAGATCGTCCCGGTTGTTGTAGTTGACGATGACGATGTCGAACGTCATCGATGCCGTCCTGCTGCACGCTCGAGCTCGTCGAGGATCGTGACGGCGGTGGCGGTCCAGGTGTAGCGACTGAGGAGCTCGGCGCCGCGAGCCACGACCGCGTCGCGTACCGGTCCGTCGCTGAGCAGCGTGCAGATGGCCTTGCCGATGGCCGGTGGATCAGGCGGCACGAGCAGCGCGGCACCGTCGTAGATTTCGCGGGCGACGGGCGTGTCGAGCAGCACGGGGGGGACACCGCGGGCAATCGCCTCGAGTGGCGTCAGCGCGAAGCCTTCGTAGGTCGACAGAAAGGCGAACACGCGGGCCGAGGTGTACAGGCGATCGAGCTCCACGTCCGACACCCACGTGTGCCACGCGACGCGGCCCGTGACACCGAGACTCTGCGCAACCTGCAGCGGATCGATCCGCGGGTACGTCCGGTTGTCGCCGACCATCACCAGGCGTGCCGTCGGTATGGTGCGCGTCGCCTCGGCAAAGCCGCCCAGCAGTTCGGGAATCAGCCGACGATTGAACAGCGAGCCGACGTAGAGCACCACTGGCTCGGAGCCGGCCGGAGCCGACGGCTGGGCGGCGGGGGCGCCGCCCGGCGCCAGAGCGATCCGGTCGGCGGGGACGCCAAGGTAGCGCTGAAGTTCACTGGCCGAGAACGCCGAAACGGTCAGGACCCTGGCGGCGCGCCGCACCGAGTATCTGGTGAGCACCTGCCGTCGCCAGCGCTCGCGCGGAGCGAACCACTCGGGATGCGCGAAGTACGAGACATCGTGCACGACGAGCACGAACGGGCAGTGCAGCCGGAGCGGTGCGGTATAGGCACCGGCAAAGAAGACGTCGACACCGGCCGCGGCCGCTGCCTTCGGGAGATGCCACTGTTCCCACGTGATCGGTCGCGCGCCCGCACCGGTCGTGATCCACTCAATCGATGACCCGAGCTCGGCCATCAGCTCGGACTGCGGCAGTTCGGGCACGAAGACGAGCACGCGGTGCCGGATCGGCATTTCAGTCCAGGCGCGCAGCACGCCGCGGATGTATCGTCCGACGCCGGTGGCCTGGCCGGTGAGCTCGCGGCCGTCGACGCCGATGCGAAGCGTACGCAGCTCAGCCACGGGCCCTCCGGTGCTCGACGGCGAGGTGCCACGCTTCGCGCAGCCGTTCGGCGGTCGTTCGCCAGCTGAACCGCTCGGCTTCGCGGAAGCCCGCCTCGGCCATCCGCTGCTGCCGTTCCGGCGACGCGGCGATGGACGCGAGCAGGTGCGCCAGTTCGTCAGGCGCGTCGGGATCGAAGAGCGCGCCGGCGCTGCCGACAGTGTCGGGCAGCGCGCCGCGGTTGGCGGCGACGACCGGGACGCCGGTCCTGAGCGCCTCGACTGCCGGCAGGCCGAACCCTTCGGCGTGGGAGGGCAGTACCAGAACGATGGCGCGTTCGAAGAGGGTGCGCTTGGTGGCTTCGTCGACGTATCCCGGCAGCTCGACGTGGCCGGCGAGCGGCGGTCGTGCGGCGCGTTCGAGGAGTGACGCGGCCGCGGGATCGTGCCGGCCCGCCAGCACCAGCGGCGGTGCCGACGGATCGGCTTCGCGAAGTCTGGCGTAGGCGTCGAGCAGTACGCCGAGATTCTTGCGCGGCTCGAGCGTGCCGACGAACAGGAAGCAGCCGTCGGTTCCGGGGAGCCCGGGTCGGCGCGGCCAGTCGGGCGCGCCCGGCGGGCAGATCGTGATGCGCTCGCGCGGCACGTCGAAGCGGCGTTCGACTTCGGCCGCGGTGTGAGGCGACACGACGACCACCTGATCGGCGGCGCGCGCGTGGGCGCGGGCGAGCGCGGGATAGTCGCGACGGATCTCCGCGCGTGTCCGCTCCGGATGATCGAGAAAGTCGAGGTCGTGGACCGTCACGATGCGGGCCGCGTCGCGCGCGGGAATCAGCAGCGGGTGCGCCGCCTGGACGACGTCGAACCGCTGCCGTGCGATGGTTTCGACTGCCGGCCAGCCGAGCCGGTGCCAGGCGTAGTTGAGCAGCCGCACGGGAATCCGACGATCGACGATGTCGAGCGGCGGCACCACATCCGGAGCGAGGCGGTCCTTCCACGAGGCGCTGAACAGCACGACCGCTTCGCCGGCCGGCGCCGTCCGGGCGAGCGCGCGGGCCGCTTCCTGAATATACGCGCCGACGCCGGTCCGCTGTCGCAGCGCGGGTCGGTAGTCGAGCAGAATCCGCACGGCAGGAGTCGTGCCGGATGCTATCACGTCACGCCGCTGTACCAGCGGGCGCAAGTCGTTGAGCGTCAATCGATTGACTGTCGCTGAAAGCGGATGTTAGCTTGAGAAGCTTTCGCGAGGGGGAGGAGCAGGTCGTTCATGAAGATTGCCGTGATTGGCACAGGTTACGTCGGTCTGGTCGCGGGGGCGTGCTTTGCCGAGACGGGCCACGACGTGATCTGTGTGGACAAGGACTCGGCGAAGATCCGCACCCTCAACCGGGGGCGGATCCCGATTTTCGAACCGGGACTCGAGGAGATCGTCAGGCGCAACCGCCAGCGCAAGCGCCTCGCCTTCACGACCTCGCTGCCAGGCGCCGTCCGCAGGTCGGACGTCGTCTTCATCGCAGTCGGGACGCCGACGGGCGAGGACGGCTCGGCCGACCTCAAGTACGTGCTGGCCGCTGCCGACGAGATCGGCCGCGCGATGAACGGGTACAAGGTGATCGTCGACAAGAGCACGGTGCCGGCCGGGACGGCCGAGCTCGTCGAGCAGACGATCGCGCGGCGGACGAAACACCCGTTCAGCGTGGTGAGCAACCCGGAGTTCCTGAAGGAAGGCGCGGCCGTCGAGGACTTCCTCAAGCCCGACCGTGTCGTCATCGGCGCGAAGGACGAGCAGGCGGCCGAGCTGATGCGCGAGCTGTACCGGCCGTTCACGCGGACCGGCGCACCGATCATGGTGATGGATCCGGTGAGTGCCGAGCTGTCGAAGTACGCGGCCAACGCAATGCTGGCCACGCGCATCTCGTTCATGAACGAGTTCGCCAACATCTGCGAGGCGTTCGGTGGCGACATCGATCAGGTGCGCCGCGCCATCGGCGCCGATCGGCGCATCGGCCCGGCATTCCTCTTCGCCGGCTGCGGCTACGGCGGATCGTGCTTCCCGAAGGACGTGCGCGCCGTCATCCGGTTCTCGGCTGAGCGCAACTACCGCTTCCGCATTCTCGAGGCAGTCGAGCGTGTCAACGAAGCGCAGAAGGTGCGGCTGCTCAGGCGCGTCGATCAGCTGCTCGGGCGCCGCCTCTCCGGCCGTCGCATCGCGGTGTGGGGGCTGGCGTTCAAGCCGCGGACCGACGACATGCGCGAGGCCCCGTCGATTCCGATCATCCGGGGGCTGCTGGATCGTGGCGCGAAGGTGCGCGCCTTCGACCCGGAGGCGATGGAAACCGCGCGGGCAGTCTTCGGCCGGCGGATCGGCTACGCGGCCGACGCGTACGATGCGCTGCGACGCGCCGACGCGCTCGTGATTGTCACCGAGTGGAACGAGTTCCGCGAGCCGGACTTCGAGCGGATGCAGAAGATGATGAAGACGCCGATCGTCATCGACGGCCGCAACATCTACGAGCCGGAGCGGATGCGTGAGCTCGGCTTCACGTACGCGTCGGTGGGGCGGCCATGAAGCGGGTGCTGGTTGCCGGCGGCGCCGGCTACGTGGGAAGCCATACGGTCAAGGCGCTGGCCGAGGCCGGGTGCGACGTCACCGTCTACGACAATCTGTCGGCCGGTCACCGCGAAGCGGTGGAGCGGCTCGCGCAGGCCTTTCCCGATCGGCGGATCGAGCTGGTCGAAGGCGACATTCTCGATACGGCCCGCGTCAGACAGGCGCTGGAGCAGAGCGGCGCGGAAGCGGTCATGCACTTCGCGGCGCTGCTGTCGGTCGCCGGCTCGGTCCGCGACCCGCTCGGCTACTATCGCAACAACGTGCAGGGAACGCTGAGCGTGCTCGAGGCGATGGCGGCGGCCGGCGTGCCCTGCTTCGTCTTTTCGTCGACGTGCGCGACGTTCGGCGAGCCGGTGACGCCGACCATCGATGAGACGCACCCGCAGCGACCCATCAATGCGTATGGCGAATCGAAGCTTGCCGTCGAGCGGGCGCTGCCGCACATCGAGCGCGCGCACGGCATCCGCTGGGTGGCGCTCCGGTACTTCAACGCATCGGGCGCCGATCCCGACGGGCTGATCGGCGAGGATCACGAGCCGGAAGAGCACATCATCCCGCGCGCCATCAGGGCCGCCCAGGGGCAGGGCTCACTGGCGATCTACGGCGACGACTATCCGACCGACGACGGCACCTGCGTGCGCGACTACGTGCACGTGTCGGACCTGGCCGATGCGCACCTGGCGGCGCTGCGGCGGCTCGAGAGCGGCGGAGCCTCGGGTTGCTTCAACCTGGGCAGCGGACGGGGCATGAGCGTCCGCGAGGTCATCGACACCGTCGGTCGCATCGTGGGCCGGCCGGTGCCGCATACCGTCGGTCCGCGCCGCGCCGGCGATCCGGCCCGGCTCGTGGCTTCGCCCGGACTGGCTGAGCGCGAGCTCGGCTGGAAGCCGAAGCTCGGCACCCTCGAGGCCATCGTCGAAACCGCCTGGCGCTGGCACGAACGCCACCCGAACGGCTACGGGTCGCGCCGGAACCGGTGAGCGGCCGGCGGCGTCGCAGGCCGCGGGCCGGCGGTCGGCCAGGAGAACGATAGGCGCGTGCGCGAACTGCTGCAGCTGCTGCGAACCGCCCGGGCATATCGAGGCCGCATTGTGGCGGCGCTCGCAGCAATGCTCGTCTACGCCGCCGGCTCGGCCATGCTCGCGTGGCTGCTCAAGCCGATCGTCGACGGCCTGTTCGCGGTGCAGGTGCAGGCCGGGGCCTTCTCGCAGGGGTACGTCCGCGAGATCGCGGTTCTCATCCTCCTGGCGTACTTCCTCAAGGGCGCCGGCAGCTACCTGTCGTCGTTCCTGATGGCCGACGTCGGCCAGCGCGTCGTCCGCGACCTGCGGACGCGCCTCTTCCGTCACATCCTCGGCCAGTCGGCGGCGTTCTTCTCGGCGCGCACGTCGGGGCAGCTGCTGTCACGCATCACGAACGATGTCGGGCAGGTGCAGACGGTCGTCTCCGAGACGATCGCCGACCTGAGCCGCGAGTCGCTGGCGGTGACGGCCTATGCGGGCCTGCTGTTTTTCATCGACTGGCGGCTCGCGCTCGTCGTGGTGACGGCGGCGCCGCTCGTCGTCTATCCGCTCACGCGGCTGGGCCAGCGCGTGCGCCGGCGCACCCGGCTCGGACAGGAACAGCTCGAGCAGGTGACGCACATTGCCGCCGAGGCGTTCACCGGGCACCGGATCGTGAAGGCGTTCGGTGCCGAAGAGCGTGAGGGCACGCGCTTTGCCGAGGCGGTCGATCGGCTGTACCGGACGAACCTGAAGATCACGAGCGCGGTCGCCGCACTGCCGCCGCTGATGGAGTTCATCGGCGGCCTGGCGGCGGTGGGCGCGCTCTGGTACGGCGCACGTGAGATAGCGGCCGGCTCGCTCACGCCGGGCGAGTTCACGATGTTCCTGGGCGCGGCGTTCATGATGTACGGGCCGATCAAGAAGCTGAGCCGCGTCAACGCCAGCCTGCAGCAGGCGATTGCCGCCGCCGAGCGCATCTTCGCCATGCTCGACACGCACACCGAAGTGCGCGAGAAGCCCGGCGCGCAGCCGCTCCCGCGCATGCGCGAGTCCGTCGAGTTCCGGCAGGTCGGCTTCGCCTACGCCGACCGGCCGGATCACTTCGTGCTCCGCGACGCCTCGTTCCGCGTCGAAGCCGGCCAGCTCGTAGCCATCGTCGGCCTGAGCGGCGCGGGCAAGACGACGCTGACGAACCTGATCCCGCGCTTCTTCGACGTGACCGAAGGCGCCGTGCTGATCGACGGCATCGACATCCGCGACGTGACGCTCACCTCGCTGCGCGGGCAGATCGCCCTGGTGACGCAGGACACGGTCCTGTTCGACGACACCGTTGCGGCCAACATCGCCTACGGCGTGCCCGGCGCCGATCGCGGCGCGATCGAGCGCGCGGCGCGCGCCGCTCACGCGCACGACTTCATCATGCAGCTCGAACAGGGCTACGATGCGCGCATCGGCGAGCGGGGGCAGCGGCTCTCGGGCGGGCAGCGCCAGCGGCTGGCGATCGCCCGCGCCATTCTGAAGGACTGTCCGATTCTCGTGCTCGACGAGGCGACGTCGGCGCTCGACGCCGAGTCGGAGCACCTGGTGCAGGATGCGCTCGCCAACCTGATGCGTAACCGCACCACGTTCGTCATTGCCCACCGGCTGTCGACGGTCCGGCGGGCCGATCTGATACTGGCGCTCGAGAACGGCCGGATTGCCGAGATCGGCACGCACGACGAGCTGATCGCGCGGCCGGGCGGCGTTTACGCGCGCCTCTACGCCCTGCAGGTCATCGGTGACGACGAGGACGGCGCCGCGGCGACTGCAGCGGGACGAAGTCGGGGAGGAAGCTCGTGATTCGATCGATGACGGGGTTCGCGTCCGTCAGCCGTGAGCTGGAAGGCAGTTCCGTTCACGTCACCATCAAGTCGGTGAACCACCGGTTCCTGGACCTGTCGCTGCGGGTGCCGCAGGCGCTGTCGTCGCTCGAGCCGCGGCTCCGCAGCGTGATTCAGCAGCGGATCGCGCGCGGGCGGGTCGAGGTGCAGGTAGCCGCCGAAGTCGCGACGCCTCCCGAGCGGGAAGTCGTCATTGACGAAAGCCTCATCGAGCAGATCGCGGCGGCACTCGACGGCCTGCGACAGCGAGGTGTCGTGGCCGGCGCGTTGACGGTGTCGGACCTGCTGCGGCTGCCGCAGGCGCTCGAGGTGCGGACGCGGACGGCCGAGCCGGGCGTCGGCGTCCCGGTAGCGCTCGCCGGTCTCGTCGAACTGGCACTCGAGGACGCGGTCGATGCGCTCGTCGGCATGCGCGAGACCGAGGGCCGCCACCTGGCCGCCGACCTTGCGACGCGCATCGATCGCCTCGCAACGATGGTGGAGACGCTGCAGACCGAGGCGGCGCAGGGGCAGCAGCAGCTCGAGGCGCGCCTGCGGGAGCGCATTGCGGGCCTCGCCCCCGACGTTCAGGGCGATCCGGCCGCCGTGGCTCAGGAGATTGTCCGCTTCGTCGCGCGATCCGACATCGACGAGGAAGTCGTCCGCCTGCGGAGTCATATCGAGCACTGGCGCGGGCTCGTCGCTGCGCCGGAGCCGTGCGGGCGCAAGCTCGACTTCCTCGTGCAGGAGATGAATCGCGAAATCAACACGATCGGCTCGAAGATGGAGGGGACCCGGGGGACCGAAGTCGTCATCGAGGCGAAGGCCGAGCTCGAGCGCATCAAGGAGCAGGTCCAGAATGTCGAATAGGGCGCCTGCCGGGGCGCTGTTCGTCATTTCCGCTCCCTCGGGAACCGGAAAGACGACGGTCGTCGACCGCCTGGTGGAGCGGCTGCCGAACCTGGTCCGGTCTCGGTCGTACACGAGCCGGCCCAGACGCCCGGGCGAAGTCGACGGCGTCGACTATAATTTCGTGAGCCGCGACCGGTTCGAGGCCATGGTCCGGGCCGGCGAGTTCCTCGAGTGGGCCGACATCTTCGGCAACCTCTACGGGACGCGCCGTCAGGACATCGAAGATCTGCTGGCCGACGGGCACGACGTCGTGCTGGTCATCGACGTTCAGGGTGCCCGCCAGGTGCGGGAGCGGCTGCCGGGCCGGGCGGTCGAGATCTTCGTGCTGCCTCCGTCGTACGAAGTCCTGGCGAGCCGTCTGCGGGGCCGCAACAAGGATCCGGAGGAGGCCATTGCCCGGCGGCTGGCGACGGCCAGCGCCGAGGTCGGCGCCGTCGAAGAGTACGACTACGTGGTCGTCAACGATGAGCTCGACCGCTGCGTCGGCGAAATCGAAGCCATCATCGCGGCCGAGCGCGCCAGGCTGGCGCGCCGACGGCCGCAGATCGATCCCATCCTCGCGACGTTCCCGCGCTGACCGGGCGACGGCGAGGCGTTAACGAGGACCAGTCATGACCGAGACCCAGACCCAGCGACCGTCGCTCAATTCGTTCGAGCTCGTCACCATTGCCGCCCTGCGGGCACGGCAGCTGCTCGAGGGATGCGTTCCCCGCGTGGAAGGGTCCGACAAGCCGGCCCGCCGCGCGCTGCAGGAAGTGCTTGCCGGCGTGGTCACGAAGCTCGAGGATCAGCCGGCCGCCGAGGCTGCGGCCGGGGCCGAGGCGACCTTCGAGGCCCTCGGCGAGGACACCCCGCCCGAGCAGGTGCAGTAGGAGCACCGGTCGATGGCGTTCATCGCCCTGGGCGTCAGCGGGGGCATCGGCGCCTATAAGGCGGTCGAGCTCACGCGCCTGCTGCAGAAGCGCGGGCATCGCGTCCAGGTGGTGATGACGCGCGCGGCCCGGCGGTTCGTCGGACCGCTGACCTTCGAGGCGATCACGCGCGAACCGGTCGTCACGAGCCAGTTCGCGCCAGGCCAGAACGCCGACATCGAGCACATCGCCCTCGCGTCGTCGATCGACGCGCTGGTTGTCGCGCCGGCCACGGCAAACATCATTGGCAGGTTTGCCGCCGGCCTGGCCGATGATTTCCTGACTTCGCTTTACCTCGCGACCCGCGCGCCGGTGGTGCTCGCGCCGGCCATGAACACGAACATGTGGACTCATCCGGCGGTCCGGGCCAACGTCGGGACGCTGGCCGGGCGGGGCGTCCGTTTCGTCGATCCGGGCGACGGCTACCTTGCGTGCGGCTGGGTCGGCCCCGGACGACTTGCGGAGCCGGAGCTGATCGCAGACGCGGTCGAACGACTGCTCGCCGGGGAACCGCAGACGCTCGACGGCGTGCGCGTGCTCGTGACGGCCGGCCCGACGCTGGAGGACATCGACGCGGTCAGGTTCATCGGCAACCGGTCGAGTGGGCGGATGGGATTTGCCGTGGCCCGGCAGGCAGCCGCCCGCGGGGCGCGCGTGACAGTCGTGGCCGGCCCGACGGCGGTGGCGCCGCCGCCGGGCGTCGACGTGGTGCAGGTCAGGAGCGCGCGAGAGATGCACCGGGTGGTGCTCGATCGCGCGGGCGACGCCGACCTGATCGTGATGGCCGCGGCCGTCGCCGACTACGCGCCGGCCGCAGGCGCGGCTGCCGGCAAGATCGAGAAGGGCGGGCCGCTCTCACTGGTCCTCGAGCGGACGCCCGACATTCTGGCCGACCTCGGCCGCTGGCGCGCCGGCCGTGCACGCCCGGTTCTCGTCGGTTTTGCCGCGCAGGCCGGCGATCCGCGCGAGGCGGCGCGCCGTAAGCTTGCCGACAAGCAGGTCGACCTGATCGTCGCCAACGACGTCACGGCCCCCGGCGCCGGGTTCGACGTCGACACGAACATCGTGACGTTCGTCGCCGCCGACGACGAGGAATCGCTGCCGCAGCTGTCGAAGGACGACGTGGCCCGCCGGCTGCTGGATCGGGTGCAGCGGCTTCTGGCTCGCACGCCGGCCTCGCCGGCTGTACCCTAAGTGCCCATGAACGACCGAAGCAGTCGGCAGCAGCTGGCCGACCACCTGCGCGTGTATGCGAAGGAACTGGGCGTGGCGGGTGTGTCGACCGACCCCGCCTGGCGTCAGCGGGCCGCCGGGCCGCCAGCGTCTCACGAGACGGAACCGGCCGCGGCGACAGCGAGTGATCCGTCCGCGAAGCGGGCGCCAGCGGATGTGACTGCTGTCGCGTCGCCTGCCGATGCGCTGGCCAGCCTGCGCGCCGAGATTGGCGACTGCACGCGCTGCGCGCTGCATGCACTCGGGCGCACTCAGGTGGTCTTTGGTGTCGGCAATCCCGACGCCGATCTGATGTTCGTGGGCGAAGCGCCGGGGGGCGACGAGGACCGGCTCGGCGAGCCGTTCGTCGGCCGCGCCGGACAGCTCCTCACGCGGATCATCGAGGCGATCGGCATGCGGCGCGAGGACGTCTACATCGCCAACGTCATCAAGTGCCGTCCGCCGAACAACCGCAATCCTGAACCGGCGGAAGTGCAGACGTGCAGCCCGTTCCTGCGGCGGCAGATCGAGATCGTCAGGCCGAAGGTGATGGTGGCGCTCGGCACGTTCGCCGCGCAGACGCTGCTCGGCACCGACGCCCCGATCTCCAGGCTGCGGGGGCGCGTGCACGACTTGCCCAATGGCATCCGCCTCATCCCCACGTTCCATCCCGCGTATCTGCTGCGCAGCCCCGAGCGGAAGCGCGACGTGTGGGAAGACATGAAGATCGTTCGTGACCTTCTTGCCGAATCGGGCTGAGCCGGCCGTCGGCGTGGCCGTTCCGGTGCCCGGTCTCGGCCCGCTGACCTACCGGCGTCCGCCCGACATGCCCATCCCGCCGCGCGGGGCCCGCGTGGTCGTGCCGCTCGGCACGCGTCGGGTTGTCGGCTGCGTCATCGACCCGGCAGCCGACGCGCCGCCGGACGCCGAACTGCGCGACATCATCGCCGTCATCGATGCCGAGCCGTTTCTGCCGGAGCAGGTCGTGGATCTGGCGCTGTGGGTCGGCGAGTACTACGTGTGCGGCCCCGGCGACGCGATTGCAGTGGCGATTCCACCCTCGGCGCGCGGCGAGGGCGATGCGTTCAGGCTGCGCACGCGCGTGCTGCCCGTCGCATCCGGCAGCGACGCCGCGCCGCGCGGGCCGAAGCAGCGCGCGCTCCTCGAGAAGCTGCAACGCGCGCCGGACGGTGTGCTGCAGCGCGAGCTGGCCGCCGACGGCATCGGAGCGGACGTCGTGCGGCGGGCGGCCGCGGCGGGTCTCGTCCGGCTCATCGAAGAGGTCGACGAGCGCGATCCGTTCGCCGGCCGGGAGCGCGGCTGGGCGGCGCCCGCCCGGTACGAAGACGGCCGGGAACTGACGACAGAGCAAAGCGACGCCCTGGCCGCGCTGATTGAGGCCGCCGACGCGCGGACGTTCCGGCCGGTCCTGCTGCACGGAGTGACCGGCAGCGGCAAGACCGAGGTGTACCTGCGGCTTGCGCGGCACGTGATCGCGTCGGGGCGCCAGGTGCTCGTCCTGGTGCCTGAGATCGCGCTGACGCCGGCGCTGGCGGGCGTCTTCCGGGCCGCATTCGGCGAACAGGTCGCCGTGCAGCACTCGGGGCTGTCCGACGGCGAGCGGCACGACCAGTGGCATCGCATCCGCCGCGGCGCGGTCAGCGTCGTGGTCGGAACGCGATCGGCAGTGTTCGCGCCGCTGACGTCGATTGGCCTGATCGTGGTCGACGAAGAGCACGACGGCTCCTACAAGCAGGACGAGACGCCGCGATATCACGGACGCGACGTGGCGGTCGTGCGCGCGCAGATGGCACGGGCGCTCGTCGTACTGGCGTCGGCCACGCCGTCGCTCGAGACGGCCGCCAACGCCGAAGCAGGCCGGTACGGACTGGTCCGCATGAACCGGCGCGTGCTCGATCGGCCGCTGGCCGACGTCCGGCTCGTGGACATGCGGCGCGAGATCGCGGCGACCGGGGCCGAGACGGCGCTCAGCCGGCCGCTCATCGAGGCGATTGAGCACCGACTGGCCAGCGGCGAGCAGAGCCTGGTCCTGCTCAATCGCCGCGGATTCGCGACGGTGGTCTTCTGCCGCGCGTGCGGCGCGACGCTCGAGTGTCCGCACTGCAGCGTGACGCTGACCTATCACCGCGCGGCGCGGCGCGTGCGCTGCCACTACTGCAACTACGCGGTCCACGTGCCGCGCGTGTGCGGCGAATGCGGCGACCAGTACCTCGAGCACGCCGGTGTCGGCACCGAGCGGCTCGAGGCCGAACTGCGCGAGCGCTTTCCGTCGGCCCGGATCGCGCGCGTCGATCGCGACACGATCAGGCGCCGGGGCGCGATTACCCGGGTGCTGGCCGCCGTCGCCCGCGGCGACGTCGACATTCTCGTCGGCACGCAGATGATCGCGAAGGGGCACGACTTTCCGGCCGTGACGCTCGTCGGCGTCGTGGCGGCGGACGTCGGTCTCGGGCTGCCCGACTTCCGTGCGGCCGAACGGACGTTTCAGCTGCTCACCCAGGTCGTCGGACGGGCCGGGCGCGGTGAGACCGCTGGTGAGGCGATCATCCAGACGCTCTATCCGGAGCACTACAGCGTGCAGGCGGCGGCGGCACAGGACTACGCGACGTTCTACGCGCGCGAGATGGAGTTCCGCCGCGCGATGATCTACCCGCCGGTCGTTGCCATGGTGAACGTTGTCGTCCGCGATCGGGAGCTCGACGCGGCCATGGCCGCCGCCGCGGAGCTGGCGGCGCGCATCCGGCCTCGCGCGCCCGGTGTCCGCATCCTTGGTCCCGCTCCGGCCGCCATTGCCAGGCTCAGGGATGAATATCGGGTGCAGATCTTCCTGAAGGGCAGACAGCGCAGGGTGATGCGTGAGGCGATAGCCGCGGCACTCGGCGAGCGTCCCGATCTTCGGCGCCGCGTCACCGTCGACGTCGATCCCGTCTCGGTGATCTGACACGGCCGCGGCGGTGCCGGCGGGATGCCGCGTGGAGAGGCTCGTAGTATGCTCCCGCCGTGCCGGCTCCGCTGGTGTCCTTCGTCATTCCGGTGCGCAACGACGCAACCGGCCTGGCTCGCTGCCTGACGAGCGTACGTGCTCAGCGGGGCGTCGGCGAGTTCGAGATCATCGTGGTCGACAACGGGTCGATCGATGGATCCGACGAGGTGGCCCGCTCGTTCGGTGCCACGGTGCTGACGATTCCAGGGCGTGGCGTCGGCGAACTGCGGAACCGTGGCGCGGCGGCGGCGCGCGGGACGTTCGTGGCATTCGTCGACGCCGACGTCGAACTCGGGCCCGACTGGCTGCGCACCGCACTTCTATACATGGCAGATCCTCAGGTGGCGATGGCCGGTGCCGAGTACGCGCCGGCACCGGACGCGAACTGGGTGCAGCGGCTGTACGACGGGCTGCGCCACCCGAGCGGGCCGCCCGCCGACACCCGCTGGCTGCCGGCGGGCAACGTGCTGGTCAGGCGGGCGGCCTTCGAGGCGATCGGCGGCTTCGACGAGTCGCTGCAGACCTGTGAAGACTGGGACCTCTGCCTGCGGCTGCACGAGCGGGGCGGTCGGCTGCTGGCGGCCGGCGACCTGCGCTCGGTGCATTACGGCGATCCGGCGTCGCTCGGGGCGCTGTTCCGCGGCGAAGCCTGGCGCGGCCGCGACAACCTGCGCGTCAGCCTCCGGCGCATGCCGGCGCTGAGGGATCTGCCCGGCATCCTGATTCCGATTGTCTGGCTCGCCGGTGCGCTGATGGCCGCGGCCGGCGTGGTGGCGGCGGTGGTCGCGGGACCGTCGGCGCTTTCGGCCACGGCTGCGGGCATGGCCATGATGGCCGGCCTGTCGCTGCTGCGCGCCGTGGCGATCCGGCGCCGCACGCGGCAGGTGCCGGGCAGCAGTGCGGCGCGCGCCTGGCTGCTGGCCGTTGTGTTCGACGCGGCGAGGGCCTTCGCACTCGTCTATTCGATGCCGCATCGGCGTGCCACGGTTCCCGAGCCGCAGCCCAGCCCCTCGGGAGCGGCGCGATGAGTGATCCGCTTCGCATCCTGGAGCTGCGCAGCGTGCGCGGAACCGGAGGCGGGCCCGAGAAGACCATCCTGCTCGGCGCTGCGCAGAGCGATCCGTCCCGCTACCAGGTCACCGTGGCGTACCTGCGTGCCGAGCACGATCCGCTCTTCACGATCGACGGGCGCGCCCGGGCGCTCGGGCTTGACTACGTCGACGTGTTCGAGCGCGGCGCCGTCGATCGGCGCGCGTGGGCACAGCTGCGTGCGCTTGTTGCCGACCGCCGCATCGACATCGTGCACGGGCACGACTACAAGACGAACCTGCTGGCGCTGCTGCTCGGGCGGGCGACCGGGGTCATTCCGCTGACGACCGCACACGGCTGGACGGGACATTCGGCCGCGGAGCGATTCGTCTACTACCCGGCCGACAAGCTGATCGCGCGGTTCTTTCCGCGCGTGATTGCGGTCTCGAGCGAGATCCGCGACACGCTCGTCCGGTGGGGCTGTCCACGCGCGCGCGTGCGGGTCGTGCTCAACGGCATCGATCACCGCGCGTTCGTCCGCGATCGGCAGCGTGAACAGGAAGCACGCGGGCACTTCGGCGTTGGAGCGGGCGATTTCGTCATCGGCGCCGTAGGCCGGCTCGAGCCGCAGAAGCGCTTCGACCTGCTCCTCGAGGCATTTGCACGGATCGCTTCGGAGCGGGCCGACGTGCGTCTGCTGATCGCAGGAGAGGGCAGTCTGCGGCCCGCGCTCGAAGCGCAGATCGCACAGCTCGGGCTCGGCGACCGGTGCCGGCTGCTGGGACATTGCGCCGACATCCCGCTGTTCCATCACGCACTGGATCTTTTTGTGCAGTCGTCGGTTTACGAGGGCACGCCCAACGTGGTGCTCGAAGCCATGGCGCTGGAGACGCCCGTCGTGGCGACGACGGCCGGTGGGACCGCGGAGCTGGTGCGGGACGGCATCGACGGGCTGCTCGTGCCGCCGGGATCGGTCGAGGCGCTGGTCGCGGCGCTCAATCGCGCGATTGGCGACCCGGGGGCGACGGCCGGGCGCTGCCGGTCGGCGCGGCGTCGCGTCGAGACGGACCTGTCGTTCGAAGCGCGGATGCGCACCGTCGAGCGCATCTACGACGAACTGGCCGGACGGCTGGACCGTTCGACCGTGCCGGCGACGGTCGACCCCGGGGAAAGGGACGAGCCTCCGGCGTCCGACGGTCGTCGCGGCCGGGGAATCGCGACCCGCTGACGAACGTTTGCGTCGATGTCCCGCCGACCTGCCATTTACCTCCTGCCAGTATCTGCGCTAGGCTTTGGCCGCCCGGGCGGCTGACCGACCATCCGCCATGGTGGAGGATTCTCCGATGCCGCGAGCGCTTGCCGGTACGCTGGCCGCCGTTGTCGTGATCGCCCCGATGGCTGTCCTGGTCGCAAAGGGACAGCAGATTGACAGCTCAGGCGACCGGCCGCCGCACGTGCAGCTGACGCGCGACGAAGACTTCGAGCGCACGCGCCGGCTGCTTGGCCTGTCCGGACCACCACCTCCCGGAGCGTCCGGGTCGGATCCGGCGACGTACGACGAATCGCAGGCCAATCCGTATCCGAACCTGCCGGATCCGCTCAGGTTCGAGGACGGTCGCCGCGTCACGACGCCGGAGCAGTGGCAGGAGCGGCGCGCGGAGATTCTCGAGCTGTTCGAGCGCGAGGTGTACGGACGGACTCCGAAGGAGACGCCGGCCGTCCGGTGGGAAGTGCTGCAGACGTCGCGCGGGACGAACGGCGGCGTCGCGGTGGTCACCAAAGAGCTCGTCGGGCGCGTCGACAACACCTCGTATCCCGATCTTGTCGTGAACATCCGGGCGTCGGTCACGACGCCTGCTGATGCACAGGGACCGGTGCCCGTCGTGCTGTCGTTCGGCGCGACGGGCTTCGGCGCGCCGGCCGACCCGCTGCCGAACGAGCCCGAGCCGACGACCGTCTGTCAGCCCGGCGGCCCGGCGGCGGCCGGACGCGGGATCCCGGCGCCAGCAGGACGAGGCGCTGCGGCCGGGCGAGGCGCTGTCGCGGGGCGCGGTGCCGGCGGTCCGCCCGCGCCTCAGGGACCGACACCGCAGCAGCAGGCGCTGGCGCGGGGCTGGGGCTACGCGACCGTGATGACGAACTCGATTCAGGCCGACAATGGCCAGGGCCTGACGTGCGGCATCATCGGTCTCGTCAACCGCGGTCAGCCGCGCGATCCCGACGACTGGGGCGTGCTCGCGGCCTGGGCCTGGGGCGCAAGCCGTGTGGTCGACTATTTCGAGACCGATCGCGACGTCGACGAGGGGCGGATCGCACTTTACGGTCACTCGCGGTGGGGCAAGGCAACACTGCTGGCCGCCGCGCTCGACCCGCGGATTGCCGTACCCTATGTCAGCTCGTCGGGGCACGGCGGGGCCAAGCTGCACCGCCGGAAGTACGGCGAGCTCATCGAGAACGTCGCCGACACCTACTACTACTGGATGGCCGGCAACTACCTGAAGTACGCCGGCAACTGGGATGCACTGCCTGTCGACTCGCACCAGCTGATTGCGCTCGTGGCGCCGCGGCCGGTATTCCTGAGCGCCGGCAACGACCCGCAGAAGAATCCGGACGGGACGATCGCCACCCGGGTCGACGACCAGGGACGGACGGTCGTCGCACAGGCCAACGACGCCTGGATCGATCCGCGCGGGACGTTCATGGCGGCCGTCGCGGCCAGTCCGGTCTACGAGCTGCTGGGGCGGCGCGGCATCGAGACGGCCGACTTTCCACCCCTCGACACGAAGCTCATCGCAGGCGACATCGGCTTCCACCAGCATCCGGGCGGGCACGTGTCGGGACCGGCGTGGGAGACGTTCTACACGTTTGCGGCGAAGTACTTCGAGAAGTGAGTGTGGCCGGCGCCGTCGGATGCTCCGGCGGGCCGCTGCCGGCGGAGGCGGTTGAGGACATGCGCCTGTTTCTGGCGACGATGCTGCCGGACGCCGTTGGCGAAGCGGTGGAGCAGATTGCCGCAGACGTTCGTCGGCAGGCGGGCGACATCGTCCGACCGGTTCCGCCCGGGTCCGCGCACATTACGCACGCCTTCTTCGGTGACGTTTCGGACCGTCAGCTCGACGAGCTGCGCGCGGCCGTGACAGATGTGGCCCGGCGTGCGGTTCCCGTCGACGTCACGTTCGGACCGCCCGAAGTGCTTGCCGGCGGTCGAACGCCGCGGCTCGTGCTGGTCCCGGTTCTGGACGGCCGCCAGGCGCTCTTCGACCTGCAGGTCAATCTCGTGCTGGCCGTGCGGCGCGTTGCCTCGTTCGAACGCCTGCCGCTTCCCAAGGCGCCTCACGTGACCGTCGCGCGCTTCCGGCGCGGCGCAGGCCAGCGCGAGGCCGAACGGGTGGCCCGGGTGCTCGCGCGCGTCTCGCCGGCCGGCCTTGGCATGCGGGTCGATCGCCTGCAGCTCGTCGAGAGCCTGCTCATGCCCGACGGCCCGCGGTACACGGCGCTCGACGAAGTCGACCTGTCCGCTTGAGCGCGGTGGCGCTCAGTCGATGATGCTGATCGGGACGGGCGTGAAGCAGAGGATGAAGATAACGGCCGCGAAAATGGCGACGGCCCGCCGCACCGGGTCGAGCGGCTCGTCCTCGTCGGGCACGCGCGGATGGCGGAAGCCGAAGATGAGCGCCATCAGCACGAGCATCAGGGCGAAGAACGTCCAGCTCGACGAGCCGAAGTTCAGCAGGACGACGAGCAGCAGGGTCGCCGCCGAGATCCACGACGCGCGTCGTCCGAGGGCCGCGTAGGCGATGTGTCCGCCGTCGAGCTGACCGAACGGCAGCAGGTTGAGCGCCGTGGCCAGCATGCCCCACCAGGCGGCGAAGCCGGTCGGGTGCAGCATCGTGTCGTAGCCGTCCGGGATGGTGCCGAAGTGCAGCCGTTCGAAGATCTTCCAGAGCAGCGGCTCGCCGAAGTACAGCGTTTCGCTGCCGGCGGGAATCCGGGCGACTTCGGACATCGACATGCCCCAGACAAGAAACGGGACCAGCGCGACGAACCCGGCAATCGGACCGGCGACGCCGATGTCGAACAGTGCGCGCTTCGACGGAAAGGCTTCGCGAATCCGGATGACGGCGCCGAGCGTGCCCGTCAGCGGCAGCGGCGCCGGGATGAAGAAGGGCAGCGTGGCGTCGACCCGGTGGTACCGGCAGGCGAAGTAGTGGCCGAACTCGTGGGCGCTGAGAATCGTCAGCAGCGGCAGCGAGTACCAGAGCCCTTCGCGGAACACATCGGCGTTGAAGCCGAGGAACGGATTGGTCCCCGTACCGAGCGTGCCCCAGAAGATGAGGAACGCCTGCGCGAACGTGGTCGTGAAGAACGTGAGGACGAACAGCAGCAGGTGTCGTCCCCAGCGATGCTGGAACCGTCGTCGAGGCGGCGGGACGGGGATCCAGACACCGTCGCCCCAGCCCGGAGGTACGCTCCGGTAGACGATCGGGACTGGAACAGGCTCGAGAGGCTGGTCGTCGCTCACTCGGACTGACCAGTGATGTTCTGCAGTTCCTTGCCCGGCTTGAAGCGGATCGTCCGCCCTGGCGGAATCCTGACCTCCTTGCCCGTCCGCGGATTGCGGCCGATGCCGCGCTTGCGCGGTTTCACCTGGAAGACGCCGAAGCCGCGCAGCTCGATACGTTCGCCACGCATCATCGACGCGCGCATGGCATCGAAAACCGCGTCGACCGCCAGCTCGGCCTTCACCTTCGTGATGTCGGCCAGCCGCGATACCTCGTTGACGATGTCGACCTTGATCATGGCAGTGGCGGAGAAGTAGCCGTAAGTCACGATAAATAAAAGGATTCCGGCTGTCAAGCAATCCGCCCGTCCGGCGCGCGGACCTGCTACACTTCGCGCGTAGATGTCTCGCCAGGCACGCCTGCCGCATCTGGTGCTCGTCGGGCGCCCGAACGTCGGCAAGTCCACGCTCTTCAACCGCATTACCGGCACCCGGCGGTCGATTGTCGCGCCCGTGGCCGGGACCACGCGCGATGTCATCTCGGTACCGGCCGGCTGGAAGGACTGCGCCTTCCTGCTGGTCGATACCGGCGGTCTGTTCGGTGCCACCACCGATCCGCTGCACGAACTCGTGGTCGAGCACGGCCTGAAGGCCATCGATGCAGCCGATGTGATTGTGTTCGTCGTCGACGCCCGCGAGGGGCTCGTGCCGGGCGACGAAGAGATTGCGACGCGCCTGCGCCGGACGGGCAGGCCGGTCATCGTCGCAATCAACAAGACCGACGATCGCCGCGCGCAGAGCCGCGCGTACGAGTTCTACCGGATGGGCTTCGAGCCCGTGTACGAAATTTCGGCCGAGCACGGCACCGGCGTCTACGAACTGCTCGATGCGGCGATCGAACGGCTACCGCGCCGGGGGCCGCGTACAGCCGAAGAGCCCGAGGAGACGCGCATCGCTTTCGTCGGCCGGCCGAACGTGGGCAAGTCATCGCTCGTCAACCGCCTGCTCCGGGAGGAGCGGGTCATGGTGAGCGACGTGCCCGGCACGACGCGCGATACGGTCGACGTCGTGCTGCAGTGGCGGAAGCGCCGATTGAGAATTCTCGACACGGCCGGGATGCGACGGCCGGGTCGGGTGGCCAGGGGCGGCCAGGTCGAGGCGGTCAGCGTCGTACAGGCCAGGCGCGCGATGGCTCGCGCCGACGTGACCGTGCTGGTCGTGGATGCCGTGGAAGGGGCCGGCGATCGGGAAGCGGCCATCGCCGGTGAGGCCGCGGAGGCCGGCTGCGGCGTCGTGATTGCCGTCAACAAGTGGGACCTCGTGAAGGGACGGGGGCAGGACTGGGTACGTGCCTTCGACGATCGGCTTCGCTTCCAGCTGAAGTTCCTCGACTACGCCCCGATCGTGCACGTCTCGGCGCTGACCGGCGAGCGGACGCCGCGGCTGCTCGAAGTCATCGACCGGGTGGCCGGTGCCCGGCGGTATCGCGTGCCGACGGCCGATTTCAACCGGTTCCTCGAGGCCATCACGGCGACGCATCCGCCGGTGAGTAAGAACCGGCGTGACGTGCGCATTCTGTACGGCGCGCAGACCGGCATCGAGCCGCCGACCTTCGTGCTGTTCACGAACGTGGCAAGCGAGCTGCACTTTTCGTACGAACGGTTCCTCGTCAACCGGTTGCGGGAATCATTCGGCTTCGAGGGGACGCCGATCCGGCTGCACGTCCGGCGACGTGGCCGGGCGCGGCAGCAGCAGGAGTAGCTGCTATACTTCGGCCGACACACGCGAGGCGACAACCCGTGGAAACCGTCGAGATTCCGAACCGCCCGGTGTTTCGCGCGAGCGAGGTGTGCGAGATTGCCGAGGTACAGCCGTACGTGCTCCGCACGTGGGAGGCGGAGTTCCCGGATCTCGGTGTCTCGAAGACCGCCAACGGTCCGCGGCTCTACCGCCGCGCCGACGTCGAGCGCGTCCTCCGGATCAAGCACCTGATTCTCGTCGAAGGGCTGACGCTGGCCGGCGCCCGTCGTCAGCTGGGCGCCGAGAAGGCGGAGTCGGCCGAGCCGACCGACGAGGAGCTCACCGCGCTGACCGATGGCCCGCTGCGCGATCAGCTGCGGACGATCCGGCGCGATCTCGCGTGGATTCTCGAGGTGCTGTCCGGAACGGCCGGACGGACCGATGACACGCTGCCATTTGAGGCGGATGGCGAGACACCGTCCGTCGAGATGACCGCCGGTGCGTCGACGGCGACGGAAGACACACCCGGAAAGGCGCCGCGTGCGGCGCGGAAGCCGCGCGCGGCGAAGAAGGGTGGTCGCGCGGCTGCACGCGCGGGCGGTTCAGGGTAAAATGCGGTGTTCACGTCCGGTTGTCATCGCGTCAGCCGGACGGGCCCCGTCGTTCGCGGCGGAGCAGGTCGGGATGTGGCGCAGCCTGGTAGCGCACTTGACTGGGGGTCAAGGGGTCGCTGGTTCGAATCCAGTCATCCCGACCAATCTTTTCAATGACTTACGGCCGGTACCCCGCCGGCCGTTGGTGTCTGTGGTCTCACCGGTACAGGCATATCGGGCGATACGCACGCCTGACCTCACGAAGGGCTGCGGCGCCGGCCCCTCGTGGTGCCGGTCGCTTGTGTCTCCAGGTAATCTTTCAGAGCCACCGCGTTGTTGTGACTCGTGTCGCGTGAGCTGAACACGAGCGTCACTGTGCCGCGTTGTGCCGCCTCGAGCAGCGGGCGCCACGCGTCGGGATGCCGATCGAGCTCGCGGAAGTAGCGGGTCCGGAACTCGTGCCACTTGTCCGGATCGTGGCCGAACCACTGCCGGAGTGCGGTGCTGGGGGCAACGTCCTTCAGCCAGGCGGTCAGCTGCAGGCGATCCTTCGAGAGGCCGCGAGGCCACAGCCGTTCCACGAGGAAGCGCTGGCCGTCGACCGACGCCGGCTGGTCGTAGACCCGTTTGAGTCTGATCACGGACTGATCCCCTGTTCTGCCTTCGTTCCATATATACTCCGCGCCACAGGTTCACGACGATCGGTACCGGGCGGATACGCCGCATCGGGGAACTTTCCGGGACGGCGGTGTTTGGCTGCCGGGTGGCAGTGTCTTCACGCATGCGGGGAACGGCTTACGTGCGTGGCAAGCGGGTTGCTTGAAGATCGGAACGGCCTCGTCCCTTTCGGGGCCGCAAACGACATTTCTTGGAGAGCTGGAGCCAAACGATGCGCGATGTGATTCGCACGCTGCTGCTGGCCGGGTTCGGGGCGGTTGATCTCACGGCGGAGAAGGTCCGGTCCCTGATGGACGATCTGGTGCGTCGCGGCGAGCTCGCGTCGGACGAAGCAAACGACCTGGTGAAAGCCTGGACCGAGGGCGTGGGGCGGAAACGGGCCGCGATCGACGAGCAGGTGAAGGCCGCCGTCGAGGAAGCGGTCACGCGGCAGCTGCAGGCGACGCAGAGCACGATCGCGGCGCTGCAGTCGCGCGTTGAGTCGCTCGAGCAGATTGTCGCCCGACTGACCGAGCCGACCGTCGAAAGTTAACGCTCAGCGACGCGTTCGAAGATGCGGACCGGAGCGCTGCGCCAGCGGACCCGGTACGTTGTCGTTCCGAGGTGCAGCAGGTCGCCCTCGTCCCGCACCTGTTCCGCGGTACGCAGGCGCCCGCGATCGAACACGACGAGCAGGTCGGCAGGGCGGCGGAGCAGCAATGCATCGCGCCCCGGCCATCGCAGCCGTATCGTCGTTTCCGGTGGCAGCCGGGCGTAGAAGCCTATGGTCAGGTCGCCGTAGCGCTCGTCGACGTCGAGCGCGACAGACCGGCCGCTGGCCGCCGCTTCCTCACGCAGGAACGCGGCGGCGGCCATCAGCGCTCGCGGGTTGGTCGTGACGGGACTCAGCGGTTCGAGAACGGTGGCGGCCCAGCCTTCGGAGCGCCAGGTATAGATGCCGAGCCCGATCGGCAGCAGCAGTGCCAGCGCGAGGCTCGTGCGCAGTACGTGCCGGGTGACGGTCGCTCCGTACTCTCCCGCAACCCACGCCAGTCCCGATCCGACGAACGGGAGCAGCAGCGACACCTGCACGATCGTGAACCGCGCGAGCGGCACGAAGTCGGCGAGAAGAGTCGTGCGCGCCGTGTAGTACGCCGCGGGCGCGATGGCCGCGACGACGAGCCAGCGCGCGAGCGGGCGGATGCGCCAGGCGCTCACCATCCCCATCAACCCGAGCAGCGCAACGCCTGGCGTCAGCGTGACGACCGCCATGGCCGGCCAGAAGCCGAGGCCCTGCAGGCGGAGCCACACGTCGCGCCACATCGTGGCGCGTTCGGTTGCTGCCCACGACGCGTGGAAGTCGTCGATGTAGTCGAGCGGGTAGAACGCATCGCCGTGCGCGATGGCGTTGCCCGCCAGCCAGTAGATCGGGAAGGGCAGGCAGAACAACAGAAACAGGAGCGATGTGCGCACGCCGGCCCGGCGATCACGCACCAGCCAGGCCGGGGCGACCGCAAGCAGCGGGATGTACATCCAGGCGTCGTAGCGCGTCGCGGCGGCCAGGTTCAGGGCGAGGGCCGCGCATGCGATGGGGACGATATGTGGACGGTAGATCGCCCGGGCGAACCACGCGAAGGCGGTCCACATGAGGAAGAGTGACAGCGCTTCGCTGCCGCCCGTCGTCGACACCTGGACGTGCAGTCCCCAGACCGCCATGCCGAACGCGGCAAGCAGCGCCGATGTGCCACCGAAGTAGTGACGCGTCAGCGCGAAAACAGGCACGATCGTCAGCAGCCCGAAAATCAGGCTGACGACGCGCGACGCGATGTCGCGATCGAACCACGTGAGGGCTGCGCCGACCAGGTACAGATGGAGGGGACCGAACTGGTAGGCCCCGTTGCCGAAGGCGCTGATCACGTGCGGCGCGCGGGCCCACTGTTCCGCAAGCTCCGTCCGGGCAATGGCGTCGCCGTAGACGTGCTCGTTGAGCGGGAAGACGAGCAGACGGACGATCAGGGCCAGGAGCAGGGTAAGTCCGAGCGCCCGTAGTGGCTGCTGTTTGACGGATGTCAGCAGATCGTCAGAAAGCATGACCCACGCGCACGTACGGCGCCGGTGTCCAGCTGGCCCGGCGCGCCGGGTCGTATCCCCACGCCATGCCGGCTGCCACGGTCGCGCGCAGCGTATAGCCGAGGACGAGATCGACGGCCACCTCGCCGCCGATCGAGCGTTTGAAATCCCTCAGGTGGAACGTTCCGATCCAGGCGTGCGCGACGTCGGCTACGACGGCGGCGTGGACCGAATGAAGGAGCGCGGGCCACGTGCCGACGCCGCGTTGCGGTCTCGCGAGAGCAAACCGGTAGTCGAGATTCAGCGTCGTCGCGTGACGCCCGGCGGAGGCGACGTCGGAGAAGCCTCTGAGCAGCGCTGCGGCGTCCCGGGTGAGCGAACCCGCGGGCGGTGCCGTGCTGCCACCCACGGCAAACGCCGAACGGACGAGGTCGTCGCCCCACGTTGTGGCCAGAGCCGCGCGCACGGCCACCACGTCGTGGCGGCCGGCGCCCGGCAGGTAGAGTCGTCCGTCGACGGCCGCCCTGCCGCCGCTGGCGCTTGCGCCGAGCGCCGGCATGATGCGCTCGGCAGCGACACCGACCGTGACACCGCGCTCCGGGCTGATGGCGTAGCCCGGTCGATGCGCCGACGAGTAGCGCCACGCGGTCCGCACTGCCGAGAAGTTGCGATCGCCGCCCGGGCCGTTCCACGCGACGCGCGCCAGCGACACCTGCAGCACGTGGGTCCGCTGATAGCCGGTGAACGGCCACATGAGGCCCGCCTCCCATTCCTCGTCGCGTGAAGCATGGCGCGCGAGGCGGCCCGAGGCGTCGCGCACGACCACGCTGCTGGTCGTGCGGCCGACGGCGAGGAACGGCTGCACGGGCCAGCGGCCGTACGCGTGCCGGAAGGACCAGTCGGGTGTCGTTCTCGGGACATTGCCGGCCAGGTCGTCGGCAATTGCCCACGTCACGTCGGCCGCCCACGAGTGATAACCGAGGATGTCGCTGCCGTCGACCAATGCCCCGGCGCGAACCTGACCGTCGGTCCAGGTGACGAGGGGCGTCCAGCCGGTGGGCAGCAGCGTCGTCCACGGACGATAGGGCGCACGCGACGGCAGCGGGGCGCGCGCGGGCGAAGCCTCAGGTCCGTCCGTGTCGTCCATCCAGGACGACACCGGTGAAGTCGCGACATCGGATGCGGCTTCGTCGGTTCTTTCAGGATAGGCGATGGCGAACAGGTCGTAGCCGTCGGCCGTGTAGCCGGTGAATACGATCGAGCGTCCGTCGGGTGAGACTTCGGGCCAGAGGGCGACGGTGCCGAGGCTCGTCAGCCGGCGTTCGCGCCTGCTGTCGATCTGGACCTCGTAGAGCTCGAACGGGCCGTCACCGTCGGCCATCGCCACGACAACAGCCGCTCCATCCTTTCGCCACGCAGGCGTCGCCCACCGGCGGATCGCGCCCGAGCCGATCGGCCGTATGTCGCCCGTGTCGACGTCGACCAGCACCAGCTCGGGCATCCGGTCGGCGATCTGACGGATTGCCGCGATCAGCCGGCCGTCCGGAGACCAGCGCGGCGCGCTGAACACCTCGTCGTCTCCGCCGGCGAGCGTGCGGACACTCGCGTCGGCGATATCGACCAGCACGAGCGCGCGCGCCCCGGGACGGACGTGCTGTGTGGCAGCGATGCGTCGACCGTCGGGCGCGAGATCCGGATCCTGCAGGCGGGCTTCGACGCTCAGGCGACGGACGCGCCGCGTGTCGAGGTCGACGGCGTAAAGGTCCGCATAGACGCCGGTGTTCCGGCGCACCTCGAGTCCGTCGAAGTAGATGGTCCCGTCCTCGCTGAAGGCCAGCGTCGTGCCGCCGTAGCGGGTGACGAGGCGCTCAGGAGGCTCATCGAAGCTCCTGAGCACGTACACTGCCGGCCGCTCGTCGGGCGTGCGTACGGTGTATGCGAGCGGCGCCGGACACGTGTCGCAGCGCGCGCGACCGAAGCGCGCGGCGCCCACGATATGTCCGTGCCGGGTCAGGCGGCGAACCGGGGAGGGCTCCTGACGACCAGCGGACGCGCTGCCTCCGGCGTTCGCGATGCGCTCGTGCGTGTACGTGCGCCACAGCTCGCCGAGCGACGTGCCGAACACCGATCGGAAGGCGCGCGGTCCGAGCCACGGCAGGCTGCGCGCCGTGCGTTCGGTGAGCCGATCGATGGCCTCGCGGCCGTGGCGACGTTCGAGAAAGGCGTGAAAGTCGGCGCCCCACGCGTAGGGTGTCAGTCCTCCGGGCCAGTCGGTGACACCGCCGTTGGCCCGATCGAGTGGCATGGGACGACCGCTTCCGGCCGGCACGGCGACGTGGACGGTGAAATCGCCGGCGTTGAGCCGGCCGGCATCAGGTCGGCCGGGCAGTCGGCTCTCCTCGAACGTGGCCAGACCTTCAATGTGCCAGAGCGGCAGCAGCAGGTTGGGCAACAGCCACGGCGTGCGGCCGAAGATGCGGTGTCCGGCGGCCGCCCAGCCTGCGGCCCGATCGAGATGCACGATGTGCGTGAACTCGTGGACGAACAGACCTTCGAGCCACGCAACGGGATTCAGGCCGCTGCCTGGTGCCGGCGGCGCCGTGTAGAGGAGGATGCGGTTGCGCGGCAGCGGTGTCGCGAAGCCGTTGGGCGCTTCGGACTGGTCGGCGACGACCACGTCGGTCAGTGCTGGTGGACGCAGGCCGCGCGCGGCAAACCGGTCCCACGTCCGTTCGGCGATCGGGACGAGCGCCGCCACCAGATCGCTCGCGTCTTCGGGGAAATGAAACCGGAAGTGTGCGGTCCGGACCGTCAGGAAGCGGTAGCGGGGATCGACCGTCTGCGCGCGCGCCGCGGCGCCTGCCGTCAGCACCGCGAGCAGCGCGCAGACGAGCGCGACGAGCCGGTGTCTCCGCATCGGGCGGCCGCCGCTACTCCTTCCGCTCGACGACCGTCAGCGCATCCGGGCCGATGAAGTCACGCTCGTGGCTTCTGACGGTAAGCACCGGGCACGGCGCCGATCGCACGACCTTCTGAGCCACGCTGCCGAGCAGCAGCTCAGCCAGGCCGCCGCGGCCGTGCGTGCCGACGATGATCAGGTCGGCCATGGCGTCGCGGGCATAGGTGAGAATGGCCCGGGCCGGCGTCGACGAGGTCAGCAGGACGGTCTTGACCCGCAGCGACCTCCGGTCGTCGTCGGTGACGGCGGCCTCGAGGGCGGCGCGGCCTTCCGCCTCGATCTGCGCCTGAATCTTCGAGATGTCCATCGGAATCTCGCTGACCGGTGCGGCGGTTGCGAGGTCGTTGGCGACGTGGACCACGTGCAGCGTGGCGTCGAACGCGCGGGCGAAGTTCCTGCCGTAGTCGAGGGCAACCGCCGCGGGCTCGCTGAAGTCGGTGGCGACGATGACTTCCCTGATGCGAATCATGGCCTGCTCCTGCCGCTCACGTTGTTCGGCCCCCGACCGTCCCACGCGCGGGCGGCGGCGCGGGCGACGGATGCCGGTGAGCCGGCCGCCGTAAGGCGACGGATCAGGAACAGACGGACCGGCTGGGGGCGATGTCCCTGTATTCTGCCTCAGATGGACGCGACGGGGCGCGCCGGTTCGAGCCGGCACCTCGTCTCTTGATTCGGAAGGAGAGCGTAGTGGTTCGACGCACACTGGGAACATCGGGCTTCGAGATCTCGACGATCGGCGTCGGGACGTGGGCCGTCGGCGGCTGGCAGTGGGGCGGCCAGGACGATGCGGACAGCATCGCGGCCATCCATGCGGCGATCGACCACGGCATCAACTGGATCGACACGGCGCCGATCTACGGCTCTGGCCGGTCGGAGACGGTCGTCGGCCGGGCCGTCCGCGAGCTTCCGTCTTCGCGGCGACCGCTCATCTTCACGAAGTTCGGCCTTGGTGACGACAGCGCGAACGTCCGTCGATCGGCGAGCCGCGCGGAAGTGATCGAGGAATGCGAGCGGAGTCTGCGGCGGCTCGGCGTCGAGACGATCGACCTCTATCAGCTGCACTGGCCGGTGGATCAGCCCGTCGAGGAGACCGCGGGGGCCTGCGAGGAGCTGCTGCGTGCGGGCAAGATCCGGGCGATCGGCGTGTCGAACTTCAGCGTCGAGCAGCTCGAGGCCTGGCGGGCGACCGGCGTGCCCCTGCACTCACTGCAGTCGCCGTACAGCATTCTCCGGCCCGCCGTGCGACAGACGACGCTGCCCTGGTGCGCACAGCACAACGTCGGGTTCATTGCCTATTCGCCGCTGCTGCGCGGCATGCTGTTCGGCACCTGGGGACGCGACAAGACGTTCCCGCCTGACGATGGCCGTGCGACGCACAAGGATTACTCGGGCGCGCGCTTTGCCCGGCATCTGGACGCGATCGACGAGCTGCGGGCGCTGGCCGGCAGGCACGGACTGAGCGTGCCGCAGCTGTGCGTCGGCACGATCCTCATCACGCCCGGCATGACCGGCGCGATTGTCGGCGCGCGCAATCGCTGGCAGGGATCGCTCATCGCGAGTCTGGGCGTCGAGATTCCCACGGAGCTGGCCGATCGCGTGTGGGAGATCGTCGGGCGGCTCGAGAAGGATCTCGCGACGATCAATTGAGCACAGAGCGGCACCGTGACCGGTGTCGTCGGTGTTGCGCAGGGGACCGGGCACGCCACGCGTCGGCGTGCCCGGTTGCCGCGCCGGCCCGTCGGGCGCGGCCGGGAAGCGCCGTGGTAGGATAGAGCGACCCCGACAGTCTCCGGAACATTCGATGCCAGAGGCCCTGCGCGTGTCCATCCGGCCCGTGGCGGCACTGCTTGCTGCGCTGTGCGTCGCACTGAGCTCACCCTTCGCGGCCGGACAGGACGGACCGTCCACATCGACGCCTGAGCCGCCGACCGACGGTCAGCAGCCGACCTTCCGCGGCGGTGTCACCTATGTGTCGGTCGACGTCTACCCGCGCCGCGATGGCCGGATCGTCGAGGGCCTGACGATCGACGACTTCGAGATCCTCGAGGACGGCGTGCCGCAGGCCATCGATCGCTTCGAGTTCGTCAGGGTCGAAGGGCAGCCGGTCGACGGCGATCGGATCGATCCGACATCCCAGGCCGATGGCGACCGACAGGCCACCGATCCACACAGCCGCGTCTTCGTCGTCTATCTGGATCGCAACAACACGACGCTTTCCGGCGGCTCTGCCGCCAGGCGACCGGTTGTCGATTTCCTCAACGCGACAATCGGTGCGCGCGATCTGTTCGGCGTGATGACCGTCGAGCTGCCCGCGGCCCAGCTGGTGTTCGCGCGCCGGACCGAAACGCTCGAGGACGAGCTCGAGCGTCACTGGACCTGGGGCCGGGCCGACCGGCTGTCGATTCTGGCCGTGCCCGAATCGCCGTACGAGGAGCGGCTGCTCGACTGCGTCAACTACATCGATGCGCGGGTGCTCGAAACGCTGCCGGTCGAGCGGGGCGGTCCTGGCGGCCCGTTTGGCGGACTGGAGCGCCTGCTGCTGGCGCGGCACCGTGAAGACCGGCTGCTGAACAGCCTCGAGAACCTGATGGAGCGCCTGGGTGCGCTCCGCGACGAACGGAAGAACGTGCTGTTCGTGTCGGAAGGCTGGGTGCCGCGCGGACCACTCGACGCGTTCCGCAGCGTCACGCTGAGCCAGGGCGCACTGCCCGGGATCGGCGTGGGACCGGGCGGACGACTGGGCACCGGCGCGGTCCATGCGCCCGAGCGGGACCTGACCTGGTGCGATGCGGAAATCCAGCGGCTTGCGCTGGCCGACTTCGAGTCGCGCTTCCGGGAACTGCTGCAGCGGGCCGTCGAGGCGAACGTGGCGTTCTACCCGGTCGATGTCGGCGGCCTGCGCACGGACCGGAACGCGCGCGGGGCGCTCGAGACGCTCCGGACGCTGGCCGAAGCAACCGACGGCTTTGCCATCGTCAACACGAACGATCTGGCCGGCGGCGTCGGCCGCATCCGGACCGATCTGTCGGCCTTCTACCTGCTCGGCTACGCGTCGTCGAACCCGGCGGCGAACGGGCGCTTCAGGAAGATCGACGTGCGGGTGAAGGCGCCCGGCGTGCGGGTGTCGGCCAGACGCGGCTACTTCGCAATGACCGAAGAGATGGCGGCGGCAGCCGCGGCGGCGCCTGCGCCTTCGCCGCCGACGACCGTCGACACCGCGCTCGGCCGGCTGCGATCGCTGCGCGACGACGCCGAGTTGTTCGTGGCGGCCTCGGTTCGGGCTGAGGGGATTGACGTGATGGTGGAGCTGGCCGAACGCGTCCGGCGCGGTCGCTCCGGGGGCGTCGGGCTCGATGTGGCAGCCACTGGTCCGGCGGGACAACAGATCGCGGCGCGCCTCGAACTGGCGCCCGAGGAGCGGGGCGGTGTGGCGCGCGTGAGTGCGCCCGGCATGGCGGAAGGACGCTGGCGTGTGGTCGTGCGGGATCCCGAATCCGGTTTGGACCAGCACGTGGACGTCGAGCTGGCGGCGCCGGAGCTGGTAGGCGAACCGCTGGCGTGGCGGGGGCTGCCTTCGCCCCGGGCACCGCTGGTGCCGGCGGCCAGCGGCCGGGTGAGCCGACGCGAACGCCTGCGGGTGGTCTGGCCGGTGGTCGCCTCCGGGCTCGCGCCTGGCGATGTCGCGGCGCGTCTGCTCGATCGGTCGGGGAGCGCGCTCGGTGCGCCGCTGCCGCTGACCGAGAGCGACGACGATCGCGGCGGGCGTGCGATGGTGCTGGATCTGCCGCTCGGGAGCCTGCCCGAGGGTGACTATCTCGTGGAACTGACGGCCGGCCGGGACGGGGTATCCGAGCGTCGGCTGCTGCCGTTCCGCGTCACCCGCTGACGGGGGCGCCCCTCCGGGCCGACCGGTCCGGCGTGGTAATGTAGAACGAGCGTCATGAAACTGCGGATCATCTGCAAGTCCAAGATTCACCACGCCACGGTGACCGGCGCCGACCTGAACTACATCGGGAGCATCGGCATCGACCGCAGCCTGATGGAGCGCACCGGCATTGTCGAGGGCGAGCAGGTGGCGGTCTGGAACATCAACAACGGCGAGCGAATCGAGACCTACGCGATTCCGCTGCCGGCCGGGTCGGGCCAGATTCTCGTGAATGGCGCCGCGGCGCGGCACTTCGCGGTCGGCGATCGCGTCATCATTGCCGCGTTCTGCCTGACCGACGAGCCGGTGACGCCGCAGATGATTGCCGTCGACGCGAACAACCGCTTCGAGCGTCAGCTGGCCGGCGACACGACGCCGCACGAGCTGGTCGGCCTGCCCGAATAAGTACTGCCGTCGAGGATTCGTCCGCGCGCCGGTTTGCGCTATCATGCTCGGCGCACGCGCGGACCGGACGCGGGCTTAGCATAGTGGTAATGCACCGGCTTCCCAAGCCGGCTAGACGGGTTCGATTCCCGTAGCCCGCTCCATCACTCCATCCCGGTCAGCTCCCGCAACATCGACTGTCGCTGCAGCCGGCGTCGCCGGGCCGAGCGTGAGATCCGGCTTCGGGACGGCAGCCGTGTCGCAGCGCCTGCAGAAGACGCTGCCACCGGCAGAGGCCACGCGGCGCATGCGTGTCGACCGCCGTCCCCGACGCTGCCGGGCGGCGACCCGTCAGGACTGGCGGATGACGGCCAGCACTTCGTCGCGCTTCTCGGCCATCAGCCCGGGCGAGGTGGCCTCGAGGTTCAGGCGGAGGAGCGGCTCGGTGTTCGACGCACGGACATTGAAGTGCCAGTCGGGGAACTCGGCCGAGAACCCGTCCATCCAGTACGTGTGCCCGTCGCGGTAGCGCTCGGCGAGCTCGGCCAGCCGGCGCTCGACGGTCGCGGCATCGCTCACGCGCGTGTTGATTTCGCCCGAGATGAAGTACTTCGCGCGCAGCGGCTCGAGCAGCTGCGCGAGCGTCTGCCCCTTGCGCGACATGAGCTCGAGGATCAGCAGCGCGGGAATGAAGCCGTTGTCGGCATAGTAGAAGTCACGGAAGTAGTAGTGGCCGGTGACTTCGCCGCCGAAGATCGCGTTCTCTTCCCGCATGCGCCGCTTGATGAAGGCGTGCCCCACGCGGTTCATGAGCGCCGTGCCGCCGTACTTTTCGACGGTGTCCTTGACGGCGTAGCTGGCGCGGACGTCGTAGATGACCTTCTCGCCGGGCGACTTGATCAGCGCGGCCTCGGCGAGCAGGGCGGTGATGAAGTCGCCCGCGATGAACTCGCCGTTGCCGTCGATGAAGAAGCAGCGGTCGGCGTCGCCGTCCCACGCGATCCCGATGTCGGCGCCGGTCTCGACGACCTTCGCGACGATGTCGGCGCGGTTCTCCTCGATCAGTGGATTGGCCTCGTGGTTCGGGAAGCGGCCGTCGATCTCGAAGCACAGCCGCGTCGTCCGGCAGGGGAGCTGATCGAAGAGCTTCGGCGCGACCAGGCCCGCCATGCCGCTGCCGGCATCGAGCACGACGTTGAACGGCTTGATGACCGACGGGTCGATGAAGCTCATCACCTTCGCGACGTAGTCGTCGAGCAGGTCGACCTGCTGGCGCGTCCCGCGCGGCCGGGTCGGCGCCGGGATGCGGTCGCCCACGACCATGTCGCGGATCTCGCCGATACCGGCGTCGCCCGACAGGGGAAACGCCTCGGCGCGGACCATCTTGATGCCGTTGTACTCGCTGGGATTGTGCGACGCGGTGATCTGAGCGCCGCCGTCGAGCCCGTCGCGGACGACGCCGAAGTAGAGCATGTCGGTGGCGCACATGCCGTAGTCGACGACATCGGCCCCCTGCTCGAGCGCGCCCTCGATGAACGCGTCGGCCAGCGACGGCGACGACAGGCGCATGTCGCGCGAGACCGCGATGCGCGAGGCGCCGAGATAGGCCACGAATGCGCGGCCGATCGCGCGCGCCGCCCGTTCGTCGAACTCGGTCGGGTAGATCGCGCGGACGTCGTAGGCCTTGAAGATCGATGCGGGAATCGTCACGGACACACCTCGCAGGAACGCGCCGGCTGCCGCCGGGCGCGAATCTCAGATCGACGAATAGTCGGTCAGGACGGACTTGTCGCCGAGCAGCGTACCGCCGGCCACGCGGGCCTGTCGGCCGATGTGACAGTGCCGTCCGGTCAGCGCCGGTCCAATTTCGGCACCGGCGTCCACCCAGGTGTTGGGCCAGAGAATGGCTCCGTCGACCACGGCGTTCTCGCCGATGTGGCACGACGAGCCGATGACGCTGTACGGACCGATGCGGGCGCCCGTCCGGACGACGGCGCCGGCGCCAATGAAGCAGGGCGCCTCGACCGTGGCGCCGTCTTCGATACGCGCCTCGGGCGAGACCAGCGCCGTGCCCGGAGCGGCCTGAAACGGGGGAGCCGGGAAGCGGCCGTCCATGATGTCGATGTGCGCCTGGCGGTACTTCTCGGGCGTCCCGATATCGAGCCAGTAGCCGTCGTAGACGTAGGCGACAAACGTCTCGCCGTTCTCGACGAGCGACGGGAAGTAGCCGCGCTCGATTGAATACGCCACGTCGGACGGGATGCGCCCGAGCGTGTCCGGCTCGAGCACGTAGATGCCCGCGTTGATCGTGTTGCAGCGAATCTGATCGGGCGTCGGCTTTTCGAGAAACGCCCTCACGTTGCCGTCGGCGTCGGTCTCGACCAGGCCGTAGGCCGTCGGGTTCTCGACGGGCGTGAGCACGATCGTGGCGGCCGCCTGGCGCTCCCGATGGAGCGCGAGGACGGCCGGCAGGTCGACGGCCGTCAGCACGTCGCCATTGAAGACCACGAGCGGCTCTCCCGAGTAGTGCCCGGCGGCGAACTTGATCGCCCCGCCCGTCCCGAGCGGCTGCGGCTCGACGACGTAGCGGATGTGCACGCCGAGATCGCCGCCGCTGCCGAAGACTTCCTCGATCCGGCGGGGCTGATAGTTCAGGCTCAGCACGATCTCGTCGATTTCCGGGACCTGTCGCAGCAGGTCGATCTGGTACTGCAGAAACGGTCGATCGAAGATCGGAACGATCGGTTTCGGGGTGTGAAGGGTGAGCGGACGCAGTCGCGTCCCCTTGCCGCCGGCGAGAAGAATGGCCTTCATGTCAGCGGCCGATCTTAGCAGAGCCGCCGCCGGCCGCCCGGACTCACCGCGGCCGCGCCCGGCCGAGTGATCGTGCAGATCGACGGCTTCACCTTCACCGTCGGGCGCTCAGCTCTCAACGGTTCACCGCTGGCGATGCGGAACCGGGCGACGACGGTGTCGCCGCTGCGGTTGGTGAAGCAGACGTAGAATCGCCCGCTCGACGGGAAGTCGGGGCCGTGGCGAGGCCGAGCAGTCCGCGTTCGCCACCCGCGGCGATCTGGTCGCGCAGATCGAGGAACGGCTCCGGCCGCACCCGATCGTCCACGATGAGCCGGACGAGGCCTGCCTGTTCGGCGACCAGAAAGGTGTCCGGCCGACCGGGCCAGGGGACCATGACGAGCGGGCGATCGAGTCCCGTGACGACCGGGACGGCGGTCAGCGGGGCAGGCGCCGCCGCAGGCCGCCGCGTCACCGCCGACAGCATCGAGGACCGCCCGGCGCAGCAGCGGTGGCCGCCTGAGTCGGATGGATCCTCCGGCCTTGGTTGCGTCCCCGGCAGGGGTGTGCCATAAGATCTCCGACACGTGAACCTTCCTAACACTCTCACACTCGGGCGTATCTTCCTGGTCCCGCTGCTGGTGGTTGTCCTGCTGACCAGCTTCGACGGGAAGAGTGTGCTCGGTGTGAGCAACGAGATGCTCGGTGCGGCGATCTTCGCGCTCGCCTCGATTACCGACTGGCTCGATGGCTACCTGGCACGCCGCCGCGGCCAGGTGACGGGCCTCGGCGAGTGGATGGATCCGCTCGCCGACAAACTGCTGATCACGGCGGCACTGATTTCGCTCGTCCAGCTCGGGCGCGCCCCGGCCTGGATGGTGGCCGTGATTCTCGGCCGCGAGTTCGCCGTGACGGTCATGCGCAGCTTTATCTACGCGCGCGGACACTCACTGCCGGCGTCGATGATCGGCAAGATCAAGATGGTGGCGCAGGTCGTCGCGATTCTGGCGCTGATTCTGGGGCCAGGACACATCGAGGCGTTCTACGTGCTCGGCCACATTGCGCTGTGGATTGCGACGCTCGCCGCGCTCGTGTCGGCCGTCGACTACACGCGCCGCTTCAACGCGGCGCTCGGCCGGCGCCCCGTGCCGCGCGACGAGCGGTCGTCTGCGGAGCGGCGGACACCGGCCGCTCCGGCGCGCGGCCGGATCAGCGCGTAGCCGGCGAGGCGGCCGCGCGTGTTTCCGACGACGGCTGCGCGGCGTTCTCGACCGGCGCCGGGGCAGCCGCAGGCAGACCCGCCAGCCGCTCCCGGGCTTCCTCCAGGTGCTCACTGACGGCGAACTCGTCGATCAGCTTCTGGTAATAGGTGCGCGCGTCCTCGATGCGGTTCATCCGCGCGTAGGATTCGGCCAGAAAGAAGTAGACGCTGTCGCGCCGCGTGTACTGCGGATCGGTCTCGAGCAGGCTCTCGAATCGTGCGATGGCGCCCGGGTACCAGCGCGTCCGGAAGTAGTGTCGGCCGACGAGGAACTCGCTTTCCGAGAGCCGGTCGCGCGCTTCGCGCTGCAGTTTCAGCACCTCGGGCAGGTACTGGCTCGTCGGGTAGTTGTCGATGAACACCTGAAGCTCGCGCAGCGCCTCGCGCGTGGCCGTCTGATCGCGCTGCGGCGCGAGCATCTGCCGCACCTGCGAGAGCGCCAGCCGGTACTGCGCGTAGTCGGCGCGCTCCGAGAGGGGGTAGAAGCGGAGGAACTCGCGGAACTCGGCGGCGGCCAGGATGTCGGAGTCGATACGGCGCTCGCCGAGGTACGCATCGCCAATCCCGAGCCGGGCTTCCTGACGGTACTGGCTCGTCGGGTAGGTGTCGACGAGGCGCCGGAAGTACTCGCGCGCCGTCAGCCAGCGCCCGGCTTCGAGCGCTTCGCGGCCCCGTTCGTACAGGAACTGATCGGGCTGCTGATCGGGCGGCGGTGTCTGGATGAGGCCGCCGGGCCCACCGCCGCAGGCCGCCGTCACTGCCAGAGCCACGCCGAAGGCGATCCGGAAGAGGGTGCGGGAGAACGTCGTTGCTGCGCGAGCCATGGTCAGGTCGACTGGGGACGTTCGAGCTGCTCTGCCAGCCACCGGTACTCCGCGGTAATCCCGTCTTCGAGCGAGTGAGACGGCGAAAACCCGAGCTCGGCCTGCGCCAGCGACGTGTCGGCGAACGTGTCACGCATGTCGCCTTTTTCGGCCGGAAGCCGACGGATGTCGAGCGGGCGTCCCGTGACGCGGCCGATGATATCGAGCACCTGGTTGATCGTCACGCGGCTGCCGCCTCCAATGTTGTAGACGGCCCCGGGGCGTCCGCGGTCGCCGGCGGCGACGGTGGCGGCCACGGCGTCGGCCACGAACGTGAAGTCGCGCGTCTGTTCGCCGTCGCCGTAGAGCGTGATGGGCTCGCCGAGCAGCGCCGCCCGGATGAAGCGGTTGAACGCCATGTCGGGGCGCTGCCGCGGGCCGTAGACGGTGAAGTAGCGGAGCGAGACGGTCGGCACGCCGTGATTCACGTAGTAAAGGTGGCAGAGATGTTCAGCGGCCAGCTTCGTGACACCGTATGGTGAGACCGGCTGGAGAATCGACTGCTCCCGCATGGGAATCGTCGCCACGTCGCCGTACACCGACGAGCTCGAGGCGTAGACCAGCCGGGTGAGTGGGCGCCCCTTGACCGCCTCCAGGAGCCGCTGCGTGGCATCGATGTTGTGCGACGTGTAGCTGCGGAACTGGTCGCCCCAGCTGCCGCGCACGCCGGCCTGGGCGGCGAGGTGGAAGACGTGCGTGACCCCGTCGAGCAGCGGGTCGAGCGCCACGTCCTGGAGGCGCGCTTCGACGAAGCGGAACGACGGCCGCTGCCTCAGCGCCTCCAGGTTCCGCTCCTTGATCTCGCGCGCGTAGTAGTCGGTGAAGCAGTCGATACCGACCACCTCGTTGCCGCGTTCGGTCAGCACGGTCGAGAGCGTCGAGCCGATGAATCCGGCCGCACCGGTCACCAGTGCCTTCATGAAAAAGCCTCCACGACCCGTCGCGGCAGCCGGCACGGCCGGCCTTCGGGCGTGATCGCCGCGTGTGCCGTCCGTCCGGTGGCAATGGGGTCGTCGTGTCCCTTGAGCAGGACGTCGTACAGGAACTCCATCCGGACGGGCGAAATCAGTCGCCCGGTCGTCCGGATCTCCAGCTCATCATCGTAGCGCGCGGGGCGCCGGTACCGGCAATCGGCCTCGATGACAGGCAGCAGCACGCCCGCTTCCTCCATTTCGCGATAGCTCCAGCCGAGGGTACGGAGCAGGTCGGTGCGGCCCACCTCGAACCAGACGAAGTAGTTCGCGTAGTAGGCGACGCGCATGGCGTCGGTGTCGGCATAGCGGACCCGCAGCGTCGTTATCGATTGCGCCTGATTCACGGATTCAGCTGAGACTGGCCTGCCGCAGCGCGGCAACGGCCGCGGCGGGATCGGGCGTATGGAAGACGGCCGCACCCGCGACGGCGATCGCCGCCCCGGCGCGCGCGACCTCGGCAATGTTCGTCAGGTCGATTCCACCGTCGACCTCAACCACGGCGCGGCCGCGGCGGCTGTCGATCAGTTTCCGGACCGTTTCGATCTTCCTGAGGCTCGACGGCAGGAACACCTGCCCGGTGAAGCCGGGATTGACGGACATGATCAGGACCAGGTCCACCTCGGTGACGATTTCCTCGAGCGCATGAACCGGCGTGGCCGGGTTGATGGCCACACCCGCGCGGGCGCCGCGCTCGCGGATGCGCCGGACGGTGCGGTGCAGGTGCGGCGCGGCTTCAACGTGTACGGTCACGATCGACGCACCGGCATCGACGAACTCGTCGATATAGCGGTCGGGTTCGGCAATCATCAGGTGCACGTCGAGCGGAATCGTCGTCGTGCGACGGAGCGCGCGGACGACGGGCGGGCCGAACGTGATGTTCGGGACGAAGTGGCCGTCCATCACGTCGACGTGGAGCAGCTCGACGCCGGCCTGCTCCACGCGCGCGACTTCTTCGCCCAGACGGGTGAAGTCGGCGGCGAGCAGCGAGGGCGCAATCTGCAGGCTCACTGGCTCAGCTCCAGGACGACCGCGTCGCCATAGCCGATCTGGAAGCCCGCCTGCGGGGTCTGGCGCACGACGATGCCCGACGGCAGCCCGGGATAGGGGACCGTCGCGCCGACCGTGACGCGGAACCCGTGCCGGCGCAGCACCTGGACGACGCGCGATCCGTCGGCGCCGATGACGTCGGGCATGACGAACCCGCCTCCGACGTCGCCCCTGTTGACGAGGAGCGTGACCTTCGCCGACTGCTGGTCGGGCGGCGGATCCTGCGCCACGACGACGCCCGCCGCGTACGCGCCGGAACGGATCTCGGCGCGTGTCTCGACGTCGATGCCTTCCTGCAGCAGCGCGAGCTCAGCCGATCGCTCGTTCTGGCCCACGACGAGCGGCACGATCGGGTCCTGATGCCCCTCGCTGACGCGGACGCGAATCGCGCGCTGCCGGCGAAGGGTGGCGCCGGCTTCGGGCTCCTGCGCCAGAACGTGATCGGCAGGGACCTGCGGATCCGGCCGCCGGCTCTCGACCCGCAGGTCGAGCCCTGCGCGGCGCGACAGCTCGGTGGCTTCGGCCAGCGAGAGTCCCGCGAGGTCGGGCACCTCGACCTCGCGCGCCTTGTTGGCGACACGCATGCCGGTGAGAAAGAACGCGCCGAACGTTGCCGCCAGCGCGCCCAGCAGGAGGATCAGTCGTCCGGCACTCCAGACCCTGGCGCCCAGATCGCCGGTCGTCGAACGTGGGGTCTGGCGTGAGAATGACTGCTCGGAAGGCATCCGTCCGGCCAGTCTACTACGCGCGTCAGAGCCGGACCAAGACGGCGGCGTAGTAGACCTCGAGCCCGTCGCGGTCGGGTCTCGTGAACAGTTCGCCCCGCTCCGTCAGCATCATTGCGGGCACCCGGCCATCGTCTGGCGCCAGGAGCGAGAAGCGGCGATCCCGGGCCAGGAAGCGATTGACGACTTCCGCGTCTTCTTCCGGCTCGCTTGAACAGGTCGCGTACACGATGCGTCCGCCGGGGACGACCGTCCCGGCGGCCGCGTGCAGCATGCGGAGCTGGCCTTCGGCGAGGACCGGCAGGTCCTCAGCGGTGCGCGACCACTTGAGATCGGGCTCGCGCCGGATCGTACCGAGCCCGGAGCACGGCGCGTCGACCAGCACGGCATCGAAGGTGTCGCTGAACGGGAGTGGCCCGCGCGCGTCGAGACGGACGACCGGGAGGTGCCGGTGGCTGCGGCTCAGCGTCTCGCAGAGCAGGGCCACCCGGCCGGCCCGGTAGTCGGCGGCGATCAGGCGCGATCCGGCACCGGGGTCACCGCAGCGAAGATCGTCGGCAAGGACCAGCGTCTTGCCGCCGGGCGCGGCGCACAGATCGAGAATTCGCTCGCCGGGTCGCGCCGCAGCCATCCGCGCGACGAGCTGGGCCCCTTCGTCCTGCGGGCGAACCATGGCGACGAGGTCGGCCGGCAGCGAGCCGAGCGTGCCGGCAGGCAGCTCGAGCGCGTCGGACACGTAGCGGGCCGGACGGTACGCGACGCCTGCCGCCTCGAGTGCCATGCGGAGTTCATCGATCGAATGGCCTGCCGTGGCGCGGACCGTCACGGGCGGCGACGTGTTGTTGAACACGCACCACGTCTCGGCCGCTTCGGGGCCGTAGCGGTCGATCCAGCGGCGGACGAGCCAGGCCGGATGCGACAGCGTTGTGGTCAGATACCGCGTCCAGCCGTCGACGTCGTCGGCGGTCGCCGGGCGTTTCGGCAGCGCGATGGCCGGACCGCGGCGGACGATCGCACGCAGGACGGCATTGACGAACGAAGCCGCGCTGGCGCGTCGAAGGGTCTTGATACTGCGGACCGCGCCGTCGACGACGGCGTGAGTGGGCACGCGCGTCAGGTGCCGCAGCTGATAGGCCCCGAGGCGGAGGACGGCGAGAACGTCCGGGTCGATCGACTTGACCGAGCGTCGAGCGGCGGTCGCGATGACGGCGTCGAGTTCGTTGCGCCATCGCAGCGTGCCGGTCGCCAGTTCCTGCAGCAGTCCGCGATCGACCGGGGCGACGTCGGGGCGAACCCGATCGAGGGCCGCCGCGAGTGTCTCGTCGCCCCGCTCGATGGCCAGCAGCACGCCAGCCGCTGCGACCCGGACGTCGGTCATGGTTCCGGGACGCGCTCGAAGCGATCGCCGACGGTTACACGGTGCCCGTTGAGAAAGTCGCGGACGGTCATCGGCGCGCGCCCTTCGGGCTGCAGCCGGAGCAGTCGTACGGCGCCTTCGCCGGCGGCGACCACGATGCCTTCCGCATCGGCACGGACGATGGTGCCTGCGGGGGCATCGGCTGGTGCGGCGTCAACGAGCCGGGATTCGTGGAGCAGGATGCGGCGTCCGTGCAGCCACGTCGACGCATGCGGCCACGGATGCAGGCCGCGGATCCGGTCGTGAATGGCCCGCGCGGGGGCCGTCCAGTCCACGATGCCGTCGGCGCGGGTGATTCGATCGGCGTAGGTGACGAGCGCCTCATCCTGCGGTTCGCCTTCGACCGGTCCTTCGGCCAGCCGCGCGACGACGGCCATCAGCAGGCGTGCACCGATCTCGCTGAGGCGACGTTCGAGCTCGACGCTGGTCTCGTCTGCGTCGATGGGCGTGGCCTCGCGGGCGAGCATCGGACCGGCATCGAGCGCTGCGACGACCTTCATGATCGTGATGCCCGTTTCACGATCGCCGGCGAGAATGGCGCGCTGGATCGGTGCGGCGCCGCGCCAGCGGGGCAGCAGCGACGCGTGGACGTTGATCATGCCCAGACGCGGGCGATCGAGCAGCTCGGCCGGGAGGATGCGGCCGTAGGCGGCCACCACCGCCAGGTCGACGTTCCAGGCGTCGAAGGCCGCGAGGAAGCCGGCATCGCGCAGGCGTTCAGGCTGCAGAATCGGGACGCCAAGGTCGAGAGCCCGTGCCTTGACGGGCGCGAGCGTGATCTTCTGCCCGCGCCCGCGCGGCCGGTCGGGCTGGGTGACAACACCCGCCAGGACGTGCTCCGAGGCTGCAATCGCGTCGAGCGACGGGACCGCAAAGGCCGGTGTGCCGAAGAACGCGATACGCACCGCTCACCATTTGCCCGCGCGCTGCATCTTCCGGATCTTCCGAACGATCAGATCGCGCTTGATGCCGCGGAGGCGGTCGAGGAACAGCGTGCCCTCGAGGTGGTCGAGCTCGTGCTGCAGCGCGCGCGCGAGCAGTCCCGTTCCCTCGATTTCGCGCTCCTGTCCATGCCGGTCAAGACCGCGAACGACGACGCGGGAGGGGCGGGCGACCGAGGCGGTGAAGCCGGGGACGCTGAGGCAGCCTTCCTCCTCGACCTGCATGCCCTCGCGCACGACGAACTCGGGATTGACGAGCGTGATGACTTCGCCGCCGCGTTGACCGACGCTCAGGTCGATGACGCACACCCGTAGCGGGACGCCCACCTGCGGCGCTGCCAGTCCGATACCCGGCGCCGCGTACATCGTCGCAAGCATGTCGTCGATGAGCCGCTGAATCTCGTCGTCGATGCGCTCGACCGGCGCAGCGGGTTTCGCCAGGACCGGGTCGCCGTACTTGACGATCGGACGGAGCATCGCGGGTCAGGCGCGTGAGGGCGCCGGCGTCAGCCGCCGCTGCAGTCGCGCAATGTACTGGCGGGCCGCCGCGTCGAGATCGGCCATCGTGTCGCCGCCGAACTTCTCGAGGACGGCGTCGGCCAGAATCAGGCACACCATCGCCTCGCCGACGACCGACGCGGCGGGTACGGCACACGTGTCACTCCGCTCGATGGCTGCCGGCGATTCCGCCATCGTCGGCAGATCGATGGACCGGAGCGGCTTCATGAGCGTCGAGATCGGCTTCATCCAGGCGGTGACGCGCACGTCCTCGCCGTTGGTGACCCCGCCCTCGAGACCGCCGGCACGATTCGTCGGTCGGATGACACCGGGCGTGGTGCCGGTCGGGGCGCCGCCGCCGGCCGGGAGGATTTCGTCGTGGACGGCCGAGCCGGGCAGGCTGCCGACGAGCGGACCGGCACCAATGCCGACGGCCTTGATGGCCTGAATCGACATCATGGCCTGGGCGAGCCGGCCGTCGAGCTTGCGATCCCACTGGACGTGGCTCCCGAGACCTGGCGGCACGCCCGTGGCGATGACTTCGAACGAGCCGCCGACGGTGTCACCCTGAGCCTTCGCGTCATCGATGGCGGCACGCATCGCCTTGCCGACTTCCGCGTCAACACACCGCAGGTCGTCGTCAGCCGGAATGGCCGACGCTTCGGCGAAGCTCACGACACGGTCGGGCGGCAGCGCGGCCGGTCCGATCGACGTGACGTGGCTGGTGACTTCGATGCCGAGCTCGCGCAGCAGCCGGCGGGCGACGGCGCCGGCGGCCACACGCGCGGCGGTCTCGCGGGCGCTGGCGCGCTCGAGGATGTCGCGCAGGTCGTGTCGGTCGTACTTGAGGCCCGCCGACAGGTCGGCATGACCGGGACGCGGACGTGTCACCGGCGCACGGCGGGCGCCGGGCAGCGAGTCGTCGGGCTCGGCCTCGACGCTCATCGTGTGCTGCCAGTTCGTCCAGTCCCTGTTGCGGATCTGGAGCGTGATGGGACTGCCGAGCGTCTGGCCGCGCCGGACACCCGACAGGATCTCGGCGCGATCCTTCTCGATGGCCATGCGACGGCCGCGGCCGTAGCCGAGCTGCCGCCGCGCCAGATCGGGCGCGAGATCGTCGGCGGCCAGGGGCAACCCCGCCGGGACACCGTCGATCACAACGGTGAGGGCGGGACCATGAGATTCACCAGCTGTCAGAAACCGCAACATCAGCCCGCCATTCTATCGAAGAAACCGCAATTCCCCGGGAAGTCGTGGGCGGATTCCGGCGGAATCGAACGGGTCCACCTCTTGCACGGACCGGTGTGCGATGGCGCGTCGTGCGCTGCCGGCTCGTGGCGCTGGTCGAGGCGCGTTTGCGCGCGTGAGGAGAGGGCATGTATCTGCTGGGCGCGATACCGGCGCTTCTGAACGCAGTGGCGGGGGCAAGTGAACACGATGCGCTCAAGGGCGCAGCGGAATGGGGGCGCAGGCATGCCGGTGCCCGCGGCGTGTCGTTCGTCGCGGCCGGCACCGGACGAGCGCTCGCGACAGCGGGAACGTGCCCGCCGGCCGCCGACCGGCGTCTCGCGCTCGAGCGCGCGGAGGCCGCGGTCGAATCGTGCGGACCGCTGGCGCTCGCCACCGCTCCCATGTGTTCGGGCAGCGCCGTCCTCGGCGGTGTAGTGGTGAGCGGGGCAGCGGACCGGGCGGCGACGTTGCGCGACGCTGCGACGATTCTGTCGATTGTCTGTGCGCCGCTCGTGAAGGCCAGACTCGACGCGCTGGCCGCGCTCGAACGGGGCCGGCAGCAGGTCCCGGAGATCGCTGGCGTCAGCCCCGCCATCGAGGCGCTCCGCGACGAGATCGCCCGTCTGGCGCCGGCGCCGTTCGCCGTGCTGATCGAGGGCGAGAGCGGCACGGGGAAGGAGCTCGTTGCCCGGGCACTGCACCGGCTGAGTCCGAGGCGGGAGCGGCGGTTCGTGGCGGTCAATTGCGCCGCGTTGTCCGACGAACTGGTCGAAGCCGAGCTGTTCGGCCACAGCCGGGGCGCATTTACCGGGGCCGTGGCCACACGTGCCGGGCTGTTCGAGGACGCGCACGGTGGCACGCTGTTCCTCGACGAGGTTGCGGAGCTGTCGCTGCGGGCGCAGGCCAAACTGCTGCGCGTTCTGCAGGAGCGCGAGCTGCGCCGCGTCGGCGAGAACCACGCGCGGCCGATCGACATTCGCGTGGTGGCGGCCACCAACCGTCCGCTGGTCGAGGCGGTGCGCGCACGTGAGTTCCGTGAAGACCTGCTGTTCCGGCTGGCGGTCGTCAGGCTTCGCCTGGTGCCACTCCGCGAACGCGCCGAGGACATCGCGCCGCTCGCCACCCTCTTCTGGCAGAAAACGATGGCGCAGGTGGGGAAGGGGGCGGTGCTGGGCGCGGATGCACTCGCGCGGCTGGCGGCGTATGCGTGGCCGGGCAACGTCCGCGAGCTGCAGAACGTCATCGCAGGGCTGGGCGTGGCGGCGCCGCAGCGCGGGCGGGTGTCGGCGCGACTCGTGGATCATGTGCTGGCTGGTGCCGGCGCCTCGGGGGCGCGACCGCCCATGTCGCTGGCTCACGCCCGGCGACTGTGCGACCGGCAGACGGTGGCGGCGGCGCTGGCACGGCATGCCGGCCGACGATCGGCGGCGGCCCGCGAGCTTGGCGTGACCCGGCAGGGACTGAGCAAGCTCATCCGGCGGCTGCACCTGACCGAACCGGTCATCGAAGGCGTGGCGTGATGCACCGGCAGCGACCGGAGGCGAACGCGGCCTGGAGATGGTTTGTCCGGGCGGAACAACCGGCTGGAGACGGGGTCTAACTAATACGAGATCCTGCCGGCCGACGGGTGTTACCATGGCAGCGGGTACAACCGTGAAACCAGTTCGCGCCTTTACGTGGTCTGAGGCCGGCACCACTGACTGGGATCTCGTCCAGCAGTGCATCGTGGGCGACGAGGCCGCCTGCGCCCGCCTTGTAACCGATTACCAGCGCATGGTCTATCAGCTGGCGCTGCACCTGCTGGGCGACCCGCAGGAGGCCATGGACCTGTCGCAGGAAGTCTTCCTGCGGGTCTTCCGGACGCTGCCGCAGTTCCGCGGGCAATCGAGTCTGCGGACCTGGATCTACCGGATCGTCCTGAACCAGGCCTCGAACCGGCAGCGCTGGTGGCGTCGTCGGTTCCGATCGCATCAGGTGGCGCTCGAGGAGCACGTCGAGAACCACGGCGAGCTGCCCGAGAATCGCCGCCACGCGATGCCCGATCAGGTCCTGCAGCAGAACGAGACGGCGGCCCGCGTCTGGCGGGCGTTGTCCGAACTGCCGTTCGACCAGCGCGCGGCGATTGTGCTGCGCGAGATCGATGGGCTCAGCTACGAGGAGATCGCCGAGTCGCTCGGCATTGCGGTCGGAACGGTCAAGTCGAGGCTCGCCCGCGCACGGGTCAACCTGCGTGGAGCGCTGAGGGGATCGTCTGAGCGCGAGGGATAGACATCATGACGCTCGGCTGTGACGCGTACGGACACGATCTCGGCCCCTTCGTCGACGGAGAGCTCGACGGCGGCCGGATGCTGCGCCTGACGCGCCACCTGGAGGAGTGCGACGCCTGTGCGGCCGCGCTCGAGGAAGTCCAGCAGCTGGGACGGATTCTGCGCGAGTCGTCGCCGGTCGACGCCAGGCCGGGACGCTTCGACGGCTTTGCAGCCGGAGTCGTCGCCCGCAGCGTTGCGGAGCGGTCGATGTCGTGGCGCGCCACCTGGGAGCGCGCCATCGACGGCTGGCACTGGGTAATCGTCGGCGGGGGGTCGGTGGCTGCGACGTTCATCTCCACGTCGCTGCTGTCGGTGATCCTCGCATTCGGCGCGCCGCACCGCGAGGACTCGCTGTCGGCGATGGTCGACAACCTGTCGGCGCCGGCGGGCTTCCTGTTCGTCTACGCCTCGCCGGCCGGAGATCCCGGGCAGGATGTGGTGATGCTGCAGGTGGAAAACGGCCGACCGGCTGCGCCGCCGCTCATCTCCGACCTGGTCGTGTCCCGCACCAACACGCCCGCGACGGAAGCCGAGCTGGTTGCCCGCCTGCAGGAGCTGATTACCCACGATGGCCGCGTCATCTCGCTCGATGCGCTCACGCCCGAGCGGCGACTGGTGGCCGAAGCGCTGCTCGACGAAATCACGCGCCTGCGCGCCCGCACGACGCAGCCCACGCGTTCCTTCCGCGTCCACGAGATGCGCCTGGTCACGGGCGTCTCGGTCAAGCGCTCCTGACACTCGCGCGGCGGCGACCGCCGCCGGTTCACGGCCTCAACATCTTCGTCGCAGGCTCACGGCGCGAGCGAGCGCGCCGCGCTGTTCAGAAAGCGGTCGGTCGCCCGCACCACGACGTCGCCGGGCGACACCCCTTCCGGCAGCGTCAGCACGAAGCGTTCCACCGGTGAGTCCGCCAGGCCGTCCTCGGGATACACGGGCATCCACCGGCCGCCGGCAATCGCGTATTCCAGGCTTCGGACAGGACTCGCCGCGTCGCGGACGGTGAGCACGAGGCGCGTTCCGTCGCCTTCGTCGACCTCGATGATCGGCGGCGTGTTGTCGACCTCGACAATGTCGCTGTCCCGCCAGCCCGCCAGGGCGCGGTCGGTCGGGTTCGACAGCCGATCACTGGCAATCACACGGACAACGTAGCGGCCGTCGGCGACGGTGGTCGTGTCCCACACGTAGACCTGGCCGACGAGATCGTCGACGAGATTGCGCCAGGTGGCGTCGCCGTCGCGCCGATACTGCACGGTGTAGGTCAGCAGGTCGTTGTCGGCGTCTTCCGCGCGCCAGGTGATCGTCTGCAGTCCGCGCTCGAACATGCGCTCGCTCAGCGGCGGCGCGGCCGGCGGCTCGGCGCCAGGAGGCCGGCGCGCCTCGATCGTCGCTTCGTCCATGCCGGCAATCGCGGACTCGTCGTTCACGAACGGACGCTTGAAGACGACGCCCGGCGGATGAAGCGTCAGGGTGCGCACAACGGGGCGGCTGTTGCGCGGCAGATAGGCGAGCGTGACGGAGCGGAGCGCGGGAATTGCGCTGCCCGCTGGCGAGGTGAACACGGCGCGCCACTGGATGAAGCGCGCCGTTGGACTTGCGATCGGTTCACCTGAGCCGGCGCGATAGGGGCCCGCCCAGTCGCTCCAGGAGTCGTCGGGCCGTGCGGTGTTGCCCGAGCGGGTGAACAGCTCGATACCGCTCGTGCCGTCCCAGCGGATCAGCCCCCAGTTGGCGACGCTGCCGGTGTCGTGCACGGCCGAGGTATAGGTGGCCGGCGACTGGCGGCCACTGCCGACCGCCATCACACGTCCGGGATTCGCCGTGGCAAAGGCCGTCACGCCACCGGACGCGCCGGTGGCAAAACGGGTCACCTGGCGCGCGTCGACACCGGTAAAGAGATACACGTCGAGATCGGGAGTGACCCGGTACATCCGCCCGGCCGGGCCGGTCGCGACGATCACGTCGTCGCCGTCGAGGGCGAGGTCGTAGATGACGTCCGGTGTCGTCCAGATCTCTTCCCAGAGTCCTGAGGCGTCGATGCGGTAGAGCGAGGAGCGTCGGGGTGGCGACGTCGTGCCCGTGGAAGACGATCCCGCCGTCGAGCTCCCGCCAGCCGTCGCGGTTGCCGCCATGGTCACCGCGACCGACGTCGTTTCGCCAGCGCTGCTGCTTTCGTCGCCCTTCGCCACGCCTGCCGCCCAGATCACGTCGTCCGCTGTAACGACAAGGGCGCTGAGCTCGACCGTATCCGTATCGAGCAGCACGAACGGCCGGTCATCGTCGTAGCGGTAGAGCCGTCCGGGGGCTTCCGTGCCCGCGAGCACGCGTCCCTCCCCGTCGACTGCCAGCTCGACGACGTGCGATGCCTGAGGGCGATGAACGACTTCGCTCGTGCCGTCGGGGGCAACCCGGTAGAGCACGGCGGGACTGCCGGCGCCGACCCAGAGGCGCCCCTCGCCGTCGACGGCAAGCGCCCAGATGTAGGTCTCGCCCGGGTCGAACAGCACGCGGGCCGGTTCGTCGTTCTCGATGACGTAGACCTTGCCGTCGGGCGACGAGGCCGCGTAGAGGCGCGAACCGTCGATGGCGAGCGCGAAGATGTTCGCCTCCGGCGCGTCGAAGACCGTCTCTTCCTGAGTCGCACCGGGCGCCAGGCGCACGACGCGGCCGTCGCCACCGGTGCCTGCCCAGAGCGTGCCGTCCGGCGCCTGCAGCACGGACCAGACCTGCGCCGGCGTGCTCGTCAGTCGGTTCGCGAGCGCCGGGCCGGGCGTGATCTGGCCGGTCAGGCTGATGTAGACGCCGTCGGACGTGCCCTGGAGGAACTCGTTTGTCGTGCCGACGGTCCAGAACGTCGGGCCCGACGCTGCAACGGGTACGAGCAGCGCGGCGGTGAGAACGAGCAGAAGAAGAGTGTGATGGACGCGTCGTGGCATGTCGTCGTGGGGGTCAGCGGGCAGGCTCGAGCCTGAGCGTCAGCTCGTGCGAGCCGCGGACCGGTCGATCGAGTCGCACCTCCCATTCGCCGACCACGGCGCGGGAAACCGGTGTCGTCGCGACGGACGAATCGGCGCCGACGGCAGCCTGCACGGAGGGGGGAAGCGACGGCAGCACCCGGCCGTCGTGAACCGAGCCGGGCTGATCGGCAATGAGTCGGATGTAGATGCGGTTGTGACGCCGCGCCTCACGTACCCGGGTGAGCAGGTCGGCGAAACTCGAAGGGCTGGCGGGCCGCAGTTCGCGCCGCTCGAGATCCTGAAGCGACGGGCCGTCGGCGACGAACACCGTGAGCGCGCCGTCTACGTGCGTCGGCATCCTGACGGGCACTTCGATCGTGCGCGTGTCGCCGCGGTAGTCGCGCAGCTGGACGTGCAGCTGGTAGGTGCCTCCCCGTTCGGGACGAACCGTGTCGAGCCAGGCGCGCTCGATCGTGGACCAGACTTCTTCTTCAGCGGCCTCGACATCGAGTTCGAGCCGTTCGGCCGCAACCCTGCGATACGGATTGGGCAGCAGCGTACCGAGCGGCGCCGCGACCGACGAGGCGGCCAGCGCCAGCGCGTTGTCGCCCGCGTAGGCATCGTCGAATTCGATGACGCCGGCATCGCCGAGCGACAGCGTGCCCCGTACGTTGATCGACAGGACGCCGGTCTGCCGTTCCCAGGCCACCAGCGCGTTGAGTACCGCGGCGTACGTGAAGAGCGGCGTCAGCGACGGATCGTCGAGGACGAAGAACTCGAAACGCTGCGGTTCGGCGCCGCGCGAACGGAGCGTGAGCGTGACGTTGAGTTCGCGCGGCCCGTCGCCGAGCGCGCCGCCGACGACGGTCGGGCGATCCTGCGTAATGGTCCCGATAACCCGGCCGAGGCTCGCGAGCTTCATCGAGCTGTCGAGGCTCGGCAGCACCGTGACAACGTGCGCCTCGGTCATCGGCAGCTGAGTGGGGCCGAGGTTGAGGAACGGATGGCCGAAGGCGTACACGCGGTCGCCGTCGACATGCGTGACGGTTCCCGTCGCGCCCATCTCGAAGTCGCCCCGTACGAGCGCCATGCCAACGGGATCGCCGGGGCGCAGCGTGGCTGACGCGGTCGACGCCGGCGCTTCGGGTGCGGCGGCACGCGCGTCGAACGCCTGCTCGAGGCCGGCAGCGACGGCCGGCTCGAAGCCGTGCAGGGTGAGTGCGGCGCCGATCGGACGCAGCTGCGGCACGAGCTCGGTGAGACTTGCCGGCCCGATGAACTCCACCGGGTCGCCGAAGGGGCCGATGGGCGCCGCGGCGCGCCGGACGATCCGGCCAATCGCCTCGAACACCTGCGCAGGTGTGGCCGGCCAGTCGAGCGCGGGGACGGCCGACGCGCTGCGCGGCGCGCGCGACTCGATGTCCTCGATCATTTCTCCGATCGGCGTGATCCCCGCGATCGGCTCCTTCGGGAACGAGCCAAGAGAGTAGGAAACGGCGCCGATGAGCCGGCCGTCGACGTACACGGGGCTGCCGCTCATGCCCTGGATGACGCCCGTGTTGGCCAGCGGACCGCCCTCGAGGCGGGCGAGGATCAGGTTGCGCCGAGGTCCGATGACGTTGCGCATCACGCCGAGAATCGTGACGCGGAACTCCTCGAGGTTCTGGCCGGCGTAGACGGTGCGTCCGACGCCCACCATGCCGGGCCGGACTTCGTCGACCGGCATGATGCCCGCCGACTGGGGCGCGGCCAGGGCGACGACGCCCGCAAGGATCGCCAGGAGGACGGCAAGGGCCGGCACGCGCATGTGAGGTGGAGTCACTCCGTTCGATATATAACACGTAGGCATGGGGCGCATTGACCGGAGCCGGGGGCGTCTGTTACGCTCGGCAATCGTGAAGACGGCTTTCTTCTCCCATCGGACTGTTCCGGCGGCCGCCTGGTCGTTCCGCTGGTGGTACGTCCGCATGGCTGAAGAGGGCCGCATGCGCTGATCCACGCGAATGCGCGACAGTTCCCGGCCTCTTCAGCCTCGGCGCTGAAGAGGCCTTTTTTGTGTCTGTCGGAGTCCGATGCCCGCACTGATCGTAGAGACCGTCACGGCGTCCACCATGGCCGAGCTGCGCGCGGCCCGCGACCGCTCCACGGCGGACCTGGTCGAACTCAGGCTCGACGGCGTCCGCGACGTGGACGTGGGTGGCGCGCTCGACGGCCGGTCGCGGCCTGTCATCGTCACCTGCCGGGCCGCCTGGGAGGGCGGCGCGTTCGACGGCGACGAGCAGACCCGACTCGACATCCTCCGACGGGCGATTGAGCTCGGCGCGGAGTACGTCGATGTCGAGTGGCGCGCCGACCGACGCAGCCTGCCGCGCCGGTCCGGCACGAAGATCGTGCTCTCGCATCACGACTTCACGTGCACGCCCGGCGACCTGGGCGACCGCGTGCGGGCCATGGCCGGCGAGGGCGCCGACGTCCTGAAGATTGCCGTGACGGCACGGCGGTTGAGCGACTGCGTGACGCTGCGCGACGAGACGGCCATCGACCATCCGCACGTGGCGATCGCCATGGGGCCGGCCGGACGGATCTCCCGCCTGGTGCCGCTGGCATTCGGATCGCTCTGGACGTACGGCGGGACGGCCGCGCCAGGACAGAGTCCGGTCGACGAGCTGCGCGAGACCTTTTGCGTCCACGCGCAGCGGCCCGACACCCGTCTTTACGCCGTGGCCGGAGCACCGCTCGCGCACTCGGCGTCGCCGGCCATGCACAACGCGGCGTTCGCCGAGCTGGGCATCGATGCGGTGTACGTTCCGCTCGAGACGGCCGATGCCGATGAACTGCTGACCGTGGCCGAACGCTTCGGCGTCGAAGGCATCAGCGTGACCGCGCCGCTCAAGACGGGGGTGTTCGCACGCGTAACGGACCGGGATGCGCTCGGGACACGCACCGGGGCACTCAACACGCTCAAGCGCGAACACGACGCGTGGGCGGGGCGCAATTACGACGTGGCCGGATTCCTGTCGCCGTTCGACCGCGAGGGGATCGCGCTGGCCGGGCTGCGCTGCGTGGTGCTGGGGGCGGGTGGCGCGGCGCGCACGGCGCTGTTCGCTCTTCAGGAACGCGGTGCCGGGGTCGAAGTGTCGGCGCGCCGGCGCGAGCGGGCGGCGCAGCTGGCGAAGGAGTTCGGCGTGCAGGTCGGTGAGTGGCCTCCGAGGCCCGGCTGGGATCTGCTGATCAACACGACACCGGTCGGTACGTGGCCCGACGTCGAGGCGATTCCGATCGCCGAACAGGCCGTGGCCGGCGCCATGGTCTACGACCTTATCTACAACCCCGAGGAAACGGCGCTGCTGAAGGCTGCGCGCCGACGAGGAGCCCGCATCATTGGCGGACTCGAAATGCTCGTGGGGCAGGCGTGTCTGCAGTTCGAGTGGTGGACCGACCGCCCCGCGCCGCGTGACGTGATGCTCGCGGCGGCACGACGCTTCCTGACACAGAGGCAGGCCGAGAGATGACCCAGACGACGTTCGAACAGTTCACCGAGATGGCCAGTCGCGGCACGTTCGTGCCGGTGTGCCGCGAAATCATGGCCGACCTGCTCACACCCGTCTCTGCATTCCTGAAAATCGCCGAGCACTCGGACTACGCATTTCTGCTCGAGAGCGTCGAGGGCGGCGAGCAGCTGGGGCGGTACTCGTTTCTCGGCAAGGATCCCTTTCTCGTCGTGCGCGGGCGCGGCGAGCGGGTGACGCTCGAGCAGGGCGGGGTCGTCACCGAGCGCGAGGGCGCGTTCATCGACGTGCTCCGTGACCTGATGGCCGAGTTCTCCGCGCCGCACGTGCCGGGCCTGCCGCGGTTCACCGGCGGGGCCGTCGGCTACTTCGACTACGACGCCGCGGAGTGGTTCGAGCCGGCCGTCCGCCTGCCGAAGCCGCCCGCCGACCGTGACCAGGCGGCGTTCATGGTCTTCGACACGATCCTGGCGTTCGATCACGTCAAGCACCGGATCCTGGCGATTGCCAACGCGCGCGTCCGGCCTGGCGAAGACCTGCGGACACTCTACGACTTCGCCTGCGCGAAGATCGAGTTCCTCGAGCGCGAGCTCGAGCGGACGATCTCCCGGCCGCGGCGCGAGCCCGGTCCCCCGCTCGTTGTCACTGCCAACCAGACGCGCGAACAGTTCGAAGCGTCGGTCCGGAAGATTCAGGAGGACATCGCGGCCGGTGAGATCTATCAGGCCGTTCTGTCACAGCGCTTCGACACGACCACGACGGCGTCACCGTTCGACGTGTACCGGGCGGCGCGGCACATCAACCCGTCGCCGTACATGTTCTTCATCCGCATGGGACGCGACGCGATCGTCGGTGCGTCGCCCGAGATGCTCGTGCGGGTCGAGGGCGATCGGCTTGCCACTCATCCGATTGCCGGCACCCGGCCGCGCGGTGCCACGCCCGATGAAGATCTCAGGCTCGCCGAGGAGATGGCAGCCGATGAGAAGGAGCGCGCCGAGCACGTGATGCTGGTCGATCTCGGCCGCAACGATCTCGGGCGGGTGTCGAAGGTTGGTTCCGTGCAGGTATCGCGGTACATGGCGGTGGAGCGCTATTCGCACGTCATGCACCTGGTGTCGCGCGTCGAAGGCGAGCTCGCGCCCGGACGCGATCGACTCGACGCGCTGGCGGCCACGTTTCCGGCCGGGACGCTGACCGGCGCACCGAAGATCCGCGCGATGCAGATCATTGGCGAGCTCGAGCCGACCCGCCGCGGACTGTACGGCGGCGCCGTCGGCTATCTCGACTTTGCCGGCAACCTGGACTTCTGTATCGCGATCCGCACGGTCACGATGCGCGACGGCCAGGCGTCGGTGCAGGCCGGCGCCGGCATCGTGGCCGACTCGAAGCCGGCGGCCGAGTACCAGGAGACCTGCGACAAGGCGCGCGCCATGCTGCAGGCGCTCGAAATGGCCAACGCCGGCATCTGACGGTGCCGGTGCGAGAAGCGCCGTGCAGGCGCGACGGAGAGGGCAGTGGTACTGTTGATAGACAACTACGACTCGTTCACCTGGAACCTGGCGCACCGCCTGGGTGAGCTGGGCGCCGAGGTGAACGTCGTGCGCAACGATGCAATCACCGTGGCGGAGATCGAGGCGCTCGCGCCCGATCGGATCGTGATTTCGCCCGGGCCGGGCCGGCCCGAGTCGGCCGGTATCACCATCGACGTCCTGCGCCGTTTCCACGGTCGGCTGCCGTTGTTCGGCGTGTGCCTCGGCCATCAGGCGCTCGGCGTGGCGTTCGGCGGACGCGTGGTCCGCGGCGCCGTTCCGATGCACGGGAAAGTGTCGCGGGTGGTGCACGAAGGGCAGGGGCTGTTTGCCGGCGTGGAGTCGCCGTTCGACGCGGGCCGCTATCATTCCCTGGTCATCGATCCGGATGCCGTGCCGGACGGCTTCTCGGTCACCGCGCGTGTCGAGGGCGAGGGCACGATTATGGGGATCGCGCACCGCGAGCATCCGACCTACGGTGTGCAGTTCCATCCGGAGTCGGTGCTGACGACGGTCGGCCACAGGATTCTCCGGAACTTCCTGGACGCGAAGTGACGTGATGTCGTTCCCCGCGCTGTTCGAACAGCTCAGACGCCACGAGGACCTGACGACGGAGCAGGCGGCCGCCGTGATGGGCGAGATCATGGACGGCCGGGCGCAGCCGTCGCAGATTGCCGGACTGCTGATGGCGCTCGCGCTCAAGGGCGAGCGGCCGTCGGAGATGGTCGGATTCGCGCGGGCGATGCGCGAGCGCGCCACGAAGCTGCCCGCGCCGGTCGACGACGTGTTCGATACGTGTGGAACCGGCGGCGATGGGGCGCACACGTTCAATGTGTCGACGGCCACCGCGCTGGTGCTGGCCGGCGCCGGGGTGAAGGTGGCGAAGCACGGCAACCGGGCCGTGTCGAGTCGGGCTGGCAGCGCGGACGTGTTCGAGGCGCTCGGTGTGAGTCTCGAGGCATCGCCCGAGACCGTGCATCGGAGCCTCGAGGCCGCCGGGATCGCGTTCTTCTTCGCACCGCTCTGGCACCCCTCGATGCGACACGCAGCGGTCCCCCGGCGCGAGCTCGGCGTGCGGACGGCGTTCAATCTGCTCGGGCCGCTGACGAACCCTGCCGGCGCACGACGGCAGGTGGTGGGCGTTTCGCGCCCGGAGCACACGGAACTGGTGGCGCGCACACTGGCGGCCCTCGGTACGACGCGCGCGTGGGTCGTGCACGGCGCGGGCGGACTCGACGAGATCTCGACGCTCGGGCATACGAAGGTGTCGGAAGTGCGTGATGGAACGGTCAACACGTTCTACGTGCACCCGGCCGATGTCGGGCTGCCGGTCGCGACGCGTGAGGCGCTGGCGGGTGGAACGGCCGAGGAGAACGCAGAACTGGTGCGACGCCTGCTCGAGGGTGAACCGGGACCCCGTCGCGACATCGTGCTGCTCAATGCGGCCGCCGCGCTGCTCGTGGCCGGTCGGGCGGCAACGCTCGGCGAAGGGCTGACGCTGGCGGCACGAAGTATCGACGAGGGGGCGGCCGCCGGGGCGCTCGATCGCCTCCGCACGGAGTCACGGCAATGAGCAGCCTTCTCGATGCGGTCACCGCGGCGGCGCGACGCGCCGCCGACGAGCGCGAGCGGACCGCTTCACCCGGCGAGCTCGAGCAGCTGGCGGCCGGTCGGCGCGGCGCCGGCGTGCGTTTCGGCGACGCACTCGCCGCGCCCGGCATTCGCATCATCGCCGAGTGCAAGCGGCGTTCGCCTTCGCGGGGCATTCTGCGGCAGGACTACGATCCGGAGGCCATCGCCACGGGCTACCAGGCCAGTGGGGCCGCGGCCGTGTCCGTGCTCACGGAGCCGACGTTCTTCGACGGTTCCCTCGACCACCTGCGCGCCGTCCGGAAAGCCGTCACGCTGCCCGTACTGCGCAAGGACTTCATCGTCACACCGTTCCAGATCCTGGAAGCCGCCGCGGCCGGTGCCGATGCCGTGCTGCTGATCGTCGCGTCGCTCGACCAGGCGGAACTCCGGGCGCTGTCGCAGGAGGCGAGGCGGCTGAACCTCGACGCGCTGGTCGAAGTGCACGATCGGCGTGAGCTCGATCGCGCGCTCGACGCGGGAGCGACGATCGTTGGCGTCAACAGCCGCAACCTGCGGACGCTGGAAGTTTCGCTCGACGTGTTCGACCGGCTGGCCGGACACATTCCCGACGGTGTCGTGGCGGTGGCCGAGAGTGGCCTGCGGACGGCAGACGATCTGCGCCGACTGAGCACGCTCCGGTACGACGCCTTCCTGATCGGCGAGCGCTTCATGACGATGCCCGATCCCGGCGCGGCGCTGGCGGGGCTGCTGCGCGAGGCAGGCGGGACGGCGTGATGCGGCCGCGAATCAAGATCTGTGGCATCACCCGCGCCGAGGATGCGGCACTGGCGGTCGAGCTCGGCGCCGACGCCATCGGCTTCGTGTTCTGGCCGCGAAGCCCGCGCGCGATCGCGCCGGCCGATGCCCGTGCGATTGAGCGCGCTCTGCCGCCGCTCGTCAGCCGCGTCGGCGTGTTCGTGGATGCCACCCCTGGCGAAGTCGCCGAGGTGGTGCGAGCCGCCGGTCTCGATGTCGTGCAGCTGCACGGTGACGAGCCTGTCGATCGTTATCTGGAAGTGGATGCGCGGATCGTGAAAGTGGCGCCGCTCCGTGACGACGGCGACGTGACGACTGCGGCCGGGTGGCCGGCCGGCGTGATGCCGCTCGTCGATGCTGTCGATCCGGACCGTCGCGGAGGAACAGGGCGCCGCGCTGACTGGACGCTGGCCGCGCGCCTCGCATCGATGCGTCCGCTGCTGCTGGCCGGTGGGCTCGATGCCGACAACGTGCGCGAGGCCATCCGCAGGGTGCGCCCCTGGGGCATCGACGTATCGTCGGGCGTCGAGCGAAGGCCGGGCGTCAAAGACGCCGAGCGACTGCGTGCGTTCTTCGCGGCCGTCGCTCGAGCGCGGGAGGAATTGTGAGCACATCAGTAACGCCACCGGGACCGGTCTTCGGCCGGCGCGATCCGGATGCGCGCGGGTACTTCGGCGAATTCGGCGGGCGCTTCGTTCCTGAAACGCTCGTTGCACCGGTCGACGAGCTCACCGGAGCGTACTTCGAGGCACGGCAGGATCCGGCGTTCCGTCGGGAATTCCAGGAGCTGCTGCGGACATGCGTGGGGCGGCCGACGCCGCTGTACGAGGCGCGGCGCGCGGCAGCCGGCACGGGCGTCCGGCTGTTCCTCAAGCGTGAAGATCTCGCGCACACCGGCGCGCACAAGATCAACAACGCGCTCGGCCAGGCGCTGCTCGCACAGCGCATGGGCAAGCGGCGGATCGTCGCGGAAACCGGGGCGGGACAGCACGGGGTGGCCACCGCGACGGCCTGTGCGCTGCTCGGTCTCGAGTGCGTGGTGTACATGGGCGTCGACGATATGGCCCGCCAGGCGCTGAACGTCTTCCGTATGCGGATGCTCGGAGCCTCGGTCGTCGGCGTCGACAGCGGCAGCCGCACACTGAAGGATGCGATCAACGAGGCGATGCGCGACTGGGTGGCGCATGCCGACTCGACGTACTACCTGCTCGGTTCCGCACTGGGCCCTCATCCGTATCCGCTGATGGTCCGCGAGTTCCAGTCGGTCATCGGCCAGGAGGCGAGGGCGGCCATTCTCGAACAGGCCGGCCGGCTGCCCGATATCGCCGTCGCCTGCGTCGGCGGCGGCAGCAATGCCATCGGTCTGTTCGACGCGTTCATCGATGACGCATCGGTCCGTCTGATCGGCATCGAAGCGGGCGGCCGGGGCATCAGCCCCGGTGAGCACGCCGCGCGGTTCGCCGGGGGAGCGCCCGGCGTCCTCCACGGCACGCGCAGCCTGCTCCTGCAGGACGAGCACGGCAACATCCTGCCGACGCATTCCGTGTCGGCCGGTCTCGACTATCCATCGATTGGTCCGGAGCATGCCTGGCTGGCTTCGATCGGCCGGGGCGACTACCAATGGATCGACGATGACGCGGCGCTCGACGGATTCGCGTGGCTGGCACGGACCGAAGGCATCCTGCCGGCGCTCGAATCGTCGCATGCGCTTGGCTGGGTGCAGCGCCACCTGCGCGAACTGCCCGACGGTACCATCCTGCTCGTGAACCTGTCGGGCCGCGGGGACAAGGACGTCGAGACGGTGCGTTCGATCATGGAGGCGCGACAGGCCGGGGGTGAGGCGTGAACCGCTTCGCGCGTGCCCTTGCCCCGGCCGACCGGCCGCGTCTCGTGGCCTACGTCACTGCCGGTGACCCCGACCCGGCTCGTTCGCGCGACGTGCTCCGCGGCCTTGTCCGCGGTGGCGCTGACGTCATCGAGCTCGGGGTGCCCTTCTCGGATCCGGTGGCCGACGGTCCGGTCATCCAGCGTGCGTCGGAGCGGGCGCTGGCCGCCGGGACGACGCTCGGCGGCGTTCTGGACATGGTCGCCGACCTGCGTCGCGAATCCGACGTGCCGGTCGTCATCTTCACCTACCTCAATCCGGTACTGCGGCTCGGGTTCGATACGTTCGTGGCCCGTTCGGCCGAGGTCGGCGTCGACGGGGTGCTGCTGCTCGATATTCCGATCGAGGAATCGGGGGAGGCCCGGACGGCGCTCGAGTCGCGTGGACTCGACCCGATTTACCTGGTGAGCCCGACGACTACCGATGCGCGGCTGCGCGTGGCGGCCGAGCACGGGAGAGGGTTCCTGTACGCTATCTCGCGCCTGGGCGTGACGGGCATGCGCGACGCGCTGGCGGAATCGGCGCGCCCGCTCGTGGCGCGCATCCGCCGGTTTACCGATCTGCCGGTCGCGCTGGGCTTCGGCATTTCGCGTCCCGAACATGTCCGTGAAGTGGCAACGTTCGCTGACGCAGCCGTCGTCGGCAGCGCGATCGTGAAGGTGATTGACGAGGCCGCGCGCGAGGGCCGCGACGTGGGGAAGGCGGTCGAGGAGTTCGTCCGATGGTTGAAGACTGGTGCCTGACGGGGACGGCGCGATGACGCGCGGGACTGCCGAGCCGCCCTTTCGACGCATCGGGATTGTGGGCACCGGCCTGATTGGCGGCTCGATCGCGCTGGCGGCGCGCCGCAGGTGGCCCGGCGTCGAAGTCGTCGGGACGCCGTCGCGCTCGGGGCCGCTCCCCGAAGGCATGCTCGATCGGACGACGGCCGACGTCGCGGAACTGTCGCTGACCTCCGACCTGGTGGTGCTCGCCGTGCCGGTACCGGTGATGCCCGGACTGATGCGGACGATTGCGGCGTCGGGCTCGGCTGCGCTCGTGACCGACGTCGGCTCCACGAAGCGCGGCGTCATGCGCGCCGCCAACGAGGCCGGTCTTCCCGCGTTCGTCGGCGGTCACCCGATGGCCGGCGGCGAGAAGCCGGGCGCGTCCGAAGCGCGGGCCGACCTGTTCGTCGGCCGCCCGTGGCTGCTGATCGAAGGATCGGCCGGGCCTGAGCTGCGGGAACGCTTCGAGCAGTTCGTGCGGGCACTTGGCGCGGTGACGCACTGGATGGACGCGGCGGCACACGATCGGGCCGTGGCGTACGTGAGCCACCTGCCGCAGGTGGTGGCGGCGGCGCTGATGAACGCGGCCGAGGCCGTTGCCGCGACCGGACCGCACGTGGCGGGCAAGGCCTTCGGTGAGATGACGCGCCTGGCATCGAGCCCTCCGGATCTCTGGCAGGGCATCTGCACTGAAAATGCGGACTTCGTCCGCGAGGCCCTGCAGACGTTCCTCGCGCAACTGCCGGGGGCCGGCGAAGATGTCGGCGCGTGGATCAACGACGCCCTCCAGCGCTCGGGGCAGGCACGGGGACGATGGCTGGCCAGACAGGGCGGCACGACAGGCGACCGCGGCGTGTGATCCTGCCGCGCGACGTCCGGCGGGCAATTGTCGAGCACGCGCGGGCGGATCTGCCCGATGAGTGCTGCGGCCTGCTGGTAGGACGCCTGTCCGGTTCCACCACGAGCGTCGTGGCCGCCGTGCCGATGCGCAACGTGGCGGCGAGCCCGGTGCGCTACCGGATCGACGATCGCCAGCACATCGATCTGCGACGATTCCTGCGGCGGTTCTCCCCGCCGCTGCTCGTCGTCGGTGTCTACCACTCACATCCGGATGGCAGGCCCGAGCCGTCGGCGACAGACGTTGCCGAGGCGTACTACCCGGACTGGACCTACGTGATTGTCGGGTTGAAAGGGAGTCGGGCCCGCATTCGGGCCTTTGCGCTCGAGCAGGCTCGCATGGTGCCGGTCCCGATGCTGTCAGGTTCCGACGCTTCCCGCTAGCGCATCGGTGAACAGGGCACACACGTGCCGCGAGGGGGCCTGACTCGTCGACGGGACCGTCGTCAGTCGAAGGGACTGACGGGCGGCATGTGGTCGGGTTCCCGCGTGAAGAGCTTCAGATAGCCGACGCGGAGCACTCCGAAGACGAGTCCGAGCACCAGCGCCACGGCCAGGAGCACTCCGGCCATGCTGACCGAACCGATGAGCAGGTCGGCCACCGTGATCTGCTCCGCTTCGACCGGCGTGTCCGGAATGACGCTGACGACGTAGGGACGTGAGAGCGAGGACTGCAAACTGGTCTCCGTCCCTGCATTTTACCGCCCCTCGGCCGACGCCGTAACGGTGGCCACCTTCTTGAGCGACGCGCGGTACTCGAGGATGGCGTCGCAGAGCGCCTGGGCGACCTGCTGGCGGTAGGCGGGCTGCTTGAGCAGCGCGGCCTCGGCCCGGTTCGTCAGGAATGCAACCTCGGCAAGCACGCTCGGCATCTGCGCACCAATCAGGACGACGAACGGCGCCTGCTTCACGCCGAGATCCTGGAAACTGCTGTTGCGCGCCTTCAGCCGCCTGACGAGCGACGCCTGGACCGTGCCGGCCAGCTCGCGCGACTCGGCAATCTTGTTGTTGTTCGTGATGGCGCGGACGAGCTGCGGCAGCGTGTGCATCGAGTGCGAGCTGGCGGCGTTCTCGCGCGCCGCGACGGCTTCGGCCTGCGGGTTGGTCGCCAGGTTCAGGAAATACGTCTCGACGCCGGCCGTCTCGCGGCGCGGGCTCGAGTTGGCGTGAATCGACAGGAACAGGTCGGCCCGCTCTTCGTTCGCGATGGCCGTGCGCCGCTCGAGCGGCACGGCGACGTTCTTCCGCCGCGTGAGCACGACCTCGAAGCCAGGTTGTTCGAGCAGCAGCTTTTCGAGGCGGAGGGCGATATCGAGGACCACTTCCGCTTCGGTGACCCCGTTGGCCTGCGCGCCCGGATCCGGGCCGCCGTGTCCCGGGTCGATCACGATGCGCGAGACACCAAGACCGAGCTGGCGCGCGAGCGAGTAGCCGCCGCGGATGGTGGACGGTGGCGCCGGCGGGGCGAGCGCCTCGTCAGACACTTCGTCCGTGTCGGCAGCGCCGGTCGACGCCAGAGTGGCTTCCGCCTCGCCTGACTCCACGTCGGCATCGCCTGGATCCGGAGCGGGGGCCGCCGGCCGCGCCTCGGCATCGGTCGACGACGGAGAATCCGCGAGCGCCGGCGTCGCTGGGACATCCGCCGGCAGCTCGCGCTTCGCGTCGGACTCAGCGCCGGACGCGGAAGTCGAGGGAAGGGGGAAGGGCGGCGGCGCGGGGACGGCGTCCCGGCGCCGTGTCGCGGTGTCGGCTGTTTCCGCCGGTTCCGCGGCGTCGGACGGCGACTCGAAATCGAAGGCCACGCGGTCCGGGCCGTAGAGGGTGAAGCCGCTCTGACGCGCCTGTCCCTTGACACGCACCTCGACGCGGAGGCCGTCACCCGCATTCTCGAGCTCGACCGCCTCGATGGCGCGTCCACGGATGCGCCGCGCTGCTTCGACGATGGCGCGCGCCGCCTCAGCGTTGGCGAGCGTGAGCGTGACCCGACCCTCGGCGCCCGGCGCGGCCGCGAACGTCGTTTCGCGGCTCAGTTCGAACGTGAGCCGTTCACCACGGGGCAACACCGTGTGACTGAGCCCTCGTACCGCGACCGGCTCAGCAGGCTTCGCGGGGGCAGCCGCAGGCCGTGCGGCTGGGGAAGCTGGCGATGCGGCGCTGCGACCGGTGCCGGCTGCCGCCGGCGCGCTGGCAGCAGGTCGACGCTCGGACGGAGCGGTGGCGCGCGCGACGGCCTCACCTCCGCGAGGACGCTTCAGTTCGGCCAGTCGTCCATCGACGCGCCGCACGAGCGAGCTCGACGGGTACTCGCGGCGCAGCCACTCGAGCAGCGAGACGGCCTTGTCGCGATCGCGGGCCTGTCCTTCCCGCTCCCAGGCCAGCTGGAGCACGCCGGCCGCCTGCCAGAGCGCGTTGTCCGAGTAGCCGCTGCGCGGGTAGCGGCGGACGATCTGTTCATAGGCCGTTGCGATCGATCGCAGCGTCGTGAGCGATGGGGCGGCCTGCCTGCGTGCCGCCTGCTCGCGCGCCAGGGCCCGTTCATAGCGGACCTTTGCCGACTGCGCCTCGGCCGGCGTGGGCAGGCCGACCAGCACGACGGCGAAGAGAATCGCGGCGAGAGCGGAACTGCACGTTCTGAGTCGCATGGGCATGACTATCGAAGCTGCGCGTCCACTTCGTCGAAGTAGCTCTGGTCGACGAGCACCTCGCGCTTGCCGCCGGCCGCCGGCGAGACGATGCCGTCGGCTTCCATCATGTCGATGAGCCGGGCGGCACGGCTGAAGCCGATGCGCAGACGGCGCTGCAGATACGAGATCGACGCCTGACCGGTGGACACGACGATGCGCGCGGCTTCGTCGTAGAGGTCGTCCTTTTCGAACTCGAGCCGTTCGGGGCCGGATTTCTCCTCGGCCGTGATCGTGGTGTCGTAGACCGGTTCGCCCTGCTTGCGCAGGAACACGGCCAGCCGATCCGTCTCCTTCTCGGAGATGTACGGGCCGTGGATGCGGACCGCACGCGACGAGGCCGGCGGCAGGTAGAGCATGTCGCCCTTGCCGAGCAGCTGCTCGGCGCCGTTGCCGTCGAGAATCGTCCGCGAATCGATCCGCGAGGCGACGCGGAAGGCGATGCGCGCCGGCAGGTTCGCCTTGATGACGCCGGTGATGACGTCGACCGACGGACGCTGCGTTGCCAGGATGAGATGGATGCCGACGGCACGCGCCATCTGCGCGAGGCGGCAGATCGATTCCTCGACTTCCTTGCCGGCGACCATCATCAGGTCGGCGAGCTCGTCGATGATGACGACAATGAAGGGGAGCGTCTTCAGCGGCTGCCCGTCGGGCCCCTTCGCCTCACTGTTCTCGGCCAGCTCGGCCTTCACGTTGCGGTTGAACTGTTCGATGTTGCGGACCCCGTGCGCGGCGAGCAGCTTGTAGCGCTCCTCCATCTCGCGCACCGCCCAGCGCAGGGCGTTGGCGGCGAGCTTCGGATCGACGACCACCGGCGTCAGCAGATGCGGAATGCCGGCGTACATGCCGAGCTCGAGCCGCTTCGGGTCGATCATGATGAACCGCACGTCGTCGGGTGTCGCACGGAAAAGGATGCTGCTGATCATCGCGTTGACGCTGACCGACTTGCCCGCGCCGGTCGAGCCGGCGATGAGCAGGTGGGGCATCGTCGCGAGATCGCTGACGAACGGCTCGCCGTGGATGGTCTTGCCGAGCGTGAGCGTGAGCTTCGACGTCGAGCGCGTGTAGACGTCCGACTCGAGCAGCTCGCGGAGCGTGATGGCTTCGCGACGGTGGTTCGGAATCTGGATGCCGACGGTCGACTTGCCCGGAATCCGGTCGATGAGCACCGACTCGGCCTGCATCGCGAGACACAGGTCGTCGGCAAGGCCGGTGATCCGGCTGTACTTGACGCCGGCGTCCGGCTTGAATTCGTAGGTGGTGACGACCGGGCCGGGGTGGATCTGGACGACCGAGCCCGCCACGGCGAACTCGCGGCACTTTTCCTCGAGCAGCCGCGCGTTCTCCATCAGCTCGCGCTCGTCGACCTTCTGCTGATCCTTCGGCGCATCGAGCAGCGTGAGCGGCGGCAGCTGATAGCCGCCCTGGCGGCGCTCGACGGGCGAGAGCGGCTCGCTGTCGCCGAGCGGCAGCGCCTGCGGCGTCGGCGCCGACCGCTTGAGGATGGTCGGTGCGCGCCGGGGCGCGGCCGGCACATCTTCCTCGTCGTCTTCGTCGTCCTCGTCCTCGTCGGCCGGCTCGGGCGCCGGACGGCCGCGGAGGCGCGACTGGCGCGCCTCGCGGATGCGGGCGGCGGCCTCACTCGCCTTCTGTTCGATCTCCGAGGCGCGCTCAGGGTCGGCCTTCTTCAGCTGCTTCTGAAGGATCTGCTGGCGTTCGCGCCGGCGGCGGCGTTCGGCACGCCAGTCCTGGAACCGGGCGACGAGGCCCCGTTCGATGCGGAGGCGCTGGCCGAGCGACGAGGCGGCCTGCCCGAGCGAGAAGCGCGTCGTGAGCATGACGCCGAGCACGGTCAGCGTGAGCAGCAGGATGGCCGTTCCGGTCCGGTTCAGGTAGCTCGTCAGCACGCTGGCCGTCAGCCGGCCGAGCAGGCCGCCGGCCGCCATCGTCCCGTCGGGATCGATGGCGCCGACCAGGAGGGCGAGCAGCCCCGCCACGCAGGTAGTCAGCAGGGCGGCGCCGGCGAGCTTACTGTAGCCGTTGTCGATGCTCGTGCACCAGAAGTAGTGCCAGCCGATGAAGACGAGCGCTGCCGGCAGCAGGAAGGCCGTGTAGCCGAACAGCTGGAGCGAAATCGTCGACAGCAGCGCACCGAACCGGCCCGCGAAGTTCTCGACCTCGTCGCTCGTCACGTCGTTGAAGAACGGAACGGGGTCGAGCGGGCTGTGCGTGGTCAGCGCGAGCAGCCAGAGCAGCGAGGCGGCAAAGAGCACCACCCCGATCACTTCGCTCACGCGACGACGGGCAAAGGCGGCATCCGGCAACGAAGTTCTCCTCGTTCTCCTCACGCTTCCATCACGACCGGCAGGACGAGCGGGCGACGGCCCACCCGCCGCCGGAATTCACGCTGCAGCTCCCGGCGCACGCGTTCCTTGAGCAGCCCGGGGTCCGTCCGTTCCTCGGCCGGCGCATCGCTCACCGTACGACGCAGCAGGGTCGGAAGTTCCCTGAGCACGTCCTCGTGCTTCGGATCGACCGCCAGTCCCCGCGTGATGACTTCCGACGTCGATTCCACCTCGCCCGTCCGGCTGTTGATCACCACTACGGGAACCACGACGCCGTCGCCCGCCAGGTGCTTCCGGTCGCGCAGTACTTCGTCGGCAATCTCGCCGCTGCGGGTTCCGTCGATCAGGACCCGACCGGCGTTGACGCGGTCGACGATGCGCCCGCCCTCGTAGTCGAACCGGACAACGTCGCCGTCCTGCGCCATCAGGACGGTCGTGCCCGGCGACACGAGACGGGCCAGCCGGGCATGGCGGGCGAGCTGCCGGTACTCCCCGTGTATCGGTACGAAAAATCTGGGCTTCACCAGTGACAGCACGAGTTTCAGCTCCTCGCCGCTGCCGTGGCCGGAAACGTGGACGTGCTTGTCGCTGTCGGTGATGATTTCGGCGCCGCGCCGGGCCAGGTGGTTCATCACCCGGCCGACGGCCCGCTCGTTGCCCGGAATAATCCGGGCCGAGAAGACCACCGTGTCGTCCGGGGCGAGACGGACGTGCCGGTGGTCGTCGACCGCAATCCGCGGCAGGGCCGCCATCGGCTCGCCCTGCGAGCCCGTGCACAGGCACAGGACGTCGGTCGCGGGGTATTCGCGGACGTCGCTTTCACGAATCTCGAGGCCGGCCGGCAGCTTCAGGAAGCCCAGCCGCATCGCAATCTGCGAGACGTGCTGCATTCCGCGGCCGACGAAGGCGACTTTCCGCCCGAACTGCTCGGCCAGGTCCACCAGCACCTGCATGCGGTAGACGCTCGACGAGAAGGCGGCGACGATGAGACGTCCCTGGGCACCGCTGAAAATTTCCTCGAAGGCAGGGATGACGCTCCGTTCAGAGCCGCTGAAGCCGTCGCGGTCGGCGTTCGTGCTGTCGGCGAGGAGCGCCAGGACGCCGCGCGTGCCAAGCTCCGCCAGGCGGTGCAGATCGAACGTCGCGCCATCGATCGGCGTCTGGTCGATCTTGAAATCGCCCGTGTGGACAATCACGCCGGCCGGCGTGTGGATCGCCAGCGCGAGGCAGTCGGGCATGCTGTGCGTCACGCGCAGGAACTCGACGCGCAGGGGCCCGATTTCGACTTCCTCGCCGGCCCGGATGGGGCGAAGCCGATCGCCCGGGTCGTGGCCGTACTCCTGAAGCTTCGGCGCGACGAGGGCCAGCGTGAACGGCGTGCCGTAGACCGGGCCGTCGAAGCGGCCGAAGACGTGCGGCACCGCACCGATGTGGTCTTCGTGCCCGTGGGTGAGCACGAGCGCGGCGATGCGGTGGCGCTCGATGGCCGACAGGTCCGGGATCACCAGGTCGACGCCGAACAGATCGGGATCCGGAAACATCACGCCCGCGTCGATGAGCAGGGCGGTCTCGCCGCACGCGACGAGCAGCATGTTCATGCCGAACTCGCCCACGCCACCGAGCGGAATCACGTCGACCGAAGCGGACGTCGATGCCCCCAAAGCGTCGAACACGCCGAAAACCTCGAGCTACGACTGCCGGACGAGCGCGGCTCGCGGACACGGTCCACGGGCGGCGCCGGCGCGGGCGCGCCGGTCGGATTCGTCCGGCCTGATGGACCGCTGGGAGGGATCCGGTTCAGGCAGGAAGCGGCGACGACTATACCACAGGCGGCCGATGCACCGAGCTGAACAGGTCGGCCAGGCGCGCCAGTTCCTGCAGGTCGAGCGTCTCGGGGCGCCGTCGCGCGTCGAGGCCGGCCAGCGCGACGACGGCCGGCGCCGTCCGGTCGAAGTCGCGGAGCGCGTTGACCAGCGTCTTGCGTCGCTTGCCGAACATCGTCCGCACCATCCGCTCGAACAGCGCGTCGTCGACGACCTTCACGGCCGGCGGGCCGAATGCGAGTCGAAGCACCGTCGAGTGCACCTTCGGCGCCGGCGAGAACGCGCCGGGTGGCAGGTCGAACAGCCTGGTGATCGTGGCGTGGCGCGAGAACAGGACTGTCAGTATCCCGTAGTCCTTCGTCCCGGGCTTCGCGACCAGTCGGTCGGCCATCTCCTTCTGCAGCATCACGACGGCATCGGCGAACAGCCGTTCCCGCTGGTGCCACTCGAGCATGCGGAAGAGAATGGGCGAGGCGATGTTGTAGGGCAGGTTGCCCACGATCCGGTACCGCCGGCGCTGCGGCCCGCCGCTGAGCCTCGCAGCGTCGGGCGGGTGCTGCGGCTCGAGGCCGCGAAGCACGGGGAGAACGTCGGTCTCGAGCACGTCGCCGGTCATGACGGTGACGTTGCGCGGCACCTGTTCGGCAAGCTGGGCGACCAGGTCGCGGTCGATCTCGACGGCGAGGATGGGAGCGCCCGAGGCGGCCAGCGGCAGCGTCAGCGCGCCGCGTCCCGGCCCGATCTCGAGAAACACGTCTCCCGGCTGTGGATCGACGGCCTGCACGATGCGCCGCGCCCAGGCGGGGGCGAGAAAGTGCTGTCCGAAACGGCGACGCGCCCGGGGCGCGGGGCGATGAACCGTCGGTGGCGGCGTCCGCGGCGTCGTCTTCGGGCTCACGATTCGCCTTCCTCGGTCAGCACCGCGATGTACAGATCGTCGCCGGGCGGCAGCACGACGTCGTACAGACCGTCGGGGCCCGCGGGCAGGTCGATCGCAGCAACCGGCGTCCCCGTGCGGGCCGCGTAGAGCGTGCCGCGCGTCGTGACCGCCGGGCGCAGCCGGATCCACGGCGACGGTCCGACTGCCTGGAGGACGAGCAGCACCCGACGGCCGTGCCGCCAGGCGGACACGCGCGTGTCGTTGCGCTGCCGAAGAGGCTCGAACCCCGCGAGCCCAGCGTCGGCCATGTCCGGCCAGCCGGCCTCGAGCAGGATGCGTCGGACGTGGGCTTCGGCTTCGGCCGGCCACGCGGCTTCCGGGACGTGCCGCACGGTCACCGGCGGCCGGCCGGAAGGGCGACTGAACGTGTAGCTGGCCCCGTCGCGGTTTGCATAGCAGAGCGCACCGGGCTCGGCGCATGCGCCGGCGAGCGGCGCAGGCAGACAGGCCAGCGGCCACGAGCCGCCGGGCGTGTGCTGCAGCAGGACCTTGCGGCAGTCGGTCGTGGCGACGGGCACGGTCGTTCCTTCGACTCTCAGGTGCGTTTCGGAGAAAACCTCGGCGAGCGGATCGTGCAGCGTCGGGAACCGGCTCCAGATCCAGGCGGCAAGCCAGGTCGGCTCGCGCGAATTCTGCGGCACGGCGGGGTGGAATGCAAATACGCTCGGCACGGCCGAGACGATCGCGACGGTCCAGAGCACGGCGGGGCGAAGCAGCCGGTGCTCGTGCACGCAGCGCCAGAGCGGCACGGCGAGCGGGATGAACCAGAGCGCATAGCGGGTCAGGCTCGGCGTTCCGCCGTGATGCGGATTGCTCGTCTGCGCGAACGAATACAGAAAGAGGCACGCCGTGGCCGCGGCGACCGTCAGGTCGGATGACATGAGCGCGCGCGGGGCAAGGCGCGCGCTCACCCCGAGAGCTATCGCTCCCGCGAGGAGCAGCATCGGGTAGTTGCCGATGAGGCCCATCGACGGATCGATCACGGGTGCGGCGAGCTCGGCCAGGCTCGGCAGTCCGGATCGTGTGGCGTAGAGCAGCAGTGAGGGTGTGTCGTGCCGCAACAGCGTGTAGATCGGCTGCAGCGCCGCCAGCGCCATGCCGATCGCCGCGCCGCTGACCATCCGCCGATCGCGCAGCATCGAGCCCCGCCGCGTCGCCGCCTGGACCGCGACGATGAGCGCAGTGACGACGGCAATCGGCGGGTTCTGCGTGGCGGCGGCGCCGGCGGCGATCGGCGCCACCCACGGGCGGTCGCGCATTGCGATGAACGCAATGGTCAGCAGTGCGACGGTGAAGATCTCGGTGTGGGCCTTGTCGAGCCACCAGACGACAGGGCTCAGAAAGAGCAGCACGGTGGCCGGTGCGCCAATGCGCGGTCCGGCGAGCGAGACGGCTGCGCCGAGCAGGAGAACGTTGAGCGCCGTGAAGGCGTGCAGCGGTGAGATGCCGAGCAGCTCCGTGATGCCGACGAACGGAGCAGCCACCAGGGCGTAGAACCAGAAGTGGACGAAGTCGCGCCGCCGGTCGCGCCCGGCCATCGTCGCGTCTTCGATGTTCCAGGTCGCGAGGTCGGGATCGAGCGCAGCGATGCGACGTTCCAGGGCGGGAATGGCCCGACGGCCGAGCGACGGCCCGTCGAGCTGCGCGAAGTTCAGCGCCTGCGCGACGTATTCACCGCCGTCACCCACGATGCGCGGGGGCGAGCCGGCCACGAGGCAGAGCATGAGCGCGGCGGCGGCTGCCAGGAACCGGATGCGCTCGGACACGCGCGTCACTCTACCGCATCGTCCTCGTCGACGAAGTCGCCGCGCCAGTACTGCTCTTCGATCGCTTCGATCTCCTCTTCGGAGAGGCCGAAGTAGTGGCCGATTTCGTGAATCAGCGTCTCGCCGATGGCGACCACCATGTCGTCCTCGTCCTCGCTGACGTCCTCGATCGGCCCCTGAAAGAGCGTGATCTTGTCGGGCAGCGTGTTGCCGTGCGCCCACTGGCGCTCGGTGAGCGGGATGCCTTCGTACAGGCCGAGCAGCGTGTCGGGCGGCTCGATGCCCGCGTCGGCGAGCTGTTCGTCGGTCGGTTCGTCCTCGACGACGATGGCGATGTTGGTCATGGCGTCGCGGAAGCGCCTGGGGATCGACGCGAGGGCTTCGTCGACGAGCTTCAGGAACGCGTCGCGATTCATGAGCGTTGGCTTCGGGCGGTTGCGCGCCGTGCCGGGGCCTTCGAACCAGGCGAGCGGAAGTAGTCGCAATCCGGACGCAGGTGACAACGGTCGCACAGCGGCTTCGGCTTGCAGATCCGGCGGCCGTGCAGGATGAGCGCGTCCGAGGCCCGCGTCCAGCGCTCGGGAGGGAGCATCGCGCAGAGCCGGGCTTCGACGACTTCGGGATCCTCAGACCGCACGAGGCCGATGCGGTTCGTCACACGCAGCACGTGCCGATCGACGGGCAGGCCGGGCACCCCGAGGGCGTGGCCGAGGACGACGTTGGCCGTCTTGCGGCCGACGCCGGGGAGCCGCACCAGCTCGTCCATCGAGGCGGGGACCTGGCCGTCGTGCCGTTCGACGAGCGCCTGCGACATGCCGGTCAGCGCGCGGGCCTTCATGCGGAAGAAGCCCGTGGGCTGGATGATCGGTTCGAGTTCTTCCGGTGGAACGCGCGCCATGGCGGCCGGGTCCGGATACCTGGCGAACAGGCCCGGCGTGACAGCGTTGACGCGGGCATCGGTGCACTGCGCCGACAGGATCGTGGCGACGAGCAGCTCGAACGGATTGCGGAAGTGCAGCTCCGTCCACGCATCGGGATGCATCGCATCGAGTGCGTCGAAGATGCGCTCGACGCGTGCGGGATCGATGCGCGGCCGGCGGGCCGCGGTTTTCCGCGGGCGCGCCCGCGGCGTCGACTCCCGGCGAGCCATGCGCGTCAGTGCAGCGGTCCCCTGGGGCCGCGGTCGGGCGGCGGTTCGGCGGCCGCGCTGGCTTCCTGGATGATGCGCATCTGTTCCTGCAGGGCGGCGATCAGGCCCGGGACCACGCCGAACGGCAGGACGACACGCGCGACCACCGGCGCGTGCACGACGTGTGAACTGCTGGCAGCCTCGAGATCCTTCTCGGAGAGCGGCCGGACGTCGCAGAAGGTAAGCGTCAGGTCGAACGGCGTATGCGCGACGGCGCAGAAGTTCGCGTATTCGCGGCGCGCGGCGGCCGGATCGGCCGGTTCGTCGGGCACGATCGTGAAGTTGATGGGTCGGCTCATGGAAGTCTCAGTACTTCCGCATGATACCGACAACGACTCCCTGAATCTGCACACTGGCCGGGTCGAAGTACATCGGCTGCATCGCCGGATTGGCAGGCTGCAGGCGGATGCGTCCCGGTTCCCGGTAGAACTTCTTGAGCGTGGCGTCCTGTCCGCCGATGAGCGCGATGACCATCTCGCCGTTCTCGGCCGTCCGGCGATCCTCGACGATGACGTAGTCGCCGTCGCGGATGTGCTCGTCGATCATCGAGTCGCCCCTGACGCGCAGGACGTAGCTGTCGCGGCGGCCGGCCAGGTGCTCGGGCACGGCGATCGTCTCGCTCGACGGGACCGCCTCGATGGGGGCGCCGGCTGCGACGTAGCCGAGCAGCGGCAGTTCCAAGGCACGCTGGCCGGTGGGCGCGGCAATCAGCTCGACGGAGCGACTGCGGTTCCACGACCGTCGGATGAAGCCCTTCTCCTGCAGGTTGGTGAGGTGCTTGTGAACCGTGGCGAGCGAGGAGAGGTTGAAGCGATCGCCGATTTCTTCGAGGCTCGGCGCATACCCGTTGCGCTGGATGTAATCCTGGAGAAAGTCGAGGATCTCGCGCTGCCGTTTGGTGAGCGGTTGCACCGTGCAAGCCTCCGGAAGAAGTGGGTGATCCGACGCCGCGGATGATAGACAAAGAAAAGGCGAAGATCAATAGCGCATCGTGGCCCGCTATCGGGAGCGCGGGCGCGGCTGGCTCAGTCGCCGGCGAGAACCGAGGTGATCGTATCGATGAGGGAGGCGACGGCCGCATCGGTCGCGTCGCTGCTGACGAACTCGAACCCCGAGACGAATGTGACCTGGCCGTCACCGGTCGCACTGGCGATCCGGCAGTGGATGGCCGTGGCCTCGAGAAGGATCTCGGTGCCATCGGGTTTCGTGAACTGGAACTGGTGGCGGGTGCCCGGAGGGAAGGGCTGGGCACTTTCGGCCGAGAAGCCGCGCAGGCTCAGATCGCGTACCGTAATCGGCATGTCGAGCGGGACGCGACGCCCCTGGATCTCGCCGAGGACGGCGATTCGAGGGTGGCGCCGCCGTGAGCGGAACGGCGGCCGGGACGAGTCGGGACGCGACGGCATGGAAAGACCCTTATCTGACCGAGCAAACGGGATGCCACGCGACAAGCTCGTATTCGACCTCGATCACCCGGCGCGCCCCGGTCAATCGGTTGCGGATTCTGTGATCGGGGGCACACTTTTGTGGCTCGCGCCGTGTCAGTGTGGCGCGCGGGTGCCATCGGGGCCGGCGTCGGCCGCCGGGTGAGGAATCGAGGTGGGGGTGCCTTTCCGCATCCGGCAGGACGCGCGGTTCGATGTCGTGGCGCTCGGCGAGAACAGCCTGGACTTCGTGGCCGTCTGCGGCCCGGGGACACCCGTGGTCGGCAAGCAGCGGCTCGAAGCCTTTCGGCTCGAGCCGGGCGGACAGATGGCTACTGCCGCGCTGGCCTGCGCGCGACTCGGCCTGCGGACACGCTATGTCGGCGCGTTCGGAGTGGATGAGTGGGCAGCCCACGTCCGCGCGCCGCTCGACGCCGCGAATGTCGAGGTGTGCGCACCGCCGCTCCGGTCCGCTCCGTCCTCGCGCCTGGCAGTCATCCTCGTGGAACCGAGCGGCGAACGCCGCGTGTTCGAGCACCGTCCGGCGGCGCTCACGCTGGAGGCTGAAGATATCGCCCCGGAATGGATCGCCGACGCGCGTGTGCTTCTGGTGGACGCGACGCAGCCTGCCGCGGCGCGTCGGGCGCTCGACATCGCGCGGGAGGCCGGGACGGTCACCATCTGTGACCTGGATGCACCAGGGCCCGACACCGAGGCCATCCTGAGCGGCGTCGACGTGGTCGTCGTCCCCGAGGCGCTCGCGCACACGCTGGCAGGGTCCACCGACACGCGGCGAAGTCTGGATGCCCTCGCGGTGCGTGCGCCGCAGGCACGGCTCTGGATCGTCACGTGCGGCGAACGCGGCGTGGTCTGCCGCACGGCCGGGGGCGACGTCCGCCAGGTGTCGGCCCCCCGGGTCGAGGTCATCGATACCACCGGCGCCGGTGATGCGTTCCGCGCCGGGCTCGCAGCCGGTCTGCTGCGCCTCGGGCCCCTTACGGACGTCGACGACGTGCTGCGGTTCGCGAATGCGGTGGCGGCGCTCAACTGTCGGGCGGTGGGGGCCCAGACGGGGCTGCCCACATTTGCCGAGGCAGCGGCGCTTGCCTCGACCCGTTCGGCGACGGGAGCGCCTCCGCGCGACGCACGATAAAATGATCCGCATGCGGGCCGTGCGATGGGTGACGACAGCCGCCGTGCTGCTGGCTGCCTGCGCCGCGCTGGCGGCGCAGGGCGGCAGTGCGCACGCCGATGCCCGCAGCCTGCAGCAGAAACTGATCGCCATCGTGACGCGTGGCGATCTGCCCGCAGCCGCCTCGCCACTGCCCATCCAGCGCACCACGCTGACCGAGCGTGAAGTGAACGCCTACTTTCAGGTGTACGGGCCCGAGTTTCTGCCCGAAGGCGTTCGTGAGCCGCGGATTTCGATCGGCCAGGGCGGGCGAGTCACCGCCCGCGCGGTCGTCGACCTCGACGCGGCGTTCAAGCCGACCGAACGAAGCTGGCTCGATCCACTCGCGTGGGTCAGCGGTCGCGTCGAACTGTCGAGTACCGGCATCCTCAGGACCGCCAACGGCAAGGGTGTGCTCACGATCGAATCGGCCACGCTCAACGGTGTGAGCGTTCCAGTCAGCGTGCTGCAGGAAGTCGTCAGCTACTACTCGCGCACGCCCGAATCACCTGCGGGATTCCGACTCGGCGAGCCGTTTGATCTCCCGTCGTCGATCAAGGCGGTCGAGACCATGCCGGGACGGGCCATTGTGGTTCAGTAGCGGCGCGTGACCGACGAATTCCTGTCGACCCCGCTGCAGTTCGTCAAGGGCGTCGGTCCCAGGCGTGCCGCCGATTTCCAGCGGGTCGGCGTCTGCACCGTCGAGGATCTGCTGCTGCGGCTGCCACGGCGGTACGAAAACCGCGCCGAGGTCGTCCCGATCGCGCGCATCAGGCCGGGCCAGCACGTGACCGTCATCGGCGAAGTGGTCACGTCCGGCATCCGCCCCACGCGACGCCCCGGGTTCCGCCTGTTCGAGCTGGTCGTGCGCGACGCAAGCGGTCCCGCGCGGGCCGTTTTCCCCAATCAGGCGTTCCTGCGCGACGTGTTCCATCCGGGGCAGCAGGTCGTGCTGTACGGTCTCGTCGAATATCGCCAGGGTCTTCAGATCAGCAACCCCGACTACGAGATCCTCCGCGACGCAGGAGACGAGCCCGAGGCGACGATCCACACGGGGCGTATCGTGCCGATCTACGAGAAGGTCGGCAGCCTGACGCCGCGCATCCAGCGGTCACTCCTCTATCGCATCCTCTCGGAACTGCCCGATGATCTGCCGGATCCGCTGCCCGAGCCGGTTCGGCGGGCCCACGATCTGCTGCCGCGCCGCGACGCCTTCCGCCTGGCGCACTTTCCGCCGCCCGGCGCATCGATCGCCGATCTCGACCGGCAGGCCACGCCGGCGCAGCAGCGACTGATCTTCGAAGAGTTCTTCCTTTTTCAGGCCGGGCTGCTGCGGCGACGACGGCTGGCGCGGGGCGAGCGGAAGCCGCACCGGATCCTGATCGACGACCGCATCCGCGAGTCGGCGCGGCAGGTGCTGCCGTTCAGGCTCACGCCCGGCCAGAAGGACGCGCTGCGCGACATCGTCGCCGACATGCAGCGGCCTGAACCGATGCACCGGCTGCTGCAGGGCGACGTCGGTTCGGGCAAGACGATCGTCGCGCTGATTGCCGCGCTCGTGGCGATGGAGAACGGTCAGCAGGTGGCCTTCATGGCGCCGACCGAAATCCTGGCCGATCAGCACTACCTGACGATTCGTCGGCTCCTGGCGTCGTCACGGTTCAGGGTGGTCTCACTCACAGGAAGTCTGTCAGCCGCGAAGCGGCGCGACGTGCTCGCCGAAGTGGGAAGTGGCGCGGCGCATCTGGTCGTCGGTACGCACGCGCTGGTCGAGAAGGGCGTCTCGTTCCGTTCCCTGGGCCTCGTCGTCATCGACGAACAGCACCGGTTCGGTGTCGCGCAGCGTGCGACCCTGCGGGCCAAGGGCGTCAATCCCGACGTGCTCGTCATGACCGCGACGCCGATTCCCCGGACACTGGCGCTGACGACGTTCGGCGACCTGGATGTGTCGACCATCCGCGGGTTGCCGCCAGGCCGGATGCCCGTGCGGACCATCGCGCGCAGCGAGACGCGGCGTGAAGAGATCTACCGGCTCGTCCGGCAGGCCCTTGAAGCGGGCCGGCAGGCCTACGTCATCTACCCGCTCGTCGAAGACTCCGAAAAGGTCGACCTGAAGGCGGCGACCGCGATGGCCGATCACCTGCAGGCCGAGGTCTTTCCGGAGTACCGGGTTGCGCTGCTGCACGGCCGCCTCAAGCAGGACGAGAAGGATCGCGTCATGGCGGCGTTCTCGCGCGGCGAGGTGCACGTGCTTGTGGCGACCACCGTGGTCGAAGTCGGCGTCGACGTGCCCAATGCGTCGATCATGGTCATCGAGCACGCGGAGCGCTTCGGCCTCTCGCAGCTGCACCAGCTGCGAGGTCGCGTCGGGCGAGGCTCGGCGGCGTCCACCTGCATCCTTGTTTCGCCGCCCCGGCTGAGCGAGGCGAGCCGGGCCCGCATCGACGCGCTCGTGGCCAGCAACGACGGATTCGAGATCGCCGAGCGCGACCTCGAACTGCGCGGGCCGGGCGACTTTTTCGGTACGCGGCAGTCCGGGCTGCCCTCGCTGCGCGTCGGTGATCTGGTGCGGGATCGGCGGCTGCTCGAACGCGCGCGTCAGGCGGCCGAGCGGTGGGTGACCGAGGAAGAGAGTGCCGCGAGCCCGCTCTCTGCGTATCTCGACGCCAACTGGTCGAGCCGCTTCGGCCTGGTCGAAGTCGGGTAGGGCCGGACGTGCGAATCATAGCGGGGGCCTGGAAGGGGAGACGGCTGCGCGGGCCGACGGCGCCGGGCGTGCGGCCGACGTCGGACCGGCTTCGTGAGACGCTCTTCAATATCGTCGATGTCGATCTGCCCGATTTCCGCGTACTCGACGGGTTCGCCGGCACGGGGGCCCTCGGTCTCGAGGCGTTGAGCCGCGGCGCGAGCCATGTGACATTCGTCGAGCGCGACCGCCGGGCCGTCGACGTGATTGCGGCCAACGTGCGGACGTGCGGCGCGATCGACCGGTGTATCATCGAGCGCGGCGACTTCATCGACGTCGCGCGACGGCTCGCCGGCGGTCCGGGCTTCGATCTGGTGCTGCTCGATCCGCCCTACGACTTCGCTGATCCGGGGCGGCTCGTCGACGCGGCGGTCGACGTGCTGCGTCCCGGCGGACGAATCGTCCTCGAGCATGCCCGTCGGCGCGGCGCGCCGCAGCCGGCGCGGGCCGCAATCGTGCGCGAGCTGCGGTCGGGCGACAGCCAGCTGACTTTCTACGTGCCGTCGGGGCCGACCGACGACGGCGCCCACTGATCGGACCCATGCCGCACACCTCCAGGCCGGCCATCGTGCCCGGCACGTTCGACCCGATCACCAACGGACATCTCGACCTGATTGCGCGTGCGCGCCGCATGTTCGATCGGGTGATCGTCGCGGTGCTGGTCAACCGTGCGAAGGCGCCCTGGTTTGCGACGGACGTTCGCGTAGCCATGATTGTCGAGGCGCTCGCCGACGCGAATATCGAAGCCGAGGTGGAAACGTTCGACGGTCTGCTGGCCGACTACGTGGCGCAGCGGAACGCGGTCGCCGTCGTGCGGGCGCTGCGCTCGGAAGGAGAGCTGGCCGCGGAACTGCCCGTCGCGCTGATGAACCGCCACCTCAATCCGTCGTGCGAGACCATCTTCGTCGTTCCGGATCAGGCGACGATGCACGTCAGCTCCCGTCTGGTACGTGAGATCGCGGCCTTCGGCGGCCGGGTCGACGACCTGGTTCCGGCGGCCGTGCGGGCGCGCCTGCAGTCGCGATCGTGAGCGTGTCGACCGAATCGCTCGCGGCGCGTCTGCGGGAGGTGCTGGGCGCTGAATACGTGCGCACCGACGAGGCGTCGCGCGAGCAGTACGGGGCGGACGCGCTGCGCCGTGGCCGAGCCGCGGACATTGTCGTGCTGCCGGCGGGCACGGGCGAGGTTGCCGCAGTGGCCCGTATCTGCACTGAGACGCGGACGCCACTGGTGCCGCGCGGGGCGGGCACCGGCTATTCCGGCGGGGCCGTGCCGCTGCGCGGCGGTGTGGTGCTGAGCCTCGAACGGCTCGATCGCATCCTCGAGATCGACGAGGCGAACCTCGTGGCCGTCGTACAGCCGGGCGTGATCACGGGCGATCTGCAGGACGCCGTCGAGGCCCGCGGGCTCTTCTATCCGCCCGATCCGGCGAGCCTGCGCCGCTCGTCGATTGGCGGCAACGTGGCCGAGTGCGCCGGGGGGCCGCGGGCGTTCAAGTACGGCGTGACGCGTCAGTACGTACTGGGGCTCGAGGCCGTCCTGATGAATGGCGACGTGATCCGTACGGGCGGTCGGGTCGTCAAGAACGTGGTCGGCTACGACCTGACGCAGCTGCTCGTCGGTTCGGAAGGGACGCTGGCGATCATCACGGAGATCACCCTGCGGCTCGTGCCCAGGCCCCCGGCGGCCGCGACACTCCGGGCAACGTTCACGTCAATCGATGTCGCTGTCGATGCCGTGTCGCGGCTGGTGCGGGCGCGCGTCGTGCCGGCCACGCTCGAGCTGATTGATCGCCGCACACTCGACGCCGTGGCTGCTGCGTTGGGAGAACGGCTGGCGCCCGAGGGCACGGGGGCGGTGCTCATTCTCGATGTCGACGGGCTGCCCGAGCAGGTCGAGGCCGAGGCCCGTCGCGTCGAGCAGGCGTGTCGCGAGGCAGGGGCGACCGAGATCCTTCGCGCCGACACCCCGGAAGAGCGTGGGGCACTCTGGCGCGTGCGCCGGGAGATCTCGCACGCGCTGATGGTCGTGGCCGACCTGAAGATCAACAACGACGTGGTCGTGCCGAAAGGGCGCGTACCGGAACTGTATGCACTGGTCGCACGGCTCGAGGCCGAGTTCGGGCTGCCGATTCCGAGCTTCGGGCACGCCGGCGACGGCAACATCCACGTGAACATCATGGCGTCGTCGTCCGACCCTGAGGCGGTCCGTCGGGCCCGTGCGGCCGAGGCCGAGCTGTTCCGGGGCGTGGTCGCGCTCGGCGGTGCCATCAGCGGGGAGCACGGCATCGGCTTCACCAAGGCGCCGTACATCGGCCTCGGCGTCGATCCGCCGACGCTCGCGCTCATGCGCCGGGTGAAGGACGCCTTCGACCCGCTCGGCCTGCTGAATCCGGGGAAGATCTTCCCGGACGTCGCCGTCTGAGCGGGACGTCCGCGGTGCGTTCACCCGTGGCCGGCCGCGGGCGGCGACGACGGGCCGATGTTAGGATGCGGTAACGATGCCCACGATTGCCGTCATTGGCGCGTCACGCGATCGTCACAAGTACGGCAATCGTGCGCTTCGCGCCTTCCGCCGGCAGGGTTACCAGGTGGTGCCGGTCAATCCGCACGTCTCGGAGATCGAGGGGCTGCCGGCATATTCGAGCGTCGAGGACTATCCGGGGCCGATCGACGAAGCGACCCTGTACGTGCCGCCAGACATCGCGATTGGCGTCCTGGATTCGCTCGCGCGGAAGGGGATCCGCCGGGTGTGGCTCAACCCCGGTGCCGACGATCCCGAGGTGGTTGCGCGCGCGCAGGCGCTCGGCCTGGCGCCCATCGTGGCCTGCTCGATCGTGGCCGTCGGCGAGAATCCGGAGGCGCTCTGAGCGCGGAGGCGGGGCCGGGCCCGACGGGTCGACACGCCGGCCGATTCTGGTATAGTGTGGGCGTCAGTTCCCTGCGCGGGCTCCAGACCCGCGTCTTGTAACACGCTCCCGACAACAACCGCATAACCTGTTCCGTTCCAACCGCTATGGCGAATCATCAGAAGCGCTCCGCTGGGCGACAGCCTGCCGCAGAGTCCCCCGTCGCTGAGTTCCCCCACGATCAGGCCGACGCCAACGGCGCCGACGCCGCGCCCGTTCAGGAGGCGCCGCCCGCCCGCGGTCAGGGCAAGGGCGCGACGCTCAACATCAACGATCTGAAGGACATGAGCATCCAGAAGCTCACCCAGATCGCCAAGGACCTGAATGTCGCCGGTGCCACCGGCATGCGCAAGCAGGATCTGATCTTCCAGATCCTCAAGGCCCAGACAGAACAGAGCGGCTTCATGTTCTCGGAGGGCGTCCTCGAGGTCCTGCCCGACGGCTTCGGCTTCCTGCGGGCCCCCGACTACAACTATCTGCCGGGGCCCGACGACATCTACGTGTCACCCTCGCAGATCCGCAAGTTCGACCTGCAGACGGGCGACACCGTGTCGGGCCAGGTCCGGCCGCCGAAGGACGGCGAGCGCTACTTCGCGCTCATCAAGGTTGAGGCCGTCAACTTCGAGTCGCCCGACCAGGCGCGCAACAAGCTCTTCTTCGAGAACCTCACCCCGCTCTATCCGCAGGAGCGCCTGAAGCTCGAGACGACGCCCGACAATCTGTCGGGGCGCGTCATGGACCTGATGACGCCGATCGGGAAGGGCCAGCGCGGCCTGATCGTCGCACCGCCCCGCACCGGCAAGACGATGCTGCTGCAGAGCATCGCGCAGTCGATCACGACGAATCATCCCGAGGTCTACCTGATCGTCCTGCTGATCGACGAGCGGCCGGAAGAAGTCACCGACATGCAGCGCTCGGTGCGCGGCGAGGTCATTTCGTCGACGTTCGACGAGCCGGCGCAGCGTCACGTGCAGGTGGCCGAAATGGTCATCGAGAAGGCCAAGCGCCTCGTCGAGCACAAGAAGGACGTCGTCATCCTGCTCGACTCGATCACGCGCCTGGCCCGCGCCTACAACACCGTCGCGCCGCCGTCGGGCAAGGTGCTCTCGGGCGGCCTCGACTCGAACGCGCTTCAGAAGCCGAAGCGCTTCTTCGGCGCCGCGCGCAACATCGAAGAGGGCGGCTCGCTCACGATCATGGCGACCGCGCTCATCGACACCGGCTCGCGGATGGACGACGTCATCTTCGAGGAGTTCAAGGGCACGGGCAACATGGAGATCCACCTCGACCGCAAGCTGGTCGACAAGCGCGTGTTCCCGGCCATCGACATCATCAAGAGCGGCACGCGCAAGGAGGAGCTCCTCGTCCCGCGTGAGGATCTGAACCGCATCTGGGTGCTGCGCAAGGTGCTCACTCCGCTCTCGCCCGTCGAGGCCATGGAACTGCTCCTCGACAAGATGAGCAAGACGAAGAACAACGCCGAGTTCCTCAACGCGATGCAGAAGATGGGGTAGGCGACGTGCCGGTGGCCGACGCCGGGGGCCGCGCAGGCGGTGCCCGGTTCTCCGGTCGCGTCCCGCTCCTGACGCTGTGCGCAGCGTCGTTTCTCACCATCATCGTGGTGGCCGTCGGCAGCAGCCGGCCGCTGCTGTACGACGAGATTGACTACGTAGCAGGAACGGTCCGTCAGCTGAACGATCTCGGCCCGGGACGGACCTTCCTGCTTGAATACCCTCATCCCGCCGGGATCCTCTTCGGCGTCCTGCATTGGGTGCTGGAGCCGATCACCGCGCTCCTGCCGCCGCTCGTCAGAATCGTCAATCCATTGCTGCTCGTGGCCACTATGGCCCTGACGGCCGGGCTGTGCCGTTGCGCCGGTGCCCGTGCCCCGTGGGAGTCGGCGGCGGCGATGGTCTGCATCCCCATGGTGTGGGTGCTGACCGGACTTGCGCTGACCGAACTGAGCGGCATGGTGCTGGCGGCTCTCGGGCTGTCGGGATTCGTCACCGCTCCCGACAGACGCTCGACCGCCGGTCGCCTGATTCAGACCGTCCTGTCGGGGATGGCCTTCGGCGCGGCGTTCTACAGCCGGCCGCCGCTTGCCGCTGTCGCTGCGACGGCCTGCGTCTTCCCGCTGAACCGCTCGCGGTCGTGGAGGGACGTTGCGGTGTTCTTCGCGGGAGGAGCCGCCCTCGTGCTGCCCACCGTCCTGCTGTGGGGCGGCCTGGTGCCCCCGACGGTCGACTTCTACGCGTCGTCGTCCTTCTCGGTGGAGCACATGCTTCTGGCGCTCGGCTACGGAGGGGTGGTCATGGGCCTGCTCTGTCCCGCCTGGTACGACCTGCCGCCCGGGCTCACGGTCGGGCTGATTGTCGGCGCGATGCTCCTGAACGTGGTCATCCCTGTGCTGGAGATTGAGGCGCTGATGACTGCCGCGCGGCGCGTCCTGCCGGATGCGCTGATGACCGTCTATGCGCGTCTGGCAGGTGGGCTGTGTCTCGGGGCAGGGGGCATGTTCGTGGTTGCGACCTGGCGCCGCCTGCGTGAGCACCGGCAGGACGCGATCTGGCTCGCCGTGACGTTCGCGATGCTGCTGCTCGTTCTGTCGGTGGGGAAGATCACGCACCAGTTCTCGAGCCGGTACGTCGGCGTCGCGGCGCCGTTCATGGCGGCCGCGGCGGCGCGTTATCGGCGCTTCGACGCGCGCGAGATTGCGGGCGCCGGTGTGGGCGCGGCGCTTGGCGCGATCAGCCTGCTGTCGTATCACTCGGGCTGACCGGCGGCGTCCGCGTCGGTGGATCGAGGGGTTCGACGGGGAGTGGATCTACGTTTTCGCGTCTCCCGGACCTAGGCTGCCGCCATGAGCCTTGCTGCTGCCGGCCGCCTGTCGCTGGGCGTCGCCTTTCTCGGCTTTGGCGTCCTCCATCTGCTGTATCTCGACTTCGTGACGCGGGTCTTTCCGTGGTGGCCTGACGTCATACCCGCCCGTCCGGTCCTGGCGACTGTTGCTGGTGCAGGGCTGATGGTCGGCGGCGCCGCGCTCGTCGTTCGCTATCGGGAACAGCGGGTGGCGGGACTGCTGGCGGTCGTGCTGTTCGCGTCGCTGCTGGTCCTGGCGGTGCCGGTGGCCGTTCGCGACGCAGCGTGGGCGGGCAGCTGGACGGTGGCCGGCAAGGTGCTCGCGATGGGCGGCGGCCTGCTGCTTGTTGCGGGACGGGGCACGGCGGTCGGGCCCTGGTGTTTCGGCGCATTTCTCGCGCTGTGCGGCATTCAGCACTTCATCCACGTCGACTTCGTGACGTCGCTCGTGCCGGCGTGGATTCCCGGCGCGCGGTTCTGGACCTGGTTCACCGGCGTGGCGCTCGTGGCCGGTGGCGTGGGCGTAGCGCTGCCGGGCACGGCGCGCCTGGCGGGCCTGCTCACCGGCGGCATGATCTTCACCTGGTTGCTCATCCTGCACGTTCCCCGTGCGCTGACCGCGCCATCCGATGGCAATCCGAACGAGACGGTTGCCGTCCTCGAGGCGCTGGCGATGAGCGGCATCGGCTGGCTCGTGGCCGATCGGGCCGCCGCGGCGGTCAGCAGCCGTCAGGTGCGGCGCGCAGAAGCCGCCTGACACGACCGGGGAAAGGCCGTCAGGCGTCCGCTTGCGCGGGCCTGTAGCTGCAGCGTCAGTGCAGGTCGCTGGGAATGCTTTCGCGGGGCGGCAGGGCAGCCGGCGCGGTGTCGTCGCCCTGCGTGACGTTGGGAATTCCCATGAGCATGCGGAGCTCCTCGCCCTCGATGACTTCCTTTTCGAGCAGCAGATCCGTGAGTCGGTCGAGCAGCTCGCGGCGCGCCTCGAGAATCTGCCGGGCCGTGTCGGCCGCCTCGGTGACCAGGCGCTTCACTTCGGCATCGATGAGTCGCGCGGTCTCCTCCGCGTAGACCCCACGCTCGGGCCCCGTGTCGGTTTCCAGGAACATCTGTCGCTGCCGGCCCTCGTGATTGACCGGACCGACGGCGTCGCTCATGCCGAATTCGGTGACCATGGCGCGGGCGATGGCGGTGGCGCGCATCAGGTCGTTCTGCGCACCGGTCGTCATCTCGTTGAAGACGAGCAGTTCAGCCGCCCGACCGCCGAGCAGGACCGCCAGCTCGTGCTGCAGCTCCGACCGCGTCCGCAGGTAGCGATCTTCGGTCGGCAGCTGCATGGTGTAGCCGAGCGCCCCGAAGCCGCGGCCGACGATCGACACCTTGTGGACCGGGTCGAGGCCCGGCAGGTCGGTGGCGACGATGGCGTGTCCGAGCTCGTGGACGGCGATCACGCGGCGGATGCGCGGGTTGAGGGCCCGGCGCTTCTCCAGACCCGCGACCACGCGATCGATCGCTTCGTCGAAGTCGCTCTGGTCGACGGCCGTCTTGTCGCGCCGCGCGGCGAGCAGGGCCGCTTCGTTGACGAGGTTGGCCAGGTCGGCGCCGGCAAAGCCGCCGGTGCGCGCGGCAATCACCGACAGATCGACCGAGTCGGCGAGCTTCACCGACTTGACGTGAATCCGCAGGATGGCCTCGCGTCCCTTGACGTCGGGGCGGTCGACGAGGATGCGGCGGTCGAAGCGCCCGGGGCGGAGCAGCGCCGGATCGAGCACTTCGGGCCGGTTCGTCGCCGCCATGACGATGACGCCCTTCTTCGGATCGAAGCCGTCCATTTCGGCCAGGAGCTGGTTGAGCGTCTGCTCGCGCTCCTCGTGCCCGCCCATCGGCGACTGCTGGCGGGCCTTGCCCAGCGCATCCAGCTCGTCGATGAACACGATGCAGGGCGCCCGGGCGTCGGCCTGCTTGAACAGATCCCGGACGCGTGCCGCGCCTACGCCGACGAACATCTCGACGAACTCCGACCCGCTCAGGCTGAAGAACGGCACCTTCGCCTCGCCGGCCACGGCGCGGGCCAGCAGCGTCTTGCCCGTGCCGGGCGGCCCGACAAGCAGCACGCCTTTCGGGATTCGGCCGCCGAGCGTGGTGTACTTCTGCGGGGTCTTGAGGAACTCGACGATCTCGCGCAGCTCGTCGCGCGCTTCGTCGACGCCGGCCACGTCGGCGAAGCTGACCTTCACGTCGTCCTCGGCGTAGATCTTCGCGCGGCTGCGCGCGAACGACATGATGCCGCCCTCGGCGCCGCCGATCCGCCGGAAGAAGAAGAGCCAGAGCCCGATGATCAGCAGGACCGGCAGGATCCAGCCGATCAGCTCGCCGATCCACCGCTGGCTGACTTCACCGGCGTAGCGGACCTTCTGGGCGTCGAGCTGCTCGGCAAGGTTCGGGTCCTCGACGCGCACGGTCGTGAACGACGTACGCACGCCGTCCTCGTTGAGATAGACGCCGCTGATGGTCTCGGGACTGATGCGGGCTTCGGCAATGCGCCCCTGTGCCAGCAGCGACTTGAACGCGGAGTACTCGAGCCGTTCGCGGCTGTCGAGCGCGGTGGACACCGCGTTGGCGAGCAGCAGCAGGCCGAAGAGAACCGCGCCGAACCAGAGGACGCCGGACGGGCCCCGGAAGAGTCCGGTTCGGCGTGGGGTCTTCGAGGACTGATCGGGAGTCATCAGGATCGGGTGTCCGCAGCAGGAGCCTCAGTCCTATTAAACACCAGCCCCGACGTCCCGACGTCCACCGTGATCGCGTCGCCTTCGCGGAAACGGCCCTCGAGCACGGCGAGCGCCAGCGGATCGAGCAGCCGCCGCTGCAGCACGCGCCGCAGCGGCCGCGCGCCGTACACGGGGTCGTAGCCTTCCTCGATCAGCAGGTCGCGCGCGCGATCCGAGAGCGTGATCCGGAGCTTGCGCTCCTCGAGACGGCGGAGCAGCGACCGCATCTGGATGTCGACAATCTGCCGGATGTGCACGCGGTCGAGCGCGTGGAAGAAGATGATGTCGTCGATGCGGTTCAGGAACTCCGGCCGGAACTGCTGCCGCAGCACGTCGGTCAGCTCCTGCCGGACGCGCTCGTCGATGGTCGTTTCGCCGCGCGCGGCGCGCTCGGCGATCAGATGGCTGCCGACGTTCGACGTCATGATGACGACCGTGTTCCGGAAGTCCACGGTGCGTCCCTGCCCGTCGGTCAGCCGCCCGTCGTCGAGCAGCTGCAGCATGACGTTGAGCACCTCCGGATGCGCCTTCTCGATCTCGTCGAAGAGCACGACGGCGTAGGGCCGCCGGCGCACGGCCTCGGTCAGCTGGCCGGCCTCCTCGTAGCCGACGTACCCGGGCGGCGCGCCGATCAGGCGCGAGACCGTGTGCTTCTCCTGGTACTCCGACATGTCGATGCGGATCATCGCGTGCTCGTCGTCGAACAGGAACTCGGCGAGCGCGCGCGCCAGCTCCGTCTTGCCCACGCCGGTCGGGCCCAGGAAGATGAAGCTGCCGAGCGGACGGTTCGGGTCCTGCAGGCCCGCGCGTGCCCGGCGAATCGCGTTGGCTACGGCCGTGACGGCTTCATCCTGGCCGACGACGCGCTGGTGCAGCCGCTCTTCCATGTGCACGAGCTTCTGCATCTCGCCTTCCATGAGCCGGCTGACCGGGATGCCCGTCCAGCGGGCGACGACCTCGGCGATGTCTTCCTCGTCGACCTGTTCCTTGAGCATGCGCGGCGCCGCGCCGTCGCCGGTGACCCGCTCCTCGTGCTCGCGGATCTGCCGCTCGAGCTCAGGAATCCGGCCGTAGCGCAGTTCGGATGCCCGGGCATAGTCGCCGGCCCGTTCGGCCTGTTCGGCCTCGATGCGCAGCCGCTCGAGCTCTTCCTTCTGCGTCCTCACTCCCTGGATGGCCGCCTTTTCCTGCTGCCACTGGGCGGTCAGCCGCGCGCTGGTTTCCTTCAGATCGGCCAGTTCGCGCTCGAGCTTCCCGAGCCGTTCGCGCGATGCCGGATCGGTTTCCTTCCGCAGCGCTTCGCGCTCGATCTCGAGCTGCATCACGCGTCGGCTGACCTCGTCGAGCTCGGCGGGCATCGAGTCGATCTCCATGCGCAGCCGCGACGCCGCTTCGTCGATCAGGTCGATCGCCTTGTCGGGCAGGAACCGATCGGCAATGTAACGGTGCGACAGGACGGCGGCCGCCACGAGCGCCGAGTCCTTGAACTTGACGCCGTGGTGAATTTCATACCGCTCGCGGAGACCGCGCAGGATCGAGATCGTGTCCTCGACGGTCGGCTCGCCGACCATGACCGGCTGGAAGCGGCGCTCGAGCGCGGCGTCCTTCTCGATGTGCTTGCGGTACTCGTCGAGCGTCGTCGCGCCAATCGTGTGCAGCTCGCCGCGGGCCAGCATCGGCTTGAGCAGGTTCGAGGCATCGATGGCGCCCTCGGCGGCGCCGGCGCCCACGACGGTGTGCAGCTCGTCGATGAAGAGGATGATCTGTCCCTGGGCGTCGGTGATCTCCTTCAGGACAGCCTTGAGCCGCTCTTCGAATTCGCCGCGGTACTTGGCGCCGGCGATCAGCGCGCCCATGTCGAGCGCGATGATGCGCTTGTCGCGCAGGCCCTCCGGGACGTCGCCGCGAACGATCCGCTGCGCCAGGCCCTCGACGATGGCCGTCTTGCCGACGCCCGGCTCGCCGATGAGGACCGGATTGTTCTTCGTTCGCCGCGCCAGCACCTGAATCACGCGCCGGATTTCGTCGTCGCGACCAATGACGGGGTCGAGCGCCCCCTTCCGCGCAACCGCGGTCAGATCGCGGCCGTAGCGTTCGAGCGCCTGGTACTTGCCTTCGGGGTTGGGGTCGGTGACCCGCTGCGAGCCCCGGACGGCGGTCAGCGCCTGCAGGATGGCGTCGGGCGTCGCGCCGAGCCGCGCGAGGACCTGCGCCGCCGGGGCGTGTCCGGTCTCGGAGGCGAGCGCCAGCAGGAGATGCTCGGTGCTCGTGTACTCGTCCTTCAGCTGCCGCGCCCGGTCTTCGGCGTCGAGGGCGACATTCCGGAAGCGGACCGACGGGCCCGGCTGCGCGCCGCCGTGCGCGCGGGGGAGTGACTGGAGCGCGGCCTCGGCACCAGCCGTGGCGGCGCGCAGATCGATGCCCATCTTCTGCAGCACGGCCGGCACGATGCCCTCGGGCTGCTGAAGCAGCGCGAGCAGCAGGTGCTCGGGAGTGATCTCGGGATGACCTCCACGGATGGCCAGCTGCTGGCTGGCGAGCACCGCCTCCTGGGCCTTTTCGGTGTATCGATTCAGGTTCATATCACGCGTCTCCGCCCCTCACCGGGTGCGGGCCTCCAGATCTCTCAGGGCTTCGTAGTGGCGCCGCGCCTCGTCCGACAGCTCGGTGGGCAGCTGCAGCTGGACCGACACGTACATGTCGCCGCGCTCGTCAGGCCTGCCGACCGTCGGCATGCCGCGGCCGCGCAGCCGGAACGTCCGGCCCTGACCAGTCAGCGGCGGAATCTTCAGGCGGACCGGTGGGCCGTCGAGGACCGGCACGCTCACTTCGCCGCCGAGGACGGCGGTCGTAATCGGGACGTTCACTTTCTGGCGCAGGTCCTGTCCGTCGCGTTCGAACCGCGGATGCGGCCGAATGCGGACGCGCAGATACAGATCTCCTGCCGGCCCGCCCCGCGGATCCGGCGCGCCTCCTCCGGCCGCCCTGATGCGCGCGCCGTCGTTGACGCCGGCAGGAATCCGCACCTCGAACGATCGCTCGCTGCCGTCTTCGCGGGTGGCGACGATGCGCCGGGTGGTGCCCGAGAAGGCTTCCTCGAGCGACAGGTCCACGGTCTGTTCGACGTCGCGCCCGCGGCTCGGCCGTGCCGTCCGGCGACCCGTGCGGCCGCCGCCGAATCCGCCGCCGAAGAACGTGTGGAAGAACTCCGAGAACGGATCGCTGTCGCCGAAGATCTCCTGGAACTCTTCGGGCGTCATCGTTCGGTAGCCCGTGCCGGCCGGACCGCCGGTCGACCAGCGGAACGGACCACCGCCGGCGGCCGCCTGCTCGTACTGGCGCCAGTTGGCCCCGAGTTCGTCGTACTTGCGGCGCTTTTCGGGATCGCTGAGCACTTCGTGGGCTTCGTTGATCTCCTTGAAGCGCTTCTCAGCGGCGGCGTCGCCCGGATTCAGGTCGGGATGGTACTTGCGGGCCAGCTTGCGGTAGGCCTTCTTGATCTCGTCGGTCGAGGCGTGCTTGTCGACCCCGAGCGTGGCGTAGTAGTCCTTGAATTCCATCGCGATCGACCTGTCGCGTCGGTCACGTGCCGGCCGGGCGATGTATCCGGCCCGTCACCTTCAGTCATCGTCGGGCTCGAGGCCGAGCAGGCGGAAGAGGTCCGCCAGTTCCGCTTCGAGCCGTTCCCGCAGCTCGGCATTCCGCCGTCGTCCGAAATCGCGGACGAGCGGTCGCAGCCGGCGGGCCACATCGGCGACCGACAGCAGCCGCTGGACGCCCGCCAGGTTGATGCCTTCGTCTTCGACGAGCGCCTTGATCAGACGCAGCCGCTCGAGCTCCTGCCGGGTGTAGACCCGCATGCTGCCGAGCGTCCGTGCGGGACGCACCAGACCGAGCCGCTCGTACTTCCGCAAGGTCTGCGGATGCAGCTCGAGCAGTTCGGCCGCCATGCTGATCAGGTAGAAGTCCGGCCGGTCAGCCATGTCACAAGCCGAGTCTATGCCTTGATATGAGCCGTGTCAAGGTCGTGTCGCTCGAGTTCCTTCGTCCGACAGGGCGACTTACAGTCCTGTGCCGGCGATCGACAAATCTGACGTCCGGTGAATCGTGCGGTCGCGACACGGCCTGTATCGAAGTCGCGACATCGCCGGCAGTTACCGGATACCGACGCATTCGCGTCAGGCTGGCACACCCGTTGCTCCAATACGGGTGTCCGGCAGGTCGGTCGGCTGAGCTGGAGAGTCGAGGAGGGCCGTAGTGTACGCGTCCGAGATCGGGATGGAGCACGCGCAGGCAACGACGGCTGATGTGCTGCGTCCGTGGCTTGCGGTGTGGACGCGATCTCGCCACGAAAACGTCGTGAAGCATCGGCTCGAGCGACGTGGACTCGAGACGTTTCTCCCGACCGTGGCCCGCTGGAGCCGGTGGAAGGATCGGCGCAGGAAGATCGACTGGCCGCTCTTTCCCGGGTACTGTTTCGTCCGTGTCGCCCCCGATGACCTGCACCGGGTCGCCACGGTATCCGGCGTCGTGTCGATCGTCGCGTTCGGCGGGCGACCGGCGCCGGTCGATCCACGCGAGATCGAAAGTGTGCGGCGACTGGTCGAGAGCGAGCTGCGCTGCGACCCGTGTCCGCTCGTTCGCGAGGGCGATCTCGTGGAAGTGGTGCGGGGACCGCTGCGCGGTGTCGTCGGCCGCCTCGTTCGCAAGGGGGCGCACGCACGACTCGTCGTGGCGATGAGCCTGCTGTCGCGCGGCGTCGAAGTCGAGATCGACGCTGCCGACGTCCGGCCGCACTGAGTGGCGGCCGGTGGTGGAACCGTGTGGCGTCCGTCGCCGGACGCCGATCGGCACTTCTCTGTAAGTGACAGGGCGAAGCTGTGCCCGAAGGAGACGCTGAGTGAGTCTGACGTGGTCGCGACATCCGAATCGCCGCCGGTTGCTCCTGATCGGCGGGTGCCTGCTTTTCGTGGCCGCCGCGTGCGGCGGAGCGCGTGAAGCGACGCCCGACGCAGGGACGGCCATTCCGGTCTACGACCCCGACACCGGGCTGCTGCAGGAACTGCGATCGGATCGCGACGGCGACGGCACGGTCGACACGGTGGCACGCATGGATGGCACGCGGATCGTGCATATCGAGATCGACAGCGACAACGATGGCCAGGTCGATCGCCGCGAGTACTACGGTCCGTCGGACGATCGCCCCGAAGGCATCATTGAACGCGCTGAGGAGTTCGTGGGCGGTACGTCCCGGATCCGACGCTGGGAGTTCTACGAGGAGGGCGTGCTGGTCCGCGTCGAGGAGGACACCACGCTCGATGGACAGGTCGACAAGTGGGAGGCCTATGAAGGCGGACGGCTCGCGATGGTCGAGCTGGACCTGACGGGAGGGGGGCGGCCGACGCGCCGGCTGGTCTACGGGGCCGATGGTTCGGTCGTCCGCGTGGAGGCCGATCCCGACGGCGACGGGCACTTCGAGCCGGTCGTCCCATCCGGAGACGCGCAGTAATGTCGAGCGGGGACGGGCAGACGCCGCCCGTAGCGGTGGAGAAGTCCGACGAGCTGAATCGGCTCCTGTACGTGCAGGCGCCAGGACACCCGCGGGTACAGCTCGTCGATCGCCTGGCGCCGCTCGGCTTCGAGGTCATTCTGGCCGCAGATGCGGCCGAGGCGCTGCGCGTCCTGGCCGGCATGACTGTCGCCGCAGCCATCGTCGACCTCACCGGGGGCCGCGGCGCGCTGACCACCGTGCGGCTGCTGCGGGCGCGCCATCCGAACCTGCCGGTCGTCGGCGTCTTCGATCCGGGCGTGCCGGCCGTGTCGGCAGAAGCGATACACGCCGGCCTGGTCGATCTGTTGACCTGGCCATTCGAGGATGCCGAGCTTGCCGCGCTGCTGGCCGACATCCGCGATCGGGCGCCGGCGGCGGTACGAACAGCGGATCCTTCGGCGCCCGTCGCGTTCTCTCCCGCGATGCGCGACGTCCTCCGACGGGTTCGCGAACTGGCCGATGTGCGACAGGCGGTGTATCTGACCGGGCCGGACGGCAGCGGGAAAGGGCTCGTGGCGCGCGCGCTGCACGGGGGGCGCAGCGGGCCGTTCGTGACCGTCGACTGTGCGGGCCGGGATCCGGCCGACATCGAAACGGAGCTGCTCGGCCGGCCCTCGATCGGCGAGCCGTCGGCGACGGGGGAGACGGTGACCGACCAGGCGGCCCTCGTCCGCGCGATCGGGGGGACGCTGTTCATCCGGCGGCTGGACGAGGCGCCCGCACGCGTGCAGCTGCGTCTGGCGACCGCCATGCGGGATGGCGAGGTCGTTGTCGAGGGGCGCGATGGCCCGGTGCTGCTGGATCTGCGCATCGTTGCGACACTCGGTACTGGCGCCGACGCGATGCTGCGACCGGAGCTCGCGGCCCGGTTTCCGGTGACGATCGAGGTGCCGCCGCTCGCCCGGCGACGCGAAGACATTCCGGTGCTGGCGGCGCGCCTGCTCGACCGGCTGACGCCGCCGGGCAAGGGACCGTTGCGGTTCAGTCGTGCCGCGCTCGAGCTGCTCGCGGCACTGCCATGGCCCGGCAACGTGCCGGAGCTCGAACGGACCGTCGGGGCACTGGCGACTGCGGCGGCGCGCCCCGTCATTCAGATCGAGGATGTCCTCCGGCAGGTGCGCCTCGACGGTGCGCCCAGGCTGGCCATGGACCACCCGCTGCGTGAAGCGCGGGAACGCTTCGAGCGGGAGCTGATCGAGGCCGCACTCGTCCGGTATCGCGGTCGAGTTGGCGAGGCCGCCAGGGCGCTTGGCATTCAGCGGACCAACCTCTACCGGAAGGTCCGGCAGCTTGGCATTTCGCGCTCGCTGCTCTCGAGCCGCCGATGAGCTGTGGCGACAGTGATACACCGACTGTACTGATGCGATACGTCCGTCGCAAAGGAATCCTTGACTCACGGCAGTCCATCCGGAACGATAGAGGCTGTCGGACTGGACGCCGACCCCAGCAGGAACCGACCGATGGTATTGAAGCGGATCATGATCGTCTCGCTGGCGTGGCTGATGGCCGCAGGGTCGCTGCCCGCGCTGGCACAACAGGCTGCGGAAGCCGGGACCATAGCAGGCCGGGCTACGGCCGAGGCCAGGCGGCCCTACACGAATTACGTCGTACAGCTGCGCGACATCGATACCGGCCAGATTGTGCTGACGACCTCGCTCGACGATCGCGGGCGCTACGAGTTCGCCGACGTGCCGCTGGATCGCCAGCTGCTCATCGAGCTCTACGACACGAGCCGGCGGGAAATGGTGTGCACCGAAGGCCCGCAGCGGCTGACCCGCGACACGAACCGGAAGCTCGATATGGACATCGACTGCGGAGCGGCGCCGGCCGCGGCATGGCTGGTGGCGGCGGCGGCCGGTGCGGTGGCGGCCGTGGGTGTCGCGACGCAGAGCCCCAGCCGGTAGTGCCGTCCGGCGCGTCAGCGCCGGCTGCCGGCGTCCCCGCTCGAGCCGGCCGTTACGGTGACGGCCGGCATTCACTCTTGTCCGTTCTCGGGTCGTCGCTCAGCTTCGCGCGCCGGCTCCTGTCAGCGCTGGCGCTCGTCCTGCTCGCCGCACCGGCTGTGGCGCAGCCGGTTACCGGGGGCGGTGCCGATGCGCGCCTCCATCTCGGGCCGCTGGCCCTCGATCCCCGGCTGTCCGTCCGCGACGTCGGGATCGACACCAACATCTTCAACGATGCCGAGGCGCCGGTTCGCGACTTCACCGCGGTGATCGGGCCGGAGCTCGACAGCTGGGTCCGTCTCGGGCGGCTCTACTGGAGCGGCACCTCGGCCGTCCGCTGGAACTACTACCGCGAGAACCGTTCGCAGCGGTCGATCGATCTGGCGCAGGACGGCCGACTGGACCTCGATCTCGGCATCGTCATGCCGTTCGTGCGCGGCCATGCGGGCCGGACGCGGCAGCGACCGAACCTCGAGATCGACGCACGCGTCCAACTGGACACGCGCGATCTGGCCGGCGGCTTCGGCCTGCGGTTCGGCCCGTCGACGTTCGTGTCGCTCGAGCACGGGGCGCGGCAGGTCGAATTCGGCGATGTGCGCCTGGGAGAGGCCACACTGGCGGAAACGCTCAACCGGACCGAGACGGCGAGCCGGGTGGCGTTACAGCGCGCCCTGACGCCGCTGACGACGCTGAACGTGGCGGCGGAGTATCGAAGTGACGACTTCGAGACCGCGGTGGATCGAGACAGCGAGTCGTACCGGCTCGTCGGCGGACTCGACCTGCGGCCGCTCGCCCTCGTGGCGGGGCGCGCACTTGTGGGGGTGCGGAGCTTCCGGCCGGACAGTCCGATGGCGCCCCGCTTCACCGGAACGGTCGCCGACGTCGAGCTGACCTACCAGTTTCGTGATCTGACGCGCCTGATGGGTCTGGTGGCCCGGGATATCGATTACTCCTACGATCCGGCGCAGGCGTACTATGTGTCGACCGCCTGGCGGCTGTCCGCCATCCAGGCGCTCGGGCCGGGCTGGGACATCACCGCACACGCCGGCCGCACGCGGCTGGCATACCGGTCGCGGCTGGATGCGACAATCGACGAGCGGGATCGGCGCGACCATGTGCTCGTTTACGGCCTGGGTTTCGGCCGGCGCCTCGGAACGGACATGCGGGTCGGCGTCGAGATCGAATACGGCACGCGCCGCTCGAGCGTGCGGGATCGCACCTATGAAGGACTTCGTGGTGGAGGAACGTTCTCGTATGGGTTCTAGGACAGCTGTGATCCGTGCCGCACTGGCAGGCGCGCTGCTGGCCGTTGCGACCGCTACAGCCGCCGCGCAGGTTCCCACGATCGCACCGGCCGATCAGGTGCGCGTGACGGTCGTCGGCACCGAGCTGCCGACCGGACCATTCACGGTCGACGCCGACGGGTCGATTGACTATCCGTTCCTCGGCCGCATCGAGGCCCGAGGCCTGACGGCGCGGGCGCTCGGCGACCTGATCGCGAAGCGGCTGGTCGAGGCCGAGGTGCTCGTGGGCAGCCCGCAGGTGATGGTCGATCTGCTGCAGACCCCCAACAAGACGGTCACGGTCTCCGGCGCCGTCAACAACCGCGGTGAGTACCGCTTTGCCGGACAGCTGACCGTCTTCGACGCGCTCGTGCGTGCCGGCGGCGCGGCGCCCGACGCCGGCGACGAGGTGCTGTTGATTCGTGCACCGAAGGAGGGCGACACGTCGATCGTCGAGGACGGCAGCGACGTCATCACGCTGAGCCGTCGGCGGATTGAAAGTGGCGAGTTCGGCGAGGCGTATCTCGTTGAGGACGGCGACCGGATCATCGTCAATCGCGCGCGCCAGGTCTACATCGACGGCTATGTCAACCGGCCCGGCGGCTACACGATCGAGCCCGGGATGACGCTGCGGCAGGCGCTGGCGCTGGCCGGCGGCGTGACCGAACTGGGCGCGGTGAACCGGATACGCGTGCTGCGCAACGGCAAGCGCCTCGAGAATGTCGAGCTCGACACGACGATCATCGAGCCGGGCGACACGATTACCGTTCCGAAGCGGTTCATGTAGGCCGCCAACACGAAGGACGTTTTCAGCATGGCTCATCTTCCCCCAGCACACGGCGGCCGGGCTGCACGGCGCGGCGGCAGCTCGTGGCACCCGACCGACTACCTGCGTGTCCTGTATAAGCGTCGCTGGGTGGCGATTCCCGGCTTCCTGCTCGTGTTCCTGTCGGGCGCGATCGGCTCGATTCGCACGGTGCCGGTGTACGAGGCCCGTACGCAGCTGATTATCGAGAAGGACGCGCGGCGGGCGACCTCGATCAATACCGTTCTCGAGGACCGCGACTCCTGGTACCAGGACGACTTCTATCCGACGCAGTACCGGATTCTGCAGAGCCGGACGCTCGCGAGCCGTACGGCGGCGGCGATCGAAGGCGGTCTCCCCGAGCGCGTGCCGCCGGCGAGCAGCCTCTCGTTCAGCCTCAGCAGTCTGCTGGGCGGTGCGGTGTCCGCCGTCGCCGACATGTTCGGGCCCGGGCCGGTGCCGGCCGCGGGCGGCGAGGAGCCGGCCGCCGTGGAGTCGGCGGCGCGGGCCGCGCTCACCAGCCGCATCCAGGGCGGGATCGTCGTCGTGCCGATTCGGAACTCGCGGCTGGTCGAAATCAAGTTCCAGTCGCCGGATCCCGAGTTCGCGGCGCGCGTGGTGAACGCACACGCCGAGCAGTACATCGAGCAGAGCCTGCAGTTCCGGCTCGAGGCCACGAGTCAGACGAATGCGTGGCTCAACACGCAGCTCGAGGAACAGCGCCGGCTCGTCGAGGAGAGCGAACGGAAGCTGCAGCAGTACAAGGAGCAGCACAACACCGTTTCGGTCGACGACAAGCAGAACATCGTCGTCCAGAAGCTGAATGCGCTGAACGAGCAGCTGGTGCAGGCACGCATCGAGCGGATGAACCGGGAAGTGCAGGTCAACGCGATCCGGGAGCTGCGGGCATCGGGTGAGTCGCTCGAGACCTATCCCGCCATCATGAACAGTCCGGTCGTGCAGGCGCTGCGCGCCGACATCGCCGCAAAGGAAGCCGAACGCGCGCGCCTCGGCACCCAGTACGGGCCCGCCTATCCGGCGATGCGCGAGCTGGCGACGCAGATCGAACGCGCGCGTCGCGACCTCGAGACCGAAGTGTCGAAGGTGGCCGCCGCCATCGAGGCCGACTTCGAGACGGCGCTGGCGCGCGAGCGCGCCCTGCAGCAGAGCCTCGATCAGCAGCAGCGCGAGTCGCTTGGCCTTGACCGGCGGATGCTCGAGTACGCCGCACTCGAGCGGGAGGCGCTGAGCAATCGCCAGCTCTACGAGAACCTGATGGCGCGGGCGAAGGAGACCGGCGCGGCGGCCGACTATCGAGGCACCAGTATCCAGGTGCTCGATCGGGCGGAGGTGCCCCGGGTGCCCGTGCTGCCGCGGACGCAGCGCGACCTGATGCTCGCGGCGCTGGCGGGTCTCGTCCTCGCGTTCGGCCTTGCGTTCGGCGTCGAGCACTTCGACAGCCGCATCAAGCTGCCCGAGGAAATCAAGACGCACCTGGGCCTGCCGTTCCTCGGCATGATCCCAACCTTCCCGGGCGGCGACGAGAGCGGAGAGGCCCCGCTGCTGTCGGCCGATGCGCCGCCGGCCTTTGCCGAGGCGATCCGGGCCGTCAGGACGGCGGTGCTGTTCTCCAGCGCCGAGGAGGGGGCCCGGTCGGTCGTCATTACCAGCACGGGGCCGCACGAGGGCAAGACGGTGGTCTCGAGCAGTCTGGCCATCGCCCTTGCGCAGGCCGGGCAGCGCACGGTCGTCGTCGACGGCGACATGCGCCGGCCGCGGATGCACGAAGCGCTCGATCGGTCGCAGGAGCCAGGGCTGTCGAACGTGCTCGTGGGGGAGGCCGCCCTCGCCGACGCGCTGCGTCCCACCTCGGTGCCGAATCTCACGCTGCTGGCGGCCGGCCATATCCCGCCGAATCCGGTCGAGCTGCTCTGTTCGCCGAAGTACGCCGACCTGATTGCGGAGCTCAAGAAGCGCTTCGACTGGGTCGTCATCGATGCGCCGCCCGTCATGCCCGTCACTGACGCTGCTGTCGTTGCCAACAGTGCGAGCGGTGTGCTGTTCGTGGTGGGGGCCGAAATGACGCCGCGCCAGAATGCGGCCGCTGCCGTCGAGCAGCTGCGCGGCGCGAACGCGAAGTTCATCGGTGCAGTCCTGAACCGCGTCAACGTGCAGCGGCACTCGTATTACTACTCGCCGTACTACCGGAAGGAGTACGGCAAGTACTACCAGCGCGCGGCCAACCGCGCCTGAAACCGGGCCGGCGGGACGCGCGGCACGACGCCCCGTCCGGCTCGCGTACAGCTGAAAGACCTGTGCCCCCAGCGACGATCCCGTCCGCCGCCGATCGTCCGGTCCACCTGATCGCGCCGTCGCGCGGATGGGTGCCGGTCAACCTGGCCGAAATCTGGGAGTATCGCGAGCTGCTCGCGGTGCTCGTCTGGCGACAGGTGCGCGTCCGCTACAAACAGACCGCGCTCGGTGTCGCCTGGGCGGTCCTGCAGCCGGTTGCGACCATGGTCGTGTTCAGCGTGCTGTTCGGCCGGCTCGCGAAGCTGCCGAGCGATGGCGTCCCCTATCCCGTGTTTGCGTTCTGCGCACTGTTGCCCTGGCAGCTGTTCGCGTACTCGATGACCGAGGCGAGCAACAGCGTCGTCGCCAGCCAGCAGATGCTCACGAAGGTGTACTTCCCGCGGGTGCTGCTGCCGCTGTCGTCGGTCGCGGTCGGCCTGGTGGACTTCGCGGTGTCGTTCGTCGTGCTGATCGCGATGATGCTCGGCTACGGGCTGCGGCCCGGGCTCGAGGTCCTGACCGTGCCGCTCTGGACGCTGCTCGCCGTGGCGACGGCCGTGGCGGTGAGCCTCTGGCTTTCGGCGATTAACGTGCGCTATCGGGATGTCCGTTACACACTGCCGCTGCTGACGCAGCTGTGGCTGTTCGTGACGCCGGTCGCCTACGCGACGTCGCTCGTGCCTGAGGCGTGGCGCTGGCTCTACGCGATGAATCCGATGGTTGGCGTCGTCGACGGGTTCCGGTGGGCGCTCGTAGGCGGCGCCTGGCCGGGCCCCTCGGTCTTTGTCTCGGGCGGTGCGGTGATCGCGCTGCTCGTCGGCGGGCTGTTCTACTTCAGGCGGATGGAACGTACGTTCGCCGACGTGGTGTGACACGGACGATGTCGACCGGATCCGCCATCGTGGCCGAGGGGCTGTCGAAGCGCTATCGGCTCGGTGCACGCGAGCCGTATGGCGTGCTGCGCGACAGGATCGGGCAGCTGCTGCGGTCGCCCTTCCGGCGTCGAGACCGCGCCGAGCCGGCCTGGATCTGGGCGCTCGACGACCTGACGTTCGAGATCGGCGAGGGTGATGTCGTCGGCATCGTGGGCCGGAACGGTTCGGGGAAGAGCACGCTGCTCAAGATCCTGTCGCGCATCACCGAGCCGACGCGGGGGCGTGCCCTCGTCCGCGGCCGTGTCGGGTCCCTTCTCGAGGCCGGTACAGGGTTTCATCCCGAGCTGACCGGGCGCGAGAACGTCTTCGTGAACGGGGCGATTCTCGGCATGCGCCGGCAGGAAATCCAGCGCCGCTTCGACGAGATCGTGGCCTTTGCCGGTGTCGAGCGCTTTCTCGACACGCCGGTCAAGTACTACTCGAGCGGCATGCAGATGCGCCTGGCCTTTGCGGTGGCGGCGCACCTCGAACCGGACGTCCTGCTGGTCGACGAAGTGCTGGCGGTGGGCGACGCGGAGTTCCAGCGACGCTGCCTCGGCAAGATGCACGACGTGAGTCAGGAAGGACGGACCGTACTGTTCGTCTCTCATCAGATGGGACAGATACGGCGGCTCTGCCGCTCGGCGGTCTGGCTCGACCGCGGGCGGATGCGTGCATTTGGTCCGACCGATGAGGTGCTCGCACAGTACGAGCAGGCGGCCGGATCGCGTGACGCGGAGGCCGCCGGGGGCGGCGTGTTCGGGGGCTGGGAACTGGGCACTGGCGGACACGTGCTCGACGGCGGGTCGGAGCCGTTCGTGCTGCGCATCCGGATTTCACCGGGACACCCGGTGAGCGAGGGGCACTTCGGACTGGGGCTGCTCAGTACATCGGACGAGATCGTCGGGGGCTGGGACTTCGAACCGATCTCGCTTTCGGGCGAGGGTGAGCTGCTCGAAATTGCGCTGCCGCAGCTGCCGATCCGGCCGGGGGTCTACCGGTGGACGTTCACGCTGTTCGATTGCGGCAACAACCTCAGCGGTGGCCGGCTCGTCGAGAAGTGGGTCGCCATGCCCGATCTGCAGATTCATGCGCAGCCGGTCGGACATTCGCAGGACGCATTCGCCGGCGTGCTGAACGTTCCCGCATCACTGCGGACAGGCAGCGGCGCGGTCGTGGAATCGGCCGGGCGCGGCGACCATCGGCCTTCAGGCCCGTCGAGGCTGGTGGTGGGGCTCGGGTGAGATGACGGCGGCGCTCCGCGTGTCGGTGATCGTCCCGTGCCGGAACGGCGGCCCCTGGCTGACCGAGACGCTCGAGTCGGTGCGCCCGCAGCTTACGCCCGGCATCGACGAGCTCATCGTCGTCGACGACGGGTCGGAAGACGACAGTGCCGATATAGCGGCGGCCTTCGGAGCGCACGTGCACCGCGGCCCGGCACGGGGCGTGAGTGAGGCGCGCACCCTGGGCGCCTCGGTCGCGCGCGGTCGCTACTTTCTGTATCTCGACGCCGACGACGTGCTCGAGCCGGGGACGATCGAGGCGCGGATTCGTCGCATCGAGGAGACGGATGCGGATGTCGTCCTGACGGCCTGGCGTTCGTGGGTGCCTGCAGCCGACGGCTCGTGGGAGTTCGGACCCGTCCGGCAGGACGCGCTCGGGCCGCGGCCGGAGCTCGATATCCTGCGCGGCGCCTGGTGGCCGCCCGGAGCCGTCCTGTACCGGCGGACCGCGGTTGAGCGAATCGGGCCCTGGCGGGTCGACCTGCCCGTCATTCAGGATGCGAGGTACCTGCTGGACGCGGCGCTCTGCGGGTGTCGTTTCGTGCAGCTCGCGGAGCCCGGCCTTCGATACCGCGTACGGCCGGACTCCCTGTCGCGGCGCGACCCGGCGGCCTTCCTGCGCGATTGTTATCGGAACGCCGCCGATGTGCACGACCAGTGGCTGCGTGACGGCGCAATCGATGACGAGCGTCGCGAGGCACTGCTGAACGTCATCGGCAACACGGCCCGGGGCCTGTACGTCGTCGACCAGGCACTGTTCGAGGAAGCCTACGGACGACTGCGTTCACTTGATCCTCACTATCGTCCCGCACGGCCCGCCGCGCTGCGGATGCTCTCCGGACTGGTGGGGTACCGCCGCGCCGAGTGGATGGCGTTGCGGTGGCGGCAGGTGAAGGGGCGCCTGGCGTGAAGGTGCTGCACGTCGCCTATACCTGGCATCCCGACCCGATCGGCGGCACGGAGGTGTACGTCGAAGGGCTGTGTCGCGAGCTCGACCGGCACGGGATCGCGAGCCAGGTGGCGGCTCCGTGGGCAGGGGAGCGGCGGGGACGATCGGAAGGCCCTCTGCCGGTACATCGCTTTGCGACGACGACATCCCCCAATCTGTCGACGCTCTATGGTGGCGGCGACGCGCAGGCGGCCGAAGCGTTCGCGCGGATCCTCGACGACGTGCGGCCCGACGTCGTCCATCAGCATGCGTTCTCGCCGGCCTGTTCGGTCCGTCTCGTGCGCACAGCGGCCGCGCGGCGCGTGCCGGTCGTCTTTTCTTTTCACTCGCCGACCGTGACGTGTCAACGCGGCACGATGCTCCAGTTCGGGCGGACAGAGTGTGAAGGCATCTGGGACGCGCGCATCTGCACGCCCTGTGTTCTCGATGGGCTGGGCCTCGCGCCTGGTGCCCGGCTGCTGGCGCGCGCCGGAGCGTTCGTCGCCGGTCCGGCGCTCGCGCGCAGCGGCTGGCAGGGGGGAGCGCTGACGGCACTGCAGATCCCGCAGCTCATGCGGTTGCGCACGGCGGCTACACGCGAACTGTTCGCCCTGGTCGACCGCGTCGTCTCGCTCTCGCCGTGGACGACGACGCTGCTGCTGCGGAACGGGGTCGATCGCGCGCGCATTGTGTACTCGCCGCATGGCGTCGGGCACCGGCGGAGCGGAGCGACGAACGGGGAGCCCCGTCGGCTGCCGTTGAGGCTGGTGCACCTCGGTCGTACGGATCGCGCGAAGGGCACCGCGCTGCTGCTGCAGGCACTGGCGCTGGCGCCGGAGCTGCCCGTCGAGGTCGACCTGTTTCTGGTGGGACCGCCTGAGGCGATGCCGGTGCCCGCCGATTCACGCGTCAGGCGGCACGGTGCGATCCCGCACGCCGAGGTCATCGACCGGTTGAGCCGGTACGACGCGGTCCTGGTGCCATCGCAGGGACTCGAGACCGGGCCGCTCGTGGTGCTCGAGGCTCTGACGGCGGGAATTCCCGTGATCGGCAGCCGAATCGGCGGCCTGCGTGATCGGGTGCGCGACGGGGCGGACGGCTGGCTGGTCGAGCCGTTCGACGATCCGGCGGCGTGGGCGCGCGTGCTGCGCGAGCTGGCGGCCCGACCTGAAACGGTGTGGCAGCGCAGGGACCGCGTGCGCCAGCCGCGGTCGATGGCCGAGGTCGCCGACGAGATGGCGGATCTGTACGGCGAGCTCGTTCGCGAGAGGCGGCAATGACGGGCGGCCTGGTCGTGATCGAGACGCACCCGGTGCAGTACCGGGTGCCGGTTTATCGCACCGTCCAGCAGAAGTTCGGGATTCCGGTCACCGTCGTCTACGGATCGGACTTCAGCCTCTACGCCTACCGTGACAGGGAGTTCGGCACCAGCCTCGCATGGGACGTGGACCTGACCGGCGGACTGGCGTGCGAGTTTCTGTCGAGAACGAAAGGGGATGGAACGGTCGAGCCGGAGCGGCTCTCGGCGCGCGGCGTCGGTCCCATTCTTGACCGGCTGCGCCCGGCCGCCGTGCTCGTGACGGGCTACAGCCCGGCCTTTCACCGGCAGGGATGGCGGGCCGCGCGGCGGCGAAGTCATCCGGTGCTGTTTCGCGGGGAGACGACCGATCGGCATCAGACGCGACACCCTGTGGTGTCTGCCGCGCGCGATGCTGCGCTGCGACTGGCCTATCGTTCGTGCGCACGGATCCTGTACATCGGCGAGCGCTCGCGGCAGCACTACCTTCGTCTCGGGATCGATCGGTCGAGGCTCGTCTTTTCCCCGTACTGCGTCGATACGACGCCGTTCCGGACGACGGAGGACGATCGCCGGGAGCTGCGGCTGGCGACGCGCAGGGGACTTGGCATCGCGGACGATCGGATTGTGCTGCTGTTTTCGGGAAAGCTCAGTCGCAGGAAGGGCGTCGACCTGATTGTTCCCGCCGTGCGCCGGTTGCCCACTGCGCTCCGGGAGCGGATCGTCGTCATCTGTGCAGGCGACGGACAGGAGCGCGCGGCGATGCTGTCGGCTGCTGCGGGTGAACCGCGGGTGCCGCTGCACGTGCTGGGTGTGCAGCGACAGCGCGATCTGAGCGGGGCTTACCACGCGGCCGACCTGCTCGTGCTGCCGAGCCGGCAGGCCGAAACCTGGGGACTGGTGGTCAACGAAGCACTGCACCACGGAGTGCCGTGCCTGGTGTCCGATCAGGTCGGCTGTGCGCCCGACCTGATCGACGCGCGCACGGGTGTCGTCTGCCGCGCGGATTCGGAGGAGGCGCTTGCCGGGGGCATGGTCCGCGCTCTGGAGCTCGCCGGTCGAGACGAGGTGCGCAACTGGTGCCGCGCCAAGGTCGCACCGTACGGCGTCGAGGCGGCCGCGCGCGGGATCGCCACCGCCTTCGAGGCTGTCACGACGGGAGTCGAGGCATGAAGGTGTCGCGCCTGCTCATCGTCGGCAGTCCCGAACCGACGCACGTCGGCCACCACCTGGCGGATGCGGCACGGGCGCTTGATGTGTCGGTCGCTGTCTGCGACGTGCGCCGGGCCTACGAAGGCGGGGCGATTCGACGCCGCCTGTGGTGGTACCTGCGGGGACGCCGGCCGGTCCGGCTGCGGAGCTTTGCCGCCGAGGTCCTCCGGCGCGTTCGGACCGAGCGGCCGGACGTCGTCCTCACAACCGGGCTGGCGCCCCTCGATGTCGCGACGCTGCGTGCGATTGGTCGCGAGGGCGTGCGTCGGGTGAACTTCCTGACCGATGATCCCTGGAATCCGGTGCACCGCGCGCCGTGGTTCCTGGCGGGGCTGCCGCACTACGATCAGGTCTGGTCGCCGCGTCAGGCCAATCTTCACGACCTTCGCGTGGCCGGTGTCAGGCGCGTCGAGTATCTGCCGTTCGCCTGCAATCCCTCCGTCCACTATCCGGAAGCGCCGGCCGATGAACGTGAATGGCACCAGTACGAATCCGACGTGCTGCTGGCCGGCGGCGCCGATCCCGATCGGGTGCCGTACGCCAGAGCCCTGATCGGCGCCGGCTGTCGCGTTGCCCTGCACGGCGGTTACTGGGACCGCTATCGCGCAACGCGGCGGGCGGCGCGCGGATTTCTCGATGCTGCCGGCCTGCGCAAGGCGACCGGGGCCGCGCGCGTCTGTCTGGGGCTGGTGCGACGGGCGAATCGCGATGGCCACGCGATGCGGACCTATGAGATTCCGGCCATGGGGGGCTGCCTGCTGGCGGAGCGGACGAGCGATCACGAGCGGCTCTTCGGCCGCGAGGGCGAGTGCGTCATGTACTTCAGCAGTCCCCGCGAGGCGGTCGATCGCGTGAAGTGGCTGCTCGCGCATCCGGCGGAACGCGATCGGATGGCCGCCGCCGGCCGTGCGCTCATCGCCGGAGGCCGGCACACCTACGCGGACCGGCTGGCGACCATTCTCGGGAGCCTCTGACGTGCCCCGCGTACTCGTCGTTCAGTATTCGAATCCGGCGGCCTATCCGCCGGTGGAGCACGCGGCGCTCCTGCTGGCCGAGGCGGGGTTCGAGGTCGAGCTGCGCGGTCTGCGCCGGCTCGACGAGATCACGATCGCCCGGCACGAGCGAATCCGGATGCAGTTGAAGCCGCCGGCGCCTGGCGGCTGGCGTCAGAAGGCGGCCTTCGTCCGGTTCGTGTCGTGGATCCGCCACGAGGCGGCACAGATCCGGCCCGACTGGATCTACGCGTCGGATCCGCTGAGCACCCCGGCCGCCTGGTCTGCCGGGGCCGGCCGGAGCGTGCGGTGCATCTATCACGAGCACGACGCGCCCGGGAGCGACGCCGGGTCGACGGCGATGAGGATCGTCCTCGCGGCCAGACGCCGGGTCGCTGAGCGGGCCACCATCTGCATCGCGCCGTCGGACGGGCGCGCGAAACGCCTGTCGGCCGAGACCGGTCGCGCCGACGTGGCCGTCGTGTGGAACGTGCCGCTGCGCCGCGAGGTGGCGCCGCCGGAACGTGGGCCGCGCGCGGGCGGAGACACGCGGCTGCTGTATCACGGGTCCATCGTGCCGGCGCGCGTCCCCGACACGCTGCTCCGGGCGCTCGCCAGGCTCCCGCGCACGGTGTCCTGCTGCATCACGGGCTACGATCCCGCGGGCGGCGCCTACCAGGAGCACCTGCGCGCGCTCGCGGCCGAGCTCAAGCTGACCGACCGCGTCGAGTTCACCGGACCCATCGGTACCCGACAGGAGCTGATGGAGCGCTGTGCGGAGTTCGACGTCGGGCTTTCGCTGCTGCCGCTGAATCCGACCGACTTCAACGAGCAGACGATGCTCGGGGCGTCGAACAAGCCGTTCGACTATCTGGCGGCCGGACTGGCGCTGCTCGTGCCGGATCGCGGCGACTGGCATCGGACGTTCGTCGAGCCGGGCTACGGCGTCAGCTGTGATCCGGCGTCGGTGGCCAGTCTCGAGGCGGCGATTCGATGGCTGCACGAGAATCCCGAGTCGCGCGTCCGGATGGGAGCAGCGGGTCGCGAACGCATCCTCACCGAGTGGAACTACGAGACGGCCTTCGCGCCCGTGCTGGAGACGATGCTCGGTACCGCCGGAGCGCAGGCCTGAAATGCGTATCGCTATCGTCGCGCACGGCCGCTTTCACGCCTTCGACCTCGCGCGCGAGCTCCGGGCGCTGGGTCACGACGTGACGCTGCTCAGCAACTATCCGGCGTGGGTGCGGTCCCGCTTTGGTCTCGAGCAGGTGGATTACCGTCCGCTCGTCGCACATGGGGCGTCGGAGCGGGTACTCTCGCGCCTGGTACCGGCCAGGCGGCAGCTGTTCGAGCAGGCTCGCCACGAATGGTTCGGTCGTTGGGCGGCGCGGACGCTCGGTGGCGGCCACTGGGACGTTGTCCACTGCTGGAGTGGAGTGTCCGAAGAGATCCTGCGCTCGCCGGAGTTGAACGGTGCGGTCCGGGTGCTCATGCGCGGCTCGGCGCACATCCGCGAGCAGAGCGAGCTGCTCGAAGCCGAGGAGCAGCGGCTCGGGATGTCGATCGAGCGCCCGAGCCCGTGGATGGTCGCGCGCGAGGAGCGGGAGTACGCGCTCGCGGACCGAATCGTCGTGCTGTCGACCTTCGCAAGGACGACGTTCGAGCGCCGCGGCGTGACGGCCTCGCGCCTGTCGGTGCTGCCGCTCGGCGTCGACACCGCGGCCTTCGGGGTGGATGCAGAGGTGCGTGAGCGCCGCGCGGCGCGGGTTCTCGAGGGCAGGCCGCTGCGCGTTGTCTACGCAGGGGCGCTGTCGGCCCAGAAGGGGCTGCTCGACCTGCTCGAGGCGGCGCGCCGGTGCGCGGATCTGCCACTCGTGTTCGAGCTCGTTGGTGCGGCGCTGCCGGAAATGGCCGGACCGCTGGCCGCCCGGCCGGGGAACGTCGTGGTGACGGGCGCCGTCGACCAGGGGGCGTTGCCTGCCGTCTACGCGGTGGCCGATCTGTTCGTGTTTCCCACCATCCAGGACGGCTTCGGCATGGTGCTCAGCCAGGCGGCGGCCGCGGGACTGCCGATTCTGTGCAGCACGAACTGCGCGGGGCCGGAGCTCATCGCGGCCGGCGCGCCCGGCTGGGTCGTTCCGATCCGTCGGCCCGACCTGCTGGCCGATCGCCTGCGCTGGTGTCACGAGCATCGCCCGGCGCTGGCCGAGATGGTCCGCACCACCTTCGTGCCGCATGTGCGAAGCTGGCGGGATGTGGCGGAGGACTTTGCCGGGCACGCCCGCGAGTGGGTGAGCGCGATGCGACGGGAGCGTTCGGCGTGATCGAGACGGGACTGGTGTACTGGCTGCTCGGCTGGCTGGCCGCGGCCGGGTTCGTCCTGGTGCGGCACTGGCAGCGCGGCGGCGCGGGGCTCGTCTTCACGTACGTGCTCTCGTACGGGGCCATGCACTGGCTGGCGTCGGCCATCTACCTGCTGCCGTGGTACACGTCGTCCCGGATCGACGACACGCTCGTCGGTCTCGAAGTGGCCACGATCGGGATGGTGATGTTCGCCGTTGGATGCGAGATCGGGTCGGCGCTCTTCGCGCGATCCGACGCGTTCCCGCCTGACACCGAGGCCGGCGAGCAGGAGTCGCGCGCCGTGCCCGGCAGAATCGTCAGCGTCTATCTCATCGGCGGTGCGGTGATCTACGGCGGCGTGTATCCGTTGATCGCCGGGCTTCCGACAGCGTCGGCGCTCGCCTCGACCTCGTCGTCGCTGATGGTGCTCGGCATTGCGCTGAAGGCCTGGAACGCCTGGCAGCGCGGCGCCTACGTGCGCATCTGGCTGTGGCTCGGCGCGAGCATCGTGTTTCCCCTGATGACGCTCGTCGGCCAGGGCTTTCTCAGCTTCGGTCTGGCCTCGATGCTGATCGTGGCCACGTTCGTGGCCGGCTTCTATCGGCCTCGCTGGCACGTGGTCATCGCCGGTCTGGTCGTCGCGTTTCTGGGCCTATCGGTCTACGTCACCTACATGCGCGACCGGCGCGACATCCGTGCGGTGATCTGGGCGGGCGAGGCCATTTCGGAGCGGTTCGAGGTCCTGCAGGACACGTTCACGAGGATGGAGTGGTTCGATCCCACCCGCATCGAACACCTGCGGCGCGTCGACGATCGACTGAATCAGAACGCCCTCGTCGGTGCGGCGGTCCAGGGCATCAGGACCGGCGCCGTCGAGCCGGCGTGGGGCGGCACGATCGTGGACGCGGTCATTGCACTCGTGCCGCGCGCGATCTGGCCCTCGAAGCCGGTCGGTGCCGGCAGCGGCGACATCGTGTCGGACTACACGGGGCTGACCTTCGTCGAAGGCACCAGCGTTGGCGTGGGTCACGTCATGGAGTGGTACGTCAACTTCACGATGCCGGGCATCGTCATCGGCTTCGTGCTCATCGGCGCTGCCATCAGCTACGTCGACCGCGCGGCGGCGGCGTGGCTGCAGGCGGGCGACGCGGGCCGGTTCACGTTCTGGTTCCTGCCCGGACTGAGCCTGCTGTATGTCGGTGGATCGTTCGTGGAGATGACGGCCACTGCCGGGGCATCCGTGGCCGTGGCGTGGGCGCTGCGCCGGGTCTTCGTCCACGACGTCGAGCCGGCGTTCGAGGCGAAGGACGAGGAGTCCATGGAGTCGCTGCCGTGAGGGACGGATTGCAGCGGCCCGGGCTGGCGGCGATCACGTTCAGTCCCCATGGCGGCGGCATTGCGGCGGTCTCGCGGCTGGTCGACCGGGTGCTTCGCGAACACTGCGGGGCCGTGACGCGATTCACGCTGGCCTCCGACGAATCGCGATTCGAGACCGGGTTCTTCGAGCGGGCCGCCTTCGGCGCGGCCATCGCCGCGGCGCAGCTGACGGGGCGCTGCCGCTGGATGTTCTACACGCACCTGAACCTGGCCCGGGTGCATCGGCTGGTTCCGGCGCGTCGTCCGTATGTCGTCTTTCTGCACGACGTCGAGGCCTGGACTCCGCTCAACCGTCCGATGCGGGACGTGCTCGCATCGGCGCACCTGCGAATCGCCAACTCGCACTACACGGCCCGTCGCGTCGAGTCGGCAAATCCCGCGGCCGGTCCTGTTGCGGCCTGTCCCCTGGCCCTCGAGCCCGGTGCCCTCGGCGAGCGGTCCGGGCCCGTGGGCGGTCCGCCTTCACGCGACGTGGTGATCGTGGGGCGCATGGTCGGCAGCGAACGATACAAGGGACACGATCAGCTGCTCGAGGCCTGGCCGCTCGTACGCGCGGCCTGTCCCGACGCCCGCCTCATCTGTGTTGGCGAGGGCGATGACGTGCCGCGGCTGCAGGAGAAGGCGCGAGAGTGCGGTGTCGCCGATGCGGTTGTCTTTACCGGGTTCGTCGACGACGAACAGAAGCGGGCCATGTACTCGCGGGCCGCATTGCTGGCCATGCCGAGTCGTCGCGAAGGCTTCGGGCTGGTCTACCTCGAGGCGATGGCGGCCGGGTTGCCCTGTGTTGCGTCTCCGCACGACGCGGCGGCCGAGGTGGTCGTCGACGGTACGACCGGCTTTCTGGTGGCGCAGGATGATCGCGACGGGCTGGCGTCGGCGATCGTGCGGCTGCTTGTCGACGAGGAGCTGCGGCGGCGCATGGGCGCCGCCGGGCGGGCGCGGGTGGAGCGTGAGTTCAGCTACGAACGCTTCAGCGGCCGGCTGATCGATCTGCTCGCTGGCGTCGTGCCTGCCGTGGCTGCCGACCGTCGTGTCGTGGGAGTGCCGAGGTGAGAATCCTGCATGTGATTCCCGCCGTGGCGCCCAGGTACGGAGGCCCCAGTGTCGTGGCCGTCGAGACCGTGCGCGCCCTGCGGCGCGAAGGGCACGATGCGTTCGTCGCCACAACCGACGCCGACGGGCCGTCGCGGCTCGATGTGCCGCACGGGACCGTGGTCGAGTGGCAGGGGGTGCCGATCGTCGCGTTTCCGCTCGGCGGCGGGGAACGGTTCAAGTGGTCCGCCGCTTTGGCGCGCTGGCTCAGGGAGGCTGTCGCCAGCGTGGACGTCGTCGATATCCACGCCATTTTCAGCCACAGCTCGATCGCGGCTGCATCGGCGGCCCGGCGCGCGGGCGTGCCGTTCGTCGTGCGGCCGCACGGTGCGCTCGACCCGTGGAGTCTCGGTCGGAAGGCGCTCCGCAAGCGGCTGCTGCTGCGCGTGGCCGTGCGGCGCATGCTCGAAGACGCCGCCTGCGTGCAGTACACGACGGCGGCTGAAATGGAGGCGGCGAGCCGCGCGCTGCCGTGGCTCGGACGCGGGCGGGTCGTGCCGATCGGCATCTCCGATCAGGCGTTCGGGACGCCGGAGCGTCGGGCGACCCGGCCCTACGTGCTGACGCTGTCGCGGCTCGATGCCAAGAAGTCGCTCGAGCTGCTCATCGACGCCTTTCACGATGCCGGTGTGGAGGGGTGGCGGCTCGTGATCGCCGGCGACGGGCCCGGCGACTATGTGGACAGTCTTCGCAGCCGCGCGGCGGCGGGCCCGGCGGCGCGCCGGATCGAGTTTGTCGGGTGGGTCGATGGCGAACGCAAGCGGCAGCTGCTGCGTGGCGCGTCGTTGCTGGCGTCGCCATCGGCCCAGGAAAACTTCGGCCTGTCGGTGGCCGAGGCGATGGCCGTGGGAGTACCGGTGCTGGTGACGCCCGGCGTCAACCTGGCGCAGGAGATCGAGGCGGCCCGTGCCGGCTGGGTCGTGGCGCGCGAGCTGTCGACGCTCACGCTCACTCTCCGATCGATTTGCCGTGATGACGACGAGCGGGAGCGGCGAGGGGCGGCAGCGCGGGCGCTGGCTGAACGATTCCGCTGGTCGACGTGTGTGAAGCCGCTCATCGACCTCTACGACGCCGTACGCGCAGGAGCACCGGTCCATGCCTGAGCGCCCGACGGTGCCGGTCACCGTCATCGTTCTGACGAAGAACGAGGCGGCCAACATCGACGCGTGTCTCGACGCCGTCCGCGACTGGGCCACCGCCATCTTCGTCGTCGACTCGGGAAGCACCGACGACACCCGGGAGCGCGCCCGGCGCGCCGGGGCCGAAGTCGTGGTGCATCCATTCGAGACGCATTCGGCACAGTGGCAGTGGGCGCTCGACCACCTGCCGATTCCGACCGAATGGGTACTGGCGCTCGACGCCGACCAGCGTGTGACACCGGAACTGCGAGAGGCTGTCGCGGCCGCACTGGCAGGACCGGAGGCGGGCCGGTACGACGGATTCTTCGTCAATCGCCGGCAGGTCTTCCGAGGACGCTGGATCCGCTACGGGGGGTACTACCCGAAGTACCTGCTGAAGCTGTTCCGCCGGTCGGCCGTGACGCTCGATGCCCGCGAACTGGTCGATCATCACTTTCACGTGCGGGGGACCACCACGCGGCTGCGCGGGGACCTGGTCGAGGACAACCGGAATGAGGCGGCCATCGGCGCCTGGGTTGACAAGCACAACCGCTATGCCCGACTGCAGGCGATTCAGGAGCTGCGCGAGCGTCGCGAAGGGGGCAGTCGGGGACGCTTCTTCGGGAGTCCGGACGAGCGCGTCAACTGGCTCAAGGCGCGCTGGCGGCGGCTGCCGCTGTTCGTCAGGCCGTGCCTCTACTTCATCTATCGTTACGTGATCCGGCTCGGGTTCCTCGACGGCCGCGAGGGGTTCGTCTTTCACGTGCTGCAGGCGTTCTGGTACCGGCTGCTCGTCGATATCAACATCAGCGAGCTGGCGGGCGAGGCCGGGTCGGACAGGGACCCCGTCGCGGAGGAGGGGCGCCGCGAGGCGCAGGTGCGGGCGTGAAGGAGACCCCTCCAGCTGCCGATTGTCGGGCCGCACGGGCGGAACACTGCCCGCGCGCCCAACGACCGTCATGATCATCCTCGGGATCAACGCGTATCACGCCGACGTCTCCGCCGTTCTCATTCGGGACGGCGTGCTCGTCGCCGCCGTGGAGGAGGAGCGCTTCCGCCGCATCAAGCACGTGGCGGGCTTTCCGCACGAGGCGATCAGGGCGTGCCTGCGGATGGCCGGCATCAGCGGCCGCGAGGTCCGGCACGTGGCCGTGTCGCGCCGGCCGCGCGCACACCTGCTGCGCAAGGCTCTCTATACGCTCCGGCGCAGGCCGGACGCGCGGCTGCTGAAGGACCGGGCGGCCAACTACCGCAGGGTCGGCGCTGTCGAGACGACGCTCGCCGAAGCGCTCGGGCTGCAGCCGGGAGATCCGCGGCCGCAGGTGCACTACGTCGAGCACCATCCCGCGCACCTCGCGAGCGCCTTCTTCGTCTCACCGTTCGACCGTGCCGCCGTCTGCGCGATCGACGGGTTCGGCGACTTCGTCAGTACGTCCTGGGGACTCGGGCAGGACGGCCGCATCGACGTGCGTCACCGCACGTTCTTTCCGCACTCGCTGGGGCTGGTGTACCTCGCCATTACGCAGTACCTGGGCTTCCTGCATTTCGGCGACGAGTTCAAGGTCATGGGGCTGGCGCCGTACGGACGGCCCGATCGGGTCGACGAGATGCGTCGGCTTGTCCGGCTCCGCCCGGGGGGACGCTTCGAGCTCGACCTGACCTACTTCCAGCACTGGCGCGGCGACTCGCCGATGACGTGGGACGAGGGCGCGCCGGAGCTCGGCCGTGTGTACGCTCCGGCGCTCGAGAGGCTGCTGGGACCGGCACGGCGTCCGGAAGAGCCCCTCACGCCGGAGCACGAAGCCGTCGCGGCGTCGCTGCAGGTCGTGTTCGAGGAAGTCGCGTTTCACGTCCTCGAGGCGGTGGCGAAGGCGACCGGCGAGCGTCGGCTGTGTCTGGCGGGCGGGTGCGCGATGAACAGCGTGGCAAATGGCCGGATCCGCGCGGCAACGCCATTCGACGAGGTGTTCGTTCAGCCGGCGGCGGCCGACAACGGCACGGCGCTCGGTGCGGCTTTCTTCGTCGAGCATCAGGTGCTTGGCCGGCCGCGCTCGTTCGTCATGGAACACGCCTGCTGGGGGCCGGCGTTCGACGATGAGGCAATTGCGTCGGCGATCGAGGCGCGGCAGGCGGACATACGGGCCGGGCAGTGCGACGTCAGGCGTTTCGAGACGCGACGCGAGCTGAATGAATGGACGGCGGCCCGCATTGCCGAAGGCCTCGTGATCGGCTGGTTTCAGGGAAGGATGGAATGGGGCGCACGAGCGCTCGGCAATCGCAGCATTCTGGCCGACCCGCGGCGCGCCGACATGCGCGACATCATCAACAGCAAGATCAAGTTCCGCGAGAAGTTCCGTCCGTTCGCACCGTCGGTCCTCGAAGAGGCTCTCGACGACTACTTCGTGGGTGCCGCGCCCGATCCCTTCATGCAGCAGGTCTATCCGATCCGTCCGGAGCGACGGGCAGAGATTCCCGCCGTGACGCACGTCGACGGAACGGGGCGGCTGCAGACGGTCAGCCGGCGTACGAATCCCGAATACTGGGAGCTGATCCGCGCGTTTGCCGGCCTGACCGGTGTGCCGGTGCTGCTCAATACGTCGTTCAACGAGAACGAACCCATCGTGCACGCGCCCGGGGAGGCGCTCGACTGCTTCCTGCGGACGCGGATGGACGTGCTCGTGCTGGGACTGCACGTCATCGTGAAGCCGTCGGCCGCCCCGGCCGCGCAGCAGAGGAGAGAAGTGAATGCAGTGGGGTAATCGCAGGACGCTCGTCACCGGAGGCGCGTCCTTCATCGGATCGCACCTCGTCGACGCACTCGTCGAGCGCGGGGCCCGCGTACGGGTCGTCGATAACCTGAGCAGTGGCCGGCTCGACAACATCCGCACGCACGTCGAGTCCGGCGCCGTCGAGTTCATCGAGGGCGACCTGCTCGATCAGCGCGTCGTCGATCGGGCGATCGACGGGATGCAGGTCGTCTTCCACCTGGCAGCCGACCACGGCGGCCGGGGCTATGTCGACCTCCACCAGGTGGCGTGTGCGACGAATCTGGTGCTTGACGGTCTCGTCTTCGCAGCCGCACACCGCGCCGGCGTCGAGAAGGTCGTCTACGCGTCGTCGGGCTGCGTGTATCCGAACCACATCCAGACCGACCCGGACCGCATCCTCTATCTCACCGAGGACATGGTCGGACCGCCGTATGACGCCGACAACATGTACGGCTGGGCGAAACTGATGGCCGAAATGACGCTGCAGGCCTACCATCGCGAGAAGGGACTGAAGGCGGCCTGCTGCCGCTACTTCACCGTCTACGGCGAGCGCGGGCACGAGAACCACGCCGTCATCGCGATGATCGCGCGTGCATTCGTCAGGCAGAATCCGTACGTGGTCTGGGGCACCGGCGAGCAGATCCGTAACTGGACCCACGTGAGCGACATCGTCAGCGGCACGATCCGCGCCGCCGAGGTCATCGACGACGGAACGGCGGTGAACCTGGGGACGATGGAGCGGACGCGGGTGATCGATGCCGTGCGCGAGGTCCTTCGGTACACCGGGCACGAGGCGGAGATTCAGCTGCGACCCGAGATGCCGACCGGCCCGATGAATCGCGTGGCCGACAACAGCCTGGCCCGGCGCCTGCTCGACTGGGAGCCGCAGGTGAAGTTCGTCGACGGCCTGCATCGGACGATCGACTGGTACTTCGCATCGAAGGATCGGGAGCTCGTGGCCGCTACGCTGGAGCATCGGCTGACGGAACGCTGAAAGCGCACGTCGTTCATGCACGTCGTCTTCTTCAACCGCTCGTACTATCCCGACCAGACGGCTACCGGTCAGCTGCTGACCGACCTCTGCGAGGATCTGGTCCGCGAGCACGGGTGCCGGGTAACGGTGGTCACCGGGCCGCCGCTGCTCCCGTCGGCGCCGATGCAGCCGGCCCGCTGGCGGGTTTTCGAGCGGCAGGAGCATGGCGGCGTGAAGATCCTGCGGGCGGCCGGGACGCGGTTCGACAAGCGACGGTTTGCCGGGCGTGCCGCCAACTACGTGAGCTACTTCGCGTCGGCGTGTGTCGCCGGGCTGCGACTCGAGCGTCCGGACGTTGTCGTGGCTCTCACTGATCCGCCGATCATCGGCCTCGCGGCATGGCTGTCGAGCCTCCGCTATCGCGTACCGCTCGTGATGGCGTTCAAGGATCTGTTCCCGGAGGTCGCGGCGCTGCTGCCCGATTTCCACAGCGACACGATCAATGCGGCGCTGCAGCAGGTGAACCGCTTCCTTGTCCGTCGGGCCGCCCGGAACATCGCGCTCGGTGAGACGATGCGGCAGCGACTGATCGGCGACAAGGGGGCACCGCCGGAGCGGACCGTCATCATCGCCGACTGGGCCGATACATCGGCGATCGAGCCGGGCGAGCGCGAAAATGCGTTCCGACGCGAACACGGGCTCGCGGGCCGGTTCGTCGTGATGCATTCGGGCAACCTCGGCCTGGCTCAGAATCTCGAGACGATCGTCGAGGCCGCGGCGAGGCTGCGGCATCGGCCGGAGATTCAGTTCGTCTTTCAGGGGGAGGGCGTCAGCAAGGCGACGCTCCAGCAGCAGGTTCGTGATCTCGGCCTGTCGAACGTGACGTTTCTGCCGTTTGCGCCGAAGGAGCGACTCGGCGAGTCCTTTGCCGCGGCCGACGTGTTCATCGTGTCGCTGCAGCGTGGCCTGGCCGGCTACATCGTGCCGAGCAAGCTGTATGGCATTCTTGCGGCGGGCCGCCCGTACGTCGCGGCGGTCGAGGAGGACTGCGAGGTTGCGTCACTGACACGGGCGCATCGCTGCGGGCTTGTCGCCGAGCCTGGCGATGCGGGAGCGCTGGCCGACGCTGTCCTGCGCCTGTTCGAAGATGCGGGCTTCCGCGCGTCGGCGGGCGGGAACGCGCGACAGCTGGCACTGCAGTTCGATCGGAGGAGACAGGTAGCCCGCTACGTCGAGCTGTTTCGCGAGCTCACCGGGGCGACGTCGCGGGCCGGTGCCGGGTGCGTCCCGGCTTCGGGAGTCCGGGCGTGAGCACGCGAACCGGGGCCGACGTGCTCGCGGGAAGCGGGCGAGGGGAAGCAGAGCGGTCGTGGGCGGTTCGCCTCGATCTGGTGGCCAAGCGGACGTTCGACGTCGCTGTCGCGGGCGCCGGACTGCTGGCGTCGATGCCGGTCTGGCTGGTGGCGGCGCTGGCGATCAGGCTGGAGGACGGCGGTCCCGTCTTCTACAGCCAGGAGCGGGCGGGAAAGCATGGCCGCCCGTTTCGTGTGTACAAGTTCCGCTCGATGGTGCCCGACGCGGAAGCCAGGGTCGGCGCCCTGCAGGCCTCGGCCGACGACCCGCGCATCACACGCACGGGACGCTGGCTGCGGGCGACGGCCATGGACGAGCTGCCGCAGCTCTGGAGCATCTTCGTCGGCGACATGAGCTTCGTCGGCCCGCGTGCGCTGCGCCCCGGCGAAATCGAGATCGAAGGCGACGGTCGGGCGGTGGCGCTCGAGGATGTTCCGGGCTACGCCGAACGTGCCTCGGTGACGCCCGGCCTGACGGGCCTGGCCCAGATCTATGCGCGGCGGGACCTGCCGCGGAGGCAGAAGTTCCGGTACGATCGCCTCTACATCAGGCGCCGGTCGTTCTGGCTCGACATGCGGCTGATGATGCTGTCGTTCTGGATTTCGTTCCGCGGCCGCTGGGAGGATCGCGGGCACAAGGTCGGACGACGGAGGAGAAAGATCGCGCGTGCGTGATGTTGTCGTGATTGGCGCCGGCCCGGCCGGCTCGACCGCCGCCCGGCTGCTGGCCGACGGCGGTCACGACGTGCTGATCCTCGAGGAGCACGACGAAGTCGGCACGCCCGTCCACTGCACGGGCCTGCTGGGCAGCGAAGCGTTCGACGAGTTCGACCTGCCGCGCTCGCTGGAGCTGGCGCGGACCGATGCCGCACGGTTCTGGAGCGGCGGCGGGCGATCGGTGCCGCTGCGCAGCGATCGCGTGAACGCGGCGGTCATCGACCGCGGCGCGCTCGACCGTCACCTGGCCGACTGCGCCGTGGCCGCTGGCGCTGATCTCCGGACCGGCTGTCGCGCCGAACACGTGGAAGTCGACCCGGCGGGCGTCACGGTCGTCGTCCGTGGAGCTGAGCCTTTGCGCGCGCGCGCCGTGGTGCTGGCCTGCGGCGCCAGCTACCGGTTCCACCGCCGCCTCGGCCTCGGGCTGCCCGGCGTCTTCCTGCAGAGCGCACAGATCGATACCGCCTGGCCGGCCATGCCGGGCATCGAAGTGCAGTTCGGCAGGGAAGTCGCGCCCTCGGGCTTTGCCTGGATCGTCCCGTTCACGCGCGACGGTGAGCCGCGGGCCAGAATCGGCCTGATGAGCGAGACCCGGAGCGCCGAGCGCTTCGCCGCCTTCGTCGATTCGCTCGCGCGCCGAGCGGGCATCGATCCCGTTCGGGTGCCGGCGCCGCGACAGAAGATGCTTCCGCTCGGTCCCGTCCGGCGCTCCTATGCCGATCGTGTCCTGGCGGTCGGCGACGCGGCCGGCCTCGTCAAGCCGACGACGGGCGGCGGGATCTATTACGGAATGCTGAGCGGCGTCTTTGCCGCGCAGGTGCTGGGCGATGCGCTGCGGCGTGATCGACTCGGCGCGCGCGTGCTTCGGCAGTACGAGCACCGGTGGCGCCAGCGCCTGGGACAGGAGATCCGGGTGGGCCTCGCCTTCCGCAGCATCGCGACGCGGCTGAGCGACGAGTCGATCGACGAGTTGATCGACCTCGCGGGCGCCGGGACGGTAGCTCCGCTCATCGAGCGCACGGCGTCGTTCAACTGGCACCGACGGGCGGCCATCGCGCTGCTCGGCCATCCGTCGGTCCGTCGCATCGTCTTCCGCACCTGGGCGAGGAGTGCCGGGTCGATCTGACGTGACGAACGCACTGGCGGCGACGCTGCGCGGCCCGTCGCGCCCGTGGGACTGGTGGGCGGCCCGATGGGACGAGGCGGCGGCCGCGGCCCGCGCCCATGGGGTGCTGCCGCTTGCCGGCGAAGCCGCGCTGGCCGATCCGGCCTGCCCGCCGGCCGTGCGCGCCCGCTTCGAGGAGCAGCGGCGCCGTGACGCCGCCCTCGAGCTCGTGCGTGAGCACGAGCTGCGACGGCTCTTCGATCGACTGGCTGCGGCCGGCGTCCGTGCGCTCGTCGTCAAAGGGGCGGATCTGGCGTACAGCTGCTATTCGTCGCCCGAGCTGCGTCCGCGCACCGACACGGATCTGCTGATCGAGCCGGGCCATCGAAGGCGGGCGGCGGGAGTGCTGCGTGAGCTGGGTTATCACGCCGTGCCACAGTCCGGCGGCGACCTGCTGATGTACCAGGAACCGTACCGGCTCGAGCGCGACGGGGTGCCGGTTCACGTTGTCGATCTGCACTGGCGGCTGTTCAACCCGCAGCGCTACGGAGCGGTGTTCGAGGCCGCCGAGCTGCTGGAGCGCGCCGGGCCGCGTCGCGCCCTCGGGACCGCAGCGATGGGGTTGTCGCCCGCCGACGCGCTGCTCGTCGCGTGCGTCCACCGGATCGCCCACCACTTCGATCGCGAACGCCTGATCTGGCTCGTCGATATCGAACGGCTGGCGGTTCGTCTCGCGCCGGCCGACTGGGACGCGTTTGCAGCCTCGGCCGCGGTGCGACGTGTGAGTGCTGCCTGCCTGCGCAGCCTCGAGGCGGCGGTCTCCAGCTTCGGCGCCCAGGTGCCGGACGAGGTGCGCGGGCGCCTGCGCCGACAGGCGGCGTCGGAGCCGGACGATGCGCCGTTCCGTGATGCGACCGCGCCGCACGCGGCCCGAATCGCCTCGGACCTGCGGCTCGTCGGCGGCTGGCCGGCACGCGCCCGGCTGCTGCGGCAGCACCTGTTTCCGCCTCGTCACTACATGCGCGACGTCTACGCCCCCGACAGTCGGCTGCCGCTCGCCATCCTCTACCTGAAACGCATCGTCAGAGGCTCGCATCGATGGTTACGGCGCGCGTGAGCCTTTCCACGAGCTGGCCGATCGTGGCGCTGCTCGCCTGGGGCGTGCTCATGTTCGGCGCCGTGTATCCGTGGGCCTACTGGCCGCTGTTTGCCGGGGCCACGGTGATCGGACTGCACGGCACCTTGCGCGGGCAGGCCTGGCGCGATCCGCGACTGCGGCGGCTGCTGATCGTGGTCGGCTGGCTGATCGTCGCTGTCAGTGTCCAGGTGGTCGCCCTGCCATCCTGGCTCGTCGCCACTGTCTCGCCCGGTGCGGAGCGCTTCCTGCGCGCCTTCCGGGTGGGCTATCACCCGGCCGAACTTCGTACGCTTTCACTCGATCCGGCCGCGACAGTGGTCGTGCTCGTCGAAGCAGGGAGCCTCGGCGTGCTGCTCGTCGGGCTTGCGCGGCAGCTGCGGCGGCTGGCGCTCGACTGGATCGTGGGCCAGCTCATGATGCTCGCGCTGGCCGTCGCCCTCGTCGGCATCGTTCACCATGCGCTGAGCGATCCGGACAGCGTCCTCGTGTACGGCTTCTGGGAGCCGCTCGAGGGCGGCAGTGTCTTCGGTCCGTTCGTCAACCGCAACCACTTCGCGGGCTGGATGCTGATGCTGCTGCCGGTCGTCTGCGCCTACGGCTGGGCGCTGGTTCAGCGCGCGGCGCGGCACCGCCGGCCGGCGCGTGTCGGCGACTGGCTGCGCTGGGTGAGTGGGGTCGACGGCAACCGCGTCCTTCTGGTCTGGACGAGCGCCCTCGTCATGGCTGTCGGGCTGGTCCTGACGCAGTCACGTTCCGGGCTCGTCGCGGCGACGATGGCCATGGCGGCGCTGGTCTATTTTCTCTGGCGCGACCTCGCGGGGCGCACGCGCCTGATCGTGACGACGCTCGTCGCGGTCGTCCTTGCCGGCGCCCTCGTCTGGTCGGGGGCCGGGACGATGGTGGCGCGCTTCTCGCGCGCGGGGGAAGAAGTGCACGGCCGGCTCTCGGCCTGGCAGGACACGCTGCGGATCGTCTGTGACTTTCCGATTGCCGGCACCGGCCTTGGCGGCTATCGCCATGCGATGCTGCTGTACCAGACGCGGGACCGCGAGCGCATCTACACCCAGGCGCACAACGACTACCTGCAGCTGGCCGCCGAAGGCGGACTGCTCGTGTGTCTGCCTGCCGCGGCGGTCGTGGCGGTCGTCGCCGGCGGCATCCGGCGCCGCCTGTCCGACGGCGATCGCGACGACACGACGTACTGGATCAGGCGCGGTGCCGTGGCCGGGCTGCTTGGGATCGCGGCGCAGTCGATTGTAGAGTTCAGTCTGCAGATGCCGGCGAACGCGGCGCTCGCGGTGACGCTCGCCGCGATCGCGCTGCACCGGCCGCGTTCGGATTCCCATGCGTATCGCGTTTGACCTCGACGGCGTTCTCGCCGACCTGCACACTCCGTTCGTGCGGACCGCGCTCCGCCTGTTCCCTGAGCTCGAACCGGAGGCGGTCGAGGCGGGGAATCCGGCGGGTGAGTCCGATTCCCATGACACGGACGTCCCGCCGGTGCTTCCAGGGGTGAACCTGACCCGCCGTCAGTCCGACACGGTCTGGCGGCACCTGGCGTCGATCGAGAACTTCTGGGAGTCGCTCGAGGAGATCGAGCCCGGTGCGGTGGCCAGGCTTGCCGAGCTGGCCGATGCGCGCCGCTGGGAGGTGCTGTTCATCACGAGCCGGCCGACCTCGACGGGGCGCACGGTGCAGCGCCAGTCGCAGCGATGGCTCGAAGCGCGCGGGTTTCCGCTGCCGAGCGTCTACGTCGTGCACGGATCGCGCGGGCGCATTGCCGACGCGCTCGGCATCGACGTGGTCGTCGACGATCGCGCCGACAACTGCCTCGACATCGTGCTCGAGTCGAAGGCCGGTGCGCTGCTCGTCTGGCGCGGCGATCTCAAGGCGGTGCCGGTCTCGGCGCGCCGCCTGGGGATTGCCGTCGTGCCGACCGTGGCCAGGGTGCTCGACGCGCTCGTCGACGCCGAACGGGCGGCAGGCGGCGGTTCGCTGCTCGATCGGCTCCGCACGATGTTCGGCCTGAAGCCCCGGGTCTCGTCGCCGCTCATCCGCTGAGCGGCACCCCTCCTGCTGCCGGCGTCTCGCCGGACTTTCGCTGCCCCCAACCTCCCAACCTCAGGTCGCCGGTATACAGATTCGTGAGCGACCGACGAGGATCGTATGCGGCGTGCCGGCCTCCGGCGCTGAACGGCGAGGAAATCGGCCATTTTCCGCAGGAAAACTACGAATTACGATCTGGTTCTCCCTGGCATCCCCCTTGCCGCACCCCTTGCCGAGCCGTTCTCAGGGCCTGCCGGCATCCTGCCGCGCGTCGCGCCTGACCGGCGGCTGGTCGCAGCGACCAGCAAGGGGTGCTTATGTCACGCCGGTTCCTCGTTCCTCTGTTCGTGCTGTCGATGCTCGCGGTGCACGTGCCCGCCCGGGCACAGAACGTGGACTCCGCCGCTCCCGGTCGGATCGACCTGAGTCTGTCCGCGGCGCTGCCATCGACGGCGGTGGTGCCGCCGGTGCTCGTGGCCGTGGAGCAGCTGCCGTCGCCGATCCGGACGATCGACCCGGTGCGGCGCTCCGGGGCATCGCCCCTGATGACCTCGCTCTATGCGTCGACCGTGGCACTCCAGGCACTGGATGCGCACTCGACCTTCGCGGCGCTCGACAACGGGGCATTCGAGGCAAATCCGCTGATGGGCTCCGCCAGCAGCAACAAGGCGACCTTCCTGGCCATCAAGGCCGGTGTGGCGGTGAGCACGGTCCTGGCGGCGAAGAATATGGCGAAGCGCAACAAGGTGGCTGCGGTGCTGACGCTCGTGGCGGTCAATTCGGCCTATGCCTTCGTGGTCAACCACAACTACAGGGTGGCGCGCGCGATGCGCGAGGCCCGGCCGTTGCCGTAGAGGGGGCGGTTCATGATTGAATTGAGCCGCAGCGGTTCGTCTTCGCCTGCGAGCGCCATGACCGACGATCGACGCCGTTCGCCCCGGGTTCAGCTCCTCAGCCGACTGCACGGCACGACCGTCTCGCTCGACGTCCCCGTCAAGGTGGTCCAGATGAGTCTGGGGGGCATGGCGGTCGAAACGACCGTCGCCTTTCCCGTCGGTGCCGTCCATTCCTTCAGCATCACGCTCGGCGACGGCGCCGTGGCGGAGCTGACCGGCCGTGTCGTGCACTGCAGGAACACGGCACCCGCCGGTGAGCCGCCGCTCTATCTCGTGGGCCTCGAGTTCGTCGACGGCGACGATGGCGGCGACAGCGGGGTCGTCGAGGACATCATGAAGAAGGTCCGCTAGCGACCTTCTGATTCGATCGCGACGGGGAGACCACGTTCGCCGAACGCCGCGACGATGGCGTAGGACCCGGCGGCCTCGGGTCGCTCGGCGTACGGCCGGCCATCGACCTCGACCCAGGCGTGTCCCGCAACCCGTCCCTCGGGGCGGGCCAGACCGAGGACGAGTCGGGGTGACCGTCCCGCCTTCGCAAGTTCCCGATAGCGCACGAGCGCCGCTTCGAGACAGTCGTCACTCTCCAGCCCCCGAAGCCGCTGCAGTCGCACCAGCACTGCCTCACGACGCTGCAGTTCGTGGCGGCTCGTCGGCCGCGGCGCGCTCCAGTACCAGCGCGCCAGGGCGGAGATCGGCACGACGCGCTTGAGAAGGACGGCCGCGCCGTAGACCGCTGCAATACGCGCCGCCCGCGCAAAGGTGCCGAGGCGTCGGCCGGATCGTCCCGTCATGGCCGTACGGCGCCGTCGGCTGGCGCCTCCGGTTCCACGAGCGCGGCGACGCGCGCCGTGAGCAGCGGGAGGGTGGAGAAGTCGGGCCGGTAGGTGAGCCGATAGACCGGCACCGCTTCGGCGAGTGCGAGGAACTGTCGGACGAGCCTCTCCGTCTCGGTCCTGTCCTCAGTGTCGAAGGCGTGTGCGTGGGTCAACAGGACGCTGAACGCGGACGCCGGCGCGACGCGCCCTGGAACCCCGGTGGACAGCCCGCCGGCCCGATCCTGCTCGAGCACGACGATCGCGCGGAGCGGTGAGGCCGCCGGACGTTCCTGTTCCGGAGCCGATGGTCGCGTGGAACCCGAGAGGTGGGCTGCGGCTGGCGGGCGCAGTCTTGGTCGAAACGGCAGGGCGCGGACGACGAACCGGCCCGGCTCGTCCGGCAGCACCAGGACCGCATCGTCGGCCAGCTGGGTGAAGCGGCTCGCGGTGCCGAGCGCGTAGGCCAGAGTGGACTTGCCGCTGCCGCTCGTGCCGCACAGGATCACGGCCCCGCCCGGGCCCGCGACCGCGCTGCCGTGCAGCACGACGTGTCCTTGTGCCTGAAGAATGACCGGCTGTACGACGCGTTCGAAGAAGGAACGAACGGCATCGGCCTCGACCCCGGGGTCAGGGTGAAACCGCACCGTCGGCGAGCGGCGTTCGAAGCGGAACACGCCGAGGCCGGGCCATTCGATCCAGCGCGCGTCGCCGTCGATGAAACCGGTGGCAAACGTCCGCCCCTGATCGTCGGTCCAGGTGCAAGCCACGCGGGGCGCGCTTCCCGGGCGATGCCAGCGCGCAGCGTCGACGAGCAGCGCGAGCACGGAATCAGTAGTCGGGACCGGGCACCTTCCCGGGTTCGGCCGGGTCGCCGACGACCGTCAGCTTGTTCTGGCCGGCACGGACGACGTCGCCGACCGTACCGACGCGGCGGATTTCGGGGCGGACCCAGGGCTGCCGTGTGCCGGCTTCGGGGCGTGCGTCGTTCTTTGGGGTCGTCTCACTCATGAGTCATCCTTTCGCGTGCGCCAGGCGCGAGCGCACCCAGCCTTCCATGTTAACGAGATTCCACGCGAGACCGACATCGCGCGGGGTGCCGTCCCATCGTCCGGTCACCAGTGCCGCTGCCGCCTTCGGCTCGACGATGCCGAGTGAAGCCAGCCCGCGGAAGTCCGACAGCTCGGCCGCCAGAGCCGGCGCTTCGCGCCGGACGATATCGGCGTAGTAATCGGTGGCGCTGACCTTCCGTTGACGGCGGAAGCCGAGCGACGGAAAGCGGGCATCGACCGTCTGCCGGATCAGCGCCTTGGTGCGGCTTCCCTGGTTGAGCCGCTCCGGAGCCACACGATACACCTGGGCGACCAGGTCCGGATCCCAGTACGGGTGCACGTATCGCAGTCCGAGCGGCCGCCCGACGGCGAACTGCTCCTCGAACAGCCACGACATCAACGGATGATCGAGGAAGACGCGTGCCTCGCGGGCGTAGAAGCCGCCCGGCGGCGAGGCCGGCGCGAGGCTGGAGAGCGCGCGCTCGTACATGTCCTGTCTCAACCGCGGATCCCGGGCGATCCATGCCGGCGTGGCTTCGACGACGCGGCGGGCGCGGCGGGCGTCCCAGGCGGCCGGGGCCAGCGCGTGCGCGAGCTGGCCGAGCAGCGGCCGCAGGCTGTAGCGCCAGAGCATCACGCGCACGACCGTCGGCCATGTCTGGTCGTACGAGCGCTTGAACGTCGCCACCAGGCGGGCCAGGCTCGGCAGCCGCAGACCGCGGAGCAGGTCGGCGGCGAGGAACGGACTCGTGCCGAGCCACTCGTCGCCGCCTTCGCCCGTCAGCAGCGTATCGACGCCCGCCTCACGTGCGAGCGCGAGCAGCGGCAGATAGGCCGGGTACCAGTTGTTGAACAGCGGCGCATCGAGTCCGCGGTTGAGCGCCAGCCCGAGTCGCATCAGCCCCTGCGGCGAGACCGTCTCGTCGAAGTCGAGCATCTCGAAGGGCAGCGAGAGCTGGCGGGCGACGCCCGCCTGAATGGGCCGCTCGTCGGCCGACAGGCCGGCGAAGCCGAGCGAATAGGCGCGCGGCACCGGTCCGCATCCGCGCGAGGCGAGGTCGACGGCCACGGCAGCGACACTGACCGAGTCGAACCCGCCGCTCAGCAGGATCCCCGTCTGCTGTCCGGTGAAGGCGCGCGCGGTCGCCAGGTCGAGCAGCGCGGGGAAGCGCTGGACCTCTTCCTCGTCGAGGTAATCGATGTGGTCGATGTCGTCGACCGGGTTCCAGTAGCGACGCGCGTCGAGGCCTGCAGCCGAGACCGTCGCACACCAGCCCGGCGGGAGCCGGTTGACAGCTGCGAAGAACGTTTCGTGTCGAAGCGGCCAGCGCTTGCACAGGTGGTCGGCGATGGCCGCCCGGTTCAGGTCGCCCGAGACACCGGGCTCGGCGAGCAGGATGCGCGGCTGCGGGGCGACGAGCACCCGGTCCGGAAGCCGGGTGTAGAACAGCGGATGTGACCCGAGCGGATCGCGGAGCACGTGCACGCGATCGCGACGCGTGTCGGCAATGGCGATGCCGAACTGTCCGCGCAGCTCGGGAAAGAGCGCATCGCCACGCTGCAGGTAGGCGTCGAGCACATCGACCGCGTCGTACTCCTTCGGTCGATCGCTGCGTGCGCCGTCGAGGCTGGAAACCGTGCCGGTGACGGCCACCGTGACGCCGTCGCGCGCGGCCTGTCGTCCGCCGCGCACGCGCAGCTGCCGCGTCGACAGATCGATCGACGCGAGCCAGTCGAAGGCAGGCGACGGTCCGTCGGTCGCGGCGAGCCGCTCGACGAGGGCGGCAGCGCGGTGATGCCCGGTCCGCTGCATCACGACACCAGCAGGCCGAGCGCGGCGAATCGTTCGACCAGCGCGTGCGTTTCAGCTTCGGCCGCCGCCCGGTCGATTGCGTAGCGGCGGACGAGCTCGTCGGCAATGCCGGCCGGCGCCTGCCCCTCGCTCAGCAGTGTCCAGATGGCCGCGCCGGTCTCGTTGAGCTCGAAAATCTCATTCGAGGACAGGTCGACCAGCACGGCAGCGTTGCCGAGCAGCCGGAACACGACATCGGGTCTGGTGCGCACGCTCTGGAGCCGTCGGTGAATCTCCCGCTCAGAAGAAGCGGATGTTGATGCCCACCGTTGCGCGGAAGTAGTCGAAGTTGCTCGCAATCGGCAGGATGCCGACGTCCGACTGCCGCTCGAGGCGTCGGTGGTAGCGGACATCACCACGGATACCGATGTTGTCCGTCACGTACGCGTTGAGCCCGACACCGAGGAGAATCGCGAAGTTGTTGTAGCTCGTGTCTTCGAAGATCTCCCCGAACGCGACATCCGTCCGGAGCAGGCCTGCACCGGCCAGAAAGTAGGGCTTGACGCCTCGGCCCGGCAGGTCGGCGCCGGCGACGAGCGCGGCGGTGAGCGTGGTGACGTTGGCCGTGTCGGCGCCGAAGAAGTCGTTCGAACGCGCCGCCTCGATCTCGAGGCCGATCGATCGGCCGACGAACGTCACACTGCCCCCGAACGCCGGCGGCGTGTCGACGGAATCCCCCTCGAAGCTGACGCCGAGGAACGGACTGAGGACGATATCGGCCTGAGCGGTGCGGGGAACGGCGGCCAGGAGCGCCAGGGCAAGGGCTGGGGCGAGCCAGGTTCGGATGCGCATGAGACTCCTCGATGAGCTGTGAAAAAGCGTGAACATGCCACGGCCGGCATCGCACGGCCGATCCCGCATATTGAACCACAGCCGGGCCGGTCAGCCGGCGTCGGGCGGCCGACACCGTCACTGTCGGCTTCGTAATCGGCCTGACAGCCCTCGCCGTCACTTCGAGCAGACGGCCGTCGTACCGGGCGCGATTTCCCGGAACATCCATGGCACGAACGTTGCCATGGCAGCAGCACATGTTCAGGCGCTTTCCCTCGGGCGCCGGTCACGACGACGGCTTCACGATGCTCGAGATCCTCGCGGTCATCGTGGTGGCCGTCTCACTGCTGTCGATTGGGCTCGGCGGCTTTTCGCTGGCGCTCGACACGGTCCGCGGCGACGCCAGCATGAACAAGGTGCTCTGGCAGCTGAAGCTGGCCCGTGAGGCCGCGATCAACCAGCGGCGGAGCGTCGAGGTGCGATTCACGCCGCCGAACTTCGTGGCGGTCGTCCGGCGCGATATTCCCAACGGCGAAACGGTGCTGTCGACCACGGTCCTCGAGCACCAGACGACGTTCGTGCTGTTTCCCGATCTTCCCGACACACCGGACCGGTTCGGGGCGTCTGCAGCCATCGACTTCGGCGGCGCCGACGCCATCATGTTCAACGCCGAAGGCCAGCTCGTCGACGAGACGGGCAACATCGTCAACGGCAGCATCTTCATCGGGAGGATCGGCTCGCCCATGACGGCCCGGGCGCTGACGGTCTTCGGGCCGACGTCGACCATCCGCACCTACCGCTGGAACGGAACGGAGTGGAGGAACTGATGGCCGCCCGCACCACGCGCGACGAAGGGTTCTCCCTGATCGAGGTCTCGATCGCGATCGTCATCCTGGCCGTGGGCGCGCTCGCCATGGCCGGCGGTATCGCGCTCGGCGCCCGGCGGCTGACCGGATCGCAGGACCAGATCATGGCGAGCGAGCGGGCGGCCGAAGCGGCCGAGTCGGTCTTCAAGGCACGCGACAACCGCACCCTCACCTGGGCGCAGATCCGCAACGTGGCCGGCGCGGCCAACGACAACGGCATCTTCCTGGACGGGCCGCAGCCGATCCGCGAGCCGGGCCCCGACGGACTGATCAACACGGCCGACGACGGCGACCTGGTCGAGGTGCTGCGGCCGGGTCCCGACGGCCTGCTCGGCACAGACGACGACGTGCGGACACCGCTGTTCGGGATGACGCGCGAGATCGAGATTCGCGATTTGAGTCCGACGCTCCGGCAGCTGCGGGTCATCGTGCGGTACCGCACACCGAGCGGTCAGGAAGAGTTCGTGCTGACCACCTACATCTCGGCCTATGCGTAGTCCGCAGACGCCTCCCGCCGACGCCGGGTTCTCACTCGGCGAAGTGCTGATCGCGCTCGTGCTCACGCTGATCGTCCTGTCGGCAGCGGTCGAGACGATGGCGCGGTCGATGGCGCTGGCCGGCACCTCGCGCGTCATCTCGTCGACGAATCACGGCCTGCAGGCCGCGATGAGCATGATGGTCCGCGACTTCATGCAGACGGGGCAGGGCATCCCGATTGGCGGCGTGCCGCTGCCGAACGGCGCGGGCGCCCAGGAGGTGTTCCGCCCGGGGCCGACGGCGGGCATGACGTTCGCCGCCGGAACGGCCATCCTGCCGGCCCTTCTGCCGGGCAACGCTCTCGGGCCGACACTGGTCGGCGTCCAGACGGACATCGTCACGCTCCTGTACGCCGACCGGACACTGGACCTGAGCGTCTTCCCGCTGGTCAACATCGCGGCCGACGGGTCGACCATGACGGTGAATCCCGCCATCAACATCGGTGGACCGGACGGTATCCGCCAGGGCGACCTGATTCTGTTCAGCAATGCGCTCGGAAACGCGCTGCAGATGGTGACCGCCGACCCGGTGGGGCAGGTCGTCACGTTCTCGACGAACGATCCGATGCGCCTCAACCAGCGGTCCGCCGCCGCCGGCACGCTCATGAACCTGCGCGACGCGAACGGGAACTTCCCGCCGACGACGGCGATGCGTATCCGGATGATCAGCTACTACATCGACACGCAGACCGATCCCGACCTGCCGCGCCTGGTGCGCCGCGTGAACATGGGCAACGAGCTGGCGATCGCGATGGGCGTCGAGAACCTGCAGATCACGTACGACCTGGTCGACGGCGTGACGAACCCGACGAATGTCGACCAGCTGCCGGCGGCCAACAGTCCCCACCAGATCAGAAAGGCCAACCTCTTCCTGGCCGCGCGATCGCTCGAGATCGACCGGCAGACGAACGAGTTCTTCCGCAACAGCATGGCGACGCAGGTCGGGCTCCGGAGCCTGTCCTTCGTCGACCGCTATCGCTAGGAGCAGAGGAGCCATGAAGCGCGACACGCCGGAGCCGCGTGCGGAGCGCGAACAGGGGGCGGCGCTGCTGAGCGCCCTCCTCGTGATGCTGCTGATGGCCGGTGTCACGGCCGGATTCACGGCCATGGTGCTGACCGACACGCGCGTGCGCATGCTCGACAGCACGCGCACACAGGCCTTTTACGCCGTGCACGCCGGGCTCGAACAGCTCACCGCCGATCTCGGCGACCTGTTTGCGGCGGACGTTTCGCCCAGCGCCGCGCAGATCAACGCCTTGACGGCGAACCCGCCGAACATCGGCGTGACGTGGGAGAACCCCGACGGCACGAGCGGCTACCAGATCACGTTCCCGACCGACGCCGACGGCAATCCCGAAGCGTCGGTGATGACCGTGCAGAACGGCCCGTTTCAGGGGCTCGTGGGCCTGGCGACGCCGTACCGCATCGCGGTCACCGGCCGGCTGCGCGACGGGTCGGAGGCCAGCCTCACGCGCACGCTGCAGACCGTGGCGATCCCGGTGTTTCAGTTCGGCATCTTCTCGGAGAATGACCTGAACTTCTTCGCCGGACCGAACTTCAACTTCGGCGGCCGGGTGCACTCGAACGCGAACCTCTTCGTGGCCCAGGGCAACGGAGCCACGCTCACGCTGTCGGAACGGGTGACCGTCGTGGGTGAGCTCGTCCGGACGAATCTGTCGAACGGCTGGGACACGAACAACAGCTACCAGGGGACGGTGCGCGCCATCACGTCGCCCGGCAACTTCCGCAACCTCGCCCGCAACGAGGGCAGCCTCGTCGGCACGCTCGGCAGTGCGCTCAACGAGCCGACGTGGACGAACCTGTCGACGGGCGTCTACAACCACAACATCATGAACGGGCGGACCGGCGCGCGCCGGCTCGACCTGCCGGTGGCGATGTTCGGCGAGGGACCGATCGACCTGATCCGGCGGCCGCGCCCGAACGAGGACGTCAGCAATCCGAACCTGCTGGCCGAGCGGTTCTACTCACTGGCGAGCCTGCGCATCCTGCTGTCGGACACGGCCGACGACATCCTGAACCTGCCGGGGGTGACGGCGACGCCGCCCATCGAGCTCGGCACGGTCGAGCCGGCGGGCTACACGGTCAGTAACAACGCACAGCAGACGCGGCCGCCGTTCGCCGAATCGCCCGGACCCGGGGCAAGCAACCCTGGCGTCATGCTGCCGGCCGGCAAGCCGCTGCTCGGCGGGTACATCAAGATTGAAAAGCAGACGACGCCCGGTACGTGGGTCGACGTCACGCTCGAGATTCTCAGCCTCGGCTTCAACAGTCCGCAGCTGCACAACGCCAATCCCGGCGCCATGACCTACAACAGCGCCTCGGCTGGCGCGATCGCCTGCACCGACCTCACGCCGAACGCCATCATCCGGATCCAGCGACTCTGGGACGTCAACGGTTCGGGCAGCTGCACGAGCCGCAATGCGGCAACCACGGGTGCCGGCGCGGAGGGGCGGTACACGTCGCTTGCGCTCTACGATGCCCGCGAGGCCCTGACGCGCGACACGGCGCCGTCCACCATGAAGCTCGGCGGCATCATGCACTACATCGAGCTCGATGCCTACAATCTCGCGCGCTGGTTCCGCGGGCAGATCAATCCGGCGAACTGCCCGATCCCGTGCAGCGGCGCCGATGCGCTGAACGTCAACGGCTACACGGTCTACTTCTCCGACCGTCGGGGCAACCGCCATCCGGCCACCAATCAGGAGACGGGCGAGTACGGCTGGGAGGACTTCGTCAATCCCGCATCGGCGACCGGCACGCCGAACAACACCCTGAACACCGGCGAGGACGTCAACGGCAACGGCGTGCTCGACACCTACGGCGGCATCCCGCGTCTGCCGTACGGGATGACCGCCTGGACGGGGCCGAATGGCTACAGCGGTACGAACAACCCGTTCACCAGCAGTGCCACACCGCTGACCGAGATTGGTGGAACCCAGCCCATCGAGCGCGCACGGCGCAACCCGCCGATCTTCTTCCGGCGGGCTCTGAAGATCACGCGCGGCGAGAACCTCGCCGCGGCCGCGCCGGGACTGCAGGGACTGACCATCGCGTCGGAGAACCCGGTCTACGTGCAGGGCAACTGGAACGCGTCGGGCAGTTTCAACGGGGCGCACGTGGCGACGGCCGTGCTGGCCGACGCGGTCACGCTGCTGTCGAACAGCTGGAACGATCGGGCAAGCTTCTCGAGCCCGCACGACCCGAATGGCCGGGCCGCGACGACGACCTGGTACCGGATGGCCGTCATCGCCGGCAAGGGACTGTCGTTCCCGCACATCAGCGGCACGTACCAGGACTTCGGGACCGACGGCGGCGCGCACAACTTCCTGCGGTTCCTCGAGAGCTGGAACAACCAGACGCTCAACTACCGCGGGTCGATTGCCAGCCTGTTCATCAACCGGCAGGCGGTCGGCATCTACAAGTGCTGCACGACCGTCTACCACGCGCCGACGCGCGGGTACAACTTCGACACCGAGTTCCTGACGCCCGCACTCCTGCCGCCGCGGACGCCGATGTTCCGCGACGTCAACATCACCGGGTTCTCCCAGGTGATCCGACCGTAGCCCAGAGGTCGAGGGACGGACGACTGTCGCGTGCCGTCCCTCAGACTGGCGCCGGAGACGCGCGCGCGGCTGCGGCTGCCGCTCCGGCTCCTGTATTCTCTTTGTTCATGCGTCGTATCCTCGTGACCAACGACGACG